>Ga0190267_10000358_pt1 | contig 10148 bp, 10 predicted proteins | sample Popmic239T_FD_140332 | JGI IMG/M metagenome (GOLD analysis project Ga0190267, IMG submission 140332) | Populus adjacent soil microbial communities from riparian zone of Oak Creek, Arizona, USA - 239 T | ecosystem: Environmental > Terrestrial > Soil > Riparian zone | place: USA: Arizona... | reverse complement strand
CGCGCATGCGCTTCGAGCAGGACGAGGTCACCCTGCTCGGCGGGGTCCGCCACGGCCGCACCCTCGGCTCGCCGGTCGCCATCGAGGTCGGCAACAGCGAGTGGGTGAAGTCCGACAAGTGGCACGAGGAGATGTCGCCCGCGCCGGGCCAGACCAAGCAGCCGCTGACCCAGCCCCGCCCCGGGCACGCGGATCTGCCCGGCATGCAGAAGTACGGCTTCACCGACGCCCGCGACGTGCTCGAGCGGGCCAGTGCCCGTGAGACCGCGGCCAGGGTCGCGGCCGGCACCTGCGCCAAGGCCCTGCTCGCCCACATCGGGATCGACATCGTGAGCCACGTCGTGCAGCTCGGCCCGGTGAAGGCCAAGCCGCTCACGCCCACTGCCGCCGACCTCGCCGCCATCGACGCATCCGAGGTGCGCTGCCTCGACCCCGACGCCGAGCAGGCGATGATCGAGGAGATCAAGGCGGCGGCCAAGGCGGGCGACTCGCTCGGCGGTGTGTGCGAGGTCGTGGCCCACGGCGTCCCTGTCGGGCTCGGCAGCCACGTTCACTGGGACCGCAAGCTCGACGCCATGCTGGCCCAGGCGGTCATGAGCATCCAGGCCGTCAAGGCGGTCGAGATCGGCGACGGCTTCGACGTCGCCGGCCGCCGCGGCTCCGACGCCCACGACCCCATCGCATGGGACGCAGCCGACAGCGCGTACCGGCGCGAGTCGAACTTCTCCGGCGGCGTGGAGGGCGGCATCTCGTCCGGCCAGCCGGTGGTCGTGCGGGCCGCCATGAAGCCGCTCGCCACCCTGAACCGCCCGACCCTCAAGACCGTTGACGTCGTCACCAAGGAAGAGACCGTCTCGTTCAAAGAGCGCACCGACGTGACCGCGGTGCCGGCTATGGGCGTGGTGGCCGAGACGATGGTCGCCCTGGTGCTGGCGACGGAGGCGCTGCGCAAGTTCGGAGGCGACTCGGTGGCGGAGTTCGAGCGCAACCACCGCGCCTTCCTCGAGAGCCTGTGATCTTCCTCGTCGGGATGATGGGCGTGGGCAAGACGACGGTCGGCCGGCTGCTCGCCGAGCGCCTCGGCGTCCGTTACTGCGACAGCGACGCGCAGGTCGTGGCCAACACCGGCATGACCGTGCCCGAGATCTTCTCGTCGCGGGGTGAAGCAGCCTTTCGGGCCGAGGAGAAGCGGGCCCTGGCCGAGGCCGCGCAGGGCGACCCTGCCGTCGTCGCGGTGGCAGGCGGCGCCGTGCTCGACCCGGACAACCGCAAGCTGCTTCGCGAGAGCGGCACCGTCGTGTGGCTGCGCGCCACGCTCGAGACGATGGCCACGCGCGTCGGCCGCGGCACCGGCAGGCCGCTGCTCGGCGACGACCCCGCCGCTGCCCTCGCCGCGCTGTACCCGCAGCGCGAGCCGCTCTACGCGGAGGTGGCCGACATCGTCGTCGACGTGGACGACGCCAGGCCGGAAGACGTCGTCGAGCAGATCGCGGCGGCGCTGTGATCACCGTCCCCGTCGCGTTGGGCGACCGGTCCTACGACGTGCTCGTCGGCCACGGCGCGCGCCACCGCCTGTTGGAGGTGCTGCCGATCGGGGCCAAGCGGGCCGCCGTGGTCACGCAGGAGTCGGTCGGCGTGCCCGTCGACCCCGGCATCGAGCACCGCGTCTTCCTCATCGACGATGGCGAAGAGGCCAAGTGCATGGAGACGGTCGAGGACCTGTGCCGCCAGTTCGCCCGTTGGGGCCTGACCCGCAACGACGTGGTGGTGGCCGTTGGTGGCGGCGTCGTGACCGACACGGCCGGGTTCGCTGCGGCTGTGTACCACCGGGGCGTGCCGGTCGTGCATGTGGCCACCACCTTGCTCGGCCAGGTGGACGCCGCCATCGGGGGCAAGACCGGCGTGAACATCCCGGAGGGCAAGAACCTGGTGGGCGCCTTCTGGCAGCCTGCCGCCGTGCTGTGCGATACCGAGGTTCTCTCGACCCTGCCTCCCCGTGAGTACCTCAGCGGCTGCGGCGAGATGGCCAAGTACCACTTCCTCGGCGGCGAGGGGCTGGAGGACCTCCCCCTCGACGAGCGAGTGGCGGCGTGCGTGCGGATCAAGGCCGACGTGGTCGCATCCGACGAGCGCGAGTCCGACCGCCGGGCGCTGCTCAACTACGGCCACACCCTCGCCCACGCGCTGGAGATCGCCGGCCGCTTCGACCTGCGCCATGGCGAGGCGGTCGCCATCGGGCTGGTGTTCGCGGCCCGGCTCGCCTGTCGCATGGAGCGCATCGACGACGAGCGCGTCGCCTACCACGAGAAGGTCGTGCGCGACTACGGCCTGCCCGCCGACCTGCCGGCCGACGTCGCCACCGACGAGTTGCTGGAGCTGATGGCCCGCGACAAAAAGGCGCTGACCGGATTGACCTTCGTGCTGGACGGGCCGCGCGGCGTGGAGGTCGTCAAGGACGTGCCCGCCGAGTCGGTGCGCCTCACCCTCGAAGCGATGGGAGCTCGCCCATGACGCCCGTGACGCCCGTGACGCCCGTGACACCCGTGACACCCCCCCACCCTCACCCGTTTTGGGCACGTTTTCGGCCATATGTGGCCGAAAACGTGCCCAAAAGCGAGTCGGCGGAGGTGCGGGGGTGACGACGGTGCTGTTGCTCAGCGGGCCGAACCTCAACCTGCTCGGCCAGCGCGAGCCCGAGGTCTACGGCTCGGCCACCCTGGACGACTACGTGGCGACGGCGCGCGACGCCGCCGAGGCGCGGGGCTGGACGCTTGAGCACCTTCAGTCGAACGCCGAGCACGAACTGGTCGACGCCATCCACGCCGCGCGCGGCCGCGTCGATGCCATCGTCATCAACCCCGGCGCCTTCACCCACTACGCCTGGTCGATCCACGACGCGCTGGCCGCGTTCGACGGCGTGGTCGTCGAGCTGCACATCTCCAACCCGAACGCCCGCGAGCCGTGGCGGCACACGTCGGTCGTAGCGCCGGTGGCGAAGGGCTCGATCATGGGCTTCGGCCGCGACGGCTACCGGCTCGCGGTCGAGGCGCTGGCGGGTCTGCTGTGAGCGCACTGTCCCTGGCGCCGATGGACCACGCGGGCAGGATCGAGCGCCTGCGCGCCGCCATGCAGTGCGATGCGCTGCTCGTCACCAACCCCAAGAACATCCGGTACCTCACCGGGTTCACCGGGTCGGCCGCCATGGTGCTGGTGACCGGGGACGGCGTGCTGTTCACCTCGGACGGCCGGTACGCGACCCAGGCCGCCGAGCAGTTGCGGGTCGACGCGCAGGTCGAGATCGGCCTGCCCTCGTTCCAGCGCGACGCGGTCGTGAAGGCGGCGTCGGCCTGCGGGCGGGTCGGGCTGGAGGCGGCGTCGGTGACGTGGGCGCAGCAGCGGTTGATGGCGGGGGAGTGGTTCACGTCCGCCGAGGTCGTGCCGACCGACCGGCTTGTCGAGCGGCTGCGCGAGGTCAAAGAGGCGGCCGAGGTCGAGCGCATCGCGGCGGCCGCGTCGATCGCCGACGCCGCGCTGGCCGCCCTGCTGCCGATGCTCCACGAGGGCCCGACCGAGGCCGAGTTCGGGCTCGCCCTGGACATGGAGATGCGCCGCCGCGGCGCCACCGCGCCGAGCTTCGAGACCATCGTGGCGTCGGGGCCGAACGGGGCCAAGCCGCACCACCGGCCGTCGACTCGGCGGGTCGAGCGGGGCGAGCTGGTCGTGCTGGACTTCGGCGCGCTGGTCGACGGCTACTGCTCGGACATGACCCGCACGGTCAGCGTCGGCGAGCCCGCCGACCCCTTGTACGCCCGCATGCACGACGTCGTGCGCCAGTCGCAGGCGGCCGGCGTGGCGGCGGTGTCTTCGGGCGTTGCGGCCGTCGGCATCGACACCGCGTGCAGGGACGTCATCGGCGCGGCGGGCTGGGGCGACCGCTTCGTCCACGGCACCGGGCACGGGGTCGGCCTCGACATCCACGAGGCTCCGGCGGTTGGCTCGACATCGACTGATACGCTCGCCGCCGGCAACGTCGTCACCGTCGAGCCGGGCGTGTACCTCCCTGAGCACGGCGGCGTCCGGATCGAGGACACCGTCGTGGTCACCCCCGACGGCTGCCGCATCCTCACCCAGTCTCCAAAGGAACTCGTCGCATGAGCGTCTCTACCAACGACTTGAAGAACGGCATGAGCCTTGACCTGCCCGAGGGCTTGTTCACCGTCGTCGAGTTCCAGCACGTGAAGCCGGGCAAGGGCGGCGCGTTCGTGCACACCAAGCTGAAGAACGTGCGCACCGGCGCCGTCATCGAGCGCACGTACCGGGCCGACGAGAAGCTGGAGCAGGCCATCGTCGACAAGCGGGAGATGCAGTACCTCTACCGCGACGGCGAGCAGTACGTCTTCATGGACAACGTGTCGTACGACCAGATGCACGTCGACCCGTCGTCGCTCGGCGATGCGCCCAAGTACCTCAAAGAGGGCGACTCGGCGGTGCTGCAGATGTACAAGAACGAGATCGTCGGTGTGGACATGCCTGCATCGGTGGAGCTGACCGTGGCCGAGACCGAGCCCGGCGTGCAGGGCGACCGCGTGTCCGGGGCCCGCAAGCCCGCCACCCTGGAGACCGGCCACACCGTGCAGGTCCCGCTGTTCGTCAACACGGGCGACCGCATCAAGGTCGACACCCGCAGCGGCGAGTACATCACCCGCGCCGGCTAGTCGGGTGAGCCTGGGCGCGACACGGCGGGAGGCCCGCGAGCGGGCGATGTCGCTCCTCTACGAGGCGGAGGTCAAGGGCCTGTCGCCTGCCGCGCTGCTGGAGGAGTTGGAGGTCGACCCGGACCCGTTCGTGATCGACGTCGTGCGCGGGTTCTCCGAGCACGCCGAGCGGATCGACGGGCTGATCTCGAAGTACTCGGTCGACTGGCCGCTCGAGCGGATGCCCGCCGTCGACCGCAACATCTTGCGCATGTCGGTGTACGAGCTGCTGGAGCGGGCCGATGTGCCCACCGGCGCCGTGATCTCCGAAGCGGTCGACCTGGCCAAGCAGTTCTCGACCGACGAGTCCGGCCGCTTCGTCAACGGCCTGCTGGCCAGCGTCGCCGCCGAAACCCGCCCCTCCGCGTGACCCCTTTCCGACAATCCACAGCAGCAGGTGCTGTGGATTGTCGGGGTTCCGCACCGAGGGTGGCGGGCGCTGCTACGATCACCTTCTGACCGTGAAGCGAGTCCTGTGAGGCTCGCACGGCAGGAGGAACGTTGGCCGAACGCGAGCGAGCTTTGACGCCCCCCGCTGGGGGCGTTTTCTCTGCCCGGGCCCAAGTGATGAGCGCAGACGACCTGCGCCGGGCCGTGACCCGCATCGCCCACGAGATCGTCGAGCGCAACCACGGTCTCGACTCGCTCTGCCTGATCGGCATGCAGACCGGCGGGGTCCCGCTGGCCACCCGGCTGGCCGAGGAGCTCGAGCGGATCGAGGGGACCAAGCCCCCGGTCGGCACCCTCGACGCCACCTTCTACCGGGACGACATCCACTTGCGCCCGCTCGTGCCCGCGGCCATCACCGAGATCCCCTTCGACCTGACCGGCCGGACCGTGGTCCTCGTCGACGACGTGCTGTTCACCGGCCGCACCGTCCGGGCCGCCCTCAACGCCCTCAACGACTACGGCCGCCCCAAGGCCGTGCAACTGGCGGTCATGGTCGACCGGGGCCACCGCGAGCTGCCGATCCGCCCCGACTACGTGGGCAAGAACCTGCCGACCAAGCGCACCGAGCTGGTCGACGTGTCCGACGACGGCGTGATGATCGGAGAGGTGACGCCCCGATGAGCCCCCGCCACCTGCTCAGCATCAGCGACCTCGGCGCCGACGGCATCGACGGCATCCTCCGGCTCACCGACAACTTCGTCGAGGTCAGCAGCCGCCAGATCCCGAAGGTCCCCGCCCTTCAGGGCAAGACCGTCGTCTCGCTGTTCTACGAGGACTCGACCCGTACCCGCCTCAGCTTCGAGACCGCCGCCAAACGCCTCAGCGCCGACACCATGAACTTCAGCGTCTCCACATCCAGCGTGAAGAAGGGCGAGAGCCTGCGCGACACGGTCGAGACGATCGAGGCCATGGGCATCGACGCCGTCGTCGTGCGCCACGGCAGCGCGGGCGTGCCGCAGCAGATCGCCACGTGGGTCGACGCCGCCGTCATCAACGCAGGCGACGGCTGGCACGAGCACCCCACCCAGGCCCTGCTCGACTGCTACACGATCCGCCAGCGGCTCGGCTCGCTGGAGGGCAAGCGCATCGCCATCGTCGGCGACGTGAAGCACAGCCGGGTGGCCCGCTCCGACGTGCTCGCCTTCACCGCCCTCGGCGCCGAGGTCACGCTGGTCGCGCCGCCCACCCTCCTGCCGCCCAGTCTCGAAGGCTGGCCGGTCGAGGCCACCACCGACCTCGACAGCGTGCTGCCCAAGGTCGACGTCGTCTACCTCCTGCGCATGCAGAAGGAGCGCCAGCACGAGGCCCTCCTGCCCAGCCTGCGCGAGTACACCGCCCACTGGGGCCTCACCCGGGACCGGGCGCGCCTCCTGGCCGACGATGCCATCGTCATGCACCCAGGCCCGATGAACAGGGGCGTGGAGATCGCGGCCGAGGTCGCCAACCTGCCCAACGCGGTCATCACCCAACAGGTCGCCAACGGCGTGGCCGTGCGGATGGCCGTCCTGTACCTCTTGCTCGGATCGGGAGTCGACCTTGCTGCTTAAAGGCGGAACCGTCATCGACGCCACCGGCTCGCGCCAGGCCGACGTGCTCATCGAGCACGGCCGGGTCGCCGCCGTCGGGGACGGCCTCGAACACCGCACGACGATCGACGTGGCCGGCTGCGTGGTCGCGCCCGGCCTGGTCGACCTCCACACCCACCTGCGCGAGCCGGGCCGGGAGGAGGCCGAGACCGTCGAGTCCGGCTCCCGCGCCGCGGCCATCGGCGGCTACACGGCCGTCGTCGCCATGCCCAACACCGAGCCCGCCATCGACAACGCGGGCATCGTCCGCCACGTCCTCGACCTCGGCCTGCGGGCCCTGTGCGATGTGCGGGTCGCGGGCGCCATCACGGTCGGGCGCAAGGGCGAGCAGCTTGCCCCGCTCGGCGAGATGGCCGCCCTCGGCGTGCGCCTCTTCACCGACGACGGCAACGGCGTGCAGGACAGCCGCCTGATGCGCCGGGCCTTGGAGTACGCGAGCGCCCTCGGCGTCACCCTCGCCCAGCACTGCGAGGACGAGGCGCTGGCCAAAGGCGGCCACATGAACGAAGGGGAGTGGTCGAGCCGGCTCGGCATCCCCGGCGTGCCCGCCGAGGCCGAGGAGCTGATGGTCATGCGCGACATCACGCTCAGCCGGCTCACCGGCGCGCCGGTCCACTTCCTCCACCTCTCGACGGCGGGCTCGGTCGCCATGGTCGGCGCGGCCAAGCAGCAAGGCCTGCCGATCACCGCCGAGGCGGCGCCGCACCACTTCGCCCTCACCGACGCCGAGGTCGCCTCCTATGACACGGTGTTCAAGGTGAACCCCCCGCTGCGCACCGAGGCCGACGTGGCCGCCGTCCGCGCAGGCCTGCGCAATGGCGCCATCGACGCCATCGCCACCGACCACGCGCCCCACGCCCTCGAGGCCAAGGACCAGCCGTTCGACCAGGCGCCGCCCGGCATGCTCGGCCTGGAGACCGCGCTCGCCCTCGCCCTCACCGAACTCGACCTGCCCATCGAGCAGGTGCTTGCCCTCCTGTCCTGGCAGCCCGCCCGCATCGCCGGCCTCACTGGCGAGCACGGCGGCCCGGTTGTCGAGGGCGCCCCCGCCAACCTCACGGTCATCGACCCCGCCGCCACCTGGGTCGTGGAGCCGGAGCGGTTGGCGAGCCGCAGCCGCAACACGCCCTACGCAGGCCGGAAGCTGACCGGCCGCGTCCGCCACACGTTCCTCAGAGGAGAACCAGTCGTGCTCGACGGGGAGGCCCAGCGATGAAGCCTGGGCTGCTGCTACTGGCCGACGGCACCACGTTCGAAGGCGAGCTGTTCGGCGCCGAGGCCGAGGTCGCCACCGGCGAGGTCGTCTTCAACACCGTGCTGTCCGGTTATCAGGAGGTGATCACCGACCCCTCCTATGCGGGGCAGGTCATCACCTTCACCTATCCGCACATCGGCAACTACGGCGTCATGCCCGACGACGACGAGAGCGCCCGGCCGCACTGCCGCGGCATCGTCGTGCGCGAGCTGGCGCGCAGGCCGAGCAGTTGGCGGCACACCGAGGACCTCGACTCGTTCCTGCGCCGCCACGGCGTGTCCGGGATCACCGGGATCGACACCCGCCGGCTCACCCGCCACATCCGCGAGGCAGGCTCGATGCCGTGCGCGTTCGGCAGCGCCGACGAGGCCACCTTGAAGCAGGCCGCCATCGACGAGCCCGGCACCGACAACGTCGACCTGGTCGCCACCGTCACGACCGACAAGCCGTACACCGTCGAGGGCGGCCCGCTGCGGGTGGTGGCCTACGACTTCGGCATCAAGCGCACGATCCTGCGCCACCTGTCGGGCATCGCCACCGTCGAGGTCGTGCCCGCGTCCACGCCGGCGTCCGAGGTGCTGGCCCGCGAGCCGGAGGGCGTCTTCCTCTCGAACGGCCCCGGCGACCCCGCCGCGGTCGGCTACGCCATCGAGAACATCAAGGGCCTGCTCGGCGAGGTGCCGGTGTTCGGCATCTGCCTCGGCCACCAGTTGCTCGGCAAGGCCCTTGGGGCGTCGACCTACAAGCTGAAGTTCGGCCACCACGGCGGCAACCACCCGGTCCGCAGGCTGGAGACCGGCGCGGTCGAGATCACGTCGCAGAACCACAACTACGCAGTCGACGCCGACGGCATCCCCTCCGCCGACATCACCCACGTCAACCTCAACGACGGCGTGGTCGAGGGCCTCCGCTGCCGGGACGTCCCCGCCTTCTCCGTGCAGTACCACCCGGAGGCGGGCCCAGGACCGCACGACGCCCGCTACCTGTTCGACATCTTCCGCGACCTGATCCTCGACCCCCAGCCGTTCTCGTCGCGCTCAGTTGCGGTATCCGGGACTGAGCGCGACGAGAACGGAGGAGCGCACTGATGCCGAAGCGCACTGACATCGAGTCGATCCTGATCATCGGGTCCGGCCCGATCGTGATCGGCCAGGCCAGCGAGTTCGACTACTCCGGCACCCAGGCCTGCCGGGTCCTCCGCCAAGAGGGCTACCGGGTCATCCTCGCCAACTCGAACCCGGCCACGATCATGACCGACCCCGAGTTCGCCGACCGCACCTACATCGAGCCGCTCGACATCGAGGTGCTGACCGCCATCGTCGAGCGCGAGCGCCCGGACGCGGTGCTGCCGACCCTCGGCGGGCAGACCGGCCTGAACCTCGGCCTCGGCCTGGCCGACCGCGGCGTGCTCGACGCGGTCGGTTCCGAGCTGATCGGCGCCAAGGCGGAGGCCATCCGCACCGCCGAGAACAGGGACATGTTCAAAGCGGCCATGCAGGAGATCGGCCTCAAGGTCCCGTCCTCCGGCTTCGCCTACAAGCTGGAAGAGGCGATCGAGGTCGGCCGCCAGATCGGCTTCCCGCTGATCATCCGCCCAAGCTTCATCCTCGGCGGCGCGGGCACCGGCATCGCCTTCGACGAGGAGGACCTGCTCCACATCGCCCAGCGCGGCCTCGAAGCCAGCCCCGTGTCCGAGATCCTCATCGAGCGCTCCATCGCAGGATGGAAGGAGTACGAGCTCGAAGTCATGCGGGACAAGGCCGACAACTGCGTCGTCGTCTGCTCGATCGAGAACTTCGACCCGATGGGCGTGCACACCGGCGACTCGATCACCGTCGCCCCCGCGCAGACCCTCAGCGACGTCGAGTACCAGCGCATGCGCGACGCGGCGTTCGACTGCATCCGGCGCATCGGCGTGGAGACCGGCGGCAGCAACATCCAGTTCGCCATCAACCCGGCCGACGGCCGGATGATCGTCATCGAAATGAATCCCCGGGTGTCCCGGTCGTCGGCACTCGCCTCGAAAGCCACCGGTTTCCCGATCGCGAAGATCGCCGCCAAGCTGGCCATCGGCTACACCCTGGACGAGATCGCCAACGACAT
>Ga0190267_10000357_pt1 | contig 10160 bp, 9 predicted proteins | sample Popmic239T_FD_140332 | JGI IMG/M metagenome (GOLD analysis project Ga0190267, IMG submission 140332) | Populus adjacent soil microbial communities from riparian zone of Oak Creek, Arizona, USA - 239 T | ecosystem: Environmental > Terrestrial > Soil > Riparian zone | place: USA: Arizona... | reverse complement strand
GCACCCGCTCGACTTCGTCGCCCTCTCCATCGCGGCCCTACGATCCGGCAAGCCTGCCCCCAAGCTCCTGCCGGCCACCACCTGAACGGTTACACCGCGGCTACAACATCACAAAGTCCGCCTGCGCGGACTCGGTGGCCCGACGGCATGCGGCGTCCCAGGCACCGGCGCGTCCGCAACCGCGCGATTGCGGCCGGCACCCCTCATCACCCACGCACCTGACCCGCGATCGGCCGTACCTGATCCTGGGCACCTGAACCTGGGCACTCTTCCTTCCATGGGCGCCGGACACCACCACCATCACGGCCACTCCCACGGCCACGGCCATTCCCACGGCCTGGCGCAGGGCTCCGCGCGCAACCGCCGGCGGCTGGCGTGGACGCTGGGGCTGGCGGCCGTCTACATGGTCGCGGAGCTGGCCGGCGGACTGATCAGCAACTCGCTGGCGCTGCTGGCCGACGCGGGGCACATGCTGAGCGACGTGGGCGCGCTGGCGCTGTCGCTGTTCGCGCTCTGGATCGCGCAGAAACCGGCCACCCCGCAGCGCACCTTCGGCTACTACCGCACCGAGATCCTGGCCGCCCTCGCGAACGCCGCCACGCTCATCGCCATCTCGGTGCTGATCTTCGTGGAGGCGTTCAAGCGATTCAACAACCCCGAGCCGGTGATGGGGCTCACGGTGATGTGGATCGCGGCGGGCGGGCTGGCGGTGAACGTCATCGGCCTGCTGGTGCTGCACGGCGGCAAGGACGAGAGCCTGAACGTGCGCGGCGCCTGGCTGCACATGATGACGGACGCGCTGGGCAGCGTGGGCGCCATCCTGGGCGGCGTGGCGGTGTGGGCGTTCAACTGGACCTGGGCGGATCCGGCGGTATCGGTCGCCATCAGCGTGCTGGTGCTCTACTCGTCGTGGCACCTGCTGCGCGAGAGCGTGGGCGTGCTGCTGGAGGGCACGCCGCCGCACATCGACCTGGAGGCGGTGCGCGCGGCCATGCTGGACGTGGAAGGCGTGGAAGAGGTGCACGACCTGCACGTCTGGACCATCACCAGCGGGCTGGACGCCATGAGCGGGCACGTGGTGGTGGGGGAGCGGGCCCTGCGCCGCGCGTCCGGCGAGATCCTGTCGGACCTGCACTGCCTGCTGCACGACCGCTTTGGCCTGCACCACCTCACCATCCAGATCGAGCCGCGCAATTTCGAGGAGCAGCGCTGCGTTCCGCTGGCGGGCTACACGGCCGACGAGGCGTAAGGCGGGGTCGGGGGGATGACGGCAAGAACGGCGCGAGGATTCCTCGCGCCGTTTCATCGCTCAGGGCGCAGGGCGAGTCAGGCTGACGTTATCCGCCATTCTATTGCGCAGCGGGGGATGATGGTGCATCGTTCAGGCGCTGGCTTACCCTGATCGCCTCCCCCCCATCCCCAGAGGTTGCCATGAAGCTAACGCTGCGCATCGAAGATCTGTCCGTCGACTCGTTCGAGGCCACGGCGCCGTCGCCCGCGAGTCGCGGCACCGTCCAGGGCAACGCGTCGGACCCCAACTCCTGCTATCCGATGATCTGCTTCTCGGGCGTGGAGAGCTGCCTGGGCACCTGTGTGCAGGAAAACACCTGCGGCATGTCGTGCGACGGCACCTGCGTTCCCGCGTACTGTACGGGCGAAGAGTCCTGACGCACGCGGACGGAAAGACGGAGAACGGCGCGGGCGGATTCGCTCTGCGCGTTCTCCGCCTCGTCTCGCACAGCGAGAGGTCGCCATGAAGCAAAAGCTCCGCATCGAATCGCTGGCCGTGGAGACGTTCGAGGCCGCGTCCACGCTGACCGGCTCCGCGGAACCGTCGCGGCGAAAGGTTCGGGTCCCGAGACCTGCTATCCGGCCTACTGCGACACCGAGCTGGACAGCTGCCTGGGCACGTGCCTCGCCGGCGACACCTGCGGCAGGTCGTGCGGCGGCAGCTGCCTTCCCAACGAGTGCCCGTGATCACCGGGCCCTGATTCCGCGACCGGGAACCCGACGCGAAACGGCGCGGGAGCTATACAGGCTTCCGCGCCGTTGGTCTTGAAGGCGCGGTAAGCGCTTGTGCTTACGCTGGTATTTGCACTAGTGTTATTTTTGGTGACTGTCCCTTGCTCCCCGACGAGCTTCCCATGAGTGAGACTTCTACCCGCAAGCGTCGCCGCTCTCGCCATACAGAGCCACTCCGCAAAGTGAGCTACCAGATCAGGGCTTCCGTTGCGGATGGGATTCGTTCTGCCGTAGATGCCGGTGCCGCGGCAAGCGTGAACGCGTTCGTGGAAGACGCGATCGTGGAGCGGCTCAAGGAATTGCGTCGCGAGCGCCTGTACGCGGCGTACGAGGAAGCCGCCGCTGATCCGGAGTACGTCGCTGAGATGGCGGAACTCGACCGTGACTTCGACGTCACTGTGGCCGATGGACTGAGTCACGACGAGGAGGGTTGGTGAGTCCCGTCGATGTGCGGCGATGGGAGGTCTACCGCGCCAACCTTGATCCCGTCATTGGCCACGAGCAAGCGGGTAGGGCCCGGCCGGTGATGATCGTCTCCAATGATGGCTTCAATCGAACCTCCGGAATCGTTACCGCGGTTCCTCTCACCAGCCAGGCCGGGAAAACGCGCCGGGTGTATCCGCACGAAGTACTGCTGCCGGAACGTGCGGCGGGGAATCCCGTGCCGAGCATCGTCATGCCCCAGCAGATACGAAGCATCTCCAAGCTCCGCTTGCTCAGCCGTCTGGGGATGCTCAAGGATCCTCTCCTGCAGGAGGAGATCGAAAACCGAATTCTGGAGCATCTCGGAATCGATTACGAGCCGGAGCTAGGATGACAAATGGAGCGGCGCGAGGGGTTCCCTCGCGCCGCTGGTCGTTCATCCCCGGCGTCCTCCGGTACGCGCCTCCAGCCTTTACGGCAGCGGGATGCGGTCGCGGATGAGGAGGAGGATGGCGTTGTGGGGGACGATCTGGTACTTGTTGCCGTCGATCTCCACCTCCACCGCCGGGCCCTTGAGGAAGATGGCGAAGTCGCCCTTCTGCGCCTGCAGGGGGACGTAGCGAAGCTCCGTGCGCGTGCGGCCGCTCCACGGCTCGCCCTCGGTGGCGGCCTCGCCCAGCGGATAGCCGGGGCCGGTGTTCACCACGTATCCGCTCATCACCTCCTCCTTCTGCTGCACCCCCTGCGGCAGAAACAGCCCCGACGGCGTCTTGTTGTTCTCCTCTTCGGGCTTCAGTAGCACCTTGTCGCCGATCAGGATCACTTCGCGGCTCATCCGGATATCTTCCAGCATCAGTTGCGTTTGCGTTCAGGGGCCAGGCGCGAGCCCGGATGCTTCATGATGCAAGGATAACGATTCAGTCGCGGTTCCGCAGGTCCGCACCGTCGACATCTACCGAAAAGCACTCATGCAGGGCAGCAGAGGGACGGCGCAACAGAGGAGGGACCGCGCCTCTTCTGCTCTGCCTCCCCGCCGCTCTGCGTGAGCAGTTCGGGAAGGTTGGATTCGCCGCGATTTCTGTGGCTCTGCGGGCGCGGTGCATGCAGGGGTGGGCCCGACTTTCCGGCGGCGGCGCAAAGGGCTAAACTGTCGCCGGCAGGCGCCCCGCGGCGCCGGTGGGTGAGGAAGGGTACGTGCGGGCGGCGGGGCGCCCCTATCTTCAGAGCCAGGGACAGGAGACCGTTGATGAGCAACAGCTTCGGGGCGCGCTCCACGCTGGGCGTGGGCGGCCGCGAGTACCAGATCTACCGGCTGAACGCGCTGCAGGGCGAGGGCGTGGACGTGAACCGCCTGCCGTACTCCCTGCGCATTCTGCTGGAGAACCTGCTGCGCACCGAGGACGGCGTCACCGTGACGCGCGACGACATCCTCGCCCTGGCGCGGTGGGACCCCAGGAACCCGCCCGACCGCGAGATCGCCTACTCGCCCGCGCGCGTGGTGCTGCAGGACTTTACCGGCGTGCCCTGCGTCGTGGACCTGGCGGCCATGCGCGACGCCATGGCGCAGCTGGGCGGCGACCCGGCGCGCATCAATCCGCTGCAGCCGGTGGAGCTGGTCATCGACCACTCCATCCAGGTGGACGCCTTCGGTACCCCCGAGGCGTTCGAGCAGAACGTGGAGCTGGACTACCAGCGCAACGCCGAGCGCTACGCATTCCTGCGCTGGGGACAGCAGGCGTTCCAGAACTTCCAGGTGGTGCCGCCTAACACCGGCATCGTGCACCAGGTGAACCTGGAGTACCTGTCCCGCGTCGTCTTCTCCACCGACGAGAATCCCAACCTGGCGAAGGGGGAGAACGGGCTGCCGCTGGCGTATCCCGACACCTGCGTGGGCACCGACAGCCACACGCCCATGGTGAACGGGCTGGGCGTGCTGGCGTGGGGCGTGGGCGGCATCGAGGCCGAGGCGGCCATGCTGGGCCAGCCCATCAGCATGCTGATCCCCGAGGTGATCGGGTTCCGGCTGGAGGGCGAGCTGCCGGAGGGCGCCACGGCCACGGACCTGGTGCTCACCGTCACCGAGATGCTGCGCAAGAAGGGCGTGGTGGGCAAGTTCGTGGAGTTCTACGGCCCCGGCATCGCCTCGCTCGCGCTGGCGGACCGCGCCACCATCGGCAACATGTCGCCGGAGTACGGGGCGACCTGCGCCATCTTCCCCCCCGACCAGGTGACGCTGGACTACCTGCGCTTCACCGGCCGTTCGGACGAGCGCATCGCGCTGGTGGAGGCGTACATGAAGGAGCAGGGCCTCTTTCACAGCGCCGACACGGTGGAGCCGGTGTTCACCGACACGCTGGTGCTGGACCTGAACTCGGTGGAGCCCAGCATCGCCGGGCCGCGCCGCCCGCAGGACCGCATTCCCCTGAGCAAGGCCAAGAAGACCTTCGCCAAGGTGTTGCCCTCGCTGCTGCCGTCCAACGCCGAGCAGCCCAAGTCGCAGAAGGAAGCCGCCAACGCCGACAGCGGCGCGGGCGCGGACAAGGTGGGCGTGTGGGGCGAGGGCTCGGGCGCGGGGGACGCGCCGCTGGCCGCCGCCGCATCCTCGCCCTCCGGCGGGGCGGCGGAGATCGACCACGGCTCCGTCGTCATCGCCGCCATCACCAGCTGCACCAACACGTCCAATCCGTCGGTGATGATGGCGGCGGGGCTGCTGGCCAGGAAGGCGCGCGAGCACGGCCTGACCCGCAAGCCGTGGGTCAAGACCTCGCTGGCGCCGGGGAGCAAGGTGGTCACCGAGTACTACGAGAAGAGCGGGACGCTGCAGTACCTGGAGGAGCTGGGCTTCAACGTCGTCGGCTACGGCTGCACCACCTGCATCGGCAACTCGGGGCCGCTGCCGGAGGAGATCAGCAGGGAGATCCAGGACCGCGGGCTGGTGGCGTGCTCGGTGCTCTCGGGGAACCGCAACTTCGAGGGGCGCATCAACAGCGACGTGCGCGCCAACTTCCTGATGTCGCCGCCGCTGGTGGTGGCGTACGCCATCGCGGGGCGGATGGACTGGGACCCGTACAACGAGCCGATCGGCGAGGACGGCGAGGGGCGGTCGGTGTTCCTCAAGGACATCTGGCCCACCAGCCTGGAGGTGCACTCCGCGGTGCAGTCGTCCATCGACAGCGCCATGTACGCGCGCAGCTACGGCAAGGTGTTCGAGGGCGACGACCGGTGGAAGAGCATGCCGGTGCCCGCCGGCAACCGCTTCGAGTGGGCGGACGACAGCACCTACGTGCGCCAGCCCACCTACTTTCACGACATGTCGCACGACGCGCCGGCGGCGGTGGGCGACATCACCGGCGCGCGGGCGGTGGCGCTGCTGGGCGACAGCGTGACGACGGACCACATCAGCCCCGCGGGGTCCATCAAGAAGGACTCGCCGGCCGGCAAGTACCTGGTGGAGCACGGGGTCGACCCCAGGGACTTCAACTCGTACGGCGCGCGGCGCGGCAACCACGAGGTGATGGTCCGCGGCACCTTTGCCAACGTGCGCATCCGCAACGCGCTGGCGCCGGGGGTGGAGGGCGGCTACACCACCTACTTCCCCGACGACGAGATCACCACGATCTACGACGCGGCCATGCGCTACCAGCAGGACGGCACGCCGCTCGTCGTCCTCGCCGGCAAGGAGTACGGCAGCGGCTCGTCGCGCGACTGGGCGGCCAAGGGGCCGTACCTGCAGGGGATCAAGGCGGCCATCGCCGAGAGCTACGAGCGCATCCACCGCTCCAACCTCGTCGGGATGGGCGTGCTGCCGCTGCAGTTCATGCCCGGCGACAGCGTGGAGAAGCTGGGGCTCACGGGCCGCGAGACCTTCGACATACAGGGGGTGACGCAGGTGATCGCCACCAACCTGGAGACGCGCATGGTCTCCGTCCGCGCCGCGGGCGAGGACGGCGCGGTCAAGGAGTTCCAGGCGCTGGTGCGCATCGACACGCCGCAGGAGGTGCTGTACTACCGCCACGGCGGCATCCTGCAGTACGTGCTGCGCCAGCTGCTGAGCGGCAAAGAGAAGCCCGAGGCGGTATCCCCCGCCGTCGCCTCCGCGCCCGTCACGCAGCGCAAGGCGGACGACGAGGCCAAGGTGGTGGAGGCCGCGATCGAGTCGTTCCCGGCGAGCGATCCGCCGGCGTACTGAACGGCGAGTGCGAGAGTGCGAAGGTGCGAGAGTGCGAAAGTGGTGCTCTCGCACCTTTGCTTTTCGTGGATCAGAAAGGAAGACGGCGTCACACGGAGTCGACCGAGTCGCCGGAGGAACCTGCACTCCGATGACTCTGCTGACTCCGTGTGACGCCGCCTTCCTTTCGATTGATGATCAGGCGGGGGCCGGCTTCAGCGCCGGGCCGGGGCGGTGCAAGTCGCGGTGGACGCGGCGGCGGATGGCGAAGATGGCCAGCGCGCCGAAGACCAGCAGCCAGAAGATCGTGGCACCCATCGGGCGGTCCTCCACCGCGGCCATGAAGTTCAACGGCGCGAACACGCCGGTGGGCACCCACACGGAGCGGCCGTCCACCAGGTTCCCGATGGCGTCCATGGCCACCAGCACCTGGACGGTCACCAGGAAGCCGATGATGGCCGTGCGGATGGGATGCGCCGACAGCATCATCCACGCGGTGCCCAGGAGGTAAAGGCCCACCACCGCCAGCGGCACGCCCGGCATTACCCACGCCGGTACGTAGGCCAGCGACTGGATCGTCCCCTCCGCCATCGCCCCGCCGATGCACCCGGCGATCACGATCAGCACCGCCGCCTGCAGCCATGCCAGGCCGGCGGCGGCGTGCAGCAGCCGGCGGGTGAAGGTGTCCGCGGGGAGCATCTCGTCCCAGTCGCCGCGGCGCTCGTCCATCCACACCAGCAGCGGCCAGAAGAACCCGGCGTAGACGAACGGCATCAGCGGCAAGCGGTCCGAGAGGAAGGTCCCGCCCCCGCGCGTCTCGCGCCACACGGCCCAGGCTGCCAGCAGCACGGCCATCCCCAGCGGCACCAGCATCCGCTGCCCCTGCAGGGCGAGCTGCCGCACCGCCACCACGCGCGCCGAAGCCGGCCTGCGGATGCGGTCCGGCACCTGGGCGGAGGCGCGCGCGGGCTGGGCCAGAGGCCGCGAGCGGGACGTCCGCATCCACCGCGCCTCACGCCCGCCGAGCGCCAGGGAGGCCGCCACGGCCAGGATCGCCACCGCCAGCCAGAGCAGCGCCGTGCCGGTGGTCAGTGAGGTGCGGACGACCTGCGAGGTGACGCGGCCATCGGGTGCGTAGGCCACGCTGCGGCTCCATGCACTGCCTCCGAAGAGATGAAAGGCCACGAGCGCGGGGAGCCAAGCCACCAGCAGCACGCGTCCCGGACGCTCCACGCGCAGGACGATCGCCCCGCCCAGCAGGTAGAACGCCATCCCCGACAGGACAAGCGCGACGGGGTAGCCGGCCGGGTAACCGCCCATGCGCTCGTACCAGCCGCGCATGTTCAGCAGGTTGAGGCCGGTCGCCAGCACCAGGGTGAACGCCGCGGCCGCCGCGCCGCACGCGACGCGGAGAAGGTCGTACCGCACACCGTCCATCGGCATCGCCAGGTCCAGCGATCCGCGCCGCGCTCGCCCGCGCCAGTGCAGCAGCGGAAAGAAGAACATCAGCATCACCAGGTCGCGGACCTGCGACAGCGGTCCGTCCCCCGGTCCGCCGCCGAAGGGCCCCAGGGTGAGCAGGACCACCGCGCCCAGCGTGAGCAGGGCGGACTTCGGCTGCCAGAGCGCGGCGCTCTCCGCCCGCGCCACGCGGTGCCAGGGCGCGGTGCGGCGCGGTGCGGCGGCGCTCACGCGGCCTCCCCGGCGCGCAGCAGCGCCAGCGCGGCGTCTTCCAGCGACAGGCGGCCCGCGTCGCGCACGGTGGCGCCGGAGGCGGAAAGGCGCTCCGCCACGTGCCGCTCGTCGCCCCACACCGTCCAGGTGATCTCGCGGCCGGCGCGGGCGCGCACCAGCACGTCGCCGTTGAGCCCCGGCGCGCCCGCCCACCCGTCCGGCACCTCCGCGCGGTAGCGGCGCAGCCCGCCGCGCACCTCGTCCACGGGCGCCTGCAGCAGAAGCCGGCCCTCGCGCAGCACGCCGATGTGGTCCGCCATCCGCTCCGCCTCGTGCACGTGGTGCGTGCTCCACAGGATGGTGGTGGGCGCGTCGGCCATGTGGTCCACCAGCAGGCCGCCGAAGTCGTCGCGGGCCAGAGGGTCCAGCCCGTCCGTGGGCTCGTCCAGCAGCAGCACCGGCGGGCGGTGCGCCAGCGCCGTCACCAGCGCCACCCGCCGCGCGCCGCCCTTGCTGAGCGCGCGGAAGCGCTCGTCCATCCTCAAGCCCAGCCGCTTGCACAGTGCGTCGGCGTACGCCCAGTCCCATGCGTGGTAGAACGCTGCATGGTGCTTCAGCAGCCCGCCGACGGTCAGCCAGCCGTACGCCGTGTCCACCACCTCGGGCACGTAGCCGATCTGCGCGCGCACCAGGGCCGGCTGCGCCGTGGTGGAGATGCCCAGCACCGACGCGGTGCCGCGGTCCGCGCGCACCAGGTCCAGCAGGACGCGGAGGGTGGTGCTCTTGCCAGCGCCGTTGGGGCCTACGAGCACGTACACGGCGCCGGCGGGCACCTGCAGGTCAAGCCCGTCAAGGGCGACGGCGTCCGGCGCGTAGCGCTTGGTGACGGCGCGGGTCTGGATGGCGAGCTCGACGCCGTCCAGGCGGGTGGGAAGCGTGGGGAAGCTCATGGGACGGATGCGGTTGAGGGGGTGGATGGATGCAGCTGGGCGGCGCGGAGGACGGCCTCCGCCAGCTCCTCGGGTTCGATGCCGTAGCGCCGCGCGTCCTTGAGGGCGCGCTCGGCCACGTCGCGCAGCAGCAGGGCGCGCTCGCCGGTGCCGGGGTCGGCCACGAAGGTGCCCTGCCCGCGGCGCGAGTAGATGATCCCCGCCCGCTCCAGCTCGCGGTACGCCTGCTGGACCGTGTTGGGGTTCACCCGCAGCTCCGTGGCGAGCGCGCGGACCGAGGGGAGCGGGTCCTGCGCGGCCAGCGTGCCCAGCACCAGCGCGCGGCGCACCTCGTCCACGATCTGCTGGTACAGCGGCCGCTCGTCGGCGGTGTCGAGGTTGATCAGCACGGGTGTGTGATGTGTACTGGTGTATTAGTTACACCAGTACAGTAGTGGTGGGGGCGGGGAGGTGTCAAGAGGGATGAAGTGCGGGAGTGCGGGAGTGCGGGAGTGCGGGAGTGCGGGAGTGCGCGCCGACTCCCAGCGTCCATGCCGGGGTTCCGGCTCTGGCGCGACCCGCGGGCGCCCCCTCCGGGCTCGTAAACCTCGCCCACCTCCCCCAAAACTGCTGGGGGAGGTTGATGTTGCCGATGGATCGGGGCGGCGGCGACAGGCATCGCACCGCGCTCCGCCGGGGGCCCTCACCCGGCTCGTCACCTCGCCACCCTCACCCGCAGGCGGGAGAGTTCGATCCCGCGCGACGTGCTCGCTGCCGTTCTCCCTCCCCCACGCTGTTTGTGGGGGAGGGTCGGGGAGGGGGGCGGCCCACCATCCCGCGCCACTCCTGCCGGAGCACACCACCGCCGGTGCCGTGTATCCCCCCTCCCGCGCAGTTTGCGGGAGGGGGTGGCGCGCTCTCAGGCGCCGCCGGGGGAGGGCCTT
>Ga0190267_10000356_pt1 | contig 10173 bp, 9 predicted proteins | sample Popmic239T_FD_140332 | JGI IMG/M metagenome (GOLD analysis project Ga0190267, IMG submission 140332) | Populus adjacent soil microbial communities from riparian zone of Oak Creek, Arizona, USA - 239 T | ecosystem: Environmental > Terrestrial > Soil > Riparian zone | place: USA: Arizona... | reverse complement strand
GCTTGAGGCCGACCTCTTCGGTGATGACCTGGCCGCCGGTGAGGATGGCCATGTCCTGGAGCATCGCCTTGCGGCGCTCGCCGAAGCCGGGGGCCTTGACAGCCGCGCTCTTGAAGGTGCCGCGGATCTTGTTGACCACCAGCGTGGCCAGGGCCTCGCCCTCGACGTCCTCGGCGATGATCATCAGCGGGCGGCCCGACTGCATGACCTTCTCGAGGACCGGCAGCAGGTCGCGCACGGCGCTGATCTTCGAGCCGACGAGCAGGATGTACGGGTCGTCGAGGACCGACTCCATGCGCTCGGGGTCGGTCACGAAGTACGGCGAGATGTAGCCCTTGTCGAAGCGCATGCCCTCGACGAAGTCGAGCTCCATGCCGAAGGTCTGGCTCTCCTCGACGGTGATGACGCCGTCCTTGCCGACCTTGTCGATGGCGTCGGCAATGGTCTCGCCGATCTCACGGTCGGCGGCCGAGATCGATGCGACCTGGGCGATCTGCTCCTTGGACTCGGTCTCTTTGGAGATGTCCCGGAGCGCCTCGACGGCGGTCTCGACGGCCGCCTCGATGCCCTTCTTGAGGCCCATCGGGTTGGCGCCGGCGGCCACGTTCTTCAGGCCCTCGCGGACCATGGCCCAGGCCAAGACGGTGGCGGTGGTGGTGCCGTCGCCGGCCACGTCGTCGGTCTTCTTGGCGACTTCTTTCACCAACTCGGCGCCGAGCTTTTCGAAGGGGTCTTCGAGCTCGATCTCCTTGGCGATGGAGACGCCGTCGTTGGTGATCGTCGGCGCTCCCCACTTCTTCTCGAGGACGACGTTGCGGCCCTTCGGCCCCAGCGTCACCCGTACGGCGTCAGCCAACTGGTTCATGCCGGCTTCGAGCGACCGGCGGGCCTGCTCGTCAAACGCGATCAACTTGGGCATTCGGGATCCTCCCCGTTAGCACTCGGTCCTGTCGAGTGCTAAGTCAAGCACGCTTTGGCACTCTCAGCAAGCGAGTGCCAACCCGCCTTGCGACAATCCACAGCAACAGGTGCTGTGGATTGTCGGAGAAGGGGCCGCGGATCAGGCCCACAGCGTGCCAATCGGGGCGGCGGTGATGCGATCGCCGAGGCTGAACGTCCGCGGCCCGGTGTGCAGGACGACGCCGGCGGCGAAGTCCGAGCCGAGCTGGTCCCGGAGCCAGGCGAGGTGGCGGGCGTCGGCGGGGCTCGGCGCGCTGGTGGCCTTCACCTCGATGCCGACGACCTGGCGGGCCCCGACCTCGGCCACGATGTCGATCTCCCGTCGACCGTCGTGTTCGCGTACGTGGTACAGACGAGGCGCCGTCTTCGCCCATTCCCGCTCAGCCCGGAGTTGGGCGAGGACGAATGTGTCGAGCACCCGGCCAAGCAGGTCGGCGTCTCGCATCACCCCGGCTACGTCCACGCCGAGCAGGCCGACCAGCAGGGCGGGCTCGACCAGATACCGCTTCCTCGTGCGGACGAGGCGCCGCAGCCGGTTCGACGACCATGCTGGCAGGGCGTCGATCACGAACAGGGCGGTCAGGAGCTCCTCGTAGTCCTGGGCGGTTGCCCGGTTCACTGCCGCGGCCTCGGCCAGCGTGGCATCGGCCGCGTTGCCGGCGGTATTGACCGCGTACGCCTCGAAGTACCGGCGCAGCCGGTCGGGATCCCGGCGCGGCGCCACGGATGCCGCGTCCCGGAAGACCAACTGATCGACGTAACTGCTCAGGAAGCGGGCGCGGGCGCCTTCGCTCATTCCGGCCGTCTCGGGGAAACCGCTGTGAAGGGCGACCTCCAGGTAATCGCGGAGGTCGAGCCTTTCTGGCGGCGGATCGAGGTCGGCGCCATCCACCAGTCGGTCGATCAGGGGCCTCGTGGCCCGGCCGAGACGCTCGGCGATCGTCAGCCCGTACATCGCAACCCGGACGATCCGCCCCGTGCCAGGCCACCCCTCAACCTGCTGATCGGCGCGGACCGAGCCGGTGAGGATGAACCGGCCTGCCCTGAAATCGTCGTCGACCGAGCGCTTGACGGCACCGAGCACGGATGGCACCGCCTGCCACTCATCGATCAGCACAGGCTCAGGGAGCCCCCGGAGGGCGGCGTCCGGATCAGCGCTGAACACGGCGGCATCTGCAGGATCGTCGAGCCGAGCGACCGATGCGGCGTGGCGGCGACCGATCGTCGTCTTGCCGGCCGCCCGCGGCCCGACGATCTGGAGCGCCGGCAGCTCGGAGAAGAGGTCCGCCACGACGTCGTCGACGAGCCGCTGACGATAGTCCGCCACGTTTGGAGAGTAGCAGTTCTACGCGGGTGTGAGTAGCAGTTCTACGCGGTCGATAGTAAGCAATCTACGCGGTTGAGAGTAAGCGTTCTACGCGGTCGAACACCAGCAATCTACGCGCCCTTGCGCGTTTTCCCCAGCAGCAGGTGCTGGGGAAAACGCGTCACAGGGGGCTTAGGAGACGGTGAACTGGCGGCTGTGGCGGGTGAGGACGTCGGCGACCCGGTCGGCCATGACCGACTCGTCGGCCACATCGGCCCGGCGGGACCGGACCGAGTCCATGTCCATCGCCAGCAGGTCCTGGACGGTCCGCAGCAAGAAGTCCACGTCGACCGGCTTGGTGAGGTAGTCGTCGGCGCCCATGCCGAGGCACTTGCGCACGTCCTCTTCCTGCGAGCAGCACGTGAGCATGACGACGCGGGTCGAGGCCGAGGCGTCGTCGCGCAGCGCGGCGAGCACGCCGTAGCCGTCGACGTGGGGCATCATCATGTCGAGCACCATCACGTCGGGCGCCTTCGACCGCACGGTCTCCAGCGCGGCGCGGCCGTCGGATGCCTCGTGAACCTCGTAGCCCTCGCCCTCCAGGACGAGGCGCAGCATCCCTGCGATCAACGGATCGTCATCAACGACGAGAACAGACATCGAACTGAGCTCCTACTACTGCGGCCGTGACGCGATGCGGGGACGGGTGAACGCAGACTCGAGCCGCTCAAGCAGCTCGGCCTTTTGAAGCTCGGCCTCCCGGCGCTCCTGCAACGCCGCCGGCTTGGCCCGCAACAGCTCCTGCACCCGCTCCACCAGCTCGTCGGGGTCGAAGGGCTTGGTCAGGTACTCGTCGGCGCCCAGCTCCCAGCCCCGCACGAAGTCCCGCTCGGCCGTCTTGGCCGTCAGCATGAGGACGCGGGTCTCGGGGGCCAGGCCCAGTTGGCGCTTGGAGCGCAACACGCCGAAGCCGTCGACGCCAGGCATCATCACGTCGAGGACCATGCAGTCGGGCGCCCGCTTTTCGAGCTCAGACAGCGCCTCGGCGCCGTTGCCCGCCTCGCGGACATCGAACCCGGCGTCCTCCATCGTGAACGCGAGGATCCCCCGGATATCCGGGTCGTCGTCGACGATGAGCACCTCGGCCATGCCCGAGGTATCGGCGGACGACGCTCTCGGGTTAAGCCCTGGCTGCTACCCGCCCGCCACCGCAGGCACGATCGACACCGTCTGCCCCTCGGTCACGGCGGTGTCGAGCCCGTCGAGGAACCGCACGTCCTCGTCGGCCACGAACACGTTCACGAAGCGACGGAGCTGGCCGGCCTCGTCGAACAGCCGCTCCCCGAAGCCGGGATGGGCGGCGTCGAGCGCCTTGAGGACCTCGCCGACAGTGGAGCCGTCAAGCGGCACCTCCCCGACCCCGCCGGTCAGCGTGCGCAACTGGGCTGGGACTCGAACGGTGACCGGCACTAGCTCTCGACCTCCACGGCCTGGTTGAACGCTTCCATTGTGGGCTTGATGGTGGCGGTCGGCCCGCAGGAGCCGCTGACCGCCTCGATCGTCTTCAGGCCGAGCCCGGTGACGTAGGCGACCACCCGCTCGTCCTTGCGCACCACGCCCGATGCGGCCAGCTTGGCCAGCGTGGCGATGGTGACGCCGCCCGCCGTCTCGGCGAAGATCCCCTCGGTTCTGGCCAGCAGGCGAATGCCCTCGACGATCTCCTCGTCGGTCACCGACCCGATGGCGCCGCCCGACTTCCGCACGGTGTCGAGCGCGTAGAACCCGTCGGCCGGGTTGCCGATGGCGAGCGACTTGGCGATCGTCGACGGCTTCTGCGGCCGGATGTGGTCCGTGCCCTCGGCGAAGGCGGTGGCGACCGGCGAGCAGCCGTCGGCCTGGGCGCCCGAGATCCGCACCGACGCCTCGTCCAGCAGGCCGACAGTGACCAGCTCGCGGAATCCCTTGGCGATCTTGACGAGCTGGCTGCCCGACGCGATCGGCACGACCACGTGGTCCGGCGCCTGCCACCCAAGCTGTTCGGCGACCTCGAAGGCCAGCGTCTTGGAGCCCTCGGCGTAGTACGTCCGCACGTTGACGTTCACGAACGCCCAGGTGGGGTGCTCGCTGGTCAGCTCGGCGCAGAGCCGGTTGACGTCGTCGTAGTTGCCGTCGACCGCGATCAGGTTGCCGCCGTAGACCGCAGAGGTGACGACCTTGCCCTGTTCCAAGTCGTGCGGGATGAAGACGTACGACTCCATGCCCGCCCTGGCCGCATGGGCGGCGACCGAGTTGGCCAGGTTGCCGGTCGACGCGCAGGCCGCCACCTTGAAGCCGAGCTCACGGGCCTTGGTGAGCGCCACCGACACGACCCGGTCCTTGAACGAGCCCGTCGGGTTCAGGGTGTCGTTCTTGATCCACAGCTCGCCAAGGCCCAGCTCGGCGGCCAGGCGGTCGGCCCGCACCAGCGGCGTCATGCCCGCGCCCAGGTCCACCGGGGCGGTGGCGTCGGCGGGCAGCAGGTCGGCATAGCGCCAGAGCGACTGGCGCCCGGCGGCGATCGACTCCCGCGAGATCGAGCCCCGGATGGCGTCGTAGTCGTACGACACCTCCAGCGGCCCGAAGCAGAACTCGCAGACGTGCAGGGCCTCGGCGGGGTACGGGCGCGCGCACTCCCGGCATTTCAGACCTTCGACGAACGGCACAGCATCCTCCTCATCGTTCCGGGCATTCGCACCTGGCTCTTCGGAAGCTGGTTGCGGCGGCGTCATCGGGCCCGGTCCCTCGACCGCTCTTGATGTGGGCGAGACACCAGTCTGGCCTTTGGGGGCGCACAACGTCAAAGCTTTAGGTGTGATCTCCGTCGTCATCCCCGCCCGAGACGAAGCGGCCACCGTCGCCGGCATGGTCGACGTGTGCCGCCGCGCCGCGGGCGAGGTGGTCGTGGTCGACGACTGCTCGTCCGACGACACCGCCGCGGTGGCCCTGGCCGCCGGGGCGCGGGTCGTGCGGGGGCCGGGTCGGGGCAAGGGCGCCGCCATGCGGGCGGGGCTGGCCGCGTCGACCGGCAACATCGTCGTGTTCGCGGATGCCGACGTGACCAGCCTCGGCCCCCGCTTCGTCACCGCGCTGGCCCAGCCCCTCATCGACCGCGACGAGGTCGTGTTCGTGAAGGGGCGCTACGAGCGGGCGGGCGCGGGCGGGCGGGTGAACGAGCTGGTGGCCAGGCCGCTGTTGGAGCGGCTGTTCCCTGCCCTGGCGTTCGTCGAGCAGCCGTTGGGCGGCGAGTACGCAGGGCGGCGGGCGGTGCTGGAGGCGTTGTCGTTCGAGGGCGGGTACGGCGTGGACGTGGGCCTGTTGCTCGACATCGCCGCCCGCCACGGGGTCGGTGCCATTGCCCAGGTCGACCTCGGCGTGCGGGTCCACCGCAACCGGCCCCTGTCGGAGCTGCGGGGACCTGCCCACGAGGTGGTCGACGTGATCCTCGACCGGGCCGGCGTGGCCGCGCCCGAACAGCGCCGGCCCGCGTAGGACACGGCCTACTCCTCGTAGGCGGAGACGTCGATGGCGGGGCCTTCCTCGCCGATGTCGGACTCGGTAGGCACCGGCTCGCCGAGGATGTGCACGTGCCACATGTGGCCCAGCACGATCTTGATGGCCGCGGCCAACGGCACCGCGATCAGCAGCCCGAAGAAGCCCGCCAAGGTGCCGCCGGCCAGCAGGGCCAGGATCACTGCCGACGGGTGCAGGTGCACGGCCCGGTGCATCACCTGCGGGGTGATGAAGTGGTTGTCGATCTGCTGGGCGCCGACCATCACGATGACCACGCCAAGCGCCTGCAACGGGCTGCCGGTGGTGAGGGCGATGACCACGCCGGGGATGCCGCCGACCCACGGGCCGATCAGCGGGATCACGTTGAACAGCCCCGCCACCATGCCGACGAGGAACCAGAACTTCAGCCCGATCAGCAGCAGCCCGACCGAGCACATCGTGCCCACGATCATCGCCACCATGAGCTGGCCCCGGAAGAACCCGCCAATGGCCCGGTTGAGCCGGTGGGACACGAGCATGACCTCAGGGCGCGCCGAGTCCGGTATGAGCTTTTGCAGGTTGTCCCTGATGTGCGGCAGGTCGACGAGCATGTAGAACGCGATCACCGGCCCCAGGAACACGATCAGCAGGATGTGGAACACCCGGAGCCCCACCGTGCGCAGGCGCTTGAGCTGGTCGCTCAGCGGGGTGTCGTCGTCGGAGAAGCTGTCTTTCAACTCCTCCGAGTCGAACTCCCAGAACGTGCCCTGGGAGTCGGCCGACACGTTGTCGATCCAGTTCTCGGCCTTGGCCTCGATCTCGGGCCAGTCGTCGGACAGCTCGTCCACCTGGTCCTCGGCCAGCGGCACGACGAGCACTGCGGCCAAGGCGATGATGCCGATCACGCCGGTGTAGGCCAGGCCGGTGCCAAGGGCCCGGTGGATGCCGCGCCGGTGCATCCACGTCACCAGCGGGTTGAGGACGAACACGATGGCGCCGGCGAGGATCAGCGGCGGGAACACCACCCGGATCGTCCAGCCGACCAGCAGCACGATGGCGAGCAGCGCGGCGACCGCGACGATCGCCCAGCACACCCGTCCCGCCCGGACCAGCCGCTCCATCACCACGCCTTCGGGCGTGCGGTTCGCCACGGCCGGTCAGGCTAGATCGCGGAGGTGGGCGCGCACTGCCTCCTCGATGCAGGCTGCGGTGTCGTTCATGGCCCGGTCCTCGCCGAAGCGCTCAGTGAGCGAGACGATGGCGACGTCGCCGGCCACGTCGTGGTCGCCGTAGACCTGGCCCACGACGATCAGTACCGGCACGCCCAAGTCCTCGGCGAACTCGACCACGCCGCCGACGACCTTGCCGCGGAACGACTGCTCGTCGAGGAAGCCCTCGCCGGTGACGACGAGGTCGGCCTGCTCAAGCTTCTCGCCCAGCCCGACGGCGTCGGACACGAGGTCGAAGCCGGGCGCGAGGGTGGCGCCGATGGCCGCCAGCCCGCCCGCCAGCCCGCCCGCCGCGCCCGACCCGGGGATGCTGCGCACGTCGACGCCGTAGTCCTCCTCGTACACCTGGGCGAGGCGTTCGAGGCGGCGGCGCAGAAGCGCGACCTGGGCCGGCGTGGCGCCCTTCTGGGGGGCGAAGTGCTCGGCCGCGTCGACGAAGGACGTGGTGACGTCGCAGGCCACGAGCAACTCGATCCCGGTGAGGCGGGCGTGCGGCTCCAGCGCGGTGAGGCAGGCCAGGCCGCCGTCGGTCGTGGCACTGCCGCCGACGCCGACCACGATCCGTTTGGCGCCCGCGGCGAGGGCGGCGCTGATGAGGTCCCCCACGCCTGCGGTGGAGGCGCGCATCGGGTCGTTCCACTCGGCGCCCCCGACGAGTTCGAGGCCGGCCGCCTGGGCCATCTCGATGACCGCGGTCCTGTCCTTGAGCCGCCACTCCGCCTCGACGATCTCGCCCAGCGGGCCGCGGACCCGGGTGCGCCGGGCCGTGCCGCCCATCGCCTGGAGAATCCCCTCGCCCCCGTCGGCCATCGGGACGGCATCGCACTTCCATCCCTCGGCCTTGCCCGCCTTGCACACAGCGGCCGCCACCTCGCCCGCGGACGCGGTGCCGCGGAACTTGTCGGGGGCGGCTACCAGGCGCGGCACGTGGGTATCGTGCCACCGCCATGGCTCGTAGCGATCTCGTCATCGTCTCGAACCGCGGCCCGCTGTCGTTCACTCGTGACGACGCGGGTCAGTTGACGCCCACCCGCGGCGGCGGTGGACTTGTGTCGAGTGTCGGCCCACTGGTGCAGGGGACGGGTGCGACGTGGGTCGCGGCGGCCATCTCGGACGACGACCGCGAGGCGATGAAGGCGGCAGGCGGCGTGGTCGAGGCCGAGGGCTACCGGCTGCGGGCGCTCGACATTCCGCCCGCGCAGTACCGCCAGTTCTACGACGTGGTCTCCAACTCGACGCTGTGGTTCCTGCACCACGGTTTGGACGACCTGCCCCGGCGGCCGCTGTACGACCGGCGCTGGCGCGAGGCGTGGGACGGGTACCGGGCGGTGAACGCGCTGTTCGCCGATGCCGCCGCCGACGAGGCGCCCGACGGCGCAGTGGTGCTGGTGCAGGACTACCACCTGTCGCTGGTGCCGGCGATGCTGCGGGAGCGGCGGCCGGACGTGCGCTCGATCCACTTCCACCACACGCCCTTCGCCACGCCGACGCTGATCCGCGCTTTGCCGACTGCGGAAGAGTTGCTGCACGGGCTGGCCGCGGCCGACGCCTGCGGGTTCCACGCCGAGCGGTGGCGGGCGGATTTCGAGGCGTGCTGCGCGGCAGTCGGCCTGTCGCCGCGGACGTTCGTCTCGCCGCTCGCTCCTGACGGGGACGACATCGGGTCGGTGGCGGCGTCGTCGGCCTGCGCGGAGGCGGCCGGGTGGGTGGACGAGGCGGTGGGCGACTGCCAGGTGATCCTGCGGGTCGACCGCATCGAGCTGTCCAAGAACATCGTGCGGGGGTTCTTGGCCTACGAGCTGTTGTTGGAGGAGCGGCCCGACCTGCGGGGCCGGGTGGTGTTCGTGGCGCTGGTGTATCCGTCCCGACAGTCGCTGCCACAGTACCAGGCGTACCGGCAGGAGGTGCAGACGGTTGTCGAGCGGGTGAACAACCGGTTCTCGACTGGGGAGTGGCTGCCGATCGTGTTCGACGACCACGACGACTTCCCGCGCTCGGTCGCGGCGTTGAAGCGCTACGACGTGCTGCTGGTGAACCCGGTGCGCGACGGGCTCAACCTGGTGGCCAAGGAAGGGCCGCTGGTGAACGAGTGCTCGGGCGTGGTGGCGGTGTCGCGGGAGGCGGGGGTGTGGGACGAGCTGTCGTCGGCCGCGCTCGGGCTCAACCCGTTCGACATCGCCGAGACGGCCGACGTGCTGGCCGCCGCCTTGTCGATGCCGGCCGAGGAGCGGGGCCGTCGGGCCGCCGCCCTGCGGGAGATCGCGCAGGCCCGCCGCCCCGACGACTGGCTCACCGACCAACTCGCTCTCGTCGACCCCTAGCAAGCGCCGCCCCCTCCCCGCCGCCCCCCCGTTCTCGTCGCGGTGGCGGGCATATGCGCCCGCGAGCGCGACGAGAACGGTTGGGACGTCAGGGTGGGGGGAGGAGGGACTTGAGGACGGTCAGGGCGCCTTCGGGGCCGTCGACCACGACGTCGCCCGCGTCGAGCAGGCGGCTCGGCGCCTCGGGCGAGCGGGCCACGACCTTGAGCACGTGCACGCCGTCGGCCCGCAGGTCGTCGAGGGCGGCGAAGGCGGGCAGGTCGCCCACGTCGTCGCCGAAGAAGCAGACCGCCGACAGCCCCTCGGCCAGCTCCCGCACCACCCGGCCCTTGTCCATCGGGATCGGCGGCACCAGCTCCTCCGACATGCGGGCCGGGTGCACACCGAGCCCGGTCCTGGCCGCCGCCTCCTCGGCCCACGCCCGCACCCAGTCGGCCGACTCGGGCCGGGTCCGGTAGTGCAGCGTGACGGTGAGCCCCTTGCGCTCGACCAGCACGCCGTCGGGCATCTGCTCCTCGGCCTCGTCGGCGGTCCGGTCGACCACCGGCTGCCACCGCTCGCAGTCCGGGTGCGCGGTCACCTCGCCCGCCGACGCCGTCTCCAGCCCGTACAGGCCGGCGATGTACACGCCCTCCCCCGCCGCCTTGCCCTCCAACAGCGGGTCGTGCTCGAGGTGCAACTGGTGCAGCAGGAAGCCGGCCGGCCGCCCCGAGATCACCGCCACCCGCCGGTAGACCCTGGCCAGCCGGTGCAGGGTCACGACAGCGCCGGGCAGGGCGGACGCCCCCGCGGGGTCCTCGACGATCGGCGCCAGCGTGCCGTCGAAGTC
>Ga0190267_10000355_pt1 | contig 10175 bp, 6 predicted proteins | sample Popmic239T_FD_140332 | JGI IMG/M metagenome (GOLD analysis project Ga0190267, IMG submission 140332) | Populus adjacent soil microbial communities from riparian zone of Oak Creek, Arizona, USA - 239 T | ecosystem: Environmental > Terrestrial > Soil > Riparian zone | place: USA: Arizona... | reverse complement strand
TTCCCTGTTCCCTGTCCCCTCTTCCCTGTTCCCTGTTCCCTGTTCCCTGTTCCCTGTTCCCTGTCCCCTGTCCCCTGTTCCCTGTCCCCTGTCCCTATTCCCTATCCCCTGATGCTCGGCGTGCTTCTGCGCGTGGTGGCCGACGCGGTGATCGTGGCCATCGTGCTGTTCGGCGCGGCGGGCACGCTGGCCTGGCCACGCGCCTGGTGGCTGGTTGGCGTGCTGCTCGTGGTCAGGATGGTGAGCGCGGTCGCCGTCTTCCGCGTCAATCCGGCGCTGCTGCGGGAGCGCGCCGCGGTGCTCATCCACCGCGAGCAGCCCCGGGCCGACAGGGTGCTCCTGCTCGCGTTCATGGGCACGGCGTTCATCGGCGTACCGATGGTCGCGGCGCTGGACGTGTTTCGCTGGCACCTGTTCCCCGCCCCGCCGGGACCCTTGGCCGCCCTCGGGCTCTTGCTGTTCGCCCTGGGCTGGACCCTCAAGGCGCTGGCCCTCCGGGAGAACGCCTTCGCCACCACCGTCGTCCGCCTGCAATCCGAACGGCGGCACGCCCTGGTAGACACCGGCCCGTACCGCGTGGTGCGGCACCCGATGTACGCCGGAAGCCCGTTCGTGCACCTGGGGCTGAGCCTGTGGCTGGGATCGTACGCGGCGGCGCTGTATGCGTGCCTTCCCCTCGCCCTGCTGGTGGTGCGCATCGGGCTGGAGGAGCGGTTCCTCCGCCGCGCGCTGCCGGACTACGCGGAGTACATGCGGCGCGTCCCTTACCGCCTGGTCCCCGGCATCTGGTAGGGGGCACAACGAAGGAACGAGAACCGCCCCGCGAGATCGTCTCGCAGGGCGGTTCTTCATCCGTCCCGCAGACCACGGGTTGAAACCCGCGGCTGGAACGGCCATAAGCCCGGCCTCTCGCTCGTTCCTCGCGAGCCGGGCTTCAACCCCTCCGAATGCACCGGCTCAGCATGTCTCGCCGGCTCCCGCCCATACGAGCAGGTGAAGCCCCGCCTGGCGAGCTTTGCGAGCCTTGGGCGGGGCTTATGGCACTTCCAGCCGTGGGCTTTAGCCCATGGTGGGCGGGACACGCATCGTCATACGTTCCCGCCGTACCTTTGTACCTCCCTACCTCCCTACCTTCGTAACTTCGTACCTTCGTACCTTCGTACCTTCGTACCTTCGTACCTTCGTACCTTCGTACCGCCTACCCGATCGTCACCACCGAGTGATCGCCCAGGTCCACCTGGCCACGCACGCCGCTGACCTTTACGTCGCGGCCAATGAGCGAGTCGTTGAGCTCGGAGTTCTCGATCGTGGACTTTTCGCCCACGATGGTGTGGCGCAGCTTGCTGCCGCGGACCACGGCGCCGGCGGAAAGGGTGACGTTGGGGCCGATCTCGCTGTTCTCCAGCGTCACCCCGTCCGCCACGTGCACCGGCTCGACGATGGTCACGCCCTCCCCCAGCGTCTCGGGACGGCGGCCGCGGGTGGTGCTCAGCACGTGCGCGTTGGTCTCCAGCAGCGTGTCGGGCTTGCCGGCGTCGTACCAGCCGTGCACGGGCTCCACCTTGAGCCTGGCGCCCTTGTCCACCATGTACTGGAACGCGTCCGTCAGGTAGTACTCGCCGCTGGGGCCCGGCTCGGTGTTCATCACGTGGTGGATGCCTTCGAACAGCAGCTTCCAGTCGCGGATGTAGTACAGGCCGATGTTGGCCAGCTTGCTCACCGGCGTGCTGGGCTTCTCGATGATCTCGCGCATGAAGCCGTTCTCGTCGGTCACCAGCACGCCGAAGCGCTGGTAGTCCTCCACCTCCATCGCCCAGATCACCCCCGCCACGTCCTCCGGCAGCCGGCGCACCAGCGAAAGGTCCGCGTCGAACAGTGTGTCCACGAAGATGATCAGCATCTCCTCGCGCACGAACGGCTCGGCCAGGGCAATGGCGTCGGCGGTGCCGCGCTGCTCCTTCTGCTCGGTGTACTCGGCCTTGAAGTCCGGGTACTCCTCGGCCATGTACGCCTCCACCTTCTCCTTCAGGTGGCCGGTGATGAGCACCGCCTCGTTCACGCCCAGCTCGCGCAGGTCGTCCAGGATGTAGCTGAGCACCGGCTTGTCCCCCACCTTGAGCAGGGGCTTGGGGACCAGGTGGGTGTGGGGGCGCAGGCGGGTGCCCTTCCCCGCCACCGGCATCACGACTTTCACTCGAGATTCCTCCGGCTCTGGTATCTACAGGATGATTCGCTGAAGCAGAGCTCTCGGCGGTTCGATCAGCATCGTACTGCGCCCGCCGGCGCCCCCCTCCCCGGCCCTCCCCCACAAACTGCGTGGGGGAGGGAGAATTCGACCGCGCTTCGGCCGGGGCCGACCGTACGAACCGACGCTCTGTCATTCCGAGGGACCGCCGCGCGGAGCCTTGCCCTGCCGCGAACCCGGCGCGCGACCGAGGAATCCGCCGTCGGCCATTTCCGCGCCCGTCGAAGCGGCACACACCTGCGGCATCCCCAACCTTCCCCCAGCAGTTTTGGGGGAAGGTGGGCGGGTGGTGCCCGCCCGGATGGGGGCGCGCCGGGCAGGTTCCATACCGCGCGGCAACATACCGGCGCAGGGCGAACGCGGTCAAACGAGCCCTTCCGCTATCCCCCTCCATGCGCCACCGTCCCTTTGACACCCTCACACCCTCACACCCTCACACCCTCACACCCTCACACCCTCACACCCTCACACCCTCACACCCGCTCACCCCCGCCTCCCCTCCGCGCCCTCTGCGACGTAGATTCGGCCCAGCCGCCGCCCCGCGCGCGAGAGGCGGCGCATCGCGGCGGACGAAATCGCATCACCCGGGACCCGGCACCATGGCCCTCTGGCGAGCCCTGACGCACAACCGCGCCTTTACCGATCCCTACGACGACGACCCGCGGCTGCGGGGGCGCAGCTACGCCGTGCCCTTTGCGCGGGTGTGGGAGGCGGCCCACCAGATCGCGCAGGCGACGCGCGGGTGGACGGTGGTGAGCAGTGACCCGCGGGCGGGGGAGATCGTCGCGGAGGCACGCACGCGGCTGTGGAACTTCACCGACGACGTGTGGGTGCGGCTCTCGCTGGACGAGGACGGCCAGACCCGCGTGGACATGGCGAGCAGCTCCCGCAAGGGGAGCGCGGACCTGGGCGCCAACGCCCGCCGGATTGCCCGGTTCTTGCGGACGCTGGACGCGCGACTTTCGGGAAGCACTCGTGTAAACCGATAGAACGAAAGCAGTTGGATGCCACTCGCGGACGTCAGGAAGGCTTCTACGCAGCTCGCCGAGCGCGTGCCGGTGCTCCCCATCCGCAGCACCGTAGTGTTCCCCTCGGGGGCCACGGCGCTGCAGATCGGCTTCGCCCCCAACGTGGAGGCGCTCCAGGCCCATCCCGAGCCGGAGCTCATCGTCGCCATCGTCGCCACCCTGGACGAGGGGCAGGACATCCCCCCCCGCTCGCTGGAGAAGGTGGCCACGGCCGTGCGCGTGCTGGACCGGCTCAACCTGCCGGGCGGGACGATCCAGACCACCCTGCAGGGCCTCAAGCGCATTCACCTGGACGACGTGCGCTTCGAGGACGGCTTCTACACGGCCCGGCCGCGCGCGGTGGAGGAGACGCCGCTCTCCCCCGACGCAGCCGAACCGGTGGTGGAGCGCATCCTCACCACCGTCTCGGGCCTGGCCGCCAAGGTGGACCGCGTGCCGGACGAGGTGCCCCGCATCCTGCGCATGAACCTGGGCGACCCCGGGCGCTTCGCCGACTTGGCCGCCACGCTGTGCAACCTCAAGCTCCCCGACCGCGACGCGGTGCTGCAGGAGCTGGACGTGGCCCGGCGGCTGGACCTGGTGCTGGCGTCGCTGGAGCAGGCGTGGGAGCGCGCGCGCGAGGTGGAGGCCGTGGCCGGCGAAGAGGCCCCCGCCGCCGGCGCCGAGGGGCAGCCGCGCACCGGGCGCGACCGCACCTCGGAGATCCGCCGCCGCATCCAGTCGCTGCAGGCGGAGCTGGGCGAGCTGGACCCGCTGGAGCGCGAGGCCGACGAGATGCTGCGCAAGCTGGAGATGGCGCGGCTTCCCCAGCGCGTGGCGGCCGCCGGGCGGCGCGAGACGGACCGGCTGCGCTCCAGCGCCACCACCGGCCAGGAGGCCGCCGAGATCCGCGCCTACCTGGACGCCCTGATCGCCATCCCCTGGACCCGCCGCGCCGGCGACGGAAAGATCGACCTGGCCGCCGTGGAGGAGGCGTTCGCGCAGGAGCACCTGGGGGTGGACGAGAGCAAGGAGCGCCTGCTGGAGGTGCTGGCCGTGGCCGAGCTGCGCGGCGACCTGCGCGGCCCCATCCCCTGCATCGTGGGCCCGCCGGGGGTGGGCAAGCGCACCCTGGCCCTGGCCATCGCCCGCGGGCTGGGCCGCCCCGTGGTGCGCCTGGAGCTAGGCGGCCGCGGCGAGGGGCAGCTGGTGGGCACCCGCCGCACCCGCAGCGGGGCGCAGCTGGGCAAGGTGATGCAGCTCATCAGCGACGCCGGGGTCAGGAACCCCGTCTTTCTGCTGGAGGAGCTGGACGAGCTGGGGCTGGGGAACGTGGAGGGCGACCCGGTGGAGGCGATGGAGGAGATGCTGGACGCCGAGCACCGCGAAGAGTTCACCGACCGTTACCTGGACCTTCCCTTCGACCTGTCGGAGGTGTTCTTCGTGGGCGCGGCGGGCGACTTCTACCGCATTCCCCGCGACCTGCGCGACCACTTCATCGAGATCCGCATCGCCGGCTACACGCCGGAGGAAAAGATCGTCATCGCCCGCGACTGGCTGTTCCCGCGCATCGTCAAGGAGCACGGGCTCACCCAGGAGGAGGTGACGATCGCGGACGAGACGCTGCTCTTCCTGACGCGCGGCTACGCGCGCGACGCCGGCGTGGGCAACCTGCGGCGCTCGCTGGCGGCCATCCTGCGCTTCATCGCCCGCGACAAGGCGGACGGCAAGGCGACGCAGTGGACGATCACGCAGGAGATGATCGAGTCGGTGCTGGGCTACCCGCGCTACAGCACCACCCCGGCGGAGATCCGGCCGGAGGTGGGCGTGGTGACCGGCCTGGCGTGGACGGCGTCGGGCGGCGAGCTGATGTTCATCGAGGCGCTCAAGATGCCGGGGACGGGGCGGCTGGTGATCACCGGGCTGCTGGGCGACGTGATGCGCGAGTCGGTGAACGCGGCGTACAGCTACGTCCGCTCGCGGGCGGACGACCTGGGGATAGCGCGCGAGGTCTTTGGCGACAACGACATCCACGTGCACTTTCCCGTGGGCGCCACCCCCAAGGACGGGCCCTCGGCGGGCGCGGCGGTCACGCTGGCCATCGCCTCGTCGCTCGCCGAACGCCCCGTGCGCCACGACATGGCCATGACGGGCGAGGTGACGCTGCGGGGCAAGATCCTGGAGATCGGCGGGGTGAAGGAGAAGGTGCTGGCCGCGTACCGGGCCGGCATCACCCAGGTGGTGCTCCCCGCCGGCAACAAGCGCGACCTGCGCGATGTGCCCACCGACGTGCGCGAGGGGATGCAGTTCCACTACGTGGACCGCATGGACCAGATCTTCGACCTGGCGCTCCTGGGCGAGCCGCGGCCCCTGCGCGTGGCCGACGACGCCGAGGCCGCCCCCCTGCGCCGCGAGCCCGAGCGCCAGGCCGCGCGGGACGCGGAGGGGCGCTGATCCCGGGCGCCTCCGGCGCGCCTCAACGAACGTGGGGGAACGTCCGGAAGAAAGTCATGAATCCTTAATGTGCCGGCGGAGAATCGTCCTCCGCTGGCTCGTTTCGTTACGCCCGGCGCCGCCGCGGCTCCGGGAGCTGCAACGAGGTGATACAACGCGCGAACGTCACGTGAATGTTCCTTCGTACGTCCATCCAGAAATGTGAGAGGGGCGGCCACCCCAACGGTGACCGCCCTTTGCACATTGTCGTCAGGGGTGCGGTTTCAGGTGCCGGACCCGATGGTGCCGCCTCCGCGGTTGGTGGTGTCGCCCTGCGTGGTCGGCGGCGTGGTGTCCGGGGGCGGGTTGCCGTCCCGCACGGCGCCGGCGGCGCGCGCGGAGCGGGGCTCGGTGGTGGAGGGGCCGCAGGCGGCGGCGCAGAGGAGAACGACGGCGAGGAGGGTTGTGCGGAACATGGGCTGAACTCCCTTGCAACGGGTTGTCTCGCGCCGCCCGGCATCGGTGCCATGCGGTCGCGGGGCACACACTAGCCGCCCTATCGCACGCCATTCGCACCGCCGCCGCACGCCGGTCGCACACCGGTCGCACACCAGCGGGAACCTCCTTGGATACAGACATTTATAAGACTTATCGCGGCAAATTTTCGCGCGGCAGATCACTGTCGCCAGTGAACCCGGACAGCACCGAAGGGGATAATTTACGGATGTCAGGGGAACGTCGGACCGCTCCCCCTCAGACGAAGACGGGGTTCGCGCAGCTGAAGACGCTGGGGCACCCGGCCGTGTGCGGCGGCGACGGTTCCGCCGTGCCCGGGCTGCGGAAGAAGGACCTGGCGCTCCTGATCTACGTGTGCGTGGAGGGCGCGGCCGTGCACGCGCGGGGGCGGCTGGCGTCGCTGCTGTGGGGCGAGAGCCCGGAGGAGCGCGCGCGCCACTCCCTCACGCAGGCGCTGGGGCGGGTGGCGCGCGCGGTGCCGCGGGCGCTGGCGGCGGACAAGGAGGTGGTGCGCTGCGGGACGGGGGTGAAGTGCGACGCGGTGGCGCTGCTGCGGGGAGACCCGCCGGTGGACGACGCCTTCTCCCTCTACGCGGGTCCGTTCCTGGAGGGCTTCGATCCCGGCGCGGGCGCGGAGGAGTTCCGCGAGTGGGCGGACCGGCGCCGCGCCGAGCTGCGCAACGCGGCGCTGCGGCTGCTGGAGCGCGCCGGGGAGGAGGCGGCCGCCGCGGACCAGTGGGCGCGGGCGCTGCGGCTGGCGGAACGGGCGGTGGAGATCGACCCCGTGTGGGAGCAGGGGCACCGCCGCCTGATGCGGGCGCAGGCGGCGCACGGCGAGCGCAACCAGGCACTGCGGCACTACCAGGCCTTCGAGGCGTGGCTGGCGGCGGAGGTGGGCGCCGAGCCCGACCCCGAGACGCGCGCCCTCGCCGAGCAGCTGCGCGCCGCCGAGGTCCCGTCCGAGCTCGCCGGACCGCTTCCCGTGCCGCGTTCCCCGCCCTCCCGTCCCACGGAGGCGGAGGCCGCGCCGCCCGCGACGACGCCGGACCCGGTGACGGCCGAGCCGGATCCGCCCTCCCCCACGCCGCTTCCGTTCGCCGCGGCCGGGCAGACGGCGGAGCGGCCGCGCGGGATCGGGATCCGGCTGGCCGCCACGCTGCTGATCCTGCCGCTGATCCTGCTGCTGGTCGGAGCCGCCCTCCGCGACTACCTGCCCTGGCGCGGCGCCGCGGCGCGTCCGGGACACGGGGAAAGCCTGCGGCTGCGCGGCGCGCGGCCGGGGTACCTGGCGTTCGCGGACACGCTGTACGCCTACCCGGACTGGGCCACGCTGCACGCCTGCACGGGGATGCGTCCGGCGGTGGCGCGCAGGGTCCGCCGCCTTCCCGACTGGCCTCGCCCCGAACTCCCCACGGTGCTCCGCCACCCGTGGATGGGCGAAAGCGTGCCCATCGTCTCCGACGACCCCGCGGACCGGACGGCGTACGTGGTGGTGGGATGCATCCTGGCCGGCGTCCCCGACCCGGCCACGCTGGACTCCATCTTCGGGCCGGGGGCGCTGGGGCGGATGAAGGAGGTGGAGGATTCCGTGCTGCGGCGCCTGCCCCGGGCGTTCATCGCGCGCGGGCACCCGGTGCGCCCCGCCGGCACGCTGATCCGCGCGCCCGACGGCCGCGTGCGGTGGATCACCTACCACGGCGGCGCGCTGGCGGTGGAGGGCGCCGCGGTGCTGGCCACCCACTGCCGCGCCCCCGCCGACGCCGTACCCGTGAGCGAGGCCGAGTTCCGCTACTACCGCCCGTTCGCCACCCTGCAGCCGGCGCGCGGCGGCTGCCGGGAGGTCGCCGCGAGGAGAAGGTGAGCCCGATCCGCTCCCCCAGGCATCACGCCAACCGAAGGAACTGCTTTGGCCTCAGACGGAGTCAACGGAGTCAACGGAGTCAACGGAACTAGACTAGACTCAAAGAGTTTGGAGTGCCGGCGATCATCAGCGGAAACGGCACGAGAAAACTCCGTTAACTCCGTTGACTCTGTGTGAGGCCTTCTTTGCCGGGCCCGGACGAACGCGAAGCGCCCCGCCGGAGTCACTCCCGGCGGGGCGCCTCGCATCATCGACCGTCGATCAGTCGCCGAAGGTGGGCTCGGGCCGGCCCAGGCCGCCGTGTCCCGGCTCCCGGACGGGCGCGGCGACGGACTTCGGCTTGCGCTTGAAGCCGCGCGCCACCCATCCGCCGAAGTCGTCGAAGTAGGTGTACGCCACCGGCACCACCACCAGCGTGAGCAGCGTGGAGGTGATCAGCCCGCCGATCACCGCGCGGGCCATCGGCGCCCGGAACCCGCCGCCCTCGCCCATCCCGATGGCGATGGGCAGCATGCCGAAGATCATCGCCATCGTGGTCATCACGATCGGCCGCAGGCGCACGCGGCCGGCCTCGATCAGCGCCGTCTTCCGCTCCGTGCCCGCCTGCCGCCGCTCGTTGGCGTTGTCCACCAGGAGGATCGCGTTCTTGGTCACCAGCCCCATCAGCATGATGACGCCGATCATGCTCATCATGTTGAAGGTGTCGTCCGTCACCAGCAGCGCCAGCAGCACGCCGATCAGCGACAGCGGCAGCGACAGCATGATGGCGAATGGCTGCGTGAAGCTTTCGAACTGGCTGGCCAGGATCAGGAAGATCAGGATCACCGCCAGCAGGATGGACTCCAGCACGAAGCCCATCGTCTCCTGCAGCTGCTCCGTCTCGCCGCCCAGCGTGACGGTGTAGCCGGCGGGAAGCGGCACGTCCTTGAGCGCCGCGGTGATGGCCGTGGACGCCTCGGAGATGCTGATCTCCGGGGTCACGCTGGCGCCCACCGTGCCCACCCGCTCCAGGTCCTGCCGGTCGATCTGCGCCGGGGCCACGCCCTCGGCCACCCGCGCCACCTGCCCCAGCGGCACCGTGGCGCCGTTCGAGGTCTCCACCGGCAGGCTGGTGATGCTCTCCAGGCTGGTGCGCCGCTCGGGGGCCAGCTGCACCACCACGTCGCGCTCCTCGCCCGTGGGGTCCTCCCAGGTGGTCGCCGTCTGTCCCGCGAGAAGCGGGCGCACGGTGCCGGACACCTGCCCCACGTCCAGCCCCAGCTCGTTGGCCAGCTCGCGGTTCACGTCGATGCGGAACTCCGGGCGTGGCGCGCCCAGCGAGGTCTGCACGTCCGCGATCCCCGGGATGGCGCGCATCCGCTCCGCCACCTGGCCCGAGAGCGCCACCAGCTGCGTCACGTCCGGTCCGCGCAGGTTCACCTGCAGCGGCTGCTGCGGGCCGCCCAGCCCGCCCGCCTCGCCCACGACGATCGTCGCGCCGAAGAGCGACGACAGCTTTTCGCGCGCGTCCACCATCAGCTCCTGCTGCGACTTCTCGCGCTCCGCGCCGGGGACCAGGTCCACGTACACGTTGCCGGCCGTCACCGTCCCCGTGACGCCCGCGCCCACCGTGGTGTAGGTGAAGTCCACCCCCGGCAGCGACCGCAGCGCCGCGTCGATCTGCTGCGCCTTCTGCGCGCTGTACGCCAGCGACGAGCCCTCGGGCGTCTCGAAGCTCACGTTGAACGCGCTCTGGTCCTGCTCGGGCATGAAGCCGCCGCCGATGAGCGGAAAGAGCATGAAGGTGCCGAAGAACGCCAGGACGGCCAGCCCGATGGTGCTCTTGCGGTGCCCCAGCGCCCAGCCGATCACCCCCCGGTAGCGGTCCGCGCCCCGGTCGAACCAGCGGTTGAAGCCCGCGATCACCCGGTTCACCGGGTTGCCGCCGCCCGCCGAGGGGTCGTGCGGGTCCACGCCCCACCACGCCGACAGCATGGGCGTGAGGGTGAAGGAGACGAACAGCGACACCAGCACCGCGAACGCCACCGTCATGCCGAACTGGTAGAAGAACCGGCCGATGATGCCGCCCATGAACGCGACGGGGACGAACACCGCCACGATGGAGAGCGTGGTC
>Ga0190267_10000354_pt1 | contig 10184 bp, 10 predicted proteins | sample Popmic239T_FD_140332 | JGI IMG/M metagenome (GOLD analysis project Ga0190267, IMG submission 140332) | Populus adjacent soil microbial communities from riparian zone of Oak Creek, Arizona, USA - 239 T | ecosystem: Environmental > Terrestrial > Soil > Riparian zone | place: USA: Arizona... | reverse complement strand
TGTAGGTGATCGACCCGTCCATGTCGGTCATGAATCCCAGGATCCTGCGGCTCGCGGCGGGCGCGACGGCGACCTCCGCCAGCTCCGGTCGCCGCGCTTCGATCCACGGCTCCGGCGTGCGCAGGCGGCGGAGCAGACGCGGCAGCCGCTGACGGAATACATCGAGCGTGGTCCCCAGCGTGCGGCCTGGAACCACGACGGCCAGCAGGGTATCCGCGTGGACGTAGAGGGTGACCCATCGCCCCGGAAACGGCAGCGAGATCGCGTTCGCGTACCATTCACCCAGTGGCGACGCGGGCGTCGGCGGATCGGATAACGGGGCGATGGGGCTGCTCTTGAGCAGGCGCCGGGTGCAGCGGACCAGGATCATCCGCGTACCGCCCTGGGCAGAAGGGCGGCGTCCACCAGGCGCACGGAGGGAACGGGCATGGGATGTCGATGGTGTGGATGTGGATCGTTTCCCAAGCTGCGTCGCCGTCCGCGGCTGCCGCAAGGTGGACGTACAGGGAAACAGAGTCGGACAGAGGAAAGCGGACCTCCGTCTGACTCTGTTTGTCTGTACGTTCGATTTTTCAGTCGGGGCGGATGAGAGAAAGCCGCACCTTCCGCTCGTCCAGCGTCACAACGAGGGTGTCGCCGGGCAGCACGGGGTCCAGCAGCGCCGCGTCGATGTAGTCGCACGACAGCTCCTCGCCCACCTGCACGTCGCCGCGAAAGCCGCGGGCGTAGGCCACCGAGCCGGCGTCGCGGGTCTTCGCGTTGCTGCGCAGGTACACGCCGCGGTCGTTCATCAGCCACAGGCCGGGGTCGGCGCCGGTGCCGGGGTGGTCCACCTCGCCGTCCCAGTCCGCCGCCTCGTCGTGCAGGTCGATGCCGGCGGCAAGGTAGCGCTGCGCCTCCGTCATCAGCCGCTCCCCCGCGGCGCGCGACTCCTCCACCAGCGCCCGCACCTCGGCGCCCTCGAACTCGTACCGCTTCTCCATCGGCTCCTCCCCTCCCCGTCGCGTGAGCACCTCATGCCTGACGATGCGCGCATCCGCACGTCCAGCGCCAGTTCAACAGGTTCACCAGGCGGGAGGCTTGTGGATCGTGCCTGCCGCATCATTGAGCACGGGGGGAAACTGGCACTTTCGCAGCGCTGCCCCGCGAACGGGTTTGAGAAAGCTTGCCGCCTGCCGGAGCTGGACGGATTGGCGGGAGCGGGGATTCTCCGCGTAAGGATTGGCGACTCCCACGGGAAGCCGCAGGTCGCGGGTGACGAGCTCGATGGGCGCCGCGAGGTCAGAATCGTTGGAGATGACCACCGCCACCTCGAACGCGCCGTGATGGGCGTCATGCACGAGGTGAGCAGCGAGGTTTACGTCCGAACCCTTCTCTTCCTCCTTCAGCACGGTCGCGTACCTGGGCCTCCCTCCCAGCATGACGACGCTGCCATCCGGAGCCGCAAGGGGCAGCGAAACCGGATGAGAAAGGAAGTGCCCAAAGTGCAGCTCGACACGAGGAATGGTCGCCAGCGCTCGCAGATATGCCTGCTGCCGCACGTCACAGCCCGGCTTGTCGGGGAGCGGACGAACGCGCGCGGTGAAGTATCGTACCTTGCGAACGTCGTTCCTGGGCAGCAGGAGGTCGCAGAACGCGCCGATGTCCAGCCACCGGTGCGGCGTACGTTTCAGTGCGCCATAGTAGAGGTTGAAGCCATCGACATACACGTACGTCACGGGCCTGCGGGCAGGTGCGGACACGATGCCGTAGAGGGCGAAGGTTGAATCGGGAGAAGGCAGGGGATACAAAAAGCAGAGGCCGCCCGAAGGCGGCCTCGCACCCGGTCGCCGAAACGGCCGGGGGGATATGGTGTGCATGAAATTTAGTCCGTTGAACTCGTGGTGTCAAGGAGCGTCCATTTCCTTGCGACGAACAGGGTTCCGCAGCGGCGGCAGGAGGTGTGCAGCCCATCGCCCGAGAAGCCCGAGGCACCTTCGGACGGCACTCCACCTGGTCGGAGGTGGCCGATCAGAACCGCATCTTACAGGACACTTAACCTGCGGGCCCTGCTGCCGCGACGAACGGGCACACCCCTACCCCGAGGCGAGGATCTGCTGCATGATGGCAAGCGCACGCCGCGCCGGGTGGACCGCCACCGTACAGCCGGTCGTCCGCCGAACGGTCGGTACTCGTGGCAACCTCGGCCGCTGGATTTTACGGTATGATCCGAGTATACTCCAAGTATGAAAACCGCCATCTCTCTTCCCGATGACCTGTTCTCGGCAGCCGATGCGCTCGCTGGCCGGCTGGGAGTGAGCAGAAGCGAGCTCTACGCTACCGCTGTTGCCGAGTTCCTCGCAAAGCACACCGCGACGGAGGTAACCGCTCGCCTGAACCAGGTCTATGCGACCGAGGCCAGCACCCTGGATCCCGGCATCCGGCGCGCCCAGCGCCAGTCGGTAGATCACGACCGCTGGTAGCAGGGACTGCCGGTGGAAATCCGTCGAGGCGAGGTGTGGTGGGCCGACCTGGACGAGCCGCGCGGCTCCGAGCCGGGATATCGCCGGCCGCTCCTCATCGTCCAGGACGACGCGTTCAACCGCAGCCGCATCTCCACCGTTCTCGGCGTGGTGCTTACGAGCAACCTGCGCCTCGTCGATGCGCCGGGCAACGTTCTGATCCCCGCGAAAGCCGCCGGTCTTCCCAAAGACTCCGTCGCGAACGTCTCCCAGCTCGTCACTCTCGATCGCGATTTCCTGGACGAGCGCATCGGACGCCTTCCAGCGCGCTTGATGGCCGCCGTCGACAGCGGGCTCAAGCTGGTGCTCGGGCTGCCCTGACGCTCTCGTCTCCGTTCACATCCATTTGTCCGCGTCCATCTCGAAGCCCGGCCGCTCCACACGGGGCGGCCGGGCTTTGTTCACGGGGCCAAAAAGCTGGGCCTCACACGGAGTCAACGGGGTCAACGGAGTTTTCTCCCGCCGACTCCGCGGGATTCGGATCACCCCGAGGCCAGGATCTGCCGCACGAGGCCGACGAGGGCCAGGGGGAGCTGGTCGGGGTGGCGGAGCACCACGTGGCCCGCCGCGCCGAAGATGCGGGTGAGGTACGACGAGCCCTTCACGTCCACCGTAAGGCAGAACGGGTGCACGCCGGCCGCGCGCGCCTCGGCGATGGCCTGGCGCGCGTCTTCGATGGCGAAGCGGCCCTGGTAGTGGTCCTTGTCGTTGGGCTTGCCGTCGGAGATGATGAGCAGCAGGCGATGGCCGGCGTGCGTGCGGCCCAGCTGCGTGACGGCGTGGCGGATGGCGGCGCCCATGCGCGTGTACCCCTCCGGCTTGAGCGCGCTGATGCGCTGCCGCACCGGCTTGCCGTTGTGCTCCGTGAACTCCTTGAGCGTGCGCAGCCGCACGTCGCCCGCGCCCACGCCGGAAAAGGTGAGGATGGAGTAGACGTCGCCCAGCGCGTCCAGCGCCTCGCTGGTCAGCAGCAACGCGGTCTTCTCCACGTCGATGATGCGGGACCTGCCCACCATCTCGTCCGTGGACCCGCTGATGTCCACCAGCAGGGTGATGGCCAGCGCGCGCCGCGCCGGGCGGACGGCCACGTACAGCCGGTCGTCCGCGGAGTGGCCGGTGCGCAGGTCCACCATGGCCCGCACGCACGCCTCCACGTCCAGCTCGTCGCCCTGGCGCTGCTGCGTGAGCCGCGTGCGCTGGGCCCGCAGCCGCTCGAACCGCTCGCGCAGACGCCGCACCAGCGGGGCGTGCCGCGACAGCACCGCCGCGGCCCACCCCTCGTCCCCCATCGTCGCCGGCACCATGCGGACGACCGCCGCGCGCGGCTCGTAGCGCGACTCCGCGTAGTCCCACTCCGGATACGGGATCCCGCCGTCCGCGGAGGGCGTGGCCTCACGTTCTCCCGGCGCCGGCGCGCCGCTCCCCGCGGTGGGCGCGCCCTGCGGGTGCTGGCCCCCCGGCTCCTCCGGCCGCGCCGCGGCGGGCGCGTCTCCGTCCGCCGCGGCGGGATCCAGCTCCCCCGCGCCCCGGGGGTCGGCGACCTGCCCGCCGCCGGCGTCGCGGTCCAGCTCCGAGACGCCGGGTGTTCCCTTCGCCCCCTTCTCGGCCTTGCCGATCCCCACCCCCGACATCCCCCCGCCGCCGATGGTGCTGCCGAGCATGGGCGGCAGCTCGCGGATGAGCATGGCGTCCGGGCGCTGGCCCCGCAGCACCGTTCCCCACGCCGCCACCCCCGCGATGCCGCGGTACCGTCCGCGCCCCAGCGCCGCCGCCATCTCCCGCGCCCGCTGCAGCGACTCCGCGGGCGTGGCGCCGGGGGCCAGCTCCGGCGGCGCGTCGCCCGGCGGATGGGAGAGAAGGCGGCGGGCAAGCGCCTCAACCCTGCGCTCGGCGGCGGTCAGCGCGTCCGGCTCCGGGCGCCCAGCCAGGGCGCGGGCGCGCTCCGCGTGCAGCGCGGGGGCCAGCCCCGGCACCGCGCGCTCGATGGCCGCGTCCACCGCCGCGCCTTCCAGCAGCACGTACAGGTCGCGGATCGGCGCGAAGGGCTCCGACTGCGTCAGCGCGCCCGCGGCGAACAGGTGCCGGTTCCAGCGCGGGTTCAGGTCCGGGGCAAAGTGCGCCGTCCCGCGCGCCACCCGCTCCGCCTGCGCCACCGCCATCAGCCGGTAGCGCGTCATCGCGGCGTCGGCGCCCTCCGCCGCGTCCAGCCAGGGAGGCAGGTGCACGCGCTCCGCGTCCGCCGCGGCCAGCAGCTCGGCGGGGCGCAGGTGCCGCGGCTCGGGAAAGAGGCGCGCGAACCCCCGCGGCGGCTCCGGCGGCTCCACCGCGACGATGGGGATGGGGCGCCCGTGCACCGCGGCGATCAGGATCTCCAGCCGACGGCGCACCTCGTCCAGGCGCAGCACGGGCGGCTCGGCGGCGGGACGCATGCGACGCCACGCCGCGCGGGCGCCCGCCGCGGCGCGGGGAAGCAGGCCCTGGGGAGGCGGCATGGCGCTACAGGGTGGCGGCGATCAGGTCCGAGATCGCCGCCAGCAGGTCCGGGTCGTCCGTCAGCGGGTTGACGAAGGCGGCGCGGCACGCCTGCTCGACCGGGATGCCGCCCGCCATCAGCCGCGCGGTGGAGACCAGCAGCCGGGTGCTGGGCGACTCCGCCAGCCCCTGGTCGCGCAGGCGGCGGACGCGGCGGGCCAGCCGCACCAGCGGCAGGGCGGCCGATCGATCGATGCCGCCCTCGTGCGCCACGATCTCTGCCTCGCGCTCCTCCGGCGGAAAGTCGAACTCCAGCGCCACGAAGCGCTGCCGGGTGCTGGGCTTGAGGTCCTTGAGGGCATGCTGGTAGCCGGGGTTGTACGAGATCACCAGTTGAAAGCCGGGCGCGGCGTGGATCAGCTCGCCCGTCTTGTCCACCGGCAGCAGCCGCCGGTCGTCCGTGAGGGGATGGATGACGACGACGGTGTCCTGCCGTGCCTCCACCACCTCATCCAGGTAGCAGATGGCGCCGATGCGCGCGGCCACGGCCAGCGGCCCGTCCATCCACACCGTCTCGCCGCCGCGGATGAGGTAGCGGCCGGTGAGGTCGCTGCTGGAGAGGTCGTCGTGGCAGGCGATGGTCACCAGCGGCCGCTTGAGCCGCCACGCCATGTGCTCCACGAAGCGCGTCTTGCCGCACCCGGTGGGGCCCTTGAGCATCACCGGCAGCATGCTGGCGTGGCACTGCTCGAAGATCTGCACCTCCTGCCCCACGGCCACGTAGTACGGCTCCTCCTCCAGCCGCCGCACGCCCTCGCCACGCGCGAAGGCGGATGGGTCACTGGAGGCGGAGGGAGGCGCGGCGGTGTCGGTCATGGACGGTGAGCGGATGCGGGTAGATGACGCGCGCCGGCTGGCGCTCTCGAACATTCATCCACTCTCAAACCCCGCGCCACCCTCCGCCCGCAAGATTTACGATTCCATGACAACTCCGCCCCAGGTGCAGAGCCCAATGAATCGCGGCGTCCGCGCCAGAAGCGAGCCTCAGGGAATTGGCGCGTCCGCCCCAGGAGCGAATGAATTCGCCGCTGGAAATTCGCAAAGTCCGCCTGCGCGGACTGTAGCCGCGGCCTCGTCGCGCACGGGGCAGGCCACGACGTAGCGGAGGCGAGGTCCTTCGGTCGCGCGCCCGGGGCGGCGTGCGGGAAGGTGCGGTGCGGCGCTCCCTCAGGAAGCCACACGTTGTTTGTGGGACACGCACCCGTAGCCGATGGAGTGCGGGCCCTGCCCCCGCGAGCAGGTGAAGCCCCGCCGGGCGAGCTCCGCGAGCCCAGGGCGGGGCTTATGGCATTTCCAGCCGCGGGCTTTAGCCCGTGGTGGTGCCCAGGGTGGTCCCGTGGTGGGGCACGTGGTGGGCGTAGCCCGATGGCCGCCCCGCCCATCACCCCATCACCCCATCACCCGTTCACCCGTTCACCCGTTCACCCGTTCACCCGTTCACCCGTTCACCCTCACGGCTTCTCCAGGATGCCCGCGTAGAACTCCAGCCCCAGCCCCTCACGATCCGCCTCCGTCACGTGCCCCGCCGGCAGGCCCAGCACGTCGGCCACGGGCTGCAGCCCGCCTTCCGGGATGCGCCACGGCGCGCACATCTCGATGGCCTCGTCCGGCGTGTACAGGTAGAAGGGCGATCCGGTCTGGGCGAAGATGTCTAGGAACTGCTGCATCGGCGGCGTCATCCGCCCCGGCTGCCGCGTCTCCCAGGTGATGTACAGCCGTGATCCCGGCGCCGCCCAGTCGTACAGGTCGCGCAGCAGCCGGCGGATCTCGTCGGGCGCAAGGAACACGGTGATGCCGCTGATCCCCAGCGCCACCCGCCGCTCGCCACCCAGGAACTCCGTGACCCGGGGGGACTCCAGCAGGGCGCGGGCATCCTTCACGTCGTGCTCCAGGTACAGCACGTTGGGCAGATCGGCGACGAGACCGCGCGCCACCTGCAGCGTGTACGGGTCCGTGTCGGAGTACACCACCCGCGCGTCCGGCACCACGGCATGAACGTGGTCGTCGGTGGGCAGGCCGGAGGCGAAGTCGACGAAGTGGCGAAAGCCGTCGGCGTGCAGGGTGCGCGCGGCCTGCTGCAGAAAGTCGCGCAGCATCCGCACCCACCTGGCGGTGGAGGGCACCAGCGAGCTCATGTATTCGGCGGCCGCCTGGTCGGCGGGAAACCAGTGCGATCCGCCCAGCACGTAGTCGTAGATGCGGGCGGCGTTCGGGATCTCGGTGGCAGATGGTACCTGGGTCTCCATCGGGTGGGCTCCTTGCGTGGTCAGGTGTGACGTGCTCGTGAATTCGGGAACTTACGACGTCACCCCCACCACTTCCACCCGGCGTGAAAAAAATCCGATTGCCGCCATCACAAGAGCGGATTACCATGCGAAGGCGCGGCCCCCGGAACTCCCCGGAGGCCGCGCGATTCATCCTTCGAACGCGAGGTGGATGATGAAGAAGCTCAAGCTGCAGGTGGAGTCGCTGGCGGTGGACAGCTTCGAGCCGGCGCCGGCGGCGGAGGCGCGCGGCACCGTGGCGGCGCACAACCCCACCAATCCCAACGCCCACACCTGCGATCCGCTGGTGGGCACCTGTTTCGGCTACACCTGCTTCCGCACCTGCATCTGTACGGGCCCCGCCAACCCCGGCGGCTGCGGCACGATCTGAGGGCGCGTTGGTCGACTGGACGACGCACACGCAACGAAGGGCGGACCCGGCCCGGGTCCGCCCCTGCCGGTGAACGCAATCGGCGAGGTGATCTCGTTCTCCGCCTGCATGACCCCCGCTCGACCTCTGTCTCAGTCCCGCCCCTGCCATGCAATCCCACACACTCCCGCTTCATGAGAGGAGACCATGACTTTCAAGCCAGACACGTTCATGGAATTCACCTGGCCCGCGGGCTACACCTCCATCGTGGCCAACAAAGCCCTGCCTGACAGCCCAGGCTACCTGGCGTACAATCAGAAGACAGGCGCAACGGAAACCGGGTACCTTGATCTGAAGGGAAGCACGTATCCAGCAGGCTACAAGAAGGTCGCGACGCTGGCCTGGGAAACCGGATGGAGTGCATTGATCCCTTTCTCCAGCAGCGAAGGCAGGTTTCTGCTGCGGTACAAGAAGGCTGATGGAACGGTCCGGGTGGACCGCTTTGCGTCGAACGGATATGACCTGAAGAACACCCTGACCGCCAGGTGGATTACAGGGCTCACGTCCATCGAGCTCGTCAGGCACGGCGATGACAACAACATCCTGGCCTACGATTCAGCGACGGGCAGAGTGGGGCTCAAGCGCATCAACGCGACAGGCACAGCCCTCACCGACGTCTGGAGTGAACCCTGGACGTACTGGAGCACCGGCTGGACCACCCTGCTCCCAGTGTACACGAATGGCGAAACATGCCTGCTGGGATACAAGAGCGCCGAGGGCAGGGTCAGCGTCGACCGTTTCAACGGAACCAAGTTCATCAACCTGTACAACGAGACGTCCACGGACCCTGATGCGATCGGCTGGTCGGTGTTCAGTCCTCTCCCATGCCCGGACTTGCCCGGCCGGTATCTCGCTTACCGGAAGACAGATGCCAGGGTGAAGGTGGAGGAGATCGACACCACCGAAAACGGCACGGACATACGGCCGGTCTGGTGGAATCAGTGGAGCGCGGGATGGACCACGTTCCTCCCGTTCGAACAAATGGTTCCCCGAGGCGGCACGTACGATTACTCGTACTGTTATCTCGCGTACAAAATTACGTCTGGTGAAGTCGATCTGGACGAATACTTCACCTATCTGGGCGAGATCTGATCGCCAGCTGAGCAGAACGAGCGCGGAGCGACGGAGGCAGCCGCTGAAGGACGCGGAATCGCCCGAGCCCGGTGAGAGCACCGGACCCGGGCGATTCGTCCCTCTGCCGCCCAGATCACACGGCCGCGAGCTCCAGCTCTTCGGCGTGCTTCTTGTCGCCGGCGGCGGGGCCCATGTCGTACTCGCCGCCGGGGTAGACGAACGAGTCCCGCGGCGCGTAGAACGACGAGCCGGCCACCACCTGCAGCGGCGACGCCGGGCGCAGCGCGTACACCGGGTGCGTGGGGTCCAGGAACTCGATGGAGAGCACGCTGAACTGGCTCACCAGCTCGCCCACGTACGGGTAGTTGCCGCTCACCAGCCGGTCCCTGACCTGCGTGATGTAGCGCAGGTGGCCCGCCAGGGTGATGTCGGCCGTGTCGCCCACGCGGGCGTGGGTGCGGATGATGGGCCGGCCGTCCACCGAGGTGGTGGCGGTCACGATGCCGTCGTGCACCTGCAGCGTGGTGCTGCCGGGCGTGGCCGGCACGCCGCGCTCGCGGGCGTACTGCCGCACCACCTCGGACGAGTTGAAGTAGTGGGTGAAGAAGCGGCCCGGGGTCACGCCGTCGGGCGCGGGGTGGCCGGCCACGTCCAGCCCCAGGTACGTCAGCGAGTACGCGCCGAAGCCGGTGGTCTGCTCGGCCGAGTCGACCACGTACTGGTTCATGTAGATGGCGTGGTTGGCCGCCGGCTCGAGCGCCGGGGGAAGCAGGCGCGCCGCCGCCGCGGGGTCCGCCGGAATCCAGCTGGTGTAGAGCATCCGGCTGTTCAGCACCATCTGCGGGGAGGCGAGTTTGCTCGACATGGGTCTGTGTCCTTGCTATGAGTTCTGGAGCCGGCATTCGCCGCTCCCTGATTCGGAAAGAATCGGACGTTCCCGCCGTCCGATGTTCCCACCTATTTGGCAGCTTGCGGGCCGAACCACGGCATGAATCAACCCTGTGCACCTATCTCCATGCGTAACAACCGTTTAGATACTGTTTAACAACAAGATTTACGGGCATTGGTGAGGCATGGAGATGGGGCTGACGAGGGACAGTCGTGGAGGGGGTGCCCCAGCGGGAATTTAGGAAAAAACGAGTCGGCGGATGCAATGGGTCAGGTGACCCGGACCCTCACCCCGGGCCCTCACCCGCTCGCCTGGGCTCGCACCCTCTCCCACAAACTGCGTGGGAGAGGGGATAAACGTCGCAAATGCCTGTGGAGTGCTTCGGAGGGTTCGGCGCGAGGGGCGGGCGCCCCCTCCCCGGCCCTCCCCCACCCCTGCAAGGGGAGGGAGAACGGCAGCATCGACGTCACCGATCAAAGACGCGGAGCGTCCCC
>Ga0190267_10000353_pt1 | contig 10192 bp, 6 predicted proteins | sample Popmic239T_FD_140332 | JGI IMG/M metagenome (GOLD analysis project Ga0190267, IMG submission 140332) | Populus adjacent soil microbial communities from riparian zone of Oak Creek, Arizona, USA - 239 T | ecosystem: Environmental > Terrestrial > Soil > Riparian zone | place: USA: Arizona... | reverse complement strand
TGCGGGGGCGGGTGGCCATCGTCTCCATCCCCGGCGCCTACACGCGCGACTGGCGGCTGGAGCGCAACCGGCTGCGCAACGCGGCGCAGCGCGCGGGCGCGTCCGCCATCGTCTACGTGCTGGACGCGCCGTGGACGGCGGACAGCATCGCCCGCTACGCCGGGCTGGCGGAGGCCCCCGCCCGCACGCTGGGCGACGCGGTGGCGTATCCGCAGCTCTTCGTCACCCGCGAGGCGGCGGGGCGGGTGTTCCGCGCGGCGGGGCTCACGCTGGACGAGCAGCTGCGCGCTGCCGACGGGCTGGCCACGCCGCTGCCGCTCCCCGGCGCGACCATCGCGGTGGTGCTGCCGATGGAGACGCTGGACCAGGCGCGGGCGCCCAACGTGGCGGCCATCCTGCCCGGCAGCGACCCGGCACTGCGCGGCGAGTACGTGGTGCTCTCCGCGCACATGGACCACGTGGGCGTGGGGGTGCCGGTGAACGGCGACAGCATCTACAACGGCGCGGACGACGACGCCAGCGGCACGGCGGGGCTGCTGGAGGTGGCGCAGGCGTTCGCCGCCCTGGGCGTGCGCCCGCGGCGCAGCATCGTCTTTCTGCACGTGAGCGGCGAGGAGAAGGGGCTGGCGGGGTCGCAGTGGTACAGCGACCATCCCACCGTGCCGTTGGCGCAGGTGGTGGCCAACGTGAACGTGGACATGATCGCGCGCAACGCGGCGGACAGCGTGGTGGTGATCGGCAGGGACTACAGCTCGCTGGGCCCGCTGGCCGACCGGCTGGACGCGGCGCACCCGGAGCTGAACCTTACGCTGGCCGACGACCCCTGGCCGCAGGAGCGCTTCTTCTTTCGCTCGGACCACTTCAACTTCGCCCGCAAGGAGGTGCCCGCCATCTTCTTCTTCAGCGGCGTGCACGCGGACTACCACCGCCCCTCGGACGAGGTGGAGAAGATCGACGCCGACAAGGCGACGCGGATCTCGCGCATGGTGTTCTACGTGGTGAACGAGATCGCCAACGACCCCCAGCGCCCGCGCTGGACCCCCGAGGGGCTGGCGGAGGTGCGGCGGCTGACGAGGTAAGGGAGTGCGTGAGTGCGTGAGTGCGAAAGTGCGAAAGTGCGAAAGTGCGAAACGTCTTTTCTTGAGCAGGATCCAGATCGATCAGGCTGAGCGTGAAGAGCCCTCTCCGGCGGCACCGGAGAGGGCTCTTTGCATACTAACGCACTAACGCACTAACGCACCTTCGTACCCCTACGGCATGCTGGTGTCGCTGCGGCCGCCGAGGCCGAAGGTGGCGATCCAGCCGCTGCGGGAGCTGTCTCCCGAGCCGCTGGTGACCTTGGCGACGCCCAGCTGGATGGGGCCCAGCGACAGGCCGCCGGAGAGCAGCGTGCCGTCCTCCATGTCGGTGGCGAAGCCGGCACGCAGCGTCACGATGGGGATGCGCTGCTGCACGCCCAGGCTGATCTGCTGGTCCCACAGGCCGCCGGCCGGCGACTCGTCCAGCTCCGTCTGGAAGCCGGCGGCGAAGGTGGTGCCGGTGCCCACGCGGTAGGCGGCGCCGGCCCGCAGCACGGCCGGCAGCCCCTGGTCGCGCACGGCCAGCACCGAGTCCGCCAGGCGGCTCCACGGCTGCACCATGTCGGTGGCCGGGTTGTAGGCGCGCTCGCTGTCGTCGTACTCCGTCAGCAGCTGCTCGGGGTCGCCGTTCTGGTAGTCGTTGCGGTCCAGCGTCACGGAGCGCACGCGCAGGTCGTCGCTCCACTGCACCGTGTTCAGCACGTTCTCCACCGCGGCGCTCAGGGTAAGGCCGGGGATGGGCTCCGCCGCCACGCCCAGGTCCAGCCCGAATCCGCTGCCGCCCGTGCTGGACACGCCGGCGTAGGTCACCTGGATGTCGGTGGGCACGGTGAAGCCCGAGATGACGCTGTAGGTGGTGTCGACGTCCACCAGCGCCGAGCGCACCAGCTCGCGCGGAATGTACCAGTGCGCGGTGGCGCCCACGCTCACCGGGCCCACGCGCCGGCCGTACGCGCCGGCGACGTCCCAGAACGCGGCGCGGCCGCCCTGGGTGTTCTGGATGCCGTACGACTTCGTACGGTCGAAGCCGTTGAGCACCAGGTCCACGATGCTCTTGTTGACGGTGTGGCTGCCCACCGTCTGGTAGCTCAGGCCGATGGCGAAGCGGCGCACCTGCAGCGCCACCAGCGGCGCGCGGATGTCCAGGTCCACCCCCGTGCCCCCTTCCGGGATCTCCGCCAGCAGCGCGTCGCGCTCGGCGTCGCTCAGGTCGTTGTACTCCAGCAGGTCCGCCAGGTCACCGGGCTCGATGCCGCGCGTGCCCAGCCCCAGGGACAGGGTGGGGATGCCGGCGGACCAGTGCGGGCTGTTGGGCAGGCCCAGGTTGGCGGGGTTCAGGAACAGCGCCTCCTGCCCGCGCGCCACGCCGATGTACGCGCCGCCCATCCCCAGCGCGCGGGGGGTAAGCGGCACCTGCGCCGCGGCCGGCGCGGCAACCAGCACGGCCGCGGCGGCAATTGCCAGACGATGCGTTCTCATATCTCCCGGGATCATTTTGAGGTTTGCTGGATTTCGCCGCGTGCGGTGCGCCGGAGCGCGGCTCCGGGGACAGCAACGGACGAGCTTGTGATGGGTGCCCGCGACGGCGGGGGCGCGGCCGGAACACGGCCGCGGGTGTCGCGGGCCGCCGTAAATAGCCGCGATCAGACGATGCGGCAACTGCTTGCATCCTTCCGAGCCATTCCCGTCATCGCGGCCCGCGGGAGGCGCGGGAACTTCGCCCGCCGGTGCGGGGGTACGCAGCCTCCGGCAGCGAAATTTCCGCGTTTTTTCCGCTCCGCCTCCCCATCCCCCGAGACGGCCCATGACCACGTCGTACGCGAAACGGTGGTCCCTGCTGGCGGCGGTGATCGCCGCGTTCGCCGCGCATCCCGCCGCCGCGCAGTCCATCCGCGCCACCGTGCGCGACGCGGCCACCGGCGCGCCCGTGGCCGAAGCGGTGGTGCGCGTGGTCGCGGCGGACGGCGCGCTGGTGATGGCGGGCTTCTCCAACGGCGACGGCGTGGTGGCGCTGCGAGCGCGTGGCCCGGGAACGTACCGGCTGGAGGCGCAGCGCGCGGGCTATCACCCGGTCGTGGAGCCGTTGGAAGCCGGCGGCCGCGAGGTGCAGGCGGAGATCCGGATGACGCGGCGGCCGATCGGGCTCGACACCGTCGTGGTGTTCGGGACGCGGCCGGGGGAACGGGGCCGCCACGGCTTCGAGCGGCGCCAGTCGCTGGGGTTGGGCGTCTTTCTGGATTCCGCGTACCTGGCGGCCGCCAGCCGCCGGGCCCCGTACGTGAACGACCTGCTGCAGGGCGTTCCCGGGGTGCAGCTGTGGAGATCGCGCAAGGGAATCCCCGTGCCGGGGTCGGTGCGGGGCTGGCGGTGCATGGTGCTGCTGCTGGATGGAGAGCCGGTGTTGCTGAACTTTCGCGACGGGCACCGGCGCGAGCTGCACGAGCTGATCGCGCCCAGCGACATCAAGGGGGTGGAGGTCTACCGCGAGTTCAGCGAGGTGCCGCAGGAGTTCCGGCGCCACGCGCACAACGGCATGTACGGCTGCGGCGTATACCTGTACTGGACCCGCGCCCGCTGGTAGCCCCCCGGTGTCGGTAGCGCGGAACAGAGGTGTGTCCCAAACCTCACTCCCTCCAGGAGGAACACTGTCATCCTGAGGGAGCGCCCGCAGATAACCAGAAGCAACACAACCGCTTGCGCGCGATCGAAGGATCTTTGTCGGATCGCGCGAGGCCAGCCGGTCGGGAGCCGTTCGAGGTCCCTCGGTCAGGCAGGCGAGGTCCTTCGGTCGGCGCCCTGAGTTCGGAGGACCAGAGAGTTCCGTGCGGCGCCTCCCTCATAAAGTCATCGGTTTCGTAATCGATCGTTTACATCATTCCCATCCCTCACCCACCCTCCGCGGACACGACGATGATCGCGGCATCCCGAAAACGGTTGTTCCTGGTTGCGGCGGTGATGGCGGCGGTTGCCGCGCAGCCGGCGGCGGCGCAGTCGATTCGCGCCACGGTGCGCGACGCGGCGACGGGTGCACCGGTGGCCGAGGCGCTGGTGCGGGTGGCAGCGGAGGATGGTGCCCTGGTGTCGTCCGGCTTCGCGAACGAGGGCGGCGTGGTGGTGCTGCGGGTGCGGCGGCCGGGGACGTACCGGGTGGAGGCGGAGCGCTCCGGCTACACCGCCGCGGCCGTTCAGGTGGATGCGGGCGGCCCGCAGGTGCAGGTGGAGCTCCGCATGGGGCGGCGGCCGTTCGTGCTGGACACCGTGGTCGTCTTCGGCCAGCGGCGCGACGAGCGCGGGCGCCACGGCTTCGAGCGGCGCCGCTCGCTGGGGCTGGGCGTGTTCCTGGATTCGGCGACGCTGGCGCAGCGCGCCCGGACGGCGCCGTGGGTGGGCGACATCCTGCGGGGCGTTCCCGGCCTGCAGATGGACCGGCCGCGGGGCCGCGCCACGGTGCCCCGGTCGGTGCGGGGGTGGAGGTGCATGGTGACGCTGGTGGACGGGCGCCGGATGGACCTGGTGCCGCCGCGCGAGCTGCACCACGTCATCGCCCCCAGCGACCTGAAGGGGGTGGAGGTGTACCGCGAGTTCAGCGAGGTGCCCGAGGAGTTCCGGGGCAGCGTGTACCAGGGGATGTACCCCTGCGGCGCCGTGCTGTACTGGACCCGCGTGCGCTGGTAGCGCCGCGGAGGGTGGCGGATGAAGCCCCGGACCGCGCCCGCGGAGCCGGGGCTTTCTCCATCCGCCGCTTAGGGGTTAACTTACAGAGCTTTGCACCGAACGCACGCCTGTACATTTCTCGACCGGGAATCGCACGTTGCGACTGGACCATATCCGCAATTTCTGCATCGTCGCCCACATCGACCACGGCAAGAGCACGCTGGCCGATCGCCTGCTGGAGACCACCGGGACCCTTCAGCTGCGCGAGATGAAGGACCAGGTGCTCGACTCCATGGACATCGAGCGCGAGCGCGGGATCACCATCAAGCTGAACGCGGTGCGCATGCGCTACAACGCGCGTGACGGCCGCGAGTACCAGCTGAACCTGATCGACACGCCCGGGCACGTGGACTTCACCTACGAGGTGTCGCGCTCCCTGGCCGCGTGCGAGGGCGCGATCCTCGTCGTCGATGCGTCGCAGGGTGTGCAGGCGCAGACGCTGAGCAACCTGTTCCTGGCGATGGAGGCGGGGCTGGAGATCATCCCCGTGCTGAACAAGATCGACCTGCCGGGGGCGGAGCCGGAGCGGCGCCGCGCCGAGCTGGTGGACCTTCTGGGCGTGGATCCCGACGACGTGATCGCCGCGTCGGCCAAGGCGGGGATCGGCATCCAGGACATCCTGGAGGCGGTGGTGGCCAAGGTGCCGCCGCCGCAGGGCGACCCGTCCGCGCCGCCGCGCGCGCTGATCTTCGACTCGTACTACGACAAGTACGTGGGCGCGGTGCCCAGCATCCGCGTGGTGGACGGCGTGCTGAAGCCGGGGATGCGCATCGCCTTCGGCGCGCACGACAGCGTGTACCCCATCGACGAGGTGGGGTACCTGCAGCTGGGGCGCTTTCCCGCGCCGGAGCTGCGGCCGGGCGAGGTGGGGTACGTGATCGCCGGCATCAAGCGGGTGGCCGACACGCGCAGCGGCGACACCATTCTGGACGCGGACAACCGCGCGGCCGAGCTGCTGCACGGCTACCAGGAGGTCAAGCCGATGGTGTTCGCGGGGATCTATCCCACCGACACCGAGCAGTACGAGGACCTGCGCGACGCGCTGGCCAAGCTCAAGCTGAACGACGCCTCGCTGGTCTACGAGCCGGAGACGTCGCTGGCGCTGGGCTTCGGGTTCCGCTGCGGGTTCCTGGGGCTGCTGCACATGGAGATCATCCAGGAGCGGCTGGAGCGCGAGCACGACCTGGACCTGATCACCACCGTCCCGAACGTGAAGTACTCGGTGACGATGACGGACGGCGAGGAGCTGTGGGTGGAGAGCCCCAGCACGCTGCCGGACCCCACCAAGATCCACGAGATCGAGGAGCCGTACGTGCGCGCCCGGGTGATGTGCCCGGCGGAGTACATCGGCGCCGTCCAGAAGCTGTGCCACGAGCGGCGCGGCAACTTCATGGGGATGACGTATCCCGACCCGCAGCGCGTGGAGCTGAGCTACGAGCTGCCGCTGGCGGAGATCGTGCTGGACTTCTACGACCGGCTGAAGAGCGCCACCCGCGGCTACGCGTCGCTGGACTACGAGCTGGCCGGCTACCGCGCCAACCCGCTGGTCAAGCTGGACATGCTGATCAACGGCGACCCGGTGGACGCGTTCAGCGTGATCATCCACCGCGACAAGGCGTACGAGTACGGGCGCACCATCGCCGAGAAGCTGAAGGAGCTCATCCCCCGGCAGCAGTTCGAGGTGGTGATCCAGGCGGCGATCGGCAACAAGATCATCGCCCGCGAAAGCAAGAGCGCGCTGCGCAAGAACGTGACGGCCAAATGCTACGGCGGCGACATCACCCGCAAGCGCAAGCTCCTGGAGAAGCAGAAGGAAGGCAAGAAGCGGATGAAGCAGGTGGGCACGGTGGAGATTCCCCAGGAGGCCTTCCTGGCGGTGCTGCAGATCGGGGGATGAGGCGGAGGCTCCGGCGACCCTCGATCCCGGAGCTGGGGAAGGGCATGCCGTAATCAAGGCGGAGCGGGGGGAGACATCCCCCCGCTCCGCATTTTTTCGGTCCATCGTGGATCGGGTTGCACGCAGCGCTCGCCGGAACCGTCGCGAGCTCACCACGCGCGACACCGTGTCCCCGCACGTCGACCGTGGCGGGGCGCACCAGGCTTCTCTGGGGATGTCGGGAACGGGAGAGGGATGGAAGCGCGGCAGGGGGCCATGAGAATTTTTTCAGGCACCCCATCGTCTTCCAGAGCGCCCCGCAACCTGCCATCCGGCTTCACCTGATGCGCGATCCCGCGAACCGTCCCCTCGCACGACCGCTGCGGCAACGCGCCGGCGCTGTCGCGCGCCGAGGACTTTGCAAGATCGCGCATCAGGTGTTCGTGAAGGCTGGGTCGGGGGCGCTTCCGACAGGCATCGCCGCCGCCTGATGATGTGGATGAGCATGAGGGAGCTTCCCTCAAAAAAATTCTCATGGCCCCTCACTGCGTCCGCACCATCCGCCCAACCCGACGTTCCACGCCCGATGTCCAACCCGAAGCGGGTGAGCGCTTCGCCGGCTTCGGGAATGCCGCCGAACGACGGCGGACAGCTGCGACCCGATCCACGAAGAACCTCTTTTTGCCGATTCCGGCGGCAATGCGTGGGGGAAGATCGCGAATTCCTTCACGGAGAAAGTATCGTGTTCAGGCAGAGCACGGCGCGGTTGCGGCGGGAGTGGCGCGGGGAAATCGTTGACTTCGGGAGGCCGGCGCACAATCAATATGCTGTTACTTGCGGCCACTACCTATCAACCGAAGGAAGATCATGAGCATGCAGCTGGCGCCGGACTTTGTCTTCGATCCCCGGATTCAGGAGCCCGAATCCACCGTCAGGACCATCTCGGCCGCCCTGGAGACGGCGCCCTCCAACCTGGGGCCCCTGGCCGATCTGCCGGGCACCTGGGTCGGGCCCGGGTTCAACACCATCTGGCGCCCTCTTTTCGATCCCCTCCATCCGGACCAGCACCACTTCCTGGAGCTCAACGTTACCCAGGAGACGCTGCAGATCGAGGAGGTCCAGGGCAAGATCCCCAACCGCGGGCTGCTGCAGCAGGACATCGACATGTTCGGTGTCCACTACCTGCAGCAGGTCAAGGATCAGAACACCGGGGAGGCGCTGCACTTCGAGCCGGGGATCTGGCTCAACATCCCGCCGACCGATGCGCCCGCGCAGCCGCCGACCATCGCCCGCCTGGGCTCCATCCCGCACGGAACGTCGATCCTTGCGCAGGGAATCTCCAGTTCGGAGGCCAGGGCGCCCAACATCGCCGTCGCCGACATCACGCCGTTCGTCGTCGACAATCCGGCGGTGGCGCGGCCGTTCCCGGAATCCAACCTCTCCGTCACGACCGACTTCCGCTCGCAGAACCTCACCGGGATCACCCAGGCCATGGTGGACGATCCCAACTCCGTGCTGCGGACGGTCCTTGCCGGCCAGACGGTCACGGAGACGATCAACCTGATCATCACCTCCGCCCAGCAGCCCGTCGCGGGCGGCGGAACGGCCAACACGGCGTTCCTGCAGGGTGTGCCGGGGGGCGCCGCCAACGCCGACGCTCCACAGGTCACGGCCATCTTCTGGATCGAGACGGTGAAGGGAGAGAACGGCAATCCTGACTTTCTGCAGCTGCAGTACACGCAGACGGTGCTGCTGAACTTCAACGGACTCACCTGGCCGCACGTCTCGGTCGCCACGCTGCGCAAGGTCGCCACCACGCCCTGACGCACTCGCCGCGAGACGAATTCACCCGCGCGGCCCGTCCCCGGCCGCGCGGGTGAACCGTTGAGGAACCCCTCGTGCTCCGGTTTGTGACGCAGGGGGCCGGGCGCTAGAATGTCTGCCCGGCGGACCGTGCTGGCGCCGCCCTCCCTTTGCATCCGCGGACGCGTGCACCTGTCGGTCGTCGTTACCACCTACAACCAGCCGCGGCAGCTGGAGCTGGTGCTGCTGGGGTACCTGGCCCAGGACCACGCGGCCGCCGAGATCGTGGTGGCGGACGACGGGTCCGGGCCGGAGACGCGGGCGGTGGTGGAGCGGATGCGCGGGGAGGCCGGGACGGGCGTGCGCATCGTCCACGTGTGGCACGAGGACCGGGGGTTCCGCAAGACGGAGATCCTGAACCGCGCCATCCTGGCGGCCGGCGCCGACTACCTGCTCTTTACCGACGGCGACTGCATCCCCCGCGCGGATCTGGTGGGCACGCACGCGCGGCTGGCCCGGCGCGGCCACTTCCTCTCCGGCGGATACCTCAAGCTGCCCGCGGACGTCACGGCGGCGATCGGGCCGGAGGACGTGCGGGAGATGCGCGTCGCCGATCCCGCCTGGCTGCGCGCGCACGGCTGGCGCGCCGGCCGGCACGGGCCGCGGCTGACGCGCTCCCCCTTCCTTGCCGCCGCGCTGGACCGGCTGACGCCCACGCGCCCCACCTGGAACGGCCACAACGCCAGCGGCTGGAAGGACGACCTGCTGGCCGTGAACGGCTACGACACCGACATGGAGTACGGCGGCCTGGACCGCGCCCTGGGCGAGCGGCTGGAGAACGCCGGCATCCGCGGCGTGCAGGTCCGCTTTCGCGCGCCCGTCCTGCATCTTCATCACGAACGCCCCTATGTTGATCCCGCCAAGGTGCGGCGCAACCGCGAGTTCCGCGCACGCATCCGCCGCGAGGGGATCGTCCGGGCGCCGGTGGGGATCGATGAGCTGGAGCCGGACCCGACGCTGCGGGTGGACGACGGCGGGGAATAGGGGACAGGGAACAGGGAATAGGGAACAGGGAACAGGGAACAGGGAATAGCCAGCAAGCAGGAGCCGTGTCCTGGACTCCGGAGCGCGGCTCTTCTTCTTGCTTTTGCGGTCCGTTGGATGCGGCGCGAGAAAACTCCGTTGCCTCCGCTGACTCCGTGTGAGGCCGATCCGTTCAGCGGATCGGATGGAAACACCGGGGAGCGAGATGCGTCCACGGCGTGCACCTGTGAAGCCGCGCGGGCTTTCACCGCGACCCCGCGCGTGTTAGGTTGCCGCATCCCCCAGCCCCGCCGCGCGCCCTGCGGCACACCGCCAGCGGACCTGCCATGACGCCCGGAACGGCTCAGAAAAAGTGGATCGTCGGAGTGGACCTCGGCGGCACCAACATCGTGGTGGGGCTGGTGCCCATCGAGGGGGGAGAGGTGCTGGGGCTGCGCACCCTGGCCACCGATCCGCACCGCGGCGCCAAGGCGGTGGTGGACCGCATCGTCCACATGGTTGAAGAGGCGATCGGCACGGTGACGGCGGCGCACGGTACCACGCGCGGCGCCGTGGCGGGGGTGGGGATCGGCTCGCCGGGGCCGCTGGACCGCAAGACGGGGACGGTGATCAACACCCCCAACCTGGGGTGGCGCAACTTTCCCCTGCGCGACCTGGTGAGCAACCAGGTAAAGCT
>Ga0190267_10000352_pt1 | contig 10213 bp, 10 predicted proteins | sample Popmic239T_FD_140332 | JGI IMG/M metagenome (GOLD analysis project Ga0190267, IMG submission 140332) | Populus adjacent soil microbial communities from riparian zone of Oak Creek, Arizona, USA - 239 T | ecosystem: Environmental > Terrestrial > Soil > Riparian zone | place: USA: Arizona... | reverse complement strand
GGGCAGCACACCGCCCAGGAGTGCCTGCCCGCCACCGGCCGCCACTCCGGCAGCGAGAGCGGTGGCGAGCATCTCGCCCGACTCGCGGGTGTCGCGGACGATCAGGACCTGCGGCCGCTCTGCCTCCAGGGTCGCCGTGGTCGCGCGGCCGAGGGCCGTGGCCAGCTCGGCGCTGAGGAAGGTGCCGGCCTCCCCCCGGACCCCATCGGTTCCGAAGAGCTTGCGCGCGGTATTCACCCCGCCCTCGTCAGCGCTTGCTGAACTGCGGCCGCTTGCGGGCCTTCTTCAGGCCGGCCTTGCGGCGCTCCTTGACCCGGGCGTCGCGGGTGAGGAAGCCGCGCCGCTTGAGGTCGCCGCGGAGCTCGCTGTCGATCTCGGTCAGCGCCCGGGCGACACCGTGGCGGACCGCGCCGGCCTGGCCGCTGACGCCGCCGCCGTGGACGCGGACGCGGACGTCGACGTTCCCTTCGTAGCCGGAGACGGCCAGCGGCTGCTTGACCATCGTCTGGTGCAGGGGCCGCGGGAAGAACTCCTCGAGGTCGCGCTTGTTGACTTCGATCTTGCCGTTGCCGGGAAGCAGGGTAACGCGGGCGATCGCGTTCTTGCGCTTGCCGGTGGCGAGGAAGCGCGCGCCTTTGTCGATTTTCGCCGGCTCGCGGCTGGCGGTCGCGGTGTCGTCGTCCTCGGTGGCGGCGAGCTCGGCTTCGCGCCGGGCTTTCTCTTCTTCCTCGGCTTCGAGGCGAGCCCGCTCCTCCGCGCTCAGCTCCGGTTTGTCCGGCTCGACCAGGATCGGCTCCAGGTCAGCCCCCGGAATCACATCTTTTTTCTTCTCGGCCTTGGGAGCCTCGGCGGGCTCCTCTACGGCCTCGACCTCCTGGTCGGGCTCCGGAGAAGTGACCTCCTCCGCCACCGGATCCTCAGTTACCTCCTCGGACGGCTGCTCATCTCCACCCTCCTCGGACGGCTCCCCCTCAGCGGCCTCTGCCGCGGGTGGCGACGATTCCGAGGACTCCCCCTCCGGGGGGAGCCCGGAATCGGAGACAGGACCCGCGGCCTCCGCGCCCTCGTCCTGCGGGTTTTCGTCCTGCTCCGGCGTTTTCTGCTCGTCGTCCATCAAGTTCAGTTCGTCTCCATCGTTTTCGGCTGCTGCGCCGCGTGCGGGTGGTCGGGCCCGGCGTACACCTTCAGCTTGGTCAACTGCTGGCGAGCGAGGCGGTTGCGCGGCAGCATCCCCTTCACGGCCTTGCGGATCACTTCCTCGGGCTTGCGCTCGAGCATCTCCGCCAGCGTCCGGGACTTGATCCCACCGGGGTAGCCGCTGTGGCGGTAGTAGGTCTTCTGCGCGAGCTTGTCGCCGGTGACGCGGATTTTCTCCGCGTTGACGACGACGACGAAGTCGCCGGTGTCGACGTGCGGCGTGTACTCCGGCTTGCGCTTGCCGCGCAGGGTGTCGGCAATCTGCGTTGCAAGACGACCCAGGGTCTTACCCTCGGCATCGATGACGTACCAGTTGCGCTGGCGGTTGGCTGGAGTGGCTACAAAGGTCTTCATCGCGCAAAAACCGCGCGGACGCACCGACGCGGCCGGGGAATGATAGCCATCTCGGCCTCTATACTGCCGCCCGAGCAAAGCCTAATCCCGTGCGAGCCACCGTTCGGGAGCGGAGGAACCGAAGAGGCCGTTGCAGGTCTCAGGGGCGAATCGGACGAAAACCGTCCGTAGCGCGACTCTTTCAGCGCGAGCCCGTCAGCTAACTCCGCAGGCAACCGAAAGAGAGGCTAGGCGGTTGAGCAGCAATGGGTTCGTCCGGTCTGGACTGGCCGGCTACATAGGCGTAGCGATGGCTTTGACGCTGCTGGCGTGCTTCGCGAGCGCCGCCTCCGCGGCGACCACCGGCGGCGCCGGCCTGCCGGGTGCGGCGCCCGCCGCCAAAGGCAGCCCTCCCGGCGCTCCCGCTAGCGCGCCGAGCGCCGGCACGCTGACGCTGCTCGCGGCGGAAACGACGCCGCGCAAGTCCTTCTACTTCGGCTATCGCTACCCCAAGCTCAGCTACACGATCGGCAGCAATCAGCCGGAAAACGACCTGCGGATCGACGTCGTCAACTCCGCCGGCGAAGTCGTCAAGACCTTCTACCGCGAAAACGTCGCCCCGAACGTGGCGAACAAAGTCCGCTGGGACGGCACCACCAACGAAGGCCGCCCCGCCCGCAACGGCCGCTACAGCTTCCAGATCAGCCCGCAGTCGCCCACCGCCACCGCGCCGGCGGCCCGCAAGGCCACCGCCTCCACCACCCTCAGTCTCGGCTTCGCTTTCTACGGCTACGCCTTCCCGATCCTCGGCGGGCACGAATATGGGATGAGCGCCGGCCGCTTCGGGGCCGCCCGCTCCGGCCACACCCACGAGGGCCAGGACGTGATGGCCGCCTGCGGCCTCCCCCTCGTCGCCGCCCGCGGCGGCACCGTCCAGTACGCCGGCTACCACAGCGCCGCCGGCAACTACATCGTCATCGACGGCCGCGGCACTGGCACCGACTTCATGTACGCCCACCTCGCCGAACCCTCCCCTCTGCACGAAGGCGAAACCGTCCGCACCGGCCAGCCGATCGGCGTGGTCGGCGAAACCGGCGACGCCAGCGGCTGCCACCTCCACTTCGAGATGTGGGAAGCACCCGGCTGGTACGAAGGCGGCTCCCCCTTCGACCCGCTTCCCTACCTGCAGAAGTGGGACGCCTACTCGTAGGTAGTTCCAGCCGGTGAGGGCGGCCAATCCCCCCCCTCGCACAAGCTTGTAGGAGGGGGATTTTGGCGGCCAGATGCGGCTAGGCACTACGGGAGAGACGGGCGGCGACAGTGTCTGCAATTGCCTCCGCTTCTCGTTCGGCTTGGAGGTTGGTGACCCGGAGCACGGAGTAGCCCGCACGAATCAGTTCTCGGTCACGCCAGCGGTCGCGCTCGAAGGCGACATGGCTGCCGTGGAAGTCGCGGCTGTCGACCTCCAGGGCAAAGCGGTGGTCCGGCCAGAGGAAGTCGACCTCGATGCGGCCCTTTGCAATCTGGACGGGCGCGTTGAAGAGCGGCGGCGGGAGGTCACAGCGGACGATCAGCGGCAGCACCTTCGCCTCCAGCGGGCTTTTCAGCTTGCCGCGTTTGTTGAGGAGCGGCGCCGCTCCGCGCCATTCGTCGATCAGTTTCAACAACACCTTCATCCCACGGCGCCGTGGGTCAATAGAGGCTTCGATAGCCGCCAGGTCGAGCATTTCCTGCCGCGCCGCCCGCTCGAAGCCGCTCCGCAGCGTCCACTCGCCGACGGTCCCTGCGAGGTCCACGAACGTCCGCGATGGGCTCGTGCAGGGGATGCCGTGCATTGTCCCGGTCTCTTCGAGCCGCGGCGGTCGCACACGGTGCAGGTAGATGCCGTCGATCTTCCGGCCGCGCGAGGGTGGAGCGATGACATCGACCACGAGCGGCCCCTTGTCGATAAGCCCGATGAGAGCCGCGGCGCTGCGGTGCGAAACCACCGCTCCCCTGCCACAAGCGAGAACCGCGGCCATCGCGCGACTGCGCTCGGTCAGGCAGGGATATCCAACCGCGTAGGCACCATGGAAGACCCGATGCAGGCGACCTGCTGTGACCGCGTGATCGATCACATCGTCGGTCACCCCCAGGAAGCGCATCTGCTTACGGGAGACGACGCCGTGCTGCTTTGCCGCCAGTCTCCCCAAGCGGTTGTCGCGTTGAGCGGGGCGCTTTTTCCGTGACATATCCGGATAAGGCGCCGCGCTCGCGTAATTCGCCCCTCCCTCCGCAGAAACACGCCAGTGCGCCAGAATAGATAAGAACGGGTCTCATTTTCATGTAGGCTCCTCGGCCATGTCCTGGGCCGAGCGAGCGAAGAGCCGTTTGAACGAGGCCGGGTTCCGCGCCGGGGCAGCCAGGCAGAAGGTGATCGAGCTGCTCGGCGGCGAGAGTTGCGCCGTCACCGCGCTCGAGATCGACCGGCGGCTTCCGAATGTCGGCCGGGCCAGCGTCTACCGCACCCTGGAGCAGCTCGAGCAGCTCGAGCTCGTCCACCGGGTCGACGTCGGCGGCGAGGTCGTCGCCTTCGAGCGCAACGACCCGCACGGCCATCACCACCACATGGTCTGCGTCCGCTGCGGGCGCCTGGTGCCGTTCTCGGACCCCGCGCTGGAGCGGGCGATCGAGGAGGTCGGCGCGCGGGCCGAGTTCGAGATCACCGCCCACGACGTCCTCCTCCGCGGCGTCTGCCCCCGCTGCGGCGAGCGGGACAACTGACCGTGCCGGCGCTGGCGATCCCCTTGGCGGGACTGACCGTGCTGGCGACGCTGATCGGCGGCCGGGTCGGACTCCGCTTCTCCGACCGCCTGCCGACGCTGCTCGCCCTCACGGGCGGGGTCGTGGTCGCCGTGGCGCTGCTCGACGTGCTCCCCGAGGGGATCGACGGGGTCGGGGACGTCGACCTCGCCACCGCCCTCGTCGCCGCCGGCTTCCTCGGCTTCTTCCTCGTCGAGCGCCTGCTGGTCCTCCATAACCGCGACGAGGCGGTCGAGGCTCTCGCGGGCGAGCGGGTCGGGATCCTCGGCGCGGCCGGGCTCTCGGTCCACAGCTTCCTCGACGGCCTCGGCATCGGCTTTGCCTTCGGCGTCGACTCCGCCACCGGGCTGCTCGTCTTCCTCGCGGTGATCAGCCATGACTTCGCCGACGGGCTCAACACCGTCAGCTACGTCCTGCGCCGCTCCGGCAACCGCCAGGCGGCGGCCAGGTGGCTGATGGTCAACTCCTTGGCGCCGCTCGTCGGCGCGATCATCGGCTCCCAGGCCTCGATCTCAGACCACGCCCTCGGCTACGTCCTCTGCGTCTACTGCGGGATTTTCCTCTACATCGGCGCCACCGACCTGCTGCCGGAGGCCCACGCGCAGGGCTCCTGGACGCGGGTCACGCTGACCGCCCTCGGGTTCTTCCTCATCTTCGGGATCACCCGGGTGGCGAGCGTCTGATTTTTCCCGCACCAAGCAGGCGATCCTTATAAAGAAATTGAGTGTTCTGGATTAGTGCAATTAAATCCTCTATACGTATTCGAGTGAACGACGAACAGCGTCGTACCAGCCCCCCACTCGACAGGAGAACACCATGAAGGAAGAACGCCCAAGCTCGATCGACCAGCGCCTGGTCACGGCCCTGGGTCATCCAGTTCGCATCCAGATCCTCGAGATCCTTTCAGAAAACGTCGCCAGTCCGAACATGCTGGCGGGAGAACTCGAGACAGGCCTCAGCCACGTCGCCTACCACACGCGCGTGCTCGATCGCTGCGGCTGTTTGGACCTGGTGGAGACGGCGCAGCGACGCGGGGCCACCGAGCACTTCTACAAGGCGCGCCCGCAGGCCTTCATCGGCAACCAGCTGTGGCGGCAGGTCCCGCGTGCGATCCGCGGCGGCGTCACCGCCGCCACCCTGCAGACCTTCATGGACAAGGCGGTGGCGGCGCTGGAAGCGGGCAAGATCGACGAGCGCGAGGACACCACCCTCAACTGGATGCCGCTCCACCTCGACGAGCAGGGATGGGACGACGTCAACTCGATCCTGCGCGAGGCCGGCGAGCGGATCCTCGCGGCCCAGGAGGAGAGCAACCGCCGGGCGGTGAAGTCGAAGGCCGAGCGGAAGATCTCGGCGGTGGTGGCGCTGGCGAACTTCGAGACCGGCCCGTCGCGGCCGGCAAACGGCAACGGCAACGCCTAGCGGCGCGCTACTCCCACTCGATCGTCGCCGGCGGCTTCGAGGAGATGTCGAGGGCGACGCGGTTGACGTCGCGGATCTCGTTGATGATCCGGTTGGAGACGCGCTCCAGCAGGTCGTAGGGGAGCCGCGCCCAGTCGGCGGTCATCGCGTCGTCGGAGGTGACGGCGCGGATCACGATCGGGTAGGCGTAGGTGCGGCCGTCGCCCTGGACGCCGACCGATCGCACCACCGGCAGCACGCAGAACGACTGCCAGAGCTGGCGGTAGAGCTCGGCGGCGCGGATCTCCTCCTGCAAGATCGCGTCGGCGGCGCGGAGAATGTCGAGCCGCTCTTTGTTGACCTCGCCGCCGACGATCCGGATCCCTAGCCCCGGCCCCGGGAAGGGCTGGCGCCAGACCATCCGCTCCGGCAGCCCGAGCTCGGCGCCGACCGCTCGCACCTCGTCCTTGAACAGCATCCGCAGCGGCTCGACCAGCTCGAACTCGAGATCGTCGGGAAGGCCGCCGACGTTGTGGTGGGACTTGATCGTGGCGGCGTGGTCGGTGCCACCGGACTCGATCACGTCGGAGTAGAGGGTGCCCTGGACCAGGTAGCTGACGTCCTCGAGCTTCGCCGCCTCCTCCTCGAAGACGCGGATGAACTCGGTGCCGATGATCTTCCGCTTCTCCTCCGGGTCGTCTTTGCCGGCGAGCTTGGCGAGGAAGCGGTCTTCGGCTTCGACGTGGACGAGCGGGATCCCGAACTGACTGAAGGCCTGGACCACCTGCTCGGCCTCGTTTAACCGCATCAGCCCGTGGTCGACGAAGACGCAGGTGAGCTGGTCGCCGATCGCTTTGTGGACGAGCAGGGCCGCGACCGAGGAGTCGACGCCGCCGGAGAGGCCGCAGATCACCTTCCCCTCCCCCACCTGGGCCTGGATCTTCTCCACCTGCTCGGCGATCACCGACTGCGGCGACCACTGCTCGGTGCAGCCGGCGACGTCGCGGAGGAAGCGGGTGAGGATCTCGGTGCCGTAGGGGGTGTGGACGACCTCGGGGTGGAACTGGATCCCGTAGAGGCCGCGGTCGGGCAGCTCGCAGGCGGCGACCGGGGAGCTGGGGCTGGAGGCGAGCGCGGTAAACCCCTCCGGCGCCTCGAAGACGGCGTCGCGGTGGCTCATCCAGCAGCTCTGCTCGTCCGGCAGGCCGCCGAGGAGGCGACCGCCGCCGTCGCGGAGGACGAGGTCGGTGCGACCGAACTCCCCCGTCTCCGCCGACTCGACCCTGCCGCCGAGCGCCAGCACCATCGCCTGCATCCCGTAACAGATGCCCAGAGCCGGGACGTCGAGGTCGAGCAGCTGCGTAGGGAACTTCGGGGCTTCCGGCTCGTAGACCGAAGCCGGTCCGCCGGAGAGGACGAGTGCTTTCGGCGCCCGCTCGCGGATCTTCTCCAGCGGCGTGTTCGCCGGCAGCAGCTCGGCGAAGACGCCGCATTCCCGGATCCGCCGCGCGATCAGCTGCGAGTACTGGCCCCCGAAGTCGAGGACCAGCACCTCCTCCACAGCCTGCGTGTCCTCCGCGGGCAGCTCGCCGCCAGGTTCGACGATCAGCTCCTCGTCGGCTCTGGCGGCGACCTGCTCAGTCATCCGAGACGGCTACTCCCGTGGACACGGCGGCACGGCCGTTGGAGCCCATGCCCACCGACTGCTCGGTCTGGAGCTTCTTGCCCTCGCTCATCAGGGCGGGGGCGACCATCACCTCTGCCCGCTGGAAGGAGCGGATGTCCTCGTAGCCGCAGGTGGCCATCGAGGTTTTCAGCGCCCCCATCAGGTTGAAGGTGCCGTCGTTCTCCTTGGCCGGGCCGAGGAGGATCTCCTCCATCGTCCCGTCCTGCTTGGTCGAAACGCGGGTGCCGCGCGGCAGCGAGGGATGGAACGTTGCCATCCCCCAGTGGAAGCCGCGACCAGGGGCCTCTTTGGCCCGGGCCAGCGGCGAGCCGATCATCACCGAGTCGGCGCCGCAGGCGATCGCCTTGGAGACATCGCCGCCGGTCCGCATGCCGCCGTCGGCAATCACGTTGACGTACTCACCCGTCTCGAGCATGTGCTGGGCGCGGGCGGCCGCAACGTCGGCGATCGCCGTCGCCTGCGGGACGCCGATCCCGAGCACGCCGCGGGTGGTGCAGGCGGCGCCGGGGCCGACCCCGACGAGGACGCCGACCGCACCGGTCCGCATCAGGTGCAGGCCGGTCGAGTAGGAGGCGCAGCCGCCGACCACCGTCGGCACCGGCACCTCGGCGATGAACTCCTTCAGGTTGAGCGGCTCGACCGTGGTCGAGACGTGTTCGGCGGAGATCACCGTGCCCTGGATGACGAGGATGTCGAGCCCCGCCTCCACGGCTGCCTCGTAGTGCTCGCGCACTTTCTGCGGGGTCAGCGAGCCGCAGACGACGGCGCCACGGGCCTTGATTTCCTCGATCCGCTTGCCGATCAGCTCGGACTTGACCGGCTCGGTGTAGATCTGCTGCATCAGCCGCGTCGCTTCGTGCTTGGGCGCGGCGGCAATTGCCTCCAGCCGCTCCTCGGCGTCCTCGAAGCGGGACCAGATCCCCTCCAGGTTAAGCACCCCAAGGCCGCCCAGCTCGTTGGTCAGCACAGCCGTCTCCGGGCTCACCACCCCGTCCATCGCCGAGGCGACCAGCGGCAGCTCGAAGCGGTAGGGACCGAGGGTCCAGCTGATGTCGATGTCGTCGGGGTCCCGCGTCCGGCGGGAAGGAACGATCGCGATGTCGTCGAATCCGTAAGCGCGGCGCCCCTTCTTGCCGCGGCCGATTTCGATTTCCAAGTTAGTCCTCCAAGGCGTGGGCTTGAACAAGTCAGCCTACACTTCGGCGGGGACCTCCAAGTCGTGCACGGAGACCTCGCCCAGCAGGCGCTCGACCTGGTTGCGGTCGACGGTGCCGGCGCCGAAATGCTGGGTGGACTCGGCTCCACAAGCGACTCCGTAGGCCAGGCACTCCTCCGGTGAGCGGCCCTCGTAGCGGGCGGCGACATAGCCGGCGAGGAAGGCGTCGCCCGAGCCGACGGTCGAGACCGGCTCCAGCGGCTCGGTGTGGACCTCCAGCAACCTGCGTGAATTTCCTTCGCCGACGGCGGCTACGCAGCCCTCGGGACGGGTGATCGCCGCCTCCGTCGCCCCCAGCCGGACCAGCTCCAGCACCCCGTGGGCGAGGTCGCCGCGGTCTTCGAACTCCTGCCCGGCCAGCTCCTCGGCCTCGCGCTCGTTCGGCGTCACCATCGAGGCGCCGGCGCGGACCCCCTCGAGCATCGCCTCACCCTCGGCGTCGAGGACGACGGGGATGCCGCGGCGGCCGAGGTCGGCGATCAGCCGCGCGTAGAGGTCGTCACCCGCGCCGGGAGGAACCGAGCCGGCGAGGACGCAGATCTTCACCCCCCCGGCCAGGTAGGCGATCCGGTCGAAGAGCGTCTGCACCTCCTCCGGGCTGACCGCGGGGCCGCGCTCGTTGATCTCGGTCTGCTCGCCGGAGGTGGGGTCGATGACGGCGAGGTTGATCCGGGTCTCGGCGGCGATCGCGGTGAAGTCGGTCAGCACCGATTCCTCGCCCAGCTGTTCCAGCACCCGCGCCCCGGTCGGGCCGCCGACGAAGCCGGTGGCGATCACCGGGCGGCCGAGCAGGTTGAGGGCGCGGGCGACGTTGATGCCCTTGCCGCCGGCGACCGTGCGGCTCTCCACCGAGCGGTGGCGCCGGCCGAGGCGGAAGTTGGGCACGGCGACGGTGCGGTCGATCGCCGCGTTCAAGGTCACCGTCAGGATCACTTGGGCTTCACCCGATTCAGCTCCTACCGTCGTTTCTGCGGGCCAGCCGGCGCAGCAGCGTTACCGCGATCATGAGTATCACGAACGCCCCCAGCGCGATAGGTATCCAGTTGTCTGCGACGAAGGCGCGGGCGCGGTCGAAGGCGCTGGCCTCGGCGACCGCGCGGCCGGTGCGGAGGGAGACGCTGCCGACCTTGCGGCCGTCGACGAAGACCGTCGCGCGGCCGAGCTTCCTGCCCCGCCGCAACGGGCCCTCGACCTCCCGCGGCGCCTTGACCCGCACTTCGAGGTGCTGGCCGCGGCGCACCCCCACCGCCAGGGTCCTTTCCGCCCGCAGCGGCAGCTGCCCGCCCGAGTAGCGGATTTCCGGGTCCGCCAGGTCCTGCCCGGCCCGGATCGGCCGCCTGCTGCGGTACTGCCCGAAGCCCCATTCGAGCAGCTCGAGGTTGCCCTCGAAGCGGGCTTCGTCGCTGGGGGCGCCGACCACGGCCGAGATCAGGCTGATGCCGTGCCGCTGCCCGGAGCCGACCAGGACGTAGAGGGCGCCGAAGGTGTGGCCGGTCTTCACCCCGGTCACCCAGGGGGCCAGCTCCAGCAGTTCGTTGATCGTCTCGATCCGCCGCCGCGGGCGGACGCTGCGCAGG
>Ga0190267_10000351_pt1 | contig 10243 bp, 6 predicted proteins | sample Popmic239T_FD_140332 | JGI IMG/M metagenome (GOLD analysis project Ga0190267, IMG submission 140332) | Populus adjacent soil microbial communities from riparian zone of Oak Creek, Arizona, USA - 239 T | ecosystem: Environmental > Terrestrial > Soil > Riparian zone | place: USA: Arizona... | reverse complement strand
TATCGCGGGCCGGAGGGTATCCGCGCCCGCGCCGGAGAGTGGGCTGCTTCCTGCGGGGACCTGACCCTTTGCCCTCCAGATCTTTCAACAGTACCCCGTACGGGAATCGAACCCGTGTTTTAGCCTTGAGAGGGCTATGTCCTAGGCCACTAGACGAACGGGGCGCTAACCGGAAACGAGCCTGTAAAGCTACCACCAGCGCAGGTTTCCGTCAACCCCGCGGGCAGACGGAGCCGGCCGGGCGATTCCTGCCGAGAGGCGCCGCCCGGATTCGAACCGGGGGTGGAGGATTTGCAGTCCTCTGCCTTACCACTTGGCTACGGCGCCGAAACGCTCGCGGGCCGCAAAGGGCCCGCAAACGCCCGGCGAATGTATCGGTTCCGGCCCTTCCCGTCAACCCCGACAAGGCATTTGTTCCCCGCCCCCGCGGTTTGACAGCGACCCCCGCACGCGCTAGCGTCACCCGCCGGAGAAGCACGCCTTTTCATCATCCCGACCACCCGAACGCACGGCGGATGAAGCTGTCGTCCTGGGCCGCACGCGCCCTGCTCGCCTGCCTGTCCGCGGCCGCCCCCGCGCGCGCCGCCGCACAGGAAGCGGAGGCGTGGGTGCTGCCGCGCGGCCTGCTGGAGCTGAGCGCCACCGGCTCGTACACCGGCTGGGACACGCGCCTGGACGGCGCGCCCTTCGGCGTGGAGATGTTTCCCGCCATCGAGTCACTGGCCGACCGCCTTCTCGCCGGCCGCGTGGGCCCCGTGCGCGTGGGCCTGGCCGACTTCTTCGCCACCGTCGCGGACCCCGAGCCGGAGGGCGAAGCACCGGACTCGGTGAGCGCCGGCCGCGCCACCGTCCGCTTTGCCGGCGACGTGCGCAACGTGCCGTTCACCCTGCGCTACGGGCTCACGCATCGGCTGACGATCTTCGCCACCGTGCCGCTGGAGCGCAGCGGCACCGTGGTGTTCGGCCCCTACCTGGCGGGCGGCACGCTGGGGCTCAACCCCGACACCATCATCAACCGCAACCGGCTGACCGCGGTGGACCCGCGCTTCGGCGACCTGGGCGCGGCGCTGCTCCTGCCCACCGCCGGCTCGGCGGAGGGGATCGAGCTGCAGAGCCGGCTGCGGGCGCTGGAGGGGGCCGATACGCTGCTGCTCCCCACCCGCGTGCTGACCTTTGCGGACCTGCTGGGGCGGCCCGCCCTGCGCGCGCTGCTGTCGGCGGAAGAGGCCGCCGCGCTGGGGCTGAGCTCCACGCGCCGCCCGTACCACCTGGGCGACGTGCAGCTGGGCGCGCGCTTTCAGCTCATCGCGGGGCCTGCGGGGTGGCCGCACCCCGACACCATCGTCCGCCGCTCGCTGCGGACGGCGGTGGGCGTGCGGGTGCGGCTTCCCACGGGACGCGGCGACACGCGCGTGGCCACGGAGCTGCCCCCGGGGGGCGGGCACTTCGGCCTGGGCGTGGACGTGCTGAACGACGTGTTCCTGTCGCGCCGCTGGTTCGTGAACATGTCCGCCAGCGGCGACTGGCTGCTGCCGGCGGACGTGGTGCGCCAGGCGTTCGGCCCCGCGCGCCTCTTTCCGGCGGATACCGCGCTGCGCACGCTGCGGCGGGCGCCGGGGCCGCGGGTGGCGCTCTCCGTCACCCCGCGCTGGCGGCTGACGGACGAGATCTCGTTCAACGGCGAGTACGCGCTGGTGGCGCAGGCGCGCACCCGCTACGAGGGGCCCGAGGGAGTGCTGCCGGGCCCGTTCGACTGGCGCACGGGCGGGGCCGCCCACGCGCTGGGGCTGGGGATGCGCTACTCGTCGCTGCAGGCGTTCGCGCGGGGGCGGGCGCGGGTGCCGTTCGAGCTGGGGCTGTCGATGACGAACGCCGTGCTGGGCACCGTGCAGGCGCCGGACGCGTTCTCGGTGCGCTTCAACGCGCGCGTCTTCGTGGACCCGCGGCGCTTCCGGCGCCTGCTCCCCGGCCGGGGCACCGACAGCGTCATCCCACCGCCCGACGCGCCGCTGGACACCGTCCCCTCGCAGGTGCGTCCGGATTCCGTTCCGACGGTCGTGGAACCGGCGGCCCCCGCGCCGCCTCCCCCCGCGCCGCCCACGACGAACCCGCCGCCCACGACGCGTCCGCCGGCATCGTCCGAACGCTAGAACGGAAGGCCTCACACAGAGTCAACGGAGTCAACAGAGTTTTCCCTCTGTGACTCCGCTGCTTTTATGTGAGGCCTATTCTTTCAGGGATTTACCAAATCCGGAAAAAGAAAAGTGATACCGTTTCTGCGAATTTGCTGTGCATTCCGGTCTCTACGACTGGATCTCACGCGGAGACACGGAGGACGCGGAGACGCGGAGAAAGCTTGCTGTTTCCGCGTCTCCGCGTCCTCCGCGTCTCCGCGTGAGACCGGCAGTAGAACTCTCAGTGCACAGCGAATCCTGGGGATCGGTATGACTTCCTGAGGGAGCGCTCACCCGGATCCAGCAGCCTGCACCGCGTTCTGCGCGCGACCGAAGGACCTTCTCTCGGCCGCGCAGGGGCGGGATCAGGGCACGCGACCAGGCCCGTCGTTCTGCTGGCGAGGTCCTTCGGTCGGCGCGCCAGCTCCCGGGTACGACCAGGTTTACCGCGGCGCCACTCTCAGGAAGTCACTCTATATCTCGGCGGGATTACACGCCCACGCCGCGCTCCAGCAGCTCGCGGGCGTGCTCCAGCGACACGGCGCTCTCCGGATCGCCGCCCAGCATCCGCGCGATCTCGTGCACGCGGTCGTCGGCTTCCAGCGGCAGGACGTCGGTGGTGGTGCGGCCGTCGCGCTCGCCCTTGCGCACCAGCAGGTGCACGTGCGCGCGGCTGGCGATCTGCGGCAGGTGGGTGATGGCGAACACCTGATGCGTCCCCGCCACGTCGCGCATCTTGTCCCCCACCTGCAGCGCCACCCGCCCGCCGATCCCCGCGTCCACCTCGTCGAACACCAGCGTGGGCACCGAGTCCAGCCGCGCCAGGATGGTCTTGAGGGCCAGCATGATGCGGCTCATCTCGCCCCCCGACGCCACGTACGACAGCGGCCTGGGCTCGAACCCGCGGTTCAGGGAGACGCGGAACTCCACCTCCTCCGCGCCGAACGGCCCCGGCTCGTCCAGCGGAATGCGCTCCGCCCGGAACACCGCGCCGCCGGCCATCCCCAGCTCCGGCAGCACCGCGCACACCTCGCCCGACAGCCGCTCCATCGCCACCTGCCGCGCGGCGGTCAGCTCCGCCGCGGCCGCCGCCAGCTCCTCCTCCGCCGCCGCCAGCCGCTTGCGCAGCGCGCCCAGCTCCCACTCCGCGTTGTCGATCAGGTCCAGCTCCGCGCGGGCGCGGCGGCCCACCTCCAGCACCTCTTCCAGCGTCTGGCCATACTTGGTCTTGAGGCGAAAGAGCAGGTCCTGGCGGCGGCGGATCTCGTCCAGCCGCCGCGGGTCGTGCTCGATGCCGGCGGCGTACCGCTCCATCCGCTCTCCCAGCTCCTGCAGCGAGTAGTACGCGCTCTCGTACAGCTCTCGCGCCTCGTCCTGCGCCGGGTCGATGCGGACCAGCTGGTCGATCTGCCGCCGCAGCGCGCCCACCTCGTGCAGCAGCGCGCGCTCGGAGCCGCTCACCGCGTCCGCCAGCCCGCCGGAAAGCGCCTGCAGCTCCTCGCTGTGGCTCAGCCGCCGCGCCTCGTCCTCGAGCGCCTCCTCCTCGCCGGCGCGGAGCGAGGCGGCCTCGATCTCCTCCGCCTGAAAGCGCAGGAAGTCCGCCCGCTGCGCCGCCTCGCGCCGCCGCGCGTCCAGCCCGCCGATCTCCCGCCGCAGGGCGTGCGCCGTGCCGTGCGCCTCGCGGACGCGCGACAGCGGCAGCGCCGTGGAGGCGTAGGCGTCCAGAATGGCGCGCTGCTCGTCGCGGCGCAGCAGCGTCTGGTGCTCGTGCTGGCCGTGCAGGTCCACCAGCGCCCGCCCCAGCTCTCCCAGGACCGCGGCGGTCGTGGGCGAGCCGTTGACCCAGGCGCGGTTGCGGCCCTCCACGGCCACCTCGCGCTTGAGCACCAGCAGCCCGTCGTCGTCGGGGTCGATGCCGCGCTCGTCCAGGATGCGCGCCACGTCGTCGCGCCCGGCGATGTCGAACACGCCCTCCACCGACGCCCGGTCCTCGCCCGCGCGCACCACGTCGGCGGACGCGCGCTCGCCCAGCAGCAGCGAGAGCGCGCCCACGATGATCGACTTGCCCGCGCCCGTCTCGCCGGTCAGGACGTTGAGTCCCGGCCCCAGGCGAACGGTGAGCCGGTCGATCAGCGCGAAGTTGCGGATCCGCAGCTCGGAAAGCATGCGCGAAGATACACCGAAAGGTGGACGCCGTTCAAGGGTCTCGTCGGCGGACGTGGGATGGCGGATGGAGATCGGACGGGACGACGCGAATCGACCGGCATCACCTCGGCGGCAGGAAGCGGATCGGCCGGCATCACCTCGGCGGCAGGGAGCGGATCGGCCGGCATCATCTCGGCGGCAGGGAGCGGATCGGCCGGCATCGTCTCGGCGGCAGGGAGCGGATCGGCCGGCATCGTCTCGGCGGCAGGGAGCGGATCGGCCGGCATCGTCTCGGCGGTTGAAACCGCGGCTGGAAGGTCACGAAACCCGCCTGCGCGGGTTGCGGCCGCGGGGTGCCGGGCTCGCGACCCGCCACGAGCATTCCGACGGCAGATTCCTCGGTCGCGCACCGGGCCCGGTGATACGGATGGTCCCGTGCGGCGCTCCCTCGGAATGACACCGAACGCCGTCGGACGCGTAGCCTCGCGCAGTTTGCGAGGCTTCGTGCCGTTTCAGCCGCGGTTTCAACCGCCCGGGATCGAGGCCGGCGGGTGGGTTCTACAGCAGGAACCGCGTCGCCAGCCCCAGCAGCAGGAAGAACCCGCACATGTCCGTGAACGCCGTCACGAAGATGGACGACGCCACCGCCGGGTCCACCTTCAGCCGCTCCAGCACGATGGGCACGAACGCGCCCGCGAAGCTGCCCACCGTCAGGTTCATCCACATGGCGAGCATCACGACCATCCCCACCCGCGGCTCCCCCTCCACCACCGCCGCCAGGATGGAGACGATCAGCCCGATCACCAGCCCGTTCCCCAGCCCCACCAGGAACTCCTTGCCCACCACGCTCCACCGCTGCCCCGTGGTCTCGCGGGACAGCGAGAGGCGGCGGATGGTGACCGCCAGCGCCTGCGTGCCGCTGTTGCCGCCCAGCCCCGCCACCATGGGCATCAGCACCGCCAGGTAGGTAAGCCGGTCGATGGTGTCCTCGAAGAGCAGCACCACCGTGGCGCCCGCCGCCGCCGTGCACAGGTTCACCAGCAGCCAGGGAAGCCGTGAGCGCACCGCGTCCAGCCAGCCGCCCCGCAGCTCCTCTTCCCCCGACACACCGCCGAACTTGAGGATGTCTTCCGTGGTCTCGGCCTCGATGACGTCGATCACGTCGTCGAAGGTCACGCCCCCCAGCAGCCGCCCCGCGCCGTCCACCACCGGCACGATGGTCAGGTTGTAGCGGGAGAGGACTCGGCCCACCTCCTCCTGGTCCGTCTCCGCCAGCACCGCCGCCTCGGGGTCGCTCACCAGCTCGCGCACGTGCGAATCCGGGTCCGCCGTCACCAGCGACTGCAGCGACACCGTGCCCAGCAGCACCTCGTCCGCGTCCACCACGAAGACGACGCCGTGGAAGTTCTCCACCTCCTGCGCCTGCCGCCGCACCTCGTCGATCGCCTGCGCCGCCGTGGCGTCCACCGGCACCACCACCAACTCGGTGGTCATGATGCCGCCCGCCGACTCCTCGTCGTAGCGCATCAGGTCGCGGATGTCGCCCGCGTCCTCGTGCGACAGCGCCGCCAGCACCCGGTCGCGGTCCTCCGGGTCCATCTCGCCGATCATGTCGGCCGCGTCGTCATCCGACAGCTCCGCGACGACCGCCGCGATGTCGTCCGGGTGCAGCGCCGCCAGCGACTCTTCCGGGTGCTCCTCCGGCTCCATCTCCGCCAGCGCCTCGGCCGCCAGCGCCGGGTCTTCCGGCGCCAGCACGCCCAGCACGCGCACCCGGTCATCCTCGTCCAGCTCCTCCAGCAGGTCCGCCAGGTCGGAGCCGTGCGAGATCTCGTCCAGGAACGCCCGCATCCCGGCGTCGTCGCCCGCCTCCAGCAGGTCGCGAAGGCGCTCGAGCGGCGTCAGGTCGTCGACGGACGCGGCGACAGCCATCATGCGGAGCGGAAGAGGGTGTGGATGGGGCGGAGGGTGCGGACCGGGCTCACGCGCCCTCGCCGCCGGACAGGATCTCGCGCAGCAGCGCCTCCTGGCGCACGAACATCGGCGACCCGGCGCGGTCGTCGCCCTCCGGGTGCTCGTAGCCCAGGACGTGGAGCGTGCCGTGGACGGCCAGCCGCAGCACCTCGTCCGCCACGGACGCGCCGAAGCCCGCCGCCTGCCGCGCCGCCTGCTCCACCCCCACGTACACGTCGCCCAGCGGCGGCTCGCCGCGGTCGTGCAGGTGGAACGAGATCACGTCCGTGGGCCCCTCGTGGGAGAGGTACTGCCGGTTCAGCGCGGCGATCTCGTCATCCGAGACCAGCGCGACGGAGATCTCCGCCGCCGCCACCCCCTCCGCGCGCAGCACGTGGCGCACGGCGGCCTCCACGCGGGCCACGTCCACCGGCGGCGCCAACCCGTCGCCCACGCTCACTTCGACGTCGATCTCATCCATTCCCCACCCCCTGCTGCGCGGGCGCCGCCGCCACCGGCTCCGCGGACGCGGGCGCCGGCGTGTCGGGGCCGCTGCCGCCGCCGTTCCCCGCCGGGGCCGGGTAGTCGAGGCGCTGATGATACATTCCGCTCAGCACCTTGGCGAGCACCTGCTTGGCGATGTTGATCTCGCGCAGCGTAAGCGGGCTCTCGTCCAGCTGCCCCGCCGCGATCTTGCCGTCCACGATGCGCCCCACCAGCTCGCGGATGCGCGGCGGCGTGGGGTCGTGCAGCACCCGCGCGGCGCTCTCCACGCTGTCCGCGATCATCACCACCGCCACCTCGCGGGTCTGCGGCCGCGGCCCGCCGTAGGCGAAGTCCGCCGGGTTCAGCTTCGCTCCCGGGTCCGCCGCGCGTGCCTGGTCCAGGAAGAACGAGATCGGCTGCGTGCCGTGGTGCTGCGCGATGAAGTCCTTGACCGCCTGCGGCAGCCGGTACTCCGTCGCCAGGCGCAGCCCCTCCACCACGTGGCTGCGCACCACGGCCGCGCTCATCGCCGGCTTGAGCTTGTCGTGCGGGTTGCGGCCGCGGGGCTGGTTCTCGATGAAGTACAGCGGCTTGGTGATCTTGCCCACGTCGTGGTAGTACACGCCCACACGGGCCAGCAGCGCGTTGGCCCCGATGGCGTTGCAGACGGCTTCGGCGAGGTTCGCCACGCTGATGGTGTGCGCGTACGTCCCCGGCGCCTCCAGCGACAGCCGCTGCAGCAGGGGGTGCTTGGGGTCCGCCAGCTCCATCAGCGTCTGGTTGGTGGTCACCCGCGTGAACCACTCCGCCAGCGGCAGGAACCCGATGGCCAGCAGCGTGGACGCCGTGCCGTTGACCGCGCCCCACAGCATGGACCGCGCGATCTCGTCCAGCCCCCGGGCGCGCAGCAGGCCCACGGAGAGCACCGCGCCCGCGTACGCCGCCGCGATCACCGCGATCAGCGCCCACGCCTGCAGCCGGCGCTGCGCCAGCCGCAGGCCGAACGCCGCCGCCGCCCCCGCCACCGCCGCCTCGAAGGGGACGGTGAGCCCGATGAACGGCTGCTGCCCCCCCAGCAGGAGCGCCAGCACCAGGGCGAAGACCAGCGCCAGCCGCCCGCCCCACAGCACCGCCGCCATCAGCACGGCAAAGGGGATGGGGATGAGCTCCGGCGGCAGGTTGAAGCGCGCGATCGGCGAGGCGATCCCCGCCACCGCCACCACCAGCATGGCAAGGAAGAGGACGGCCCGCGTGTCGTCGTAGATGCGCGGCCGCACCACCTTGAGCAGTGCGCCCACGATCATCAGCAGCAGCGCGTTGAACAGCACCGCACCCACCACGCGCAGCGCGCCGCGGGCGCCCAGCCCCTCCACCCGCCGCCCCTGCAGCGCCTGCTGGTAGGCCCGCAGCCGCTCCACCTCGCGCTCCGTCACCTGCTCGCGCGCGCCCACGATGCGCTGGCCGGCCAGGATGCGCTCCTTGACCGAGTCCACCGCCGCGCCCGCGCGGGCCCGCGCCGCCGCCGTCTGCCGCGGGTCCTCCGCCAGCGACGGCCGGAAGTACCGCACGAGCAGCAGCCGCTGCAGCTCCGCCGCGTCCACGCCGGCGTCCGCGGGCAGCCGCTGCTGCGCCGCACGGTAGAACTGGTCCGCCGTGAACACGCTGTCCGCCGGCAGCAGCCGCTCGCCCCCGGGGAGCCCCCGCACCCGCACCGCGGACACCCCCTCGCGCTCCGGCGACGCCGCCGCCACCCCGCGGGGAAAGTGCTCGCGCACCGCCAGCTCCGTGGCCGCGCGCAGCTGAAAGCGGCGCGCCGCGTCCGCCAGCACCTCCACCGCGCCCAGCGTGGTGGGCACCCGCGCCGCGTCCAGCGCCCTGCGGATCGCCAGCGGCTCCTGCCCGGGCGGCGCCGTGCGCAGCCCCTCCTCCACCGCGGCGAAGAACTGCCGCACCCCGCCCACCACGCTGTCGCCCGCCGCGGGGCGGAAGTCGTAGACGGGGGGAACGCCGCGCGCCGCCTCTTCCTGCTCGCGCCGCAGCGCCTCGGGGGTCTTGGGCACCGTGAACGCCACCTGCGCGATCACCTCTTCGCGCGCCACCACCCCCTGCTCCAGCACCGGCACCTCCGACGTCTGCACGCCGGGAAAGAACAGGTAGACCGCCAGGGACACGCCCAGCAGCACCGCGGCGCGCAGGCCGTGGTGCAGCCACGCCGCGGCGCCCGTGCGCCGCGGCCGTTTGGCCGGTTCGCGCACCGCCGCGCGGCGCTCCGGCTGGGGGCGCTCCCCGTTCTTCATCGCGGGGGCGCGCCCTCCACCCCGTCCGCCCCGTCGCCGCGGGCCGCGTCGTACGCCTGGATGATGTCCTTCACCAGCCGGTGGCGCACCACGTCCTGCCCGGTCAGGTAGACGAAGGCGATCCCCTCGATCCCCTTGAGCACCTGCTCCACCTCCACCAGCCCGCTGTCCTCGCGCCGCGGCAGGTCGATCTGGGTCTTGTCGCCCGTGATCACCGCCTTGCTGTTCAGCCCCATGCGGGTCAGGAACATCTTCATCTGCGCGCGGGTGGCGTTCTGCGCCTCGTCCAGGATCACGAACGCGTCCGCCAGCGTGCGCCCGCGCATGTACGCCAGCGGCGCGATCTCGATGGACCGGCTCTCCATGGCCCGCCGCAGCCGGTCCGGCGGAATCATGTCCTCCAGCGCGTCGTACAGCGGACGCAGGTACGGGTCGATCTTCTCCTGCAGGTCGCCGGGCAGGAAGCCCAGGTTCTCGCCGGCCTCCACCGCGGGCCGGGCCAGGATGATGCGCTTGACCCGCTTCTTGAACAGCGCGTCCACCGCCATCGCCACCGCCAGGTAGGTCTTGCCCGTGCCCGCCGGCCCGATGCCCACCACCACGTCGTTCTCCTCGATGGCGGACAGGTACCCCGCCTGCCCTTCGCTCTTGGGCCGCACCGTCTTGCGGGGCCCGGGCACCGCCACCGTCCCCGCCTCCGCCATGCGGCGCACGCCGCTCTCGCTGACCGACGCGTCCAGGTAGCGTGCCACGTCGTCGGTGCCGAAGGGCACGCCGTCGCGGGCCATCTGCACCATGTGCTGCGCCACCGGCACCGCGCGCTCCACGTCCTTCAGCTCGCCGGAAAGGAGCAGGTGGTCGTCGCGCAGCACCACGCGCAGGCCGGCCCGCCTGCCCAGCTCCAGCAGGTTGGCGTCGTTCACCCCGCCCAGCGCCAGCGGGTCGGCGCCGTCGGCGGGAATGCGGTGCTGGATGGCGTTGTTGTTGGTATCTGGCATTGATTCCCGGTCTTCCTCTTAGATCTTTCTTGCTGCGTTTTCACCTGCAAACGCAAACGGCAACTACGGGTTGGGGCGTGTCCCTCCGCTGCGCTCCGGGCCGGGCTGCGCGCGCCGTAGGCAACGATACAACTGTTGCCAACGGCGCCGAGCCCACGGCGCTCACCGGCCCCGGCGCGTTTCCGCCGCG
>Ga0190267_10000350_pt1 | contig 10255 bp, 9 predicted proteins | sample Popmic239T_FD_140332 | JGI IMG/M metagenome (GOLD analysis project Ga0190267, IMG submission 140332) | Populus adjacent soil microbial communities from riparian zone of Oak Creek, Arizona, USA - 239 T | ecosystem: Environmental > Terrestrial > Soil > Riparian zone | place: USA: Arizona... | reverse complement strand
GGTCATCGAACTCCAGGTAGAGCTCGAGCGCGCGCTGGTAGTGCTGCTCGGCCTCCTCAAAACGCCGCTGCTCCTGCGCGACGCTGCCGAGCTGGTGGTAGGTGCCGGCGGCGCTGTGGCGGTCATCGAACTCCAGGTAGAGCTCGAGCGCGCGCTGGTAGTGCTGCTCGGCCTCCTCAAAACGCCGCTGCTCCTGCGCGACGATGCCGAGCTGGTGGTAGGTGCTGGCGGCGCTGTGGCGGTCATCGAACTCCAAGAAGAGCTCGAGCGCGCGCTGGTAGTGCTGCTCGGCCTCCTCAAAACGCCGCTGCTCCTGCGCGACCCGGCCGAGCTGGTGGTAGGTGCCGGCGGCGCTGTGGCGGTCATCGAACTCCAGGAAGAGCTCGAGCGCGCGGCGGTAGTGCTGCTCGGCCTCCTCAAAACGCCGCTGCTTTTGCGCGACCCGGCCGAGCCGGTGGTAGGTGCCGGCGGCCCTGTGGCGGTCATCGAACTCCAGCCTGAGCTCGAGTTCGGCTTGGTGGTGTGCTTGTGCGTCGTCGTGGCGGTGCTGGGCAAGCGCGATTGCCCCGGCCCGGTTATGCAGGACCGCGAGCTCACGCTTGCGCTTGGGTGTCGTGGAGTCCGCGATGGCTGCGATCGCGGTCTCGATCAGGCGCCGGCGTGCGTGGTGTTGGCTGGTCTGATCAAGCAGCGCTTCGAGAGGGCCGATCAGCGCCAGCAGCGGCTGGTCCTCGGAGGTTGCGTGCTGAAGCGCGCTGGTGAGGTTGGCGTACTCGGCGGTGGTGAGCGTCCTCCCCAGTGATCGTTGCTGGGGGTCGCGGCTGACTAGCAGTTGGTTGAGCTGCGGCCCCAATTGCTGGTAGAGGTCGTGGTGAGCCTGGGTGAGTGCGTGGGCCAAGTCCGGTTGGCCGGTCAGGCGCGTGCGTAGGAAGTAGGGCAGGACCGGCTGGACGAACGCGTGGTTGAGATTGCCGGGCTCGGTACGGGCCAGACCGACGCTGATCGCCTGCTCGACGGCCGCCTTGAGGTCAAGCGCTCCGAGCTGCGCGCCGACGCGATGCTGCCCAAGGAGCTGGGTGTAGGCGTCGAGCTCGACTAGGGGGATCGCGGCGGTGAACGGCGCGAGCGCGATCAGCGCGTGCTGGGTGGCGGGATCCAGGCGCCCGTGGCTGTACTCGATCGCGCGTTGGATGACCCCGGCCGGGTCCGCCGCCTCACCACCGGCGCGCAGCTCCTCGAGAACCTCGGAGGGTTGCTGGCGCGCGAGAGCGGGCAGCACGACGGTCAACGCCAACGGAAAGCCGCCCAATAGGAGGACGAGTTCGTCAAGCGCGAGGCGCTGCTCGGGGTCGTCGGGGATCGTCGCGTTGTGCGCGGCCAGGACGGATCGATCAGGACCGACCGGGCCTCGGGGTCAAGACCAGGCAGCTCATAGACGTTGTCAGCGAACGCGTGCGGCGCAAGCCAGGTCTCGGGGCCGCGTGAGGCGATCAACACGAGGGTCTTGCCGCCGCGGACGCGCGCCAGGAAGCGTGCGAGACGGTCGCGTTCCTTCTCGGGCAGGGAGTGCGGGATCGACCCAGGGGTCGCGCTGATCGACTCCGCATTGTCGAGGACCAGCAGATGGCGCTTGCCGCGCAGCAGGTCGGCGACCTTTTCAAGTAGCGCATCATCCGACAGGCTGATCGCGCGTGCCAGCGCCTCGCCGTCCAAGAGGCGGTTGGCGATCGTCTGGAGCATGTGCAGCACCGTCCACGCGCGGTCTTCGTAGCTGAACGCCAGCACGCGGTCGATCAGGCCGGTCTGCTGCCACCACCACCCCAAGTGGGCCAGGAGCGTGGACTTGCCCGCACCAGCAAGCGCGCGGACGAGCAACTCGTTGCGGTCTCTGCTGAGCAGCAGCCGCCGTTCGATCGCCTGGACATCGAGGTCGCGGCCGACGAATCCGTACTCCGGGACCGGCTCGGTCTCCCTGACCGCCCGTTGCTCGAAAATCGCCGCCTCCTCCTCACTGGTCGGCGGCCTCGGACGCACGGTCACGGGGCGCTGCCAGAAGACGACCGGCAGCATCCAGTCGGCCAGATCAAGGGTCTGATCAAAGTACGCGCGCCGCCCGCGATCATCAAACAACCCTCGACGAGCGGACTTGATCGCGCCCAGCAGCTCGCCGCCCTCAGCCAACTGGCGATACAGCACCGGCATCATCAACTCCGCGGCCGTGACGGTAACGGAGTACGCCATTCCCAGCGTGACCGGCACGCCGGCCTGCGCCAACGCCTGCGCAAGACTCGCCTCATCTGTCTCGCCTGCCTGCTGCTGCATCGCTGACTGGCAGGCATTGAAGATCGCGACCGGCACGCGGTGCTCAACGAGCAGGCCTGCCACTGCCGTCGTCGCAACCGCCCGCGCCTGGCCGTCCTCAGCGGTTTCAAAGAACACAAACGCCCCCCCAAAACCCCCCACGGGGTGTCGTCACCGAACAGGTACTGGGCCGGGCTCGCGCCGCCGATCTGTGCGCTGCTGAGGACCGCGCCGTGAACATCGAAATGCGCGATCGCGTACCACCCCGACCCATGCCGGCGAGTCGCCGCCTGCAAGTGCTCGCGCAGCGCCAGCCACGTGCCCGGGCGGACGATGTCGACGTTGACCGCGATCTGCGCTTGGCGCAACGCTGCAAGCAACGGCTTGGAGATCGTGCGATAGCCAGCATCCCGCGCACCACCAGGCCGCGCCGTCACGACAAGGATGTTCAACACCCCGCGCTGCTCAGGCACATCAAACCCCGCGCGCACCTCAGCGACACGTCGCACCACCGGCAGGCGCACCCCCAACGGCACCGCCACGTCCGGGTCCCGGATTGCCTCCCAATGCAAGCGCTGAAACGCGGTCGACCCAACCACCTCCACCCGGACGGTGTCAAAGCCCGCGTCGCGCGCACGGCGGTACTCATACCCCGCCTCCGACCCCGCCGCGAACACCTGATCAAACAACCCCAGACCGTATGCACCGATCTGCTCCAAGGCGGCCTGCTCGCGATCTTTGTCCAAGAACGGGTAGCGCAGATGCTCCTGGAAATACCAGGCCAGCAGCGCCTCGCCCGCCGGATCGCTCGCGAACGGATCGCGGACCGCGACGACGCTCTCACCGCTGCCCTCGAACGCGACCGCGACCTCAAACAGCCCGCCGGCATGGGAGCGCTCGGTCAGCGAGATGACGCTCAAACCGGCCCCCGCGAGGTGCGCACCACGACCACCCGATCCCCGTCGCTGACCGTGACCTCGAGAACCTCGACATCCCCGCCGTCGCTCTTGCGCGCGCTGATCAGCCGCGCGACCAGCGCGCACAACGCGCTACTGGCGAGGTTGACCGCCAACGGGATCGCGACAAGCTCGACCAGACCTGGCACGAACGCCCGCCCCCCGGCCGGCTCGACGACCGCCGACCCCAATACCCCCGCCTCCGCGTCGGCTTCCCATGCCAACGCGAACACCGCCGCCGCAACCCCAACCGACGGGTCAACAGCGACCACCAACCGGCCAACGCTCATCGCAAACCCCACCACCCCGTGCGACCCGGAGCCCAACACACCGGATAACTGGTCGCATGACAAGAAGCGGCTAACACCCGGGCAGTCTGCCAGCGCCCGATCATCAACACAACGCGAGCACGACAGTCTGCCCAACCAGCGGTCACAGATGCCCACATTCCCGCGCGGCACCTCATGGTTGTTTAATCCGCGTTTTACACAACCATCCGTGAGCCCTAGGAGCAGGCGCCGCCTGATCTTGAGCCGTCCGGCCCTCCTGGTTTTCTACAACCAAGATGGTCGACTTCACAGATAGGACGGTCGTGGTGGTGGACGTCGAGCTGCTTGCCGCGCCCGCCGGGCGGGCCTCGCCGGCGCTGCCCGCCGGGGAGCAGCTGCTGCAGGCGAACCTCTACGCCGTCTGCGATCTCGTCGCCGGCCGGGCGGCGCGGGCGTCCAGCGCGCGGCAGTACCTGACGATCTACACGCGGTTTTGCGACGCGCTGCGCGACGAGCTCGGTCGACCCCCGGCCGTTGCTGACGTGACCGCGGACGCGATCGCCGCCTACAGCCGCGCGCTGGAGCACCACGGCGGCCGCGGCGGCGGCCCGGCGTCGCCGGCGACGCGGCGCGCGCACATCACGATGCTCCGGGCGCTGCTGACGCAGCTGGGCCGCGACAGCGAGGCCGCCAACGTACGGGTGCCATCACATCGCGTCGGCCCGCCCGAGACGCTAAGCGCTGTGCAGTACGGCAACCTGATCCGCGCGCCGGACCGCCGCACTGCGCTTGGCAAGCGCGACCACGCGCTGCTGCGGATGATGGGCGATTGCGGCCTGCGCAACGCCGAGCTGCGCGCGCTCACCATCCAAGCGATCCGCCGGCCGAGGGCCAACAGCGCCCACCATCACCTCTTCGTCCGCGGCAAGGGCGACGTCGAGCGCGAGATCCCGATCCCCGCCGCCACTCACACCGCGTTGGAGATCTGGCTGCGCGCGCACCCACACGGGTCGGCGCTGGCCTTCGCGACCAGGACGTCGTCTTCGCGCGCCTCGCACGTGACGGCAGCCGCGGCCCGATATCCCAGCAGGCCCTGGCCAAGCTGGTGCGCCGCTACGCCCAGGTGGCAGGAGTCCCACAGCGCCTGGCGCACCCGCACGCGCTGCGCGGCTACTACGCCACAACGCTCGCCAACGAGAACGTCCCGATCCAGGAGATCAAGGCCAGGCTCGGACACGCATCGATCGAGACGACCGCCCGCTACCTCGCAGAACTCACCGACGGCCGCGTCGGCGTTGGCGATGTCCTGGACCGCCATCACGAAGCACAGCGCCGGCGACGACCTTAAGCGTCGCGTTCATCGCCCAGCGCGAAATCGTGATCGCGCCGATCCAGGACCCGCCGGCCGCTGGGACTTGACCTCGCCGCGGGCATTCCCAACGCCGACCCAATCAGAAGTTGCCCCTCTGGTGGAACTGCTTTCCCACCAACCGTCCGTCGAGCACTGCCCAGCATTCGTGGAGCGCTGGACACCGCGGCCGTGTGGAAATCCGGGCCTTCATCCAAGGGTTCGGCCGATCTAGAGGCTCCCTACCCGTTCTGCCGAAATTGGCCGCGGTTCTCGCAGCGCTTCTGGGGGTGCGCCCACGCGATCGCCTGCGGGCACTGCCACTACGCCTGCGTACACAGTGCCAGATCATCTGCGCCCGACAGCGTGCAGCGAACGCCGCAGCGTGCATTTATCAGGTCTGCAATCGACTCTTCGCTCAACCGCGGGTCGCTCGCAGCCCGGGAAGGTGCTAGGTGGCTCGGTCGGTGAGTAGCGCGGCGAGCTGGTTGCGCTGGCGTTCTGAGAGGCCACCGATCTTCTTGGTCGGCGCGATCCGGCAGCGGCTGAGCAGCTTGTTGACCTTCACCGGCCCGTACTTCGGTAGCGCGAGCAGGAGGTCTCCGACCTTCGCGGTCAGCATGAACGCGGGCGGGTCGATCAACAGCTCCTCAATCACGCATCGGCCCGACTTGAGGTCGCACTTCAGCTGCGCGCGTTGTCGGCGAACCGCGTTGGCGCGCCCAAGCGCGTCCTCGCGCTGAGCCAGCGATCGCGGCGGCGACACCCGCTGCGACGCACGTTCACGGTCCTCTGAAGAAGCGATCCTCCGACGCTACCGCCACAACCCCGCCGCGTGCGTCCTCGCCGATCCCTGAGAGGGCACCCTCGCAGCCGCAGCCACGGCGGTGCCGGCAACCCGACTGCCACAACAAGAGCTGCCTTTCCCAATGTGGGTTCCGACCACAAGTCGAGGCAGCGCAGTGCCGACCCATTTGCGAGGGCAGCCCAGTCGCGAACCCCTCAGACGGCCGCGGACAACCGTGTGGCGCCCAACGGTTTGCGGGGGCGCTGTAGCCGGCAAGCGGTAGGCGCGGCCCTGCCGCCGAGCAGGCCATAGAGAGATGAGCGCCGCTCTCCTCAGCCACGACCCGAGGACCCAACTGACAACCCCAATTGCTACTTGACACCCAGCCCTTCTTCATAGAGACGAGGCGCAGGAGTCCGCGCCGTGCAGGTCCTCGCTCTGCTTCGCGAGCAGGGGCAACGAGGCTATGGGCTGGCGAGCTGCGGGAATGCGTCGGAAGCACTCGTAGGCCGGTGTCGAATCGGCGCGTCCGATGTGCGGCGAGTTCGGTCCTGCCGCGCGGCTACTGTTTCGGTCATGGTCGTCCGCAAGAACGTCCATCCTGCGCCTGAGCACCTCGACGCCGGGGATCTGATCAGGCGGCGGCGCGAGGACGCGCTCGTGCTCCTGCCAGACACTCTCTCGCCGGTCGACGGTGAGATGGTCGCGGGCTTCCGCCAAGGCGCGCAGGCGCTGCGTGTACGCGCGAAGCAGCAGGGCCTCCCAGTCGAGCTCATCGTGCCGGAAGGCGCGCGGCCGGGTCATTATTCCGAGCACGCGGCGGACTGGGTCCTCCCCCTGATTCTCAGCGTGCCGTCCGCGGTGGTCGCGCAGCTGATTGCTAACGAGATCCAGCGGTGGATCAAAGCGTGGCGCGAACAGGGCCGGTCCCGCACGCCGACGCTGCGCTACCGCGAGGTGTTCGTGGATGAGGCGACCCAGAAGGCTGGCGTGCGCGAGCTTGAGGGACCCGCCGACGAGGTGGCCGACTGGATCGCCCGGCGCCCTGCGCGTGAGGCGGGCGGCGAGCCGGAGGAGGAGTGGCAGTGGCCCGAAAGCACGTGAGCGACGACGAGATTCGCCTCAGCGGCTACGTCGCCTACTACGAGCCGCTGCGGCCGGCGCCCCCTCCTCGCTCTGCGGGCGCGGCGGCTGCGATACGAGGCGGGCATGGCCGAGCGGGACGGCGACCCGCGTGCCGAGCAGCTCTACCGGGAGGCGATCGAGCGCTTCGTCGACGCATTCCTCGTCGACCGGGTCGGACACGCCGCTTGCTTCACCGCTGCGCACGCGATCGGGCGGCACGTGGCGGAGCGCTACGGGTGCCCGATGAAAGACGCTTGCGATGGCTACTGGACCGCAGGATGCGGCGTGCTCGCACTGCATCGGAGGCTCGGGGCAAGCTGGGCCGGGCCGACAGTCGGCCGCTGCTCCGTCTGTGGTGCCGCTGATCTCGAGTGCGACCACGTGCCCGGGCGGTGGTATGACGCTGCGCACTGCCATCGCATCGTGTATGGGGCGAACTTGCGCGACATCAGCCTCGTGCCGTTCCCCGACGACCCGCGGACCTACCGCATAGAAGTCGCCCGTACCCCGCGCGAGATCCGCGCCGCGCGCGGGCGGCCGTTGCGCCGAGGCGAGGTTCCGCTGTGCACACACTGCTCAGAGGGCTGCGACGGCGCCGACCGCGGTCCGCGCGAGGAGGACGTCGACCAGTCGCTCTGGCCCGCGCCAGCGCTCGACGGGGAGGGTGGCGCGTGAGCCTCGTGCAGCTCGACGAATCCGGCCAGGAGTTGACGCCGGCGTTCCTGCGGCGGCGCGGGCTGCGTACCGCGCTTGCGGCCGAGATCGCACTGCGCAACGGCGACAAGCGGGGTCCCGAGCGAGCGCGGCGTGCGATCGCTGACCTCGTTGAGGCTTTCCTGCACGACCGCCCCGGCAACGCGGATCTGTTCGCGCGCGCACATCGCGTCGGCGCGCTGCTAAGCGCGACCGAGAGGTGCTTCTGGACGCCGGGGCCGGAGACGTACACGCTGCGCTGCCCCATCTACGCGCTGCACCAGACGTGGGCGACGAGCGTCGCGATGACCGTTACGACGCACTGCTCGATCTGCGGCGCTGGCCAGCTCGAGTGCGACCATCTCCCCGGGGAGACATACGACGGCGAGGAATGCCGCACCGTCGTCGAGTCGATTGGGCCGCTTGGGCACGTCGCCTTAACGGCGAACCCGGACTTCACGTACACCTGGTACCGCGACCAGCAGGTCTCGACGGCGGAAATCGTCTCTGACGGGACGATCTCCGTCGCGGGCGAGCCGGCGACGTGCTCGCACTGTCAGGATTGCCGCGGGCTCAACAGGCCGACCGCCGGCGACCTGGACCCGGTCGGGCGGTGGGAGGAAATGCTGATCCGCGCTCGGGCGGCCGCCGAGGACGAATAGCGCGACGCGGCTACGAGCCCGTGAACAGGCTGGGGTGTGGGTGAGGAAGGAGTAGGGCCGGGCGGACGCAGCACGTCGGACTCAGCTCCGCCCTCGGCGGCGACTGCTGCTTGGACTGCCATGAAGGCCCCGAGCTTGGGTAGCTGACCCCAGCCGCAAAGTACTCGACCGGACGTTCCCGCGCCCCGACTTCGGTCGGGGCGCTCACCTTGCTGCAAGATCCGGGCTAGGTCACGCGCGACGAGCTCGAACTCGACGTCCTGTCGTGGCTCAGCGCACAGTGGTGGGCGCAGGGCGGCGACGCGAGGGCAATGGGGTTGAAACGCGTCGTGTCAGCTTGACGAGCCACTCTCGGAGACCGACTCGGCAGCCCGGATGAGAGGCAGGAATTCTCGCACGCCGCTAACCAGGGCTGGTTCGCAGACCGCCACGTAACCCGGCAGGTAGCGGTCCTCCGGTGCCAATGAGCGGAGCCCTTCAAGTTCGTCGAGGATCGACCGCCGTTCGCCGTCGAGGTCAAGGACAACTCCGCCGGCACACTCCAACGCGACAAGGAATACGAGGTCCCACGACTTAGTGTCGCTCGGCTCGTAGACCCACCCGAGCCGGGACAACAACAGTGGAAAGATCGACGGATTGCCCGCACCGACGGTGTAGACAGTCAACGTCTCGATCGATGCCAATGCTCGCATGGTATTCCGTCTGGACGGACGAGCTGCGACTGATGCCACCGAGCTAATGTCCCCTCCTCGTGACTCGCGCTCAATCACGTGCATCATCGGCGAGCCGGCCTCCTTGATGTAGACGATTCGCTCACTGGGAGCACACGACATCCGACCCAGCGGCCCCGCTTGCGCGGTCGCACGGAGCCGTAGCACTCCCTGACGGTCCGCCTGATAGGCGGTGATCACCATCCCGTAAGCGATGCCTAAGTCGCTGAACGGCTTCGAGCCGTCGATCGCGTCGACCTCGAAGTAAACCCGGCCGGGTTCAATTGTGTATGCCGCAGGGGCGCCTGGCTCCTCCCCGAAGATCCGAACCCGTTCCTGGCTAAAGTACTTTCGGATCAATTCCCCCAACAGCTCATCTACTTCCACATCCTCCGGGATCGCTGGATCACCGTGATGGTCGTGCATCAAGGGTGTCGACCGCGAACCCTCCCGATTGCGCGCGACGATCTGCTGCAGTTGGGGATAGGCCTCGTCCAGGATGGATTCCAACTGCCCACGCATGATCACCCCAGCCTGAAAGCCGGTGGTCGTCGCCGCGTCCGGTCGTCGCGGCGTTTCCGGTTCTAGTTGAGGGCGATCCGGCTTTCGCCAAGGTCTCCACATGCTCATGTCGAAATGGCCGTTCTCACGGCTACGAGGGGACGCCACTCGCACCCAAGGAACCTTCCGGTCATCTTAGACCCCCGAAGCCGGAACTCTCGGGTCGGGGGTGGGGCGCGGCTCCTTCGTCCCCGCCGTCTCGCACCACGATTGCCAGTGCTGGGGTGGACGAGGCCCCGGAAGCGGCCCGGGCGCCCGACGTTCGCGCCTGCTTTTGCGCCGAGGCGGGCGTGTGCCAGCGTCCTGCAGGTGCCCGCTCGAAACGCCGAGCTCGTCGCCGGCGCCGCGCCCAGCATCACCGCCGTCGACACGCTGCCCGTCACGGCCGACGTCCATCATCGCGTCGTCGCGCTCGGCTTCGAAGGATCGGTGCTCAAGCGTGCCGACGCCCCGTACCGGGGTACGGCCAAGATAAGGCCGAAAGGTCCATTGGCCGCGCCGAGCGGCGCTGATCGTCGCTATTTGTCGACGAGGAGCAGGTCGAGAGCTCGTGTGCGGTCGTCTGCGCTGGGGCGGGTGTAGGCGCGGGTCGTTTCGAGGCGGGCGTGGCCGAGGAGTTCGGCGACGATGACGAGGTCCGTGCCGCCGCGTACGAGCGTCGTCGCGAAGGTGTGGCGCAGGACGTGGACGGTTGCGTGGTCGTCGAGGCCGGCGGGCGTCGCGATGGCGGTGACGATGTCGTGGGCGCCGCGGACGCTGAGGCGCTGGCCGCGCTGGTTGAGAAACAGCGCGGGCGTGTCGTTGGCGCCGGGCCAGTCGTCGCGCTCGTCGAGCCAGCCCGCG
>Ga0190267_10000349_pt1 | contig 10269 bp, 12 predicted proteins | sample Popmic239T_FD_140332 | JGI IMG/M metagenome (GOLD analysis project Ga0190267, IMG submission 140332) | Populus adjacent soil microbial communities from riparian zone of Oak Creek, Arizona, USA - 239 T | ecosystem: Environmental > Terrestrial > Soil > Riparian zone | place: USA: Arizona... | reverse complement strand
GCGCACCTCGCTGAGTATGGCGATGCTCGCCCGACCGTGATTCAGGTTTGGACGGACGGACGACCGAGCAGACCCATTCCGATGCTCGAGTCCGATCCCGCCGAGGTCCGCCAGCGGTTGCAGCTGCTGCGGATCGAGCACGAGCTCGCCGTGGCCATCGGACTGGACGCCGATCCCGCCTACATGGCCGACCTGCAACACCAGCTCGCCACCTGGGAGGCCGCCTGGGTCGCGGCGACGGTGGCGCAGCTCGCCGTCACGCGGGCCGAGCGGCGGGGCCGCCAGCAGGGCTGATCGCTCCCGCCTCGGCGCGAAAGCCGCGCAGGCGCAGCGAGTTTGCGACGACGAACACGCTCGACGCGGCCATCGCGACGCCCGCGATCATCGGGTTGAGCAGGCCCGACGCCGCCAGCGGCAGCGCGGCGACGTTGTAGGCGAAGGCCCAGAACAGGTTGACCTTGATCGTGCGCAGCGTCCGGCGCGAGAGGCGCAGCGCATCGGCGGCGACGCGCAGGTCGCCCGAGACGAGCGTGAGGTCCGACGCCGCGATCGCCACGTCGGTGCCGGTGCCGATCGCCATGCCGAGATCGGCCTGGGCGAGCGCCGGAGCGTCGTTGACGCCGTCGCCGACCATCGCGACCACCGCTCCGCTCTGCTGAAGTGAGCGTACGACGGCGGCCTTGCCCGCGGGCAGCACCTCGGCGATGACGTCTTCGACGGCGATCCGCTCGGCGACCGCGCGCGCGGTCGCCGCGTTGTCGCCGGTGAGCAGGATCGTGCGCAGCCCCAGCGCTCGCAGCCTCCGAACCGCTTCGGCCGAACCCGGCTTGATGGCGTCGGCGACGACGAACAGCGCGCGCGCCGCCCCGTCCCAGCTCGCCGCGATCGCGGTGCGGCCCTCGGCCTCGGCGGCCAGACGCTCGCGCTCGAGCTCCGGCGGCAGGGCGAGCGCCGGGTCGGCGCTCTCGAGCAGCGCCGGGCGGCCGGCGATGATCGCCCGCCCGGCGACGGTGCCCTGCACGCCCAGCCCCGGCCGGCTGGCGAAGTCCTCGACCAGTGGCTGGACGGAGTGAACGGACTGGATGGCCTCGCCGGATTCCAGCGCGCGCGCGGCGGCCGCGATCGCGCGCCCGACCGGATGCTCGGAGCCGTTCTGCAGCGCGCCGACGAGCCACAGCGCCTGCGCCTCGTCGACCCCCTCGGCGACCTTGACGCTGTGCAGCTTCATCCGCCCCGTCGTCGCCGTGCCGGTCTTGTCGATGAGGATCGTGTCGATCCGGCGCGTGGACTCGAGGATCTCCGGGCCCCTGATGAGCATCCCCAGTTGAGCGCCGCGGCCGGTTCCGACGAGCAGCGCCGTCGGCGTCGCCAGCCCGAGCGCGCACGGGCAGGCGATGATGAGCACAGCGACGGCCGCAGCGAACGCGAGACCGGTGTCGCCAGTGCCGATCCAGAACCCCAAAACCGCCGCCGAGATCGCGAGCACGACCGGCACGAAGACGGCGGCGATCCGGTCGGCGAGGCGCTGCACCGGCGCCTTGCCCGACTGCGCCTGCGTGACGAGACGGCCGATCTGCGCGAGCGCGGTGTCGGCCCCTACACGGGTCGCTCGCACGATCAGCAGGCCGCCGACGTTGACCGTCGCGCCGCTGACCGCGTCGCCGGGCTTGACCTCGACGGGTGTGCTCTCGCCGGTGAGCAGCGAGCGGTCGATCGCCGACGTGCCCTTGAAGACGACGCCGTCGGTCGCCACCTTCTCGCCCGGACGCACGACGAAGCGGTGGTTGACCTGGAGCTCCTCGATCGGGACGCGCTGCTCGACCCCGTCCGCGTCGAGGATGCAGACGTCCTTGGCGCCGAGCTCCAGCAGCGCCCGCAGGGCCGCCCCCGCGCTGCGCTTGGCGCGCGCCTCAAACCAGCGCCCGGCGAGCAGGAACGTGATGACGACGACGACCGCCTCGAAGTAGATGTCGCCCACCTGCGCGCCGTGCTCGGGGATCAGGCTGAGCTCGTGGCGCAGGTCGGGGTCGCCGGCGCCGAGGAACAGCAGCGAGATCACCGACCAGGTCCACGCGGCGATCGTGCCGATCGAGATGAGGGTGTCCATCGAGGCGCTGCCGTGGCGCAGGTTCGCCCACGCCGCGCGGTGAAACGGCCACGCCGCCCACAGGAGCACCGGCGTGGCGAGCTGCAGCGAGATCCACTGCCAGTTGTCGAACTGCAGCGCCGGGACCATCCCGAGCGCCACGATCGGGACCGACGCGATCGCGGCGAACGCCAGGCGCCGGCGCAGGTCGGCGACCGAGTCGTGCACCTCCGCCGTGGCCGACGCCCCGGGGTCGGGCGGCAGCGTCGCGGCGTAGCCCGCCTGCTCGACGGCGCCGACGAGGTCGCTGGGGGCGACCGTCCCGCGCTCGTAGGTGACCGTCGCGCGCTCGGTCGCGTAGTTCACCGACGCCCGCACGCCGTCCAGGCCGTTCAGGCGCTTCTCGATGCGGGCCGCGCAGGACGCGCACGTCATCCCCGAGATCGGCAACTCGAGGCGCTCGAGCTCCGGCACGGTGCTCACGGTCGCGCCTCGTGCGTGAAGGCGGCCGTGTGGACGCGCCCGGCGTGGCGAAACTGCACGAACAGGCGGTAGCGGGCGGGTTGCAGGGTCCCGGCCTCGAAGGCGATCTCACCGCGAGGAGAGGAGACCGGGTGCACGTGGCGATAGGCGAGATCGCCTTCGCGCAGGACGACGAGGTGGCCGTAGGCGCCCAGGTAGGGCTGCAGGTCCGCGACCGCTACGCCGCCGCGGCGGATGGCGAAGCTCAGCTCGCCGCCGTGGCGGTGCAGGCTGACGGCGTATCCGTCGGCGAGCGCCATGTCGCGCGGCGCCGGCAGGTCCCGCGGCGCGAAGCGTCCGGCAACGAAGAGGTCGACGCCGAGCGTGCGCTGCTCGCCGCCGATGCGAAAGTCGGCGAAGGCGCGGTAGACGCCCGCGTCGGGCAGCGTCAGCCGCGTGCTCCAGTCGCCGGCGGCGCCCTGGACGGGGTGCAGGTGCTGGTAGCCGCGCAGGTCGCGGCGCACGACGATGAGGTGCATCCGGCGCGCCTGCTCGGTCTCGAACGCGCGGACGGTGGCGCCGCGGGCATCGACGATCGCAAAGGCGAAGGGCACCGGCCGGCCGGCCGTGAAGCGGCGGGTCGTCGTGACGAGGCGGTAGCCGTCCTGCGCGCTCGCAAGGCCCGCCTGGCCTTCTCGCGCCGTCTCGCCGGCGCCGCTGCCGCCTGCGCCCGCGCCGTGCGTCGCCCCATGATCGCCGGCCGTCGCGCCCGCGCCGCCCATCGTGTCGGCGTGCTCGCCCGCCGTCGCGGTCTCGCGATTGCGATCGGGCCCGATCGCGGCGCCCGCGAGCGTGGCGACGCCGAAGATCGCGACGAGCAGCGCCGCGAAGGCCGCCACGCGGACGCCGGCGCTCATCCGATGAACGTGTACCCCGCGCCGTCGACCGCGCCGCGAACGTCGGCATCCTCGAACGCCTCACCGGCGACGGTCAGCGTGCCGTTCTCGAGGTCGACGTCGACGGCGCGCACGCCCTCGACCTGGAGGACCTCCTCCATGACGGACTTCTGGCAGTGCTCGCAGGTCATGCCTTGGACGGTGTAGCTGCGCGTGGGAAGTGGCAAGTGGCTTTCCAATCCATACGGGTCGGGGGTATTGAACGATCAAACCTACTATACCCCGGAGGGGTACGGTAGCCTATGGGGTGTGAGCTCCCAGCAACCCGAAGCCTCTGCGGCGCCCAACCGCGGCTACACCGCGAGCAAGGATCAGCTGCTCGCCCGCCTGCGGCGGATCGAGGGGCAGGTCCGCGGCATCGAGCGCATGGTCATAGACGACCGCTACTGCATCGACGTCCTCACTCAGATCTCCGCTGCCCAAGCCGCGCTGGACAAGGTCGCGCTCGGGCTGCTCGACGAGCACGCTCGCACGTGCGTGCTGGAGGCCGAAGGCCAGCTTCAGGCCGACCGCACCGACGAGCTCATGGCGGCGGTCGGGCGCCTCGTGAAGCGCGGGTGACCCGCGCGTGAGCAGCGTCGCCGATCTCGTCGAGGCCTACCGGGAGACCGCCGAGGGGTGGAACCGCCTGCGCGCCGACGTCGGCGCTGCGGACCGCAAGTTCGTCGAGAACCATCGCATCTATCAGCAGCTGCGCGAGTCCGACGCCGGCCGGGACGCGATCGCCGGCCTGCTGACGCACGACTCCATCCGCGTGCGCGGGCTCGCCGCCCGCCACTGCATCGACTCCCACACCGACGAGGCGACGTCCGTGCTCGAGACGATCGTCGCCGGGGATGGCCTGCCGGCGATCACGGCCCGCAACACGCTGCGCGCGTACGCGGGTGGGACGCTCAACCTGGATTGGTGAGCGGCCCGCCCGCGATCCGCAGCGCCAGCGCCAGCTCGAAGCGCCCCTCGGCATCGTCGAGCGCCGGGCCGAACGCCTCGCGCAGCTGCCCCAGCCGGTAGCGGACCGTCTGCGGGTGGATGTCCAGCGCGCGCGCGGTCTCGTCGACGCGCCCCTGGCGGTCCAGCCACGCGCGCAGCGTCTCCTGCAGGCGCTCGCGGGTGGCCGGGCGCAGCGTGTCCAGCGGCGCGAGCACCTCGCTGGCGAGCTCGCCGGCCAGGCGCGCGTCGGAGTGCAGCAAGAGCTCCGTGGCGTGCTCGGAAGCGATGACGAGGCCGTCCGCGTCGAGCACGCCGGCCGTGCGCAGGTCAAGCGTCCGGCGCGCGCGCTCGACGCTGCGCGCCGCATCGCCCGTCGCCACGGTCGGGCCCAGCGCGGCCAGCCGGGTGCCGACCGCCGTCTCGAGCTGCGCGCGCCGCTTGGGGGCGTCCGGATCGGGGACGAAGGCGAGCGTGCGGCCGGTGCGCTGCTCGGCCTCGCCGGTCTCGAGCGCCGCCGCGACGGCACCGACGCCGAGCCGGCTCGCAAGCCGCTCCGGGTCGATCCCGTCCACAACGAGCGCCGCCAAGAGCCCGGGCGGCGCCCAGCCCGCGCGCACCGCGGCCGCGCGCACGACCTCGGGCGCCGCCGGCGGATCGGCCGCGAGGAGCAGCACGAGGCGCGCACGGCGACGCTGGCGCTCGCCGGCCGCCGCGGACTGCTCGTCCGCATAACCCTCGATCGACTCGCCCGAGATCGCGTCTATGTAGGCGAAGATCGCCTCGCCCAGCCGGTACAGCGTCGGCGGCTCCAAGCCGGCCTTGACGCCCGCCTCGACGAAGCGCCGCCAGGCGATCTGGGCGCCGACGCGGTACGCCGCAAGCAGCGCGTTGAGCGTGCGACCCTGGCGCATCTCCAGGCGGCCGAGCTCGATGTAGATGCGGCGGTCGCGCTGGCTGACGCCCCCCGACGGATGCTCGATAGAGTCGACGAAGCGGCGCAGCGCGCGCTCGGTGCCGTAGCGGACGGTGACGCCCAGACGACCCTCCAGCGGCCGCGAGTAGTCGGGCACCTCCTCGCCGATCTGGCGGATGACCTCTGCGGCCAGGTCCGGCAGAACGGGGCGCAAGACCTCCGCTACCTCGGGTGCGATGCCATCCACTTGTGTGGAACCTACAGTTTCTGAGGGTCAGGCCGCAGAGATTCGACAAGAAAGGCCTAGACGTCAGCCCCTAGCCTCAAAGCCATGCCCAAACTCCAGCGTTACGCCAACCTCGGCGCCGTCGTCATCCCGTTCATCGCCTTCCTCGTCGCCGTCGTGCTGCTCTGGAACAAGGCGATCGACGCGATCGACCTGTCGATCTTCTTCGCCATGTACCTCATCACCGGCCTCGGCATCACGGTCGGTTATCACCGGCTGCTGACCCATCGCGCATTCCAGGTGACCAAGCCTGTGGAGTACGCCTTCGCCGTCGCCGGCACGATGGCCCTCGAAGGTCCGCCGATCGCCTGGGTCGCCGACCATCGCAAGCACCACGCCCACACCGACGTCGAAGGCGATCCCCACAGCCCGCACGTCGGCCACGGCTCGGGTCTGAAAGGGCTCTGGTTCGCGCACGCCGGCTGGCTTATGAAGACGCAGGGCAGCGCGGAGTTTCGCAAGTACGCGCCCGATCTCTGCGAGGACCCGGGCATGCGCTGGATCAGCCGCAACTTCCTGCAGATTGCGGCCCTCGGCCTGCTGATCCCGTTTCTCGCCGGCTTCGTCCTGCACGGCTTCTCGCTGACCGCCGCGCTGTGGACGCTGCTGTGGGCCGGATTGGTGCGGATGTTCTTCATCCATCACATCACGTGGTCGATCAACTCGGTCTGCCACTTCTTCGGGCGCCGGCGCTTCGACATCGACGACAAGTCGACGAACGTCGCGTGGCTCGCGATCCCGACGTTCGGCGAGTCCTGGCACCACAATCACCACGCCTTCCCGCGCTCGGCGCGTCAGGGCCTCGGTCGCTGGGAGCTCGACATCTCCGCGATGTTCATCTGGACGCTTGAGAAGGTCGGGATCGCCAAGAACGTCGTGCGCATCACGCCCGAGCGCCAGGCGCAGAAGCTCGCAACCGCGACCAAGCAGCGGGCGAAGGCAGCAGCGTGAGCAAGTAGGCGATCAGTCCGGCGGCGCGAGCTCGGCCGCCGGGACGGTCGCGACCAGCGCACACTCCACGTGCCAGGTCAGGCGGTACAGGCGGACATGCTCGCTGTCGATGTCGACCGGCTCATGGCAGTGCGCGCACAGCCCGAGGGTTCGACGACGGCGGCGCATCGGCTGCGCCGGCTCGTCCTGACCACGCTTCTTGATGGGGGGCGTCGGGGTCACGGCTGATACACAGAAACTTCGTGCTAAACAGCACGAATGGGGGCTGGCCACGTTACTCCCGCCCGCCCCCCCGCGTCAACCGGGCGCGCGGTCGCAGTAGCGTTCGCGGGCATGACCTCCGAGGCGCCCGACGGCGGCGGAGAACAGCTCGAGCTCACCCTCGGGCCGCTCTATCTCGTGCTCGTCGACGACCGTGTGAGCGGCCCGCTCACCGGTCGCCCCGCCCGCAGCTACCGCTCCCCGGCGCAGACGCACGAGGATGCCCGGTGCCTCGCTGCGCTCCTGCTGGACCGCAGCGAGGAGCTCGACGGCGACGGCCCCTGGCGGCGGCCACTCGCCGGCGGCCAGCGCCACGTCCGGATCGTGCCGGCGCCGTCCGGCCCGCTCGGCGCCTGAGCGCCCCTGAGCCGCCTCACGCCCGCCGGCAGCGCACCTGGTAGATCGACGTGAAGCCGGTCTCGAAGCCGCTGCGTGACGCGCGCAGGTACAGCCGCCAGACGCGCATCCGCTGCGCCCCCGCCAGCCGCTCGCCCTCGGCTGCGTTGGCGTCCAGGCGCTGCGCCCAGTGCGCGAGCGTGCGGGCGTAGTGCTCGCCGTAGCCCTCGACGTGCTCGCAGACGAAGCCGGCGCGCTCTAGCGCGAGCACCACGCGCGACAGGTGCTGCGGCGCCGCGTCGGGGAAGACGTAGCGCTCGGAGAAGCTGCCCGCCTCCGCCTCGCCGTGGCGCAGGCGCGAGATGCCGTGGTTGAGCAGGCGGCCGCCGGGCTCGAGCAGATCGGCGAGCACCTTCGCATAGCTGTCGATCTGGACGCGGCCGACGTGCTCGACCATGCCGATGCTCGCAATCGCGTCGAAGCGCTCGCCGCGCAGCTCGCGGTAGTCGGCGACGCGGATCTCGACGAGGTCGGCGACGCCCGCCGCCTGTGCACGCTCGCGCGCGCGCCGCGCCTGCGGCTCGGACAGCGTGATGCCGACCACGCGCACGCCGTGACGCGAGGCGGCGTGGACCGGGAAGCTGCCCCAGCCGCAGCCGACGTCGAGCAGGCGCTCGCCGGGGACGAGCGCCAGCTTCGAGCAGACGACCTCGAGCTTGCGCTCCTGGGCGGCTTCGAGGGACTCCTCCTCGTCGGCGAAGATCGCGCAGCTGTAGGTCATCGAGGCGTCGAGGAAGAGCGCGAAGAAGTCGTTGGAGACGTCGTAGTGATGGCGCACCGCACGCGCGTCGCGCTCGACGCTGTGGCGCCGGCCGCGGGGGCGCAGCTCGATCTCCGGCGCGCGCGGCGGGCGCATGAGCCCGGCGGCCCGCACCGCCGCCACCAGCAACCGGCGCCGGGTCGCGCCGTCGATCGGCGGCGCTTTGACATCGCGCAGCAGCGCGAGCAGGCCGTCGAGGTCGTCGACCGCAAGCTCGCCCGACACGTAGGCCCGGCTGAGGCCGAGCTGACCGGGGGCCAGCAGCGCGTGCGCGACCGCGGCAGGCGAGCGCGCAGTGAACGCCGGCACCGGTCCGTCGGTGGTCGAGGCGAGCACGCTGCCGTCCCAGAAGCGCAGCTCGAACGGCCGTTGTGGCAGCGCTGCGCCAAGCTCCCGGCGCAGCGGCTCCGTCGTTGACCCGAGCCCCATGGGACACACGATAGGTTGCCGCGATGCGAATGCGTGCTGCAGTGCTCGAAGAATTTGGGCAGCCGCTCGTCGTGCAGGAGCTCGACCTCGCCGAGCCGCGCGCCGGCGAGGTGCTCGTGAGGCTCGTCGCATGCGGCGTCTGCCACACCGACCTGTACACCGCGTCCGGCGCCGATCCGTCCGGCTACGCGCCGGCGGTGCTCGGACACGAGGGCGCCGGCGTCGTCGAGGCGGTCGGCGACGATGTGAGCTCGCTCGCGCCGGGCGACCACGTCGTGACGCTGTTCTCGCCCCAATGCCGCGAGTGCGTGCACTGCCAGAGCACGAAGACGAACATCTGCCTCGCGATCCGCGATGAGCAGGGGAAGGGGCACCTGCCCGACGGCACGACGCGCCTGTCGCGCGGTGGTGAGCCGATCCGCCATTTCATGGGCACGTCGACGTTCGCCGAGTACACGGTCATGCCGCAGATCGCGCTGGCGAAGATCTCTGCGCAGGCGCCGCTGGACCGCGCGTGCCTGTTCGCCTGCGGCCTGTCGACCGGCCTCGGCGCGGCGATGTTCACGGCCAAGGTCGAGGCTGGCTCGACCTGCGTCGTCTTCGGTGCGGGGATGGTCGGCCTCGGCGCCGTCGCGGGCTGCCGGCTGCAGGGCGCCGATCGGATCGTCTGCGTCGACCTTTCCGGGGAGCGCCTCGAGATGGCCCGCCACCAGGGCGCGACGGACACGCTCGTCGGCGGCCAGGACACCGTGGATGCGATCCTCGAGATGACCGGCGGCTTCGGCGCGGACTACACGATCGAGGCGACCGGCAACGTCGCCGTCATGCGTCAGGCGGTCGAGTCGGCACGGATGGGCTGGGGCCTGGCGACGATGTGCGGCGTCGCGGGCAAGGGCGAGACGCTCGACATCGTCCCGCGCTACCTCATCACCGGCCGGCGCGTCGCTGGCTCGTCCTTCGGCGGCGTCAAGGGCCGCGACCAGGTCCCGCAGCTCGTCCAGCGCTACCTCGACGGCGAGCTCGACGTCGACGCCTTCCTCTCGCACCGGATCACGCTCGACGAGGTCAACAAGGGCTTTGAGCTCATGGAGGCCCAGGATGGGATCCGCAGCGTGATCGAATTCGGCTGAGGCCGGTGGTGGCGTGCGCTCGATGAGCGACGACGAGCGCCGCGCTCGGCTGGCCGTGCGGGGGCACCTGGCGCCGACGGCGCGCTGCGACGATGTGACGCACGCCGCCGCCGACATCGCGGGGCTGCATGCGACCGACCCCGCCGCGGTCGTGCTCGCGGCGCGGGCGCAAATGCGCGATCCGTCTGCCGGCCATGTGCAGGACGCGCTCTACGTCGAGCGCTCGCTCGTGCGGATGCTCGGCATGCGCCGCACGATGTTCGTCGTCCCGGTCGCGCTCGCCCCGGCCGTGCAGGCGGCCTGCACGCGCGCGCTCGTGCCCGGCGAGCGCAAGCGCTTCGGCGCGCTGCTGGAGAGCGCCGGCATCGCGACCGACGGCGCGCGCTGGCTGCGCGAGACCGAGGAGGCGACGATGCTCGCGCTCACCGCCCGCGGCGAGGCGACGGCGGCCGAGCTCGCCGAGGACGTCCCCGCGTTGCGGGCGCGGATCGCGGTCGCGCAGGACAAGCCCTACGCGGCCGTCCAGGGCGTCTCCACGAAGGTCCTGTTCCTGCTGTCGGCCGACGGCCGGATCGTTCGCGGCCGGCCGCTCGGGTCCTGGACGAGCACGCTGTATCGCTGGGCGCCGATGCAGTCCTGGCTGCCGGGCGGCATCCCGGCGTTGGAGACCGACGCCGCGGCCGCCGCGCTCCTGCGCCGCTGGCTGGGG
>Ga0190267_10000348_pt1 | contig 10273 bp, 12 predicted proteins | sample Popmic239T_FD_140332 | JGI IMG/M metagenome (GOLD analysis project Ga0190267, IMG submission 140332) | Populus adjacent soil microbial communities from riparian zone of Oak Creek, Arizona, USA - 239 T | ecosystem: Environmental > Terrestrial > Soil > Riparian zone | place: USA: Arizona... | reverse complement strand
GTCCAAACGGGAGAAGTCGTAGACGCCGGCCACCGGCTCGATCTGAGGCCAGTACACCGGGATCCGCAGCGTCTTGACCGTACCCTCCATGCGGGAGAAGTCGCCGGCGCCGAGCTCACCTTGCGACACGACCCCGAAGAAACCGCGCGGCAACTGCGACGGCGGGGCCCCGCGGGAGGCGGCCTGGCTGACAGCGGGCATCGAGAAGAATAGGGCCGCCTGCAGAAGCGCGACCACCGCCCCCGCCCGCAGCATCAACCGATGAGCCGAAGGCGGGTGATGCTGACAACCGAGGAGCAAGACTGGCGACAGCCGGCGTCTTCCCCGAAGTCGAAGACCAGGACCGTTCCCCCGTCCTGGGGTTCGATCGAGATCCCTTCCGTATCCCCCCCGGAATAGCGGACCCGAGGCGCTCCCTCAGTCCTTACCTGGGGTCCCAGGCGGTAGAGGTTTCCGTTCCCCTGCACGATCGCCCCGTCGCGGCCGTCGGAACCGACCGCGCCCAGGGAGAAACGGAAGGCCTTCATGCCGCGTCTCCCGAATGAGCGAGCGAGCGAGCCGTTCCGGTCGAGCCGCAGGACGAAGGTGCGTTCGTTGAAATTGAGGCTCCCGTAAAGATCGACCGAACCATCGCGGTGACCGACCAACCCGTGCACGAACAGCACTTCCGCTCCCCTCGGAAGCCGCTTTACCGCTCTCCGCGCCGCTCGGCCGTAGGCGCGGTCGATTTTCCCGTCCGCCCGCAGGCGCGTTACGTAGGGCCCGGGGCCCAGCCCGCAGCAGGTGTCGCCGGAGAGCACTACTCCCCCGCCTGGCTCGACCACCAAGTCCTGCGGGGAGTAGCGTCCGTGCAGACGCGGCCGGGCGATGCCGTCGACGCCGAAGCTGCGATCGAGGGTCCCGTCACGACGGAGCCGCGCGACGACGGGAATCGAACCCCGGTAGTGGCGCTGCGTGCGTTCGTTTCCGTCGCTCAGCAGTAGGAGCCGCCCGTGCGGCAGGGCCGACAGAGACGCCGGATAGCAACCGCAAGAGAGGACGAAGCGGCCGTGGTCGCCGAAGCGGCGATCGATCCGGCCGCGAAGGGTCAGCCGCTTGACGATCACGTCGTGCCCTTCTTTCCAGTACACCAGCGGCCGACCGACCCCGTCGACGGCAAGGTCGGGGTAGTCGTAGTAGCCGAGACCGCGCACCACCGCGACCGCTCCGAACGATCGGTCTCGGGCCCCATTCGGGCCGTGACGAAGGAGGAACCAGTCGCTGCACCGTTTGCAGCCCGATCCTTTAGCCCATTCGAGGACGAAAAAGCCACCGCTCCCGGTCCCGACCATCTCATAGGGGAACGATTCGGCGTGACCCGGCGCTTCAGGATCGATGCGGACGACGCCGTCCCGCCCGAAGCGCGGGTCGAGTTTCATGCCCGGGGCGGAAGCCACCGCGGCGGCACCGGCCTGCAGGAGCAGGAAGAGGGCGAACAAGGCTCCCAGTCGTCTCACGGGCCTAGAAAACCTCACCCGGAGGACGGAGTTGCGGTCTCAGCCGCGAAGAGCCGCTACCACCACACCGTCGAATCGAGGTTTTCGATCTCCTCGATCGGCTTGGTGTAGACGCCGGAGGACAGGTACTTCCAGCCGTCGTCGGGGATGATGAAGACGACGTTGCCGCTGTCGAGTTCGCCGGCGATGCGGTTGGCGATGTAGGCGATGGCGCCGGCCGAGACGCCGGCGAAGACGCCCTCCTCGTGGAGGAGTTTCTTGGTCCAGACGATCGCGTCGCGGTTGGAGACCATGATCTTGCGGTCGAGCAGGGAGAGGTCGATGATCGGCGGGATGAAGCCGTCGTCGAGGGAGCGCAGTCCCTGGACGAGCTCGCCCTGTTTCGGCTCCGAGGCGACGATCAGCGTCTCCGGGTTCGCCTCCTTGAGCCGGCGGCCGTTGCCCATCAGGGTGCCGCCGGTGCCGAGGCCGCCGACGAAGGCGGCGACCTCGCCGAGCTCGTCGAGGATCTCGACCGCGGTGCCGTTGTAGTGGGCGAGCGGGTTGGCCTCGTTGCCGTACTGGTAGGGCATGTAGTAGCCCGGCTCCTCGGCCAGCTCGAGCGCCACCTCGACGGCGCCGTTGGAGCCCTTGGCCCCCTCGGAGTAGACGATCTCCGCCCCGTACATCCGCAGCAGCTCGGTCCGCTCCTCGGTGACGTTGTCGGGCATCACCACCTTCAGCGGGTAGCCCTTGCGGCGGCAGATCATCGCCAGGGCGATGCCGGTGTTGCCGGAGGTCGGTTCGAGGATCGTGTGGCCCGGCTCGATCGCGCCTTCGGCCTCGGCCGCCTCGATCATCGATTTCGCGACCCGGTCCTTGACCGAGCCCGTCGGGTTGTGGCCCTCGAGCTTCGCGTAGATGCGGACGTCGGGCTTGGGCGAGAGCCGCGGCAGCTCGACCAGCGGCGTATTGCCGATCGACTCGACGATATTGCCGAAGCGCCCGCCGCAGGGTTTGTTGAGTAATTCGTCTCGCATGCCCGCCCTTACTTCAGAAAGTGTAGCGGCGACCTGTCAACGCCCGAGGCGGATTGGAAATGCCCTGCACTGGGCATGTGAACGCGCAGCTTGTATGTTCGGCACGTCCGGCAACTTGGGAATCGGAGGAATGGAATGAGAAACACCCGGTTGATCGCGCTCTTCGCGGTCCTCCTGCTCGCACTCGGCTCGATCGCGATGGTCGGCTGCGGTGGCGGAGACGACAGCACCACCGGTGGCGGTGGCGGAGGCAGCACCAGCGAAGCGAGCGGCGGCGAGCCGCTGACCGTCGGCTCGGACATCCCCTATCCCCCGTTCGAGCAGGGGAAACCCGGCAACTACACCGGCTTCGACATCGAACTGCTCGAAGCGGTCGGGGAATCGATCGGGCGTGAAGTCGAGTTCGAAGACACCTCCTTCGACACGATCTTTCTCGACCTCGGTCGCGGTAACTTCGACGTGGTGGCTTCCGCCGCGACGATCACCGACGAACGCGAGAAAACCGTCGACTTCACCAACCCGTACTACATCTCCGAACAGGCGATCCTGGTCAAAGAAGGCAGCGACATCGACTCGGTCGAAAAACTGGCCGGGGAGACGATCGGGGTCCAGCAGGGCACGACCGGGCAGGAATTCGTCGAAGAAGAGGGCGAAGCCGGTGACCTGAGGAAATACCCCCAGGGACCGGACGCTGTCAACGCGCTGCAGAACGGAACGGTCGATGCGGTCGTGATCGACATCCCGGTCGCCGAAAACGCCGAGAACGCCGGCAACGGGGTCGAAATCTCGGCCGCGATCCCGACCGAAGAAGAGTATGGATTCGCCGTCAAACAGGGCGATACCGAACTGCTCGAAGAACTGAACGAAGGGCTGAAAGAAGTGATCGACAACGGCACCTACGCGAAGCTCTACGAACAGTGGTTCAAACACACGCCGCCGAAAGAGATCGAGACGGCAACTCACGAAGCGAGCTGATCGAGGGCCTGCGAATCGAAGAAGGGGCGCCGGAGACGGCGCCCCTTCTCTACGTTTAGGGACTGATGGAAGAGTTCTTCAAGCAATTCTTCGACGTCGGCTTCATGGTCGACCACTTCGACGAAGTGCTGGACGGCTTCTGGATCACGACCCAGCTCGCGGTCCTCAGCGGCCTCCTCGCCCTGGTCTGGGGACTGATCCTCGCCACCCTGCGGCAGCTGCCGGGGAAAGCGGCGATGCCGATCCGCTTCCTCACGATCGCCTACATCGACGTCTTCCGCGGCATCCCCCTGCTGATGCTGATCCTCCTCATCGCCGGTGGCGTGCCGGCGCTCGAGTTCCTGCCGGAGTCGGTGCGGCTGCCGCAGTGGTTCGGCAAACCCGACAGCTTCTGGTTCGGCGTGCTCGCGATCACGATCACCTACGGCGCCTACATGGCCGAGGTCTACCGCTCGGGGATCGAGTCGGTCCCCGGCGGCCAGATGGAGGCCGCCCGCTCGCTGGGGATGAGCCATGGCCAGGCGATGCGCAACGTGATCCTGCCGCAGGCGGTGCGGAAGGTGATCGCGCCGCTGCTCAACGACTTCGTCGCCCTGACCAAGGACACGACCCTGGTCAGCTTCATCGCCCTCAACGAGGTGACGCTCGTGGCCAGCGACATCCAGTCCGAAACCTTCAACAGCTCGGCCCTGACCCTGGGCGCCCTGATGTTCCTGGTCGTCACCCTCCCCCTCGCCCGCCTCGTCGACAAACTGATCTCCCGCGAGCAGGGCCGCTTCACCCGGGGCGCTCCGCGAGTGGAGGCGCTCTGATGGAGAGTGGCGGCAACGGCGGAGGCGCGATGCTGAGCCTGCACGGGGTCTGCAAGCGCTTCGGCGAGCTGGAGGTGTTGCGCGGCGTCGACCTCGAGGTCAAGAAGGGCGAAGTCGTCTGCGTCCTCGGCCCGAGCGGCTCGGGCAAGAGCACGCTGCTGCGCTGCGTCAACCTGCTCGAGCCGCCCGAGGAGGGCGACATCCACCTCGAAGAGCGCAGCATCTGCAAGGGCCCCGGCTCGGGGAGGGGCGAGCAGGGCTGGGAGCTCAACTTCGTCCGCCAGCGAGTCGGGATCGTCTTCCAGCAGTTCAACCTCTTCCCTCACAAAACCGTGCTGGAGAACGTGACGCTGGCGCAGGAAAAAGTGCTGGGCCGCTCGACGACGGAGGCCCGGAAGAAGGGCGCCGAGCTGCTCGAGCGCGTCGGGCTCGGCGACAAGCTGAAGGAGTATCCGGAACGCCTCTCCGGGGGCCAGCAGCAGCGGGTGGCGATCGCGCGGGCACTGGCGATGGACCCGCACGTGATGCTCTTCGACGAGGTCACCAGCGCCCTCGACCCGGAGCTGGTGAAGGAGGTGCTCGACGTGATGCGCGAGCTGGCCCAGGAAGGGATGACGATGATGGTCGTCACCCACGAGCTCGGCTTCGCCCGCGAGGTCGCCGACCGGGTGATCTTCATGGACGGCGGCGTGATCGTCGAGGAAGGATCGCCCGCCCAGGTGCTGGAGAGTCCGCGCGAGGAGCGGACCAAGAAGTTCCTCGGCTTGGTGCTGGAGCGCTAGCGCAGGTGCGCTTTGAAGCGGGGGGCCTTTTCCGGGCAGCCCGCCAGCGGATGTTCGCGGAAGAGGACTATCCCTTCGACCAGGTCCGGAGCGACGAAGGTCCCTTCGATTGCGGTCTGTCCGGAATCGCGGACGAAGTGACCGGCATCGTCGATCTCGGTCCGACCGGACGGGAGGTGCTGGGTCGCCCTCCCGCACGAGCCCCACTTCACCGTGTAGCGGGGGTTGACGATCGAGCCTTCCTTGACGCCGAAGTAGACCGCCAGGCCCTGCGTCGTCTTCCCTTTGTAGGCGCCTTCGACCGGCTCGATCCCTTCGGCGCCGGTCGTGCCGGAGGCGAAGACGAGCGATGCCCAGGCAACGGCGATCACTGCCGCAAGCTTCATCTAAGAAAGCGTAGCGCCGCTAAGAGGCGCCGCCGGCCATCGCCGGCAGGATCACGACGGTGTCGCCGTCTTCGACCGTGGTCTCGAGGCCCTGCAGCACCCGCACGTCCTCGTCGTTGAGGTAGACGTTGACGTAGCGGTTGAGCTCGCCGTCGTCGCCGAAGAGCTGGTCCTGGGTCTCGGGGTACTCGCCGGTCAGCGACCGCAGGACCTCGCCGACGTTGCCGCCGCCGGCCTCGACCTCGGGCTGCCCGCCCGCTTTCGGGCGCAGGACTGGAGGGATCTTCACGGTCGCCATCGAGCTGGTGATCCTAGTGGAGCGGAAGCCGCTTAGCGGTCCCCGCCCGCTCCCGCGCAGAACGCGTCGTAGTCGGGGAACTGGCCCATCTCCGACTCCGGGATCTCCTCGGCGTTCTCGCCGCAGATCGGGCAGTCCGGGTCGCGGCGGACCTTGAGCTCGGTGAAGCTGGTGCCGAGCGCCTCGTAGAGGAGCAGGCGGCCGACCAGCGGGTTGCCCTTGCCGAGGATGAGCTTGATCACCTCGTTGGCCTGCAGGGTGCCCATCGTCCCGGCCATCACCCCGAGCACCCCGTTGGCGGAGCAGCTCGGCGCCAGCTCGGCCGGCGGCGGGGTCGGGTAGAGGCAGCGGTAGCAGGGGCCCTCGTAGGGGACGAAGGTCGAGATCTGCCCGTCGAAGCCGAGGATCGAGGCGGAGACGACCGGCTTGCGCAGCCGCACCGAGGCGTCGTTCAGCAGGTAGCGGGTGGGGAAGTTGTCGGCGCCGTCGACGACGATGTCGTAGTCCCTGATGACGTCGAGGATGTTCGAGGCGTCGAGGCGGCCGTTGTGCTCGATCACCTTGACGTCGGGGTTCAGCCCTTCGATGAAGATCCGCGCCGAGGCGGTCTTCGCCATCCCGATCCGCTCGGTGTTGTGGATCACCTGGCGCTGCAGGTTGGAGGCGTCGACGACGTCGTCGTCGACGAGGCCGATCGTGCCGACGCCGGCCGCGGCGAGGTAGAGCGCGGTCGGGGCGCCGAGGCCGCCGGCGCCGAGCAGCAGCACCTTCGCGTTCAGCAGCTTCACCTGGCCGTCGACCCCGACCTCGGGCAGGAGGGTGTGGCGCGAGTAGCGCTCGCGCTGCTCGGGGGTCATGCCGGAGGGCGAGACGACCGGCAGACCCTGCTCCTGCCACTGCAGGATGCCGCCGCTCATCGAGGCGACGTTCTCGTAGCCGAGCTTCTGCATCTGCGCGGCGGCGAGCGCCGAGCGGTTGCCGGAGCGGCAGTAGAGGATCGTGCGGGCCGATTTGTCGGGCGCGGCGGTCGCGATTTCGTCGGCAAGCAGGCCCGGTGGCACCAGCTTGCCACCGTCGAGGTGAGCCTCCTGGTACTCGTGCGGCTCGCGGGTGTCGATCAGGACGACGCCGTCGCCGTTGATCTCCTCCGCCGCCTCGAAGGGTTCGATCTCCTCGATCGTCTGCAGCTCGGTATCGGTCGCCATTTGGAAGTAATCCCCTGAATTCGGATCAGCTTTACTTCAAAAACTATAGCGACCCCTCTGAAGGAGCTTGACCAGTGCTGGAGAGACCTTTGGGTATTCTGCGGTACTTCTATTGGTCCAATTTAGGGAGAGTTCGTGAAGATCCGTATGTCTTTTGCCGCACTGGCGGCGATCGTGTCCCTCGCCTTTGCCGCCGCCCCCGTCAGCGCCGCCGACAAGGACTGCGCCGACTTCAACAGCTGGCGGCAGGCCCAGCGCTTCTACAAGAAGCACGGCGGCCCTCGCTATGACCCGCACCGGCTCGACGCCGACCACGACGGCATCGCCTGCGAGGACCTGCGCTACTGAGCGAACTGGGCGGCCCGGAGAAGGTCCCAGGGCCGCCCTGTTCTGATCGGACGAGAGAAGCGCGTCTAGAGACTGGGGCGCATCTGGCGCAGGCGGCGGACCCGCTCCTCGATCGGGGGGTGGGTCGAGAAGAGCCCGGCGATGCCCCCGCCCTTGAAGGGCTTGACGATGTAGAGGGGCTCGGCCGCCTGGTTGACCTTCATCGGGATCGCCTCCGCGCCCTGCTCGAGCCGCAGCAGCGCGCTCGCCAGCGACTCCGGGTTGCCGCAGATCGCGGCGCCGCCGGCGTCGGCCGCGTACTCGCGCTGGCGCGAGATCGAGAGCTGGATGATGCTCGCCGCGATCGGGGCGAGGATGACCATGCCCAGCGCCGCGACGATGCCGAACGGGCCGCTGTCCTCGTCGCCGCCGAACCACATCAGCATGTAGGCGATGTAGGTGATCGCGGCGCCGATCGCCGAGGCGACCGACTGCAGCAGGATGTCGCGGTGCTGGACGTGCGCGAGCTCGTGCGCGAGGACGCCGCGCAGCTCGTCCTCGGAGAGGAGCTTGGTGATCCCGCGGGTGACTGCCACCGCCGAGTGCTTCGGGTTGCGGCCCGTCGCGAAGGCGTTCGGCTGGTCCTGGGGGATCATGTAGAGGCGCGGCATCGGCAGGCCGGCGCGGGTCGTCAGTTCCCGCATGATCTGGTAGAGCCGCGGCGCTTCGGACTCCTCGATCGGCTGGGCGCGGCTCATCTTCAGCGCCATCTTGTCGCTGAAGAAGTAGGCGAAGAAGTTGATCGCGAGCGCGATGAAGAGGAAGGTCACGGCGGTGCTCGGGCCGCCGATCACGGCGCCGAGGACGACCAGCAGGCCGCCGAGGGTGGCCATCAGGATCGTGGTCCGCAGCGTTGCGCCGAAGGTGGATTGCTTGGTGGTGGTCATCGCTTGATCGCTCCTGGGGTTCGGTTGCCGTCCCAGTATGCGACGAAAGCGTGAAATCTCCTATAGGGGGCAACCCCCGAAAGGGGTGGGGCGAACCCTCAGAGGGTCGGCGTTCGTCTTTTCCCGGTCATATGCCCGTAAAAGGACGAACGCCGGCCTTAGGCTGGGCACATGACTCTCCTCGTGATCGGGCTCGCGCTCGTCGTCCTGGGGCTCGCGATCGCGCTCGCGCGGGAGCGGCGGCGGTTGCGACCGCTGGAGGACCTGGTCGAGGCGATGGAGAAGGTCGACCTCTCCAGCCCGCGCCCCCTCCTCCCCGCCTCGATCGACGGCGTCGCCGAGACCGAGGAGGTGGAGCGGATCGAGCTCGCCTTCCTGCGGATGATGCGGCGGCTGGAAGCCGAGCGACGGCGTGCCGGGTCGGCGGCGCTGCACGCCCAGGAGGAGGAGCGCGCCCGGGTTGCGAGGGACCTCCACGACGAGGTCAACCAGTCGCTGACCGGCCTGCTGCTGCGATTGGAGGCCGCGCGCGAGGGGGCGCCGCCCGAGATGGAGGACGAACTGGCCGAGACCAAGGCGCTGGCCAACCAGGCGATGACCGAGCTGCTCCAGCTGGCGCGGCAGCTGCGGCCGACCGCGCTCGACGACCTCGGCCTGGTGGCAGCGATCGAAGGCCAGGTCGAGCAGCTGCGGCGCGGCGAGATCGCCGCTCGGCTCGACGGGGAGGGCGACTTCTCCGACCTCGGCGACGACGCCCAGCTCGTCGTCTACCGCGTCGCCCAGGAGGCGCTCTCCAACGCCGCCCGCCACAGCGGCGCCCAGAACGTCGAGGTACTGCTGCGGCGCGGCGACTCCGGCGGCGTCGTCCTCGAAGTCGCCGACGACGGCCGCGGCTTCGCCTTCGACGAATCCCAGCAAGGTCTCGGAATCGGCGGCATGCGCGAGCGCGCCCTCCTGATCGGCGCCGAGCTGACGATCGAGTCCCGCCCCGACAGCGGCACCACGGTCCGACTCGACCTCCCGGAAGAATCGACCCGATGAAAGTCCTGATCGCCGACGACCACGGGATCGTCCGCTCCGGCATCCGGCTGCTGCTGGAGCGCCAGCCGGACATCGAGGTCGTTGGCGAGGCCGGCGACGGGGCCGAGGCGCGGGACCTGGCGGTGCGGGAACGGCCGGACCTGGCGATCCTCGACGTGAAAATGCCGAAGCTGACCGGGCTGCAGGCGACGCGGGAGATCAAGAAGCAGGCGCCGGAGGTCTCGGTCCTGATCCTCTCGATGCACGACGACGAGCGCTACCTGTTCGAGGCGCTGAAGGCGGGCGCGTCCGGCTACGTGCTGAAGGCGCAGGCGGACACCGATCTTCTCGCTGCCATTCGCGCGGTCGAGCGGGGCGAGCCGTTCCTAACGCCGGAGGCGCAGCGGACGCTGATCAAGGACGTGCTCGAGCGCGGCTCCAGCGGCGAGGAGGAGTTGACGCCGCGCGAGGAGGAGATCGTCAAGCTCGTCGCCGAGGCGCACACGACGAAGGAGATCGCCGAGCTCCTCCACCTCTCCGAGAAGACGGTCGAGAACCACCGCGCCAACGCGATGCGCAAGCTCGGCATGCGCGACCGGGTCGAGCTGGTCCGCTACGCGATCCGCCGCGGCCTGATCGAGCCGTAAACGCCAAACCGTCTCCGACCACCTATGCGGGGGTCGGAGACAGACTCGCCATAACCGACCTCTTCAGTAGGATTTGAATCGATGCTGTTTTCGACCAAAGCCGAGTACGGAGTGCGCCTGATGGTCGAGCTGGGCCGCCAGCCCGGCTCGCAGCCCGTCTCACTGGGCTCCGTCGCCGAAGCCGAGAACCTGCCGCTCTCCTATCTCGAGCACCTGGTCGCGAAACTGCGCAAGGCCGGGCTCGTCACCTCGACCCGCGGCGCCCACGGCGGCTACCGCCTGGCGCAGCCGGCCGAGGAGATCACGATGGACGCGGTGGTCGAGGCGCTGGAAGGGCAGATCGCGCCGATGGAGTGCTT
>Ga0190267_10000347_pt1 | contig 10331 bp, 7 predicted proteins | sample Popmic239T_FD_140332 | JGI IMG/M metagenome (GOLD analysis project Ga0190267, IMG submission 140332) | Populus adjacent soil microbial communities from riparian zone of Oak Creek, Arizona, USA - 239 T | ecosystem: Environmental > Terrestrial > Soil > Riparian zone | place: USA: Arizona... | reverse complement strand
TGGCCGGACTGATGACGACGTTCAGCGCCGAGTTGGCCGAGGAGGCGGATACCGGCCCCCGGTTCGAGGCGCGCCAACTGCTGCGCGGCCTGGCCGGCGTGGGCGCCGCGGTGGTGGCGGTCGGCGTGCTGAGCCAAGCCAGCCTGCTGTTCCCCGAGCCGGAGACCGACCGGTCCGCCAAGCCGCAGAAGCCGCAAGTGCAGCCGCTCAAGGCGGTGCGGGACCGGCCGCTGTTCGAGGTGCAGACCGACCCCGGCATCGAGCTCACCGGACCGTGGCGGCTTGGCGTCTTGGACGAGTACGACGACGGCGGTTGGCTGCTGCCGCCGTTCGACCTGAAGCGCCTGCGGGACGAGGTCGTTCCGCCGAGCCCGTCGCGCCCCCGGCCGACGGTGCGGGCGCTGGTGACGATCCGCGACATCGAGGGGTTCAACCTGCCCGCGCCGGCCAGCCCGGTGTCGATCGGCGAGGCCGCGGGCGACGTCGGCTTCGACCCGCGCACGCAGATTCTGCGAGTGCGCAAGGGCGCGCCCGGCGAGGGGTACCGCTACACCGTCGAGGTCGCCCTGCCGCCGACCGGCGACGAGCTGGCCGCGGCCAACGGTGCACTGCCTCAAGAGCTGGCCCGCTTCAAGGAGGCGCCCGACCCGCCGTTGATGGTCGTCGACATGTTGGGCACGGCCCCGACGAACCAGTGGGAGCGGCTCCAGTTCGTGCGGTCGAGGCTGTACGCGTCGGCGCTGGCCGCGGGCGCGGGCATCCCGGTCGACGTGAACGCGGCGCGGGTCGTCGAGATCCTCCGCGGGGCGCCGGCCACGCCCTACGAGTTGGTGGCGGCCGAGGCGCTGTTGGCCCGCTGGGCCGGGCTGCCCGCCCGCATCGGCTACGGCTTCAAGGGCGGGACGAAGTTGCCGAGCGGCGCCGTCGAGTACCGGCCGAAGGACGGGGCCAACTGGCTCGAAGTCTGGTTCCCCGAGCTGGGCTGGACGCCGGTCGTGGGCATTCCGCCGAAGGCCCAGGCCGCGCTGAACAACGAGTCGAAGAACGAAGAGGAGGCGATCCGGCCCGCCGAGGAGCTGTCGCTGCAGGTCTACATCCCGGTCGAGAACCGCGACCCGCTTCTGTTCTTCCAAGTGGTGCGGTACTGGTTGGTCGCGTCACTGCCCGCCGTCTTGGCCGTGGTGCTGTTCGTGGCCGGGCTGCCGTGGCTGCTGAAGGTCTGGCGTCGACAGCGCCGGGAGCGGTGGGCGGTTGCGCACGGGTTGGCGGCCCGGGTGGCGGTGGCGTATGCGGAGTTCCGCGACCTGGCCATCGACTTGAACGTCGGCTCTCGTGAGGCCACGCAGTTGGAGTTCTTGGACGCGGTGGCCGACGACGACGAGCACGCCGAGCTGGCCTGGCTGGTGACGCGGGGGCTGTACGGCGACTTGTCGCGTGACTTGCAGCCTGCCGACGCCGATGCGGCCGAGGTGATGAGCGCGTCGCTGCGGCGTCGGTTGCGGGGCGCGCAGCCGGGGATGGCGCAGGTGACCGGCGCGCTGTCCAAGGCGTCGCTGCGGGCGCCGTACGACCCGGGCCTGCCGAATGCGTGGCCCGCTCGTGGCGCCCGTGAGCGGCGTCGGCCGTTGCGCCGGCTGCGTCGACTGGTGCCGGCGATGGGGGCGGTGCTGGCCCTGTTCACGTCGTCGTGCGGCGGGCCGGTGTCGGCGGCGTCGTCCTCGGAACCCGCGGGCGGGCTGCCGATGAACGCGCTGCCCAACGAGCTGTTGTCCTTGCAGGCCAGGTTGGAGCCGGAGGCGTCGGCGGCGTTCGACAAGGCGGGCCCGACCTCGATGGTGGCCAAGGGCGCGTTCTGGACGCTGCGGTCGCCGGGCAACGAGCAAGTGCAGGCCGCCCTGCAGGTTGCGGTGCTCAAGCCGAAGTACGACACCGAGGACATCGAGGTCCGGCGGGGTGTGCGCACATTCGTGGAGACCGGGCAGTACCGCTGGTGCAAGGTCGACGACCAGTGGGTGGGCGTGCAGGAGCTGAAGGAGCTGCGGCTGTACCTGTGGTTCCCGAACGGGCGCCGCGACCTGTTCCAGATCCTCCAGGTGCGGCCCGAGTACCCGTCGGCCAAGGCGCTGGTGGTCGAGCTCGTGCGGCATCAGAAGGAGGCGTTGTGAGGCGGCGGGCGGCGGTCGTCGCGCTGGCCTTGGCCTGCTCGCTGGTGGGCGCGGCGTGCGGCGGCCCGGAGCAGAAGGTGTCGTTCGGGGGCAAGGCGGTGGCGGTCAACGTCTCGTTCGGGAACCCGGCGCCGGACGACCCGCGGGCGCCGAAGAAGCCGTTCGTGCTGGGGCCGGTGCTGGGCGGCGTCGGCGTGGTGCCGGTGGAGGCCCCTCGGACCCGGCGGCCTTCGGGTGGCGGGCCGCTGCCCCCTCCCCCGCCGCCGCCCGAGTGCCCGGCCGCCGACATCGTGAAGCCGCCGGTCGACGAGGCCACCCGCCACTTGGGCCCGGCCCCGGGGGCGGGCGACCTGTCGTACCGGATCGACGGGCGGGTCGACGGGGCCGAGGTGAAGGGCGAGTTCACCCGGACGGTGTCGGACGTGGTGTCGGACGCGAACGGGGTGCGGTTCAAGGTGAGCAGCGACGTGCTCGGCGTGACGTCGACGCACTCGTTCGTGTCGCAGCCCGCTCGGGACCGGGTGCCGGGGTCGGTGGGGCTGGCGGCGGTGTCGGCCGAAGGTCGGGGGATCGACAACCGGCCTTCGTTCACGTCGCCGAAGCCGCTGATCCTGCTGCCGCTTGATGCGACGGTCGGGCAGCAGTGGGCCGACGCGGCCACCGATCCGCTGACCGCCACGACCTACACGGTGGCCGGCACCGTCATCGGCAAGAGCCGGGTGTGGGCGTGCGGCGAGAACGTGGACGCCTGGCAAGTGAAGATCACCCAGCGGGTGGTGACGCCGTTCCAGACGGTGGAGTCCGACATCACCGACTGGATCGCCACGCAGTACGGCGGGCTGATCGTGCAGGAGACGGTGTCGTGGACCGGCTCGGCGGGCGGCGTGGAGGTGCGGGGCGAGTACACCGCCACGATCAACGAGGTGCCTGGGGTGGCGGGGTTGTGAGGCGCTCGGTGTGGTGCGTCGTGGTGGTGGTTGCGGTCGCGGTCGGCGGCCTGGGCGCATGCAAGCAGGACGAGCGTTTGTTGCCGCCCGGGGAGTACGGCGGGAGCACGGCGTTGGACCAGCGGCTACACCTGTCGTTGTCGGACGAGCCGAAGGTGAATGGCTTGGAGGCCGAGTGGGACGGCCGGGGCCGCATCAAGCTGGTCGAGGTCCCCGGCGAGCCGGTCATGTCCTGCGTGGTGCAGGCCAAGGGCGAGGAGCTTCGGTGTCAGGTGCCTCGGCCGGGGAACGTGGGCGGGTTCGAGACGGTGGAGCTGATGCGCGAGTGAGGGGCGCCAAGGCACCGGGGTTCGTGTTCGCCGGGCTGGCCACCGCGCTGTCGGCGCTGTTGTTGGCCGCGCTCAGCCCGAGCCAGCCGCCGCCTCCGCCGATCGCCGAGTACGCGCCCGAGGCGGTGCAGGCGATCAAGGACGCGCCCGACGAGCAGTCGGCCGAGCACGGCTTGGCCTTGGGGGACGTGGGCGACAGGGACGCGCGTGACCCGGAGGAAGAGGAGTCGGAGGAGCTGGCGGGCGGCGGCATCCCGACCACGACGACGTCGACGACGCTGCCGCCCAACAGCGAGCGGGTGCGGCTGTGCGTGGGCAAGCCGTCGCGCCAGACCGAGGACCCGCAGTCGCCGCCGTGCGTGCCGTACTTCGAGGGCGACAACGGCGGGGCGACGGCGCGGGGCGTGACGCAGAACGAGATCAAGATCGGGTTCCCGAGCCGGAACCACCCCAAGCACTTCGACCAGATGCTGTCGTACTTCAACCGGCGGTTCGAGCTGTACGGCAGGCAGGTGCGGCCGGTGGGCGGCGGGTGTTTCGGCGGCACGCCGCAGGACGCACAGAACCTGGCCCGGGGGATGGACACGGCGGAGGCCTTCGCGTCGTCGCAGTACTGCGACATCCTCGGGACCGAGGCCTATTACTACGAGGAACTGGCTCGGCGCGGCATCGTCGGCGTCAACGGCCGACCGACAACGTCGACCGAGGCCGACCTGGCCAAGTTCCACCCGTACTGGTGGACGTTCGTGCCGACGTGGGACAAAGGGACCCGGCACTTGGCCGAGTTGGCCTGCTCACTCCGGGGCCAGCCGGCGCGGTATGCGGGGCCTGCCTATCGGTCGACGACTCGGAAGTTCGGGCTGCTGCAGAACTCGTTCTCGGACGCGCCGCCGCCCGACTACACCGCGGTGAAGGCGGCGTTGCAGGCGTGCGGGATCGAGTACGTGGCCCACACGGTGCAGGTGGCGCGGGTGTCCGAGGGCGGGCAGGGGGTCACGGCGGAGACGGCGGCGCAGGTGCAGAACGCGGTGTTCGACTTCCAGTCGAAAGGCGTGACGTCGATCCTCGTGCTGACCCACACGACGACGACGAAGCAGTTGTACGCGGTGAACGACGCGCAGGGGTATCAGCCGGAGCTGCTGACGTCGACGTACCTGTACAACGACGAGGACGCCATGTCGTCGTATCCGGCCGGGCAGCTCGCCCACACGTTCGGGGTCACCGTGCGGAACATGGGCATGGTGCAGGTGGAGGACGAGTTCCACTGGCAGGCCGTCAACGACTCGCAGCCGGGGCAGCCGTGGGAGTACGCGCCGTTCACCTACACCGGGGCCCGGTTCGACTACGGGCCGATGCTGATGCTGTTCGCCGGGCTGCAGATGGCGGGGCCGCACCTGACCGCCGACTCGTTCGCGGCCGGGCTGCTGCGGGCCAAGTGGACCAACCCGCCGCACCGCAACATGCCGGGGCGGGTGACCATCGGGCCGGGCACGCACTCGTTCATGGAGGACGCCGCCATCATCTGGTGGAGCCCGGCGTACTCGAGCGAGGACTACGGGCAGCAGGGCGGGTTCTGCTTCTTCGACGGCGGCCGGCGCTGGCGGCTTGGCCAGTACCCGAAGGCCGACCCGGGATTGTTCCAAGGCCGCTGCGGCCGCGGCCTCGACTAACCCCGCGCGACGCGAGCGCGCCACCGAACTTTGAACGCCTGCCCCGGGCCGTGAGTGCGATCGCCTGGGGGGCTGAGCGTTCAAAGAACGGGGCACGGGCCGTGCATGGCAATCACCCGGGGTGAGCCGTTCTTTGAACGCTCAGCCGCGGTATGCGGGGGCAGGCGTTCAAAGTTCGTAAACCGGGCCGAGCCCCCCGCCGGGCTCTGGAGGACATAGGTACCGCCTAGGTGTTGCTATGTCCTCCAAAGTTGCGGGCTGCCCACGCCGGGCGAGCCGAACTTTGAACGCTCAGCCCGCGTATGCCGGGCCAGGCGTTCAAAGTTCGGAAACCGGGCGGCGACCGTCGTTGCGTGGCGCCGGCGCCGGCCGTCTGGGTGCCATTCACGACCGCCACGGTTACCAACGGCACCCAAACCCCCCGCCCGCCGACCCCGCCGGGCTCTGGAGGACATAGGTACCGCCTAGGTGTTGCTATGTCCTCCAGACCCGCCAGGCGAGCGCGGCAACCGAACTTTGAACGCCTGCCCCCGCATACCGGGGCTGGGCGTTCAAAGAACGGGGCACGGGCCGTGACTGGCAATCACCCGGGGTGAGCCGTTCTTTGAACGCTCAGCCCCCCAAGGCGATCGCACTCACGGCCCGGGGCAGGCGTTCAAAGTTCGGAAAACCCACCGGCGACCGCGCGCCGGGCCTCAGGTTCTGCGGTCGGCGCCGAAGATGAGGCGGACGAAGGTCTCGGACTTCTGCATGGCGACGAGCACCGCACCCCGCACCTTGGCGTCCTGGCCCAACTGCCACGGCCGGATCGAGACCCGGGCCACCGACTGCGGCAGCGCGTCCTCCATCACCGCGGCCCGCAGCGGTTCCAAAACCAGGTCGCCCGCCTCCGCCAACGCGCCCCCGACCACCAGCACGTCCGGGTTCAGCAGGTTCACGAGCCACGACGCCGCCGTCCCCAACCGCCGCCCGGCATCGGCCAGCACCTGCACCGCGCCCTCGTCACCCGCCTGCGCGGCGGCGACCACCTCCTCCAGCGAGTCGCCAGGCACCCCGGCGGCCCGGGCCGCGGCCAGCACGGCGGGCACCGACACCACCGTCTCCAGGCACCCGATCTTGCCGCACGAGCACGGCGTCTCCACCCCCTGCACCCGGAAGTGCCCCACCTCGCCGGCGATCCCGGCCGACCCCGGATACAGCCGCTCGCCCACGATGATCCCCGCCCCCACACCGGTCCCGGCATAGAGCAGCACCGCGTCCTTCGACCCCTTGGCCGCGCCCTCCAGCGTCTCGGCCACCGCGCAGGCCTGCGCCGTGTTGTGCACGTGCACAGCGACGCCGCCGCCCACCGCCGCGGCCAGCACCTCGGCGACCGGCACGTCGTGCCACCCGAGGTTCGGGGCCAGCAGGCACACGCCCGCCTCCGGATCGACCAGCCCCGGCACGCACACGCCGATCCCGGCCAGCTTCCGCCGCGGCGCCTTGGCCCCGGCCAGCAGCTCGGCAACCACCGACGCCACGCCCTCCAATGCCGACACCGCCGACACCCCGACCGGCGTCGGCAACTCCTCCCGGGCCAGCGCCTCGCCGCGGGCGTCGGCCACGACCACATGGGTGACGTGCACGCCGATGTGCACGCCGACCGAGAACTCCGAGCGCGTATTGAACTCCAACAGGATCGGCGGCCGGCCGCCCTCGGTCGTCGTCGACCCCACGCCGATCTCGTGCACGAGCCCCTCGCCGAGCAGCTCGTCGACGATGGCGCTGACCGTCGGCTTGGCCAGCTTGGTCTCCTTGGCGATGCCCGCCCGCGAGATCGGGCTGGCGTGCTTGACCACGTCGAGCACCAGCGAGCGGTTCAGCTCGCGCATCACGGCCTGGTCGGCGCCCCCGCCGGCCCCCTTGCGACCACCAGCCACTACGTCACCCGCCGCCGGTGATCTCCCGCTGCGCCTGCGCCGTCGACTCCAACAGCTCGCGCAGCCCGCCCCGCTTCAACTCGGCCATGGTCTGGCCCGGCGTGGCATCGCCACGCTCCCACGCCAGCCACGCGGCCAGCAGCTTGTCCGGATCGACAAGGGGCCGGCCCTCATAAGGACCGGCCCCCGTATCAGTCGTACTCATGAGGAGGCGACGCTACATCATCCCCATGCCGCCCATGCCGCCCATGCCGCCCATGCCACCGGGGGCGCCACCCGCGGCGGGCGGGTTCTTCTCGGGCTTGTCAGCCACGATGGCCTCGGTGGTGAGCAACAGGCCGGCGATCGACGCCGCGTTCTGCAGCGCCGAGCGGGTGACCTTGGCCGGATCGATGACGCCCGCCTTCAGGAGGTCCTCGAACTGGCCGGTCGCCGCGTTGAGCCCGATGGCGCCGGTCTCACGCTCCACGCCCTGCACCATGATCGAGCCCTCGAGGCCTGCGTTGACGGCGATCCACTTGAGCGGCTCCTCCAACGCCCGGCGCACGATTGAGGCGCCAGTGGCCTCGTCGCCGGTGAGCTTCGCCACCACGGCGTCGACTGCACCACGGCTGCGGACCAGCGCGGTGCCGCCGCCGGGGACGATGCCCTCTTCGAGCGCCGCCTTGGTCGCCGACACGGCGTCCTCGATGCGGTGCTTCTTCTCCTTGAGCTCGACCTCGGTGGCCGCGCCGACCCGGATCACCGCGACGCCGCCGGCCAGCTTGGCCAGCCGCTCCTGCAGCTTCTCGCGGTCCCAGTCGGAGTCCGACTCCTCGATCTCCCGCTTGATCTGGGCGATGCGGCCCTTGACGTCGGCCTCGTCGCCCGCGCCCTCGACGACGGTGGTGTCGTCCTTGGTCACGACGACCTTGCGGGCCCGACCGAGCAGGTCGATGGTGGCGTTCTCCAGCTTGAGGCCGACCTCTTCCGAGATGACCTGGCCGCCGGTGAGGATGGCGATGTCCTGGAGCATGGCCTTGCGGCGGTCGCCGAACCCAGGGGCCTTGACGGCCACCGAGTTGAACGTGCCGCGGATCTTGTTGACCACCAGGGTCGCCAGGGCCTCGCCCTCGACGTCCTCGGCGATGATCAGCAGCGGACGACCCGCCTGCATGACCTTCTCCAGCACGGGGATCAGGTCGTGCACGGCGCTGACCTTGGAGTTGGCGATGAGGAGGAACACGTCCTCGAGCACCGCCTCCTGCCGCTCCGGATCGGTGACGAAGTACGGCGAGAGGTAGCCCTTGTCGAACTGCATGCCCTCGGTGAACTCCAACTCCACACCGAAGGTGTTCGACTCCTCGACGGTGACGACGCCGTCCTTGCCCACCTTGTCGATGGCGTCGGCGATGACCTCGCCGATCGACTGGTCGGCGGCGGAGATGGCAGCCACCTGGGCGATCTCGGTCTTGTCCTCGATCGTCTTGGCCAGGCCCTTGATCGCCTCGACCGCAGCCGCGACAGCCTGCTCGATGCCCTTCTTCAGCGACATCGGGTTGGCCCCGGCCGCCACGTTGCGCAGACCCTCGCGCACGAGCGCCTGGGCCAACACGGTGGCGGTAGTGGTGCCGTCGCCGGCGACGTCGTTGGTCTTGGTGGCGACCTCTTTGACCAACTGGGCGCCCATGTTCTCGAACGGGTCTTCCAGCTCCACCTCACGGGCGATGGTCACGCCGTCGTTGGTGATGGTCGGGGCGCCGAACTTCTTCTCGATGACGACGTTGCGGCCCTTCGGCCCGAGCGTCACCTTGACCGCGTCGGCCAGCTTGTTGACGCCGGCCTCAAGGCCGCGGCGCGCGTGCTCGTCGAACTTGAGCTGCTTGGACATCTACTTGCCCACCTTCGCCAGCACGTCCCGGCTGGTGAGGATGAGCAGGTCCTCGCCGTCGATGGTGATCTCGGTGCCGCCGTACTTCGAGTAGACGACGGTGTCACCAACAGCGATGTCGAGCGGGATCACCTCGCCCGTCTGATCGGCACGGCGACCCGGGCCGATGGCCAGGACCTCGCCCTGCTGCGGCTTCTCCTTGGCCGTGTCGGGAATGACGAGGCCGGAGACGGTGGTCTCCTCTGCCTCGCTCGGCCGGACGACGATGCGATCCTCCAGCGGCTGCAGTTTCATGCGTGGACCCTCCGTTAGCACTCTTACCTAGCGAGTGCTAACGATAGGCCGCGGCGTTGGCACTCTGCAAGGTCGACTGCCAACGGCGGCTACGGGGACAGCCGGTTGGGGCCTCGATAGAGGAAGGTGACCTCGCGGACGTTGCGCACGTTGAGCAGGATCATCAGCAGCCGGGTGAGCCCCAGGCCGAACCCGCCGTGGGGCGGGCAGCCGTAGCGGAAGAAGTCGAGGTAGTACCCGACGCTCGCCTCGCTCAGCCCCTTCGCCTCGGCCTGGCCCCGCAGCACGTCGTAGCGGTGCTCGCGCTGCGCACCCGTCGTGATCTCGAGGCCCTGCCACAGCAGGTCGAAGCTTTTCGTGGTCTCCGGATCGTCCTCGTAGCGCATGTGGTAGAAGGGCCGGACGGTCGACGGGTAGTCGGTCACGAAGACGAACTGGTGGCCCATCGTCTCTTGCACGTGGTTCGCCACTCGCCGCTCGCCCTCGGGGTCGAGGTCCCCCTGCTGGCGCTCGACCGTGTGCCCGCTGGCCTGCACCACCTCGTGCGCCTCGGCCAGCGACATCCGCGGGAACGGCAGCGTCGGCACGGTGACCGGCACCCCGAACTCCTTCTCGATGCGGTCGCCGTACTCGTCGGCCACGTCGCGGAGCATGTTGGCCAGCAGCCGCTCCTCGAACGCCATCACGTCCTCGTGCGACGACACCCACGAGATCTCCACGTCGATGCTGGTGAACTCCGTGTCGTGGCGGGCGGTGAACGAGGGGTTGGCCCGGAACACCGGCCCGACCTCGAAGACCTTGCCGAACCCGGCCGCCATCGCCATCTGCTTGTAGAACTGGGGCGACTGGGCGAGATACGCCGTCGTGTCGAAGTACTCCAGCTTGAACAGCTCGGCGCCGGACTCGCTGGCGCTGGCCATCAGCTTCGGCGAGTGCAGCTCGATGAAGTCCTCCGAGACCCACGTGCGCCGGAACGACGCCTCCATCGCGGTCTGAATCTCGAAGACCAGACGGTGCCTCGGGCGGCGCAGGTCGACGAAGCGCCAGTCCAAACGCTTGTCGAGGCTCGTCTCGTCGGTGATCGGCAGAAGCGGGTCGGCGGCCGACAGCACGTCCAGGCTCTTCAACAGGAGCTCC
>Ga0190267_10000346_pt1 | contig 10336 bp, 12 predicted proteins | sample Popmic239T_FD_140332 | JGI IMG/M metagenome (GOLD analysis project Ga0190267, IMG submission 140332) | Populus adjacent soil microbial communities from riparian zone of Oak Creek, Arizona, USA - 239 T | ecosystem: Environmental > Terrestrial > Soil > Riparian zone | place: USA: Arizona... | reverse complement strand
TCGCCGCCGGCCTGATCGACCCCGACCGCGGCCGGGCCGAGGTCTGGGGCACCAGCGCGATCGAGCACCCGCAGCGCTACCAGCGGCTGGTCTCCTTCCTGCCCGCCGGAGACCGCGGCCTCTACGCCCGCCTCTCGGTCCGCCGCCAGCTCGACTTCTGGGCGCGGATCGCGATGGTGCCGCGGCGGGAAGTGGCGGCGCGGGTGGGGGAGGCGATCGAGACCTTCGACCTGCGCGAGCTCGCCGACCGTCGCGTCGACCGGATGTCGATGGGGCAGCGGCAGCGGCTGCGGATCGCGATGACCTTCCTGCCGCGCCCCGACGTGGTCCTGCTCGACGAGCCGCTGACCAGCCTCGATGACGAGGGGGCGCAGCTCCTCTACGCGGCGATCGAGGGCGTGATGGACGAGGGCGGCGCCGTCCTCTGGTGCTCCCCGGCGGGCGAGCACGTCGACTACGAGTTCGACCGCACCTACCTGCTCGAGGCCGGAAGGTTGGTCTCGGCATGAACGAGCTCAGCGAGAACGCCGGCGCCTTCGCGGCGATCGTCCGCCGCGACTTCCACATCTTCATCTCCTACCGGACCCGGCTGGTCAGTCAGATCCTCACCTCGATCTTCAGCCTGACGCTCTTCTACTACGTCTCCCGACTGGTTCACGTCGACAGCTTCACCGGGCCCGACCAGTACTTCGGCTTCGTCGTCGTCGGCATCGCCCTGGTCGGTGTCCTCTACTCGTGCTTCGCGATCTCGGAGACGATCCGCCAGGAGCTCGTCGCCGGCACCTTCGAACGGCTGCTGCTCTCGCCCTTCGGCGGCGTCCGCGGCGCCGTCGCGATTTCTATCTTCCCGCTCGTCTACTCGTTCCTGCTCGCCTCGATCACGCTCGGGCTGGGGGCGATGATCTTCGGCCTGCAGCTGCACTGGTCGACGGTGCCGCTGGCGCTGCCGACGCTGGTCCTCGCCCTGCTCGCCTTCCTCCCCTTCGGGCTCTTCTTCTCGGCGCTGACGATCGCGACCAAACAGGCGAACGTCGGCGCCAACTGGGTGATCGCGCTGCTCTCGATCGTCGGCGGGCTCTACTTCCCGATCGCGCTGCTGCCCGGGTGGGCGCAGCTGGCGGCCGAAGTGCAGCCGTTCACGCCCGCGACCGAACTGCTCCGCCACCTGCTCGTCGACACCCCGATGGAAACCTCGGTCGGCCTCGCCCTGGTGAAGCTCGTCGTCTTCGTCGAGATCCTGGTCCCGGCCTCCCTGTATGCCCTCTACCGCGCGATCCGCCTGGGCCAGCGCCGCGGCACGATCATCGAGTACTGAAGAGGAGAAGATGCCCGAAGAAGCGACGCAAGAGCAGTCCCTCCTCGGGGTGAAGGTGAAGGTTCCGCAGAGCGTGGTCTTCCGCAGCTTTCCCACCGAGACGGTCGTGCTCAACCTGCAGACCGGCAAGTACCACGGGCTCAACCCGACGGCGGGGCGGATGCTGCGGGCCCTGACCGAGTCGGACTCGGTGGGCGAGGCGGCGGTCGCGGTGGCGGCCGAGTACGACTGCGCGGTCGGGACGATCGAGGAGGACATCTGCGACCTCTGCCAGAACCTGCTCGACCGCGGCTTGATCGAGCGGGACGGGGGCTCCGAGGTCGATGGCCAGGGCGGCGACTGAGCCGGCGCCGCTGCCGCGGGGCCGCTCGCTGGGGCCGCGCGGGCGCCTGCGGCTGATCGGCGAGATCGTCGTCGCCTACCTGCGGGCGCGGCGCGAGCTGCGGCAGGTGCCGATCGAGCAGGCGGTGGCACGGCTGCGCGCCGGCCGCTCGGCGGCGGGCCGCGAAGGGCCGGAGGCGCTCGAGGAAGCGTGGCGGCTGGGGCGCGCGGTCGTCCGCACGCTCGCCTTCCTGCCCGGCGACACCCGCTGCCTGCGCCGCTCCCTGGTCCTGACCCAGCTCCTCGCCCGCCGGGGGATCGGCGCCCGGCTGGTGATCGGCGCCCGCACCGCCCCCGACTTCCTCGCTCACGCCTGGGTCGAGCACGACGGCGTCCCGGTCCTCTCTCCCGAGGGCGACTCCTTCGGTCGCCTCGTCGAGCTCTAGCCCGTGCCGGCGATGACGGCATTCGGCCTCGACGTCGAGAGCGAGACGGCGCTTCCGTTTTTCGAAGGCGCGGGCGAGGGCGCGAGCGCCGTCGGGACCGGGCGGCCGCTTCGCGTTTCCTACGGCGAGCAACCGCCGAGCTGGCCCGAGGACGCGCATCTGATCTCCGACGAACGCGACCTCGACGGTGGCGTCATCTTCCAGATCGAGGCCGCCGACGCCGGCTACCGGATCCACGGCCCCGCCTACGGCTCCAGCGTCCTCGCCGCCGACGGAAGCGCGGTTCAGGGGTCGCCGGGAGAGGAAGGCTTCGAGGGCTGGCAACGGCTGCTGGTCGCCCAGGTGCTGCCCTTCGCCGCGGTCCTGCAGGGGCTCGAGGTGCTGCACGCGGGCGCGGTCGTCGTCGAGGGCGGCGCGGTGGCGCTCTCCGGCCCGTCGGGATCCGGCAAGACCTCGCTGGCGCTGGCTCTGCAGCGGCGGGGGGCGGAGCTGCTCGCCGATGACGTCGTCGCGGTCGAGCGGGCGGGGGAGGAACTGCTGGCGCACCCCGGGGCCCCGATCGCCGGCATCGACTTGGCCGAGGCGGAGCGCCTCGGCCAGCAGGGGAAAGGTGAGCACGGGGGGATGCTCGCCGTCAACGCCAGGGAGCGGGTCGCGCGGGCGGCGCTGGCGAGCGGGCCGGCGCCGCTGCGCGCGCTCTTCTTGCTCGACCGTCGGCGCGAGGCGCAGGGGGAGCCCAGCTTCGAGCCCGAGGCCGACCCCCGCCAGCTCCTCGCCTCGACCTTCAACCTCCTGCTCGCCTCACCCGAGCGACTGGCGGGCCTGCTCGACATCTGCGCCCGCCTCGCCGCTGGCCGCGTCGAGCGCGTTCGCTTCGGTCCGGACACCGATCCCGACGAGCTGGGGGCGGCGATATGGGCACGGCTGAGCGAGTAGCGGTGCGCCCGCGCCTGGTCGGCAGCTTCGACCCGGCCGCCTGGCGACTCGAGCTGGGGGGCGACGTCCCTGTCTCCAGGGAGGGCTTCGTCTGCTGGCTCGACGGCCACCTCGACAACGCCGAGGCGCTGAGGCGCGAGCTGGGGGCCGAGGAGGACCCGCTGGCGGCGGGGTTCCGTCGCTGGGGGACGGGACTGCCGGAGCGGATGCGCGGGGACTTCGCCCTGCTCGTCTGGGACCCGGTCCGCGGCGAGGGGCTGCTGGCCCGCGACCAGCTCGGGGTGAGGCCGCTCTTCCTCGCCGAGGCGGGCGGGCGGGTCCACTTCGCGAGCGAGCTGCGCGACCTTCTCGACCTCCTGCCCGCGACCCCGGCGCCGGACCCGGCCGGGGTCGCTCACTGGATCGCCCTCAGCACCAGGCCCGGCACCGGCACCCTCTACGAGGGGGTCGAACGGCTCGGGCCGGGGGAGATGCTGCGCCTCGGGCCGGGTGGCGTGGGCCGCAGCCGCTACTGGGAGCCGCGCTTCCACGAGCCGCTGGAGCTGGGAGAAGAGGAGTGGGCCGAGCGGGTGCGGGAGGGGCTGCGCTTTGCCGTTCGGCGGCGTCTCGACCCGGAGGCGGGGACGGCGGTGCTGCTGAGCGGCGGCCTCGACTCGGCCTCGATCGCCGCCGTGGGCGATGGATCGCTCAGCGCCTGCTCGGGCACGTTCCCGGAGCACCCCCAAGCCGACGAGAGCGAGTTGATCGGCGAGTTACGCGAGGCACTGGGGATGAGCGGTCCGATCGCCGAGGTGCGGCCGGGCGGACTGCTGGCAAGCGCCCACGAGTACACCACCCAGTGGCGAGCGCCGTTGCTCGGCTGGGGTGACTTCTGGACCCTGCCGCTGCTGCGCACCGCCGCGGAGCAGGGTGTCGGCACGGTGCTCGGCGGCGACGGCGGCGACGAGCTCTTCGGCCCGCGGGTCTATGCGCTCGCCGATGCCCTGCGGGCGGGCCGGCCGCGACGGGTGCTCGAACTGGCGCGGCGGCTGCCGGGGGCGGGCGCCCACGTCGGCCGCCGCCAGGAGGCGGCGATGGTCGGACAGCTGGCGCTCGCCGGCGCCCTACCGCCGTGGCCGGCGGGAAGAGCGCCGCTGTGGGGGGAGGCGGCTGCGCCGGATTGGCTGACGCGCTCGACCCTGCGGCAACTGCGCCGCTCCGACGACCCCGACGCCTGGAAGCGGCTGCGGGGTCCGCGCTGGTGGGCGAACGCCGCATACGGCGTCGCCTACGGGATCGAGGCAACCGGCGTCTTCGAGCACCAGCGCCGCCGGGCGGCGATGGCGGGACTGGAGGCGCGCCACCCGCTGCTCGACCTCGACCTGGTGGAGCTGGCCCTGCGCCAACCTCCCGAGCGGACCCTCGACCCCCGCTTCACCCGCCCGGTCCTGCGAGCGGCGATGGCGGGCCTGCTCCCCGACAGCGTGCGGCTGCGCCCACAGAAGGCGCTGTTCGAGTCCCTGATCGTCTCCGCCCTCACGGGCCCCGACGCCATCGCCGTCAAAAAAATCCTCACCGCCCCCGACGCGGAGGTGGGGGCCTACGTCGACCGCGAGCGGATGACCGCGGCTCTGTTCGGCTCGCCGACGCTGCTGCGAGCGGACCCTTTCCGCTGGATGTGGCAGGTCTGGCGCCTCCTCACCGCCGAGCTCTGGCTGCGCTTCCTCGCCTCCGTATAGCGCGCCTCCTACCTTTTTCCCCCTTGAATCGCGGCGGGGGCGCTTTACGCTGCTTACTGGTTACACGGGCGGCTTTGCACCTGCAGGGGCGCCTGGTTTCGAACCAGTTGGAAAGCAATCAAGGAGCGACCCACAATGGATCACAAGACCCATCAGGGCTACGAGGCACCTCGGGTCGTCGATTACGGCGATCTGCAGGAGCTCACCGCAGCTTGCCTCGGTGGCAGCGGCGGCGACGCCGGCTACCCCGGCACGGTCGGCGGCTATGGCGTCGGGCCGAGCAACCCGGCGGCTGGGTGCAAATCCAACCCGTAGCAGTCAAGTAGCAAGACAACTCGCAAGCTTTCTTCTTCGCTCTCGGGCGGGGAAAGGTCGCTTCTAAGGCCGGCAGCCTCGGGCTGCCGGCCGTTGTCGTTTTTGGGCCGCGAAAACCCCGAAATTTCCCATTCCCATGCGGAAGTCCGGGGTCTTCGGCCGCGTTGATCTGTCGTGAGTCTGCAGCGGGAGGCAAAGGGCTCCGGGACCAAGTCCAGGAGCGAGGAGACGTCGCGAGCGGCGCTGATCGTCGGCGGCGCGTCGGAGCGTGTCGCCACCGTGCTCGAGGAGCGCGGGATCGCATTCGACCTCTTCGACTCGGCGGCCGAAGCCGACGGCGAGCGCCCCGCGGTCGTCCTGCTCTGCGTCGAGGACAGGGTGGCGACGACGGTCGCCGCGGAACTGCCGGCGCTGCGGGAGGCCCAGGCGGAGGCCCCGGTCGTCCTCGTCTGCGGTGAGGTGCGCCCCGGGGAGCTGCGCGGCGCCCTCGCGGCCGGGGTCAACGGCGTCGTCCTCGAGGAGCACCTGGCCTCGACCCTCGGCGTCTGCATCGAGGCGGTCCGGGCCGGGCAGGTCTGCGTTCCCCGCCGGCACGCGCCGCAGGTGGAACCGGCGACCCTCTCGGCTCGCGAGAAGCAGATCCTCGGGCTGGTGGTGATGGGATACATGAACAGCGAGATCGCCACCCAGCTCTTCGTCGCCGAAAGCACCGTCAAGAGCCACCTCTCCTCGGCCTTCGCGAAACTCGGGGTGCGCTCGCGCAACGAGGCGGTCGACCTGATCGTCGACCCCGAGCGCGGGCTGGGGATGGGGATCCTCGCCCTCGGCGGCGAGCCGATCGAGAGCGGGAACGGCGCATGAGCAGCGGCGTCCGAGCCGAGCCGAAGCCGGCGGTGCCGTCGGTCGCGCCCGAGGAGCGCCCCGACTTCCACGTCGCCGGCAGCCGCATCGACCCCGGCCGCGTCGGCCTCAAGCGCGACCAGCTCTTCCGCCGCTCCCTGCTCGTCGCCGACCTGATCGCCTTCGTCCTCTCGATTGCCGTCCTCGCCGAGCTCTCCCAGCGCCAGCTGCGGATCACCTGGGTCGGGATCGCCGGCCTGCTGGCGGTCTTCGTCGGCGCCAAGGTGATCGGCCTCTACGACCGCGACGAGGCGCTGCTGCACAAGACCACCCTCGACGAGGCCCCCAAGCTCTTCCAGCTCGCCACCCTCGGCGCGCTCTGCGCCTGGCTCGCGGGCGGCTTCATCGTCGGCGGCGGCACCATGGACCGGGCCGAGGCGCTGCTGCTCTGGGTGCTGCTCCTGGTGATCCTGATCGTCGCCCGCGGCAGCGCCCGCGCCTTCGCCCTCGGCGCCGCCCCGGCCGAGCGCTGCCTCTTCATCGGCGACCGCGCGGCGGCGGAGACGATCCGCTCCAAGCTCGCCGACAACCACGGCCTCAAGGCCGAGTTGGTGGGGGCGCTGGACCCGGCGGAGGCGCCCGCCTGGTCGGCCGACGGCGCCTCGGCGACGCGCCTGCGGGAGATCCGCGACCTCGCCCGCTCGCTCGACGTGCAGAGGGCGGTGGTCGCCCCCGACAGCTTCGAGGCGGGGAAGATCCTCGACCTCGTCTGCACCTTGGAGGCGGTCGGGGTGAAGGTGAGCGTGCTGCCGCGCCTGCTCGAGGTGGTCGGCTCCTCGGTCGAGTTCGACGACCTGCACGGGGTGACGGTGCTGGGGATCAAGCGCTTTTCGCTGACCCGCTCCTCGACCGTCGTCAAGCGCGGCTTCGACCTCCTCGGCGCCGCCCTTGCCCTGGTCGCGCTGGCGCCGGCGATGCTGGCGATCGCGCTGGCGATCCGGCTCGACAGCCGCGGCCCGATCTTCTTCAAGCAGCGCCGCGTCGGCCGCCACGGTCGCCACTTCGAGGTCTACAAGTTCCGCACGATGGTCCCCGACGCCGACGCGATGAAGGAGGCGCTGCGGGACCGCAACGAAGCCAAGGACGGCCTCTTCAAGATCGCCGAAGACCCGCGGATCACCCGCGTCGGCAAGCTCCTGCGCAAGAGCTCGCTCGACGAGCTGCCGCAGCTCTTCAACGTCGTCCGCGGCGAGATGAGCCTGGTCGGGCCGCGGCCGCTGGTCGTCGACGAGGACCAGCACGTCAAGGGCTGGTACCGGCGCCGGCTCGAGCTGATGCCCGGGATCACCGGGCCCTGGCAGATCCTCGGTCCCGCGCGGGTGCCGCTACGCGAGATGGGTGCGATGGATTACCTGTACGTCGCCAACTGGTCCCTGTGGGGGGACGTGAAGATCCTGCTGCGGACCGTCAGCCACGTCGTCGCCCGGAGAGGCCTGTGAGTGGAGCCACCCCATCGGGCCGGCCATCGCCACGGCTTCGTCCTCGGCGGCCATCTCCGTGTCGGCTCGAGCGGCGGTCATGCAGGCAGCGATCGCAACCGCGGAGATGGCAACCCAGGCGAGCAGCGCCAGAGCGACGAGCGCAAGCGTGGGATCGAGTAGCTGAGTCACCTTTTTTTCCTGCGGGTCCTGCTGAGTTCCTGCTGAGTAAATAACCGTGCAGACGACGTTTAACACCTCTATCGGACCCGCAACCGAATTCCTTTACGGGAAGCGGTCGAACGTGCGCCTCGGCTTCGGCTGCGCGAGCCTGATGCGGCTGCCCTCGCGACGGCGCCGCCAGGTGCTCCTAGGCGAAGCCTTCGAGCAGGGGATCCGCCACTTCGACGTCGCCCGGATGTACGGGCTGGGGGCGGCGGAGGCGGAAGTGGGCCGCTTCGCCAGGGGGCGCCGCGAGGAGATCGCGATCGCGACCAAGTTCGGGATCGACCCCGGCGGCAGGATCGGGCGCCTCGCGACCCTGCAGGCGCCGGCGCGGGCGGCGATCGCCCGCTTCCCCGCCCTGCGGGCGCGGCTGAAGCGCAACCAGGGCTCCTTCCACACCCCTCGCCGCTACGACGCCGCCGGCGCCCGCGCCAGCCTCGAGACGAGCCTGCGGGAGCTGGGCACCGACTACGTCGACATCCTCTTCGTCCACGACCCGGCTGCGGTCGAGCTCCCCGACATGGAGGAGCTGGCCGGGGCGCTGGAAGACCTGCGCGAAGCCGGGCGGATCCGCGCCTGGGGGGTCTCGGGGGAGCCGGGGCCGTCGCTGCTGCTCGCCACCGGCTGGCCGCAGTGCGTGCCGCAGATGCGCCACGACATCTTCTCCTTCGGCTCGCCGCAGACCTCGGGCAAGGTGCCGCCGATCTACTTCGGGGTCCTCGCCGAGGCGCTGGGGCGGATCCGCGGCCGGCTCCTCGCCGACGAGGGCCTGCGGGCGAGCTGGCGCGAGGCAGTCGGGTTCGACTGCGCTGACACCAAGGTGCTGGCGAGGCTGCTGCTGCAGGACGCGCTGGAGCGCAACCGCGAGGGCGGCGCGATCTTCGCCACCACCCGCCCGGAGCGGATCGGCGAGGCGGTCTGTGCCGCCGCGGCGCTCCGTGGAGGCCCCGCACCCGCGCAGCTTGACGTCTTCCGGCGCCTGGTCGCCGCGGTCGACTGGAGCTCCGAAGTTGGCTGAGGGGCGGCGGATCGAGGCGGAGGTCGCGGTGGTCGGGGCCGGCCCGGCCGGGATCATCGTCGCCCTGGAGCTGGCCCGGGCCGGGCACCAAGTCGTGCTGCTGGAGAGCGGGGGGGAGCGCTTCGACCCGCAGCGGTAGGAGCTGGGCGCGACGGTCGGCGAGGATCCCTTCCACGACGCGATGTCGCTGGCGACGCGGCGGCAGCTCGGCGGCGCCTCGAACATCTGGGGCGGGCGCTGCGTCGCCTTCGACCCGATCGACTTCGAACCCCGCGAGGTCGTCGGCGAGGCACGCTGGCCGCTCGGCTACGAGGACGTCGCTCCATATATGGAGCGGGCGGGGGAGTGGTGCCGCTGCGGCGAGCCTGTCTTCAACGCCGCGCAGGTCTCGGAGCTGGCCGGGCGGACGCTGGTACCGGGCTGGGTCGACGGCGAAGTGCGCGCCTCCGACCTCGAGCGCTGGTCGCTGCCGACGAACTTCGGCGCCGTCTACGGCGAGGAACTGCGCCGCACCCCCGGGCTGCGGCTGGAGACCGGCCTGACCTGCACCGAGGTGGTGCCGGCCGAGGGCGGCAGCGAGCACGGCGGCCGCAGGGTCGACCACCTCGTCGCCCGACGGCCCGACGGCGGCCGGGTCGAGGTGCGGGCGCGGCGCTACGTCCTCGCCGCCGGCGGCCTCGAGTCGACCCGCCTCCTCTTCGCTTCCCGCAGCCGCGACCGCGACGGGCTCGGCAACCACTCCGGCCACCTCGGCCGCTGGTACATGGCCCACGTCGAGGTGCGGGTCGGCCGCGCCCACTTCACGACCCCGCCCGAGCGGACGATCTACGAGCACGAGCGCGACCGCGACGGGGTCTACGTCCGCCGCCGCTTTAGCCTCGCCCCCGAGTTGCAGCGGGCCGAGCGGTTGCCCAACGCGGTGATGTGGCTGGTCAACGACGAAGTCGGCAACGCCGCCCATCGCAGCGGCGTCCTCTCCTTCGTCTACCTGATGCTGGCCTCGCCGCTGGGCGGGCGCTTCGTCGCCGAGGGGATCCGCCGCCACCACCTGAAGACGATCGAGCCGCCGCGCCTGGGCGACCATCTCCGCAACGTCGTCGCCGACCTGCCGGGGACCGCCCGCTTCGCGGTCGAGTTCGCCTACCGCCGCTTCCTGCGGCGCGGGCGCAAGGTGCCGGGGTTCTTCGTCCCCAGTCCGACCAACGCCTACCCGCTGCGCTACCACGGCGAGCACCTGCCGCACTGGGAGAGCCGGGTCGAGCCGACCGACGAGCTCGACGCGCTGGGGATGCCGCGGCTGCGCACGCACCTGCACTTCTCCGACGAGGACGTCGCCGCGGTGGGGCGGGCGCACGAGCTGCTCGACCGCTCGCTGCGCGAGCAGGGCCTCGGGCACGTCGAGATGCTCTACGACGACGTCGACGCGGCGGTGCGGGAGCAGCTCTTCGGCGGCTACCACCAGTCGGGCACGACGCGGATGTCGGCGGAGCCGGGCGACGGCGTGCTCGACCGCGACCTCGCCGTCCACGGCTTCGACGACCTCTTCGTCGCTAGCAGCTCGGCCTTCCCGACCTCGAGCCAGGCCAACTCGACCTTCATGCTGACCGCCTTCGCGGCGCGGCTCGCCGACCACCTCGCCGCCGATCTCGAGGGCCGGCGGGCGCGCCCGGCCGTGGGGGTGGCGGCGTGATCCGCGCCGCCGTCGTCGGCCTCGGCAAGATGGG
>Ga0190267_10000345_pt1 | contig 10355 bp, 6 predicted proteins | sample Popmic239T_FD_140332 | JGI IMG/M metagenome (GOLD analysis project Ga0190267, IMG submission 140332) | Populus adjacent soil microbial communities from riparian zone of Oak Creek, Arizona, USA - 239 T | ecosystem: Environmental > Terrestrial > Soil > Riparian zone | place: USA: Arizona... | reverse complement strand
CCTGGGTGGGCGTTACGGCGTTGCTCGGCACCGACGCCGTGCCAGTGCCGTTGGCGTTGCGCGCCGCCACCGTGAACGTGTACGTCGTGCCCTGCGTCAGGCCCGTGACGGTCATGCTCGTCGGCAGCGGCGTGCCGGTCACGATCCGCGGCGTCTGGCCGATGCCGTTGATGCGCGGCGTCACGACGTAGGAGTCCGGCGGCCCGCCGGTCGACGGCGCCGACCAGGAGACGGTCGCCGACGAGGCGCCCGCAGCGACCGCGGCGGCGTTCGTGACCTGCCCCGGCAGCGCGACGGCGAACATGACGTCGACCCAGTAGTTGGACGCGTTGTAGTTGTTCGGCGGGAAGGCGCTCGCGGCGCCGTAGCCGTAGACGCCGTTGGCGCTCGTCGCGTTGGACAGGGCCGTCAGCGGGCCGTTGGTCCTGGCGGTGTCAAGCCCGCCGGACGTCACGGAGTAGTGGCCGAGCGGCGCATGGTAGGAGACGATGTACGTCGTGCCGGCGCTGACCGACACGCCGCTGGAGAACGTCGCCGCCTGCCAGCCCGAGCTCGTCTCGCCGGTGAAGGTCACCTGCGCGAGTCGTGTGCCGGTCGTCGTCCACAGGCTGCCGGTGTGCGTGCCGGTGTTCGCGGCCGCCTTGTAGAAGCGCACGCCGGTCACCGTGCCGCTGACGCTCGGCGTGAACTTCGTGCCGAGCTCGACGGCGTTCGCGTCCTGCGAGTCGACCGTCTGCGGCGCGTCGAAGTCGAAGACCGTCGACTGCGGCGTGACCGCGCTGGACGGCGCAGACGCCGGACCGCTGCCCACGCCGTTGGCCGCTTTGACGGTGAACGTGTGGCTCGCGCCGTTGGCCATGCTGGTCACGGTCGTGCTCGTCGTCGCGCCGCCGACCGTCGTCGCAGCCTGCGCGACACCGCCGACGATCGGCGTGATCGTGTAGCCCGTGATCGCGCTGTCGCCGTCGCTTGAGGGGACGTTCCACGACACGAGCGCCGACGAGGTCGCGGGCCGGGCGTCGACGGCGGTCGGCGCCGCCGGGACGACGGCCTGGCCGGGCGTCACGGCGTTGGAGGCCGCCGATGCCGCGCCGCAGCCGTTGGGGTTGCAGGCCTGGACGGTGAAGGTGTAGGTCGTGCCGCCCGTCAGGCCGGTGACGGTCGTCGTCGTCAGCGGCGGGGAGCCCGTGATCGTCTTGGCGAGGCTCGTCTGCGCAGTCCCGTTGATGCGCGGCGTGATGACGTAGCTCCTCGGCTGGCCGCCCGCGGCCGGCGCGTTCCACGTGACGTTGGCCGAGCTCGTACCGCCGGAGGTCGCGGTCGCGCTGGTGGCCTGGCCCGGTGCCGGGGTAGCCGTGAAGACGACGTCGACCCAGTAGTTCGTGGCGCCGAACGTGCTGGCGGGGAACGTGCTCGTCGCGCTGTAGGCGTAGATGCCGTTGCCGGTCGTGCCGGTGTTGCGGACCGCGTGCAGGGGCTTTGAGTCGGTGATCGCGCCGCCGTTTGGACCCGGCGCCGGGGTCGGATAGAAGTACTCGGGCGTTGTCGAGAAGTGCCCGTTGGGGGCGTGGTAGGACGCGATATAGGTCGTGTTGGGATCGACGTCGACGGGCGAGCTGAAGGTCGCGGTCTGCCAGCCCGAGCCCGTCTCGCCCGTGAAGGTCACCTGTGCCAGGCGCGTACCGGTCACCGTCCAGAGGCTGCCGACGTGCGTGCCGCCGTTGGCGCTCGCCTTGTAGAAGCGGATCCCGGTGATCTTCCCGAACTGCTCGGAGGTGAACTTCACGCCGATCTCGGCGCCGTTGGGGTCGCCGCCGTCGGCGACCTCGGGCGTGATGGCGTTGCCCCACAGCGAGCAGGGGCAGGCGACGTTGACCGTGCGCCCGGCCGACGGGACCTCGGTGTTGGCGCTGTCGTCGCTGGCGCGGGTGCGGATCGTCGAGGTCGGGCTGCCATGCGCGATCCAGGTATAGGTCCAGCTCGACGTGCCGGTCGTGGCCGGATGCCAGCTCTGGCCGTTGTCAATCGACACCTCGACCCCGGCGACGACGCCCCCGCTGTCGGATGCGGTGCCGCTGATCGTGACCGTCTGCCCGTCGGAGACGTTCGCGCCCGCCGCCGGGGAGGTGATGGCCGATGTCGGCTTGGTCGTGTCGCTGGACTTCGTCGCGGCCACGACGCCCGGGAGGTTCGCGAGCGTGCCCGGCTGCGCGTTCTGGTCGGCGAAGAGGTTCACCGTCGCCTGCTGCTGGGTCAGGTTCGGCGCTGTCTCGAGCGGATTCCAGCTGTCCAGGCCCCAGGCCCACTGGACCGTGCCCGCGCCGAAGACGAGCGCCCCGCTCGGCGTGCGGTAGGCGGTCAGGTTGTGCGTCGCGGTGCCGCTGGTCTTGACGGTGCTGCCGTAGTCGGTGAAGACCTCGAGGCCGCTGACCGTCGTCGAGGACAGGCGAAACTGCCCGGCGGGGCGCAGGCCGTTGTCGGCGTCGACGTCCCATTCATAGCCCAGCGTGGACGCGGCGAGCGTCACGCTCTGGCCGGAGGTCAGCCTGGCCACCGGCGTGTTGCGCCACATGCGCAGGTTCTTGTACTCGAACGGCACCTTGATGGCGGACGTGCCGAGGTTGATGAGAAAGGACTGGCCGGTCAGCGCGTTTTCGGGCGTGGGACGATCGGCGGGCGCCGTGAAGCGCGGGTCGCGCCACGTGCCCGTCCACTCGACCGGGTCCTCCTGGGCGGTGAAGTGCGTGTCCTTGTATGAGACCAGCGTGCGGTTGGCCGTGCTCGAGCCGTCGATGCTCGACTCATAACGGGTCTTCCAGAAGATCTCGTTGCCGCTGAAGAACGCGAGGTTCACGCCGGCGTCGCGGGCGGTCTCGACGTTCGTGCGCTGCGTCCTTGACCAGTACTCGTCGTGCCCGCTCGAGATGAACAGCTTGTGGTTGCGGATGAGGTTGCCGCGAGCCTGGGTGTCGATCTGGCTCGTGTAGGTCATGTTGTAGCCCGCGCGCTCGAGAAAGCGGATCATCGAGTACTCGGCCCCCGTGAACAGCGCCGACCGCCCGCCGTCGTCCTCGGCCGTGTTCAGCGGCCGGTTGTAGGAGACCTTGTAGGCCGCCTTGTACGTGCTCGGGTTGCCGTCCGGGCAGTTGACCTCGCAGTGGTAGAGGCTGTTGCCGCCGTAGGTGTTGTAGGCCTGCCACGTGGCGTCCGAGGTCTGCAGGACGACGGGCGACGTGCTCGCGTCGTCGCGTACGACGAAGGTGATATGGCTCTCGCCCTGCGTGTCGTTGCGGCGCAGGTGGGCGATGTAGACGCCGGAGACGGCGCTGGCCGGAACGGCCCATGTGCGCGACACCGTCCAGTTGCCGCAGTCGATCAGGCCCGTCGAGTTGTTCAGGCAGGCCGGCTGGTTCGTGTTCGGGCTCGTCGGCGACAGCGGCCCGGCGATCAGGCGCGCGCCGTTGCCGGCGTAGTAGCCCAGGCGGAAGATCCTGATCGAGTAGTTCGTCGTTGGCGCCTTGATCTTGAACGAGATGCTCTCGCCCTTGTCGACGCTCATCTGGGTCGCGAAGCCCTGGATCGTCTCGTCGCCGGCACCGTCGATCTCCCACTCGCTGCGCGGGTTGCCGGCAAGCGTGTTCTCGCAGGCGATCGGGTTGGTGACCGGGGCGTCGCAGGGCGCGGCCTGGGAGACGGCCGGGAGGGCGCCGAGGCAGGTGATGGCAGCCGCGAGGAGGAAGCCGGTCGCCGAGAGGCGCCGCACTGCAAACCGGCTCATAGGGCCCCTCTTGGTCGGGACGGACGCGGGCACCTGACCTTGGTGCTGACGCTCATTGCACAACTAACGCCCGCGAAAGCTCCAACCTTGTGGCCGAAAAAAGGTTGAACGGGTGCTTCAGGCGGCTTGCGCGAGCGCGTGCAGCGCGAGGCGATCGAGCACGTAGTCCTGCTGCTGCTCGGTCATGTCCGGGAACAGCGGCAGGATGAGGACGTCGCGCGCGGCCGCTTCGGAGTGCGGCAGGCCGACGCCGGCGCCGGCGTACGCCGGCTCCTCGTGGATCGTCATCACGCCGCGCCGCGTGGGGATGCCGTCGTGCAGCAGGCGGCGCATGAGCTCGGTGCGGCCGATCGGTGCGCGCGCGTTGACGCGCACGCAGTAGGACTGCCAGGTGCGCACCGCGTAGTCGGGCTCGAAGGGCGTCTGCAGCGCCGGGATCTGCGCGATCGCGGCGCTGTAGCGCTTGCACAGCGCGCGGCGCCGGTCGAGGATCCAGTCGAGCTCCTGCAGCTGGCACAGGCCGAGCTGGGCCTGCATGTCGGTCATGCGCGCGTTCCAGCCGCGCTCGGGATAGCTCTCGATGACGACGTCCTTGGCGAAGTGGCGCGCAAGGTCTGAAACATCCATGGCGTGCGCGCGCAGCTTGCGCAGGCGGGCCGCGACGTCGGAGTCCTGAAGCGTGATCATCCCGCCCTCACCCGTCGTGATGACCTTGCGCGGGTGCAGCGAGAAGCACGCCGGCGGGCCCATGGCGCCGATCGACCGGCCCTTGTAGGTCGCCCCGATCGCGCACGCCGCGTCCTCGACGATCTCGACGCCGTAGCGGCGGCCGAGCTCCAGGAAGCGGTCCATGTCGGCGGGCAGGCCGACCTGGTGCACGGGCATGATCGCCTTCGTGCGCTCGGTGATCGCACGCTCGGCGGCCGCTGGATCGAGGTTGTAGGTGTCCGGGTCGATGTCCGCGAACACGGGCGTCGCGCCGCAGTGCCAGACCGAGTTCGCGGTCGCGATGAACGACAGCGACGGGACGATGACCTCGTCGCCGGGGCGCACCCCCATGACGTAGAGCGCGAGCTGCAGCGCCGTCGTGCAACTCGTCGTCGCGACGGCCTCGGCGGCGCCGACGCGCGCGGCGAACGCGGCCTCGAACTCGCGCACCTTCGGCCCCTGCGAGACCCAGCCCGAGGCGATGACCTCGGCGACGAGCGCACCCTCGGTGCCCGTGAAGTGCGGCTTTGCGAACGGGACCTGCATGACCTCAGGAGGAGGTGGTCGCCAGCGCGCTGTCGGCCGCGCGCTCGGCACGCCACCAGTCCACGAGGCGGCGCAGGCCGTCCTCGAGGCCGATCTCGGCGGTGAAGCCCAGGCGCTCCTGCGCCAGCGACGTGTCGGCCAGGCGGCGCGGCACCTTGTTGACCCCGCGCTCGGGCCCGAACTCGATGTCCAGATCCTCGCGGCCCATGACCTTCAGGAGCAGCTGGGCAAGCTCGAGCAGGCTCGTCTCGGTTCCGCTTGCGACGTTGAACACCTCGTCGCTGACGTCGGTCACGGCGCCCAGCAGCGTCGCGCGTGCGACGTCCTCGATGTTCACGAAGTCCATCGTCTGCGAGCCCGTGCCGAGGATGAGCGGAGGCGTGCCGGCCTCGATGCGCTCCATCCAGCGCACGAGCACCTCGGTGTACACGCCGTGGATGTCCATCCGCTGGCCGTAGACGTTGAAGTAGCGCAGCGCGACGTAGTCGAGGCCGTGCATGGCGTGCAGGCTGCGCAGCAGCCCCTCAAGGAAGATTTTGGCGGCGCCGTAGAGCGTGTCGTTGGCGTAGGGGTGGTGGTCCTCGGTCGTCGGGAAGTCGACGGCCAGGCCGTAGGCCGAAGCCGAGGACGCGGCCACGACCTTGCGCACGTTCGCCTCGATCGCGGCCTCGAGGACGTTGTAGGTGCCGTCGACCATGACCTCGATCGCGTGGCGCGGCTCGGCGGCGCACTGCGTGATCCGCAGCGCGGCCATGTGGAAGACGACGTCGATGCCGCGCGTGAGCTCGGCGACGAGCGCGCGGTCGCGGATGTCGCCCTCGACGAGCGTCAGGTTGCCGTTCTCGGCTGCCCAGGCGAGGTTCTCGCGGCGGCCCCGGACGAAGTTGTCGAGCACGACGACCTCGCTCGCGCCAGCACGGACGACCTGGTCGGCCAGGTTGGAACCGACCGCGCCGCCGCCGCCGGTGATGAGGACGCGCTCACCGCGCAAGGAGTTCGTCATACCCAGTTAACGGGTGCAAGGGAGGTGATCTTTCACCATGCGCAAATTGCCGGCTCACCAGCGCACGACGGCCGGCGAGTCGCCGCGCACGGCGAAGCGCCGCGGCTTGCCGCTGCCGTCGGCGACGGCGGTCCAGATCTGCTCCTGCAGGCCGTAGAGGACGTGGTCGTCGTCAAGCCACTCCAGCTGATCGTCGACAGAGCGTGTCTCTGCAAGCGGCGTCTCGCGCATCGTCGCCAGGTCCAGGACGTGCAGCCGCCAGCGCTTGGCGCCCGCGCCGGCGCGCTTCTTGTAGGCGATGCGCCTGCCGTCGGGGGAGAGCGAGGGGCACTCGACGTCGGGATGGATCGTTCGCATCGTCCGCCGGCTGACCGAGCCCTCGACGAGGTAGATCTTGCCGCCGGTCGCGAGCGTGGCATAGAAGACATCGCTGTTCTTCGCGAACGTGACACCCCAGAAGTTGACGTCCGGGGCCGTGACCTTCCTGGCATCGCGGGTGACGGTGAAGTCCTCGAGCTCGGCGATCTTCCTTGCGCGCACGAGGTCGATCAGCGTCGTCGTCGTCGAGAAGCCGCCGAGGTCGGCGTAGGAGTGGCCGGCGACGAAGAACGTCGTCGAGCCGTAGCGCCCGTCGCCGGACACGCGAGCGCGGCTGGGGATCCCGTCGACGGCGACCTCTCCGCGCACCCTGAGATCGGCGCCGAAGATGCGCGCGCGGTAGGCGGCCGCGAAGGTCGTGCCGCGCGTGAGGCACAGGCCGCTGCCGGACCGGTTGAAGGTCACGCGCTCGCACTTGAGCGGCACGAGGCGGCGGGCCTTCGGCGGCAGGTCGGCGACGGCGACCTGCCCGTAGGTCTGGGGCCGCTCGCGGTCGAGGTTGCGAAAGACGAGCGACGGGCGGTCGGCGTCGCGCGCGGCGGTGAGCACGTCCTTGGCGGCCGCGGGCGCCTTGTTGCCGCCGACGGCGGTGACGATCGAGATGCCGGCGACGGCAACGCACCCGAGCACGAGCACGACGAAGACGCGCGCGCGCTTATCCATGCGCCAGATCTTCACGCGTGCGGACGAAGGCCAGCGCCGCCAGCGCCATCGCCGCGACGAGCGCGGCGGCGAAGATCGCGACGGCGGTCTGGATGCCGGAGACCGCCCAGATCGACCCGAAGATGATCGACGCCAGCAGTCGCCCGACGTTGACCGTCGTGCCGAGCAGCGCCAGGCCGCTGCCGCGGACGTCGTCGGGGACGATCGCCGAGCCGAGCGCCATCAGCACGCCGTCGGTTGCGGCGTAGTAGGCGCCAAGCAGCCCGAGCGCGAGGATGACGAGGCCCGTGCCGTTCAGCGGCGCGAGCAGGACGGCGTAGACGGCGAGCAGCAGCACGTAGCCGCCGAGCAGCACCCGTGCCCGCCCGATCCGGTCGGCGAGCCGCCCGGCCGGGACCGCGAGCAGCATGTACACGGCGGCCATGCCGAAAAAGAGCAGCGGAAACAGCGTCAGGCTGAGGTCGAGCTTGTCCTGCAAGACGAGGAAGATGAACGCGTCGCTCGCCGTGGCGAGGCTGAGGGCGGCGCCGGCGAGGAGGATCCCGCCAAAGCGCTTGACCTTGAGGAGCGCGAGCGCCTCACGCAAGGACGTCCGGGGCCGCCGCGCCCGCTCCGGCGCCTGCGCCGTCCCGTGCTCCGGCGCCGGCTCGCGTTCCGCGGCCTGCGCGCGCTCGGGCTGCACGAGCAGCACGAGGATGCCCAGGCCGATGAGGGCGATGCAGAAGCTCACGAGGAAGACGGACTGAAACGCGTTCGGCGCGAAGGCGAGGATCCCGAACGCGGCGAGCGGGCCGAGCATCGCGCCGGTCGTGTCCAGCGCGCGGTGCACGCCGAAGGCCGCGCCGAGCTGCTCCGTGGGCGTGGAGAGCGAGATCATCGCGTCGCGCGGCGCCGTGCGGATGCCCTTGCCGATGCGGTCAAGCAGGACGAGCGCGCTGATCGCGCCGAAAGCGGTGCCGGCTCCGGCCAGCCCGAGCTTCACGAACGCCGACAGCCCATAGCCGGCGGTCGCGACCTCCTTGTGGCGGCGCAGGCGATCGCCGACGAAGCCGCTGGCGAGGCCGACGAGCGCGGCCCCGCCGCGCTGGATGCCGTCGATGACTCCGAACGCGACCGGGGAGAACTGCCCGACGTAGACGAGGTACAGCGGCAGCACCGTGACGACCATCTCGGCAGCGATGTCCGTGAACAGGCTCGTGAGCCCGAGCAGCACGACGGTCCGGCTGACCTGCGGACCGGACGGGTCGCGCGACAGCAGTCGCCGGTGCGCGCGCAGGAGCGCGCCGGCGTTTGAGACCTGGTACACGGCCGATCAACGTATCGACGGCAGGCTGCCGTCCGGTCGCGGTAACCTCGCGCTCGTGGACATCATGCCCGGCCGCCTCGTCGAGCAGCCCTGCGCGGATTGCGCTGGCATCCAGCGGCGCGCCTTCGGCGAAGCGGAGTCCGCTCGCGGCGAGCTTGCCTCCTATGCGTTGGGCTGGACCTCTGACCACGCCCCGCCGACCGCGGCGCTTACGATCGGGATCGGCGCCGGCAATCCCGGCGGCGGCTCGTTTCACGCCAGCGTGCAGATCGCCGACGACTCGTATGCGATGGCGCTCGTCGACACCCCGTTCGAGGACGTTCCCGAGGGCGGCTCGCACCTCACCCGCGAGCAGGCGCTCGCGCACGAGGACCTGGCGTTCGTCTGGCACGTCGCCGACGAGATCATGCACCAGGATCCACGGGCACTGGATGCTGCACTGGCTCGAGCAGACGACGGCGTTGGTCGCGACGCCCGTCGCGACCGCCGGCGCGCCGGTCCTCTCGGTCGTCCACGACCGCGACGGCGACTGGCAGATGCTGTGCGGCACGGTCGACGCCGTTCCCGAGAACGCTCAGCTCGTGCACCTGTTCCACGCCGTGGACCGCGATCCGTCGATCGCGCAGGCGCTCGACCTCGAGCCGGGTTGGCGCGCGGATCGCGAAGGCGTCGATGCGCCCTGGCAGCGGTCGCGGCTCGCGGAGAGTGACGACGGCTGACCGGCGCGTGAGAGCGTCTTGGGTTGGGAAGTGAGGGGACTGGCGACGCTGAGGATCGAGAACGCAGAGCTTGTGATCGGGCTGTCGATTCGGGAGCGCTTCGCGGCGCTGCGCCGTGACGTGCGCGTCCCGCCCGAGGCGGTGTACTCCGTCGCGGTCGAGCCCCACCCGTTCGCCGCGATCCGCGGGACGCGCCTCAGCGGCAGCTCGCTACCGGCCGCGTTCGCCTACGGATCGTGGCTGCAGCGCGATGCCAGCCGGGACTTCTATGCGCTGAACAGCAGCGTTCCCGCGGTGCGCGTCGCGTTTGATCCCTCGGCCCCCTACCGCCGCCTGCTCGTGAGCGTGGCCGACCCGCAGGCCGCGGTCGACATGCTGCGCGCCGCTGTCCCGTCGCTTGCCGGTCCGGGCGCGGCGTAACCGCGCCTGGTCCACTCGCCGCTACGACGAAGCGCCGGCCAGCTCGCCGAGGATCTCCTCGGTGTGCTCTCCAAGCCGCGGGGAGGGCTGCGCCGCCAGGCGCCCCGATTCGCTGAACACCAGCGGCGACGCCGGCGTGAGGTACGTCCCCACCGGGTGCTCGACCATCGAGAACATCGGGTTCTCGGTCGAGCAGCGCGGGTCCTCCTCGACGAGCTGCTTGAAGGTCTGGTAGGGCCCCCACGAGACGCCGGTGCCCGCGAACGCCTCGCGGATCTCCGCGAGGGTGCGCTGGGCGAACCAGGGCGTGAGCAGCTCGCGGATGAGCGAGCGGCCCTTGTAGCGACCGGCCTCGCCGCGGAAGTCGTGGCCGGTCGCCGAAGCGACCGTGTCGAAGAGCTCCTCGGTCCCGGTCGCCTCCTTGAGGGCCTTCCACTGGCGCCCGGTGAGCGCGACGACCATGACGCGACGCCCGTCGCTCGTCGGGAAGTCGCCGCCGAATGCGCCGTAGAGGTAGTTGCCATCGCGCGGCTGGTCGCGACCCTCAAGCTGCACCTCGGCGATGCGACCGAGATGGCCGACGGTCGCGATCGCGACGTCCGACAGCGCGATCGTCACGAGCTGACCCTCGCCGGTGAGGTCGCGGTGGCGCAGCGCCGCGAGCAGGCCGGCGACCGCGAGGCCGCCCATGATCGAATCCCACGCGGGCATGAGGCTGTTCGTCGGCACCGCGGAGTCGCGCGGGCCCATCGCCTCGGGGAAGCCGACGGACGGGTTGACCGTGTAGTCGACCTCCGACGAGCCGTCGTGGTTGCCCGTCATGACGACCATGAT
>Ga0190267_10000344_pt1 | contig 10368 bp, 9 predicted proteins | sample Popmic239T_FD_140332 | JGI IMG/M metagenome (GOLD analysis project Ga0190267, IMG submission 140332) | Populus adjacent soil microbial communities from riparian zone of Oak Creek, Arizona, USA - 239 T | ecosystem: Environmental > Terrestrial > Soil > Riparian zone | place: USA: Arizona... | reverse complement strand
TTGCTTCACCGCGGATTGTGCGCGGCGATGGCTTCCAGGCGCGTGCGGATCTCGTCCGCCGGGACCCAGCGGCCGCGCGCCATCACGCCGGCGATGCGCTGCAGGTTGGCGACGTCGGCAAGGGGGTCGGCGTCCAGCAGCAGCAGGTCGGCGCGGCGGCCCACGGCGATGGTGCCGAAGGCGTCGTTGCGCTGAAAGTACTCGCCCACGTTCCGCGTGCCGCTGGCCAGGACGTCGTACGGCGTCATTCCCGCGGCGCGCATGCGGGGGAACTCGCGGTGCAGGGAGAAGCCGGGGACGCTGAACTGCTGCGGGGCGTCGGTGCCCATCAGGATGCGCGCGCCGCCGCGGTGCAGCGCCGCCAGCACCTGCTGCCGCGCCTCGATGACCCGCCCCGACGTGGCCGCGTTGAACGTGGGCGCGCTGCGGCGCTGGTTGTACGCGTTCACCCAGCTCTGCACCGACTGCGCGGACACGTAGCGAAGCTCGGGATACGCCCGCAGCGAATCCAGCGGCAGCGTGACGTACAGCACCTCCCACAGCGCCATGGTGGGCACCACGGCGGCGCCCGCCTGGCGCGTCATGCGCACCGCGGAATCCAGCCGCGCCGGGTTGATGGGGCCCTCCGCGCCGCCGACGTACTCCACGTATCCATCCACGTGGTCGAAGGTCTCCTGGCCCATCTCCAGCGCGTGCATCAGCCCCACCTCTTCCGGCACGTGCCCGCCGAAGCGAAGGCCCTCCTGCGCCGCCGTACGCGCCACGGCGTCGTACTCGGCGCGGGTCAGGCCCGGGTGGATCTTGAGCAGGTCCCACCCGGCGTCGCGCTGCTCGCGCACCATCCGCACGGCGTCATCCGGGCTGGCGACGGAGTTGCCGTTGAAGCTGGGGCCGGCCAGGTACAGCATGGGCCCCAGCAGCTCGCCGCGGCTCACCCGCCGGCGCAGCTCCAGCTGGCCGTTGTCGCCCAGCATCCCGCGCACGGTGGTGATCCCGTTGGCCAGGTAGAGAAAGAGCACGTCCTCGGTGTACTGCGCGGGCGCGCTGGGCGGCGGCACGTGGCCGTGCATCTCCGCCAGCCCCGGCGTGAGGTACTTGCCGCGCCCGTCCACCCGCCGAGCGCCAGCCGGCACCGCGACGGACGCGCTGGGCCCCACGGCCACGATGCGGTCGCCGCGCACCAGCACGGTGTGGCCGGGGAGCGCCCGCTCGTCGGTCATGGGGATGACGGTCACGTTCTCGAACGCCGTCACCCCGTCCGCGGACTGCGCGTACGCGGCGGACGGGATCGCGCCCCCCAGCAGGAGCGCGGCGGCGGGAAGGGCGCGGCACAGGCGGGCGAGCTTCATCGGCAGGACCTTGCGCGGGTGGTGTATCGGATCGATGGATGACGGTGCGAAGAAATTAGCACCTATACTGCACTCGGGCGGCTGGCTGCGCCAGAGATGTGTGATGAAGCGCATCCGGGTGATGACGGAACGTGTGCCGTGCGCGGATGCGGTGGCGAGTCCAATAAGTTGTGGTGGGGCCGGCGCGGTCCGGCGCGACCTGCCCGCGGGAGCGAATGATGTCCGTTGCGCGTCTGATCGGGTAACGCGCCGTCCGCCCGCGGGAGCGAATGATGCACGTTGCGATTCTATTTGGGTAATGTGCCGCCCGCCGCGGGAGCGAATGAATTCGCCGCTGGAACATCGCAAAGTCCGCCTTCGCGGACTCGGCGGCCCGGCGGCATGCGGCATCCCACGCACCTGCGCGTCCGCAACCGGGAGATCCCTCTATCACGGCGCGGGTGTGGGGGCCAGGATCTGTACCGTGCCCCAAGGCTCCACGTGCAGCGGGGTGGATTCCACCACGTCGCCGTTGACGTGCGCGGGCTCGGCGCGGCCGTCGGCGGCAGTGACGGAGAGGCGGCGCGCGCGCAGCGTCTGCACCCCGGGGACGCGCAGCTGGGCGGTGCCGGGCATCTCCACGCCCAGCCAGAACGCCGCCAGCCGCGCCTTCGACGCGCCGCGGAACAGCACCACGTCGATGAAGGCGTCGGCGGGATCGGCATCCGCCACCAGGAGGTGCTGCCCGGCGAAGTGCTTCGGTACCGTCGCGAGCACCTGCGTGGCGTCGAAATCGATCGTCCGGCCGTGCTCGTCCTGGCCGGTTACGCGCAGCGGGGGAAAGTCGTAGCGCGCCCACTCCCGCACGCCGCGCGCGCCGATGTCCAGCATCCCCAGCGCGGCCTTGGCCCGCGGGCCCACGCGTCCCATCGCCCGCGCGTCGAAGCCGACGCCGATGCCCAGCAGCACGGCGCGCTCCCCCGCGCGCCAGGTGCGGAACGTCCGCCGGTGCGGCGTATCGGCCACGGCCGCGATCGCTTTATGCGGGCTGGAGGGGATGCCGCACTCGCGCGCGATGACGTTTACCGTGCCGGTGGGGATGATGCCGAGCGGCACCGGCGAGCCGACGAGCGCGGCGGCGCACTGCCCCAGCGTGCCGTCGCCGCCGCACGACCAGACGGCCTGGTGGTGCGGCGCCAGGTGCGCGCGCACCAGCTCCGTGGCGTGGTCCTGCCCGCGCGTCAGGTGCAGCTCCGCGCTCCAGCCCTGGCGCGCGAGCTCGCGCACCACGTGCTCCGGCGCGGGGCGGCGCCAGCGCTGGCCGGCGGCGGGATTGTAGATGAGGAGCGATGGGCGCATGGCGGTCGCCTTTCGCAAACGGCTGGCCGGAGCGCGACGAGCCGCCCGCGGAGCCCGGCGGCTGAAGCCGCGGATGGCACAAAGCCCCGTCTCGGCTCGCTTGCGCTCGCCGAACGGGGCTCCGACTGCAACCGCGCGCAATCTGTCATTCCGAGGAAGCGCCGCGGCGTACCATCCCTCTCGCGCGGAACGTTGGCGCGACCGAGGAATCTACCGTCTGAGGCTGGTGATTGGTCGCGCGCCGCGATCATGCGGTCGCGAACTCCGGCGCGGGCCGCCACGGGCACTGTCGGGCGGTGGTGCGGCCGCGGCGGCGGTGCGGGGCTGCCGCGTCTGCCCTCGAGATGACCGAAAGTAGATTCTTCGGCCCTGCGACCTCCGGCGCGAGAGGAAGGAGCCGCGTGGCCGGGCCTCAGAATGACAGACGGCCGGATTTGTCGGTTCCATCACTCCATCACTCCATCACTCCATCACTCCATCACTCCATCACTCCATCACTCCATCACTCCATCACTCCATCACCCCATCACTCCATCACCCTCAATCCCGCCGCTCGCAGACCACGATCAAATCCTCGCTGCTGTGGATGAACGGGGCGAACTGCCAGTCGCCCCACCAGTCGATGGGGACCAGGCCGGCCTGGCGCAGCAGGGCGTTCCACTCCGTTGCCGTGCGGATGCGCAGCTCGTGGTACTTCTCGCCCTTCTTGTCGCGCTTGCTCCAGCGCGTCCACTCGCGGCTCACGCCCTCCACCACGTCGAACTCGCGCTCCACCCACACCGTGGCGCCGCCCGCCGTCTCCCACCAGTCGCGCTCGGTAAAGCCGCCCACGATGTGGTCGCGGTGCATGGTCTCCAGCACGAACACGCCGCCGGGCTTCAGCGCGTCGCGGGCGCCGCGCAGCACGCGCAGGTCCTCCTCGTCCGAAAGGAAGTAGCCCAGCGAGGAGTAGAGCGAGAGCACCGCGTCGAAGCGCCCGGTCCACGGGATCTCGCGCATGTCGGCGCGGACGAAGTCGACGGACACGCCGGCGGCCTCCGCCCGCTTCTTCGCGCGCGCCAGCAGCGTCGCGGACCAGTCCAGGCCGGTGACCTTGAAGCCGCTGCGGGCCAGCTCCACCGAATGCCGGCCCCAGCCGCAGGCCAGGTCCAGCACCTCGGCGTCCGGTGGCAGCGGCACCATCTCGCGCAGCCCCTGGATCTCGCGCTCGGTGCGCTCCGGCGTAAGGAAGTCGCGGTAGATGTCGACGAAAGTCTCGTCGAAGTAGCCGTCCCACCAGCCGCGACTGGTCACGGCAGCACGTCCAGCAGGTCGTGGATGCCGCGGATGCGCTCGCAGTCCCTGTCGTCCCACTTCCACAGCGGGTCGATGAGGATGGCGCGCATCCCGGCGGCGCGGGCGCCCTGGACGTCGATCTCGTAGATGTCGCCCACGTACACGGCCTCGCCCGGCTCCACGCCCATCCGCTCCAGCGCGTGATGGAAGATGCGCGGGTCGGGCTTGTCGATGCCCACGAGGCCGGAGTCGATCACCAGCTCGAAGTGCTCGCGCAGCCCCACCGACTCCAGCAGCGGGTCGATGCGGCCGTCGGCGTTGCTGATGACGCCCAGCCGGTAGCCGCGGCGGCGCAGCTCCTCCAGCGTCTCGACCGTGCGCTCGCGAACGTTGCCCCACAGGTTCTTTTCCGCGTGGCGGGCGAACATGCGCTGGGCCAGCGCCGGGAACGCGGCATCGTCCACCCCCACGCGGCGAAAGATCTCGGCGAAGAACATCTTGCCGCGCGCGCGCTCGTCCAGGTTGCCGGCGCGGGCCAGCTGGTCGAAGAGCAGCTTGGTGTCGTACTCCGCCGCCATCAGCCCCTCCATCGTGGTCTCTACGCCGTGCTCGCGCAGTGCCTGTACGATGTAGGGATGATCCAGCCAGATCAGCGTGTTTCCGGCGTCGAAGAGCACGGCCCTGGTGTCGGTCATCGGAGCGCGGGGTCCGGAGTCGGTGCGCGTGCCGGACCCGGCGCGCGCCAGCGGGAAAGATGCACCCGCGTTGCCGTTCGCGCGACTGTTCGCCAGAAGCGCTTGCACCATGGCGCGGACAGAGACAATTTCTGGCACGTTGCGCACTGCCTTTTTCCCAGCCACGCTGTCGATGAAGCACCTCTCGGCCCTTTGTGCTTCCCCAATGAGCTTATCCCTCGCGTCCCCCCATTCTACAGGAGCACGGAATGGCTGACCCCAGCCACCTGGACGTGCTGGGCCAAGGCGTCGATGCATGGAATGAGTGGAGAGCGAACAACCCACGGATCACGCCGGACCTCACTCACGCGCCTCTCGCCGATCTAAAGCTGCGCGGCGCCAATCTGTCGCGGGCCGATCTGTCGCATGCCGACCTCGGGGGTACTCGGCTGACGAACGCCGACCTGTCCGGGGCTGACTTGCGGCACGTAAACCTGCTTGGGGCGATGCTCAGCGGAGCGAACCTGCAGAACGCGGATCTGGACGGGGCAAACCTCATCGAGGCGAACTTCAACCAGGCAAGTCTCCGCTTCGCGCACCTCGGGTACACCCTGCTGTACGAGACCAACTTCGGCAACGTGGACTTGACGGGCGCGCGAGGGTTGGAGAGCTGCGTACACGTGAGGTCGAGCACACTGGACCACCGCACGATCGCCCGCTCGGGCCCCCTTCCAATCGAGTTCCTCCGCGGCTGCGGCCTCCCCGACTTCATCATCGACAACGTTGGCCTGCTGCACGCGGACCCGATCCAGTTCTACTCGTGCTTCATCAGCTATTCCAATGAGGACCGGGTATTCGCGGAGGTCCTTCATGCGGACCTGCAGGAGAACGGCGTGCGTTGCTGGTTCGCGCCGCACGACATGCGGGGTGGGCAGGAGATCCACAGTCAGATACGATCCGCGATTCGCCTTCACGACAAGGTGCTGCTGGTCCTCTCCGAAGCCAGCATACACAGCGAGTGGGTACGGACTGAAGTGCGCAACGCCTGCCAGCGTGAGCGGGATGAAGGACGTACGCTCCTGTTCCCCATCGCGCTCCTGGATCCGGGCCAGTTGACGAAGGCGGGGTGGGAGTGGTTCGACGCCGACACAGGCTTGGATCTCGCGGAGCGGATTCGGCGGTTCCACATCCTTGACTTTCGTGAATGGACGGACTCGGAAGCGTATCGCAAGTCGTTTCACCGGCTGCTGCGAGACCTGGAACGGGCGGAAAGCGAGAATGCGGTCGTGTGACGGGACGGGCCCACTTGCCATGACGCCGCGCGCATCCTATCTGTTTGTTTGCAGCCTCATCTCCCCGTGAACCGCCGCACCCGCCTCACCGCGGCGGCCGCGGGGACTCCGTTTCGCGATCACCCCGGCGGGAGCGGCACCCCTTTGGCGCAGCCCGTGGACATCTCCCTTTCCGTAAACGGCGCCCCGTACCGGCACGCGGTGGAGCCGCGCCTGCTGCTGAGCGACTTCCTGCGCCACGACCTGGGGCTCACGGGCACGCACGTGGGGTGCGAGCACGGCGTCTGCGGCGCGTGCACGGTGCTGATGGACGGCGAGGCCGTGCGCTCGTGCCTGGTCTTCGCCGTGCAGGCGGACGGCGCGGAGCTGGTGACCGTCGAGGGGCTGGACTCCGCGGGCGAGCTGCATCCGCTGCAGGAGGCGTTCAGGGACGCGCACGGGCTGCAGTGCGGCTTCTGCACGCCGGGGATCCTGATGTCGATGATCCCGTTCCTGCGCGACAACCCCAATCCCGACGAGCCGCAGATCCGCGAGGCGCTTTCCGGCAACCTGTGCCGATGCACCGGCTACCAGAACATCGTGGAATCGGTGGCCCTGGCGGCGAAGCGGATGGGTGGCGCCGACACGGCGGACGCGGCGTCGGGCACCACGAGCGCCACGGGCACCGCGACCACGGGCACCGCGAGCGCCACGGGCTAAAGGCCGCGGCTAGAACGGCCACAAGCCCCGCCCTGGGCGCGCTGCGCTTGCCCGGCGCGGCTTCAACCCCATGGGCGCTCCGCGCACGGACGATCGACACGACCAGGGCCCTGACGGGCGCGCGCACTTTCGCACTTTCGCACTTTCGCACTCCCCCGCCCGTGAGCAAGTCGTACGTCGGCACATCGCCCGTTCGCAACGAGGACAGACGGCTGCTCACCGGGCAGGCGCTGTTCGTGGACGACGTGCAGCTTCCGGGAATGCTGCACGCCGCGTTCGTGCGCAGCGACCACGCGCACGCGCTCATCCGCTCCATCGACGTCTCCGCGGCGCAGGCGCGCGAGGGGGTGGTGGCGGTCGTCACCGCGGAGGACCTGGGCGACTACTGGCAGCCGGGGCCGCTGCTGGTGCCGCCGCCGCCCATCGACGGCATCGTCTTCAACCAGGCGTCGCAGGTGCCGCTGGCAAAGGACCGCGTGCGCCACGTGGGGGAGGCGGTGGTGATGGTCATCGCCGAGAGCCGCTACCTGGCGGAGGACGCGCTCACCGACGTCATCGTCGACTACGAGCCGCTGGACCCCGTCGTCGATCTCGAAGCGGCGCTGGGGGACGACGCGCCCGTCCTGCACCCCCAGCTGGGGACGAACCTGGCGGCGCACGTTGTCCAGCGGCACGGGGACTACGAGGAGGCGAAGGTGGGCGCGGCGCTGGTCATCAACCGCCGCTTTCACTACGACCGCGGCGCGGCGGCGGCGATGGAGAACCGCTGCGTGGCCGCCCGCTGGGACCCGCGCGCGGAAGAGCTGACCATCTGGGACACCACCCAGGCGCCGATCCCCATCCGCAACGGGCTGGCGCGGATGCTGGGGCTGCTGGAGTCCAGGGTGCGCGTGGTGGCGCCGTTCGTGGGCGGCGGGTTCGGGCCCAAGATCATGATGTTCTATCCGGAGGAGGTCCTGATCCCCTGGATCGCCCTGCGGCTGGGGCGGCCGGTCAAGTGGACGGAGGACCGGCAGGAGAACTTCTTCGCCACCACGCAGGAGCGCTCGCAGATCCACGACGCCGAGATCGCCTTCTCGGCGGACGGCAAGATCCTGGGCATCCGCGACTTCTTCTTTCACGACACGGGGGCGTACGATCCGTACGGCCTAACCATCCCCATCAACAGCCAGTGCACGCTGCTGGGGCCGTACGACGTGCCGGCGTACCACAGCGAGTTCCGCGCGGTGTTCACCAACCGCACGACGGTCACGCCGGTGCGCGGGGCGGGGCGGCAGCACGGGGTGTTCGTGATGGAGCGGCTGCTGGACATCGCCGCGCGCGAGCTGGGGCTGGACCCGTCCGAGATCCGCCGGCGCAACTACCTGCGCAAGGACGAGTTCCCGCACACCTTCCAGATCCTGTTCCAGGACTTCGCGCCCCTGTACTACGACAGCGGCAACTACGCCCCGGCGCTGGAGGCCGCGCTGGACATCGTGGGCCGCGACACCTTTCGCGCGGAGCAGGCCCAGGCGCGCGCGGAGGGCCGGCACATCGGGCTGGGCGTGGTCAGCTACGTGGAGGGGACGGGGATCGGGCCGTACGAGGGCGCGCGCGTGACCATCGAGCCCAGCGGCCAGGTGCGCGTGGCGACGGGGCTGGGGACGCAGGGGCAGGGGCACTATACCGCCTTCGCGCAGATCGTGGCCGACGTGCTGGACGTGGACGTGGACCGCGTGCACGTGGTGACGGGCGACACGCGCGAGTTCGGCTGGGGGACGGGGACGTTCGCCAGCCGCGGCGCCGTGGTGGCGGGAAGCGCGTGCCACGAGGCGGCGCTGGCGGTGCGCAGGAAGGTGATGGAGGTGGGCGGGCGGATGCTGGGCGTGCCCGCGGAGGAGGTGGAGCTGTCGGAGAACAGCGTGCGCGTCCGCGGCGACGAGGGTCGGTCGATGGCGCTGGGACAGCTGGCCGGCCACGCCAACCCTCTGCGCGGCGCGGTGACGCCGGGAACGGAGCCGGGGCTGGAGGCCACGGCGTACTTCGGGCCCGACCACGGCAGCACGGCCAGCGGCGTGCACGCCATGGTGGTGGAGGTGGACGCCGAGACGGCGATGGTGAAGATCCTGCGCTACATCGTGGTCCACGACTGCGGCAAGCTGATCAATCCCGTGATCGTGGCGGGGCAGGTGCAGGGCGGCGTGGCGCACGGCATCGGCAACGCCTTCTACGAGCAGCTGATCTTCGACGAGGGCGGGCAGCTGCAGAACGCCAGCTTCATGGACTACCTGCTGCCCACGGCCATGGACGTGCCGCGGGTGGAGATGGCGCACCGCGAGACCAGCGCGCCGCTGAACCCGCTGGGCCTCAAGGGGGTGGGCGAGGCGGGGTGCATTCCCACCGGCGCCTGCTTCGCCCAGGCGGTGGAAGACGCGCTGCCGCACCTGGCGCTGGAGATCCGCGAGATCCCGCTGAGCCCCAGCCGCCTGTGGGAGCTGCTGCGCGACGCCGAGCCGGCGGACCGCGCCCCGTACGCGGACCTGGGCGGCCGCGCGGAGGCCGTCGCGGCGGATTGAGGGTGCCGATCGAGTGAGGTGCCGTCCCGGCTCATGAGTGATCGAAATCGTTGCGAATCTGATCAGGCAACGCGCCGTCCGCCTTCAAGAGCGAATGAATTCGCCGCTGGGACATCGCAAAGTCCGCCTGCGCGGACTCGGCGGCCAGACAGCAGGCGGCGTCCCAAGCACCGGCGCGTCCGCTACCACGAGATTGGCGGAACAGATCCGCAACGGGCATAATTCGCCCCCGGAACATCGCCAACTCCGCCTTCGCGGACTGTAACCGGGAGGGCGGAGCGAAATCGTCGGAATCGGTCCAACCTCCCCCAGGTTTTTTGGGGGAGGTGGGCGAGGTTTACGAGCCCGGAGGGGGCGCCGGCGGGACGCAGACGGATCTCAGTATCACACGCACTCTCGCACTCTCGCACTTTCGCACTCTCGCACTCTCGCACTCTCGCACTCAACCGCCCATGATCGTCGACGGCGAGCACACGTTTCCCGGCCCGCGCCAGACCGTGTGGAACCTGCTGCAGGACCCCGAGGTGCTGGCCAAGGCCATGCCCGGCGCGCGCAAGCTGCACCTGACCGGCGACGGCACCTACGAGGGCGTCATCCGCATCGGCGTGGGGCCGGTGACGGCGGCGGAGTGGACGCTGAACGTGGCGCTCAAGGACCGGGTGGAGCCGGAAAGCTACATCATGCAGGTAGACAGCAAGGGCGCCCTGGGCTTTACCCGCGGCAACGCGACGGTGAACCTGGACGAGGTGGAGGGCGGCACGCGCATGCGCTACCACGCGGACCTTTCCGTGGGCGGCAAGGTGGCCGGCGTTGGCCAGCGGCTGCTGGACCAGGTGGCGAAGATGCTGACCAAGCAGGGCCTGAACGCGCTCAACGAGGAGCTGGAGGCGCGGCTCAAGGACGGCCCCGCATGACCTTTGCCGGATTGATGAGATCCATCCTGGGCGTGATTCTCCTCGGGGTATCGGTCATCGCCCTCGCGGAGGAGATCCTGTCCCGGCGGGTGGAGCAGAAGATGGGGATGGAGGCGCATGCCTGGTGGTATCACTCCTGCACGCTTCTGTTGATCACAGGGATCTTCGTGGCGGGCCTGCACTTGTTCTACGCGGGCTTCGTCCGCCCGCTCGTGCGCGGCCGCGGACTTACGCCGGCACCGGAGCGCAGATGAAGCCCGCCCCGTTCGAGT
>Ga0190267_10000343_pt1 | contig 10370 bp, 9 predicted proteins | sample Popmic239T_FD_140332 | JGI IMG/M metagenome (GOLD analysis project Ga0190267, IMG submission 140332) | Populus adjacent soil microbial communities from riparian zone of Oak Creek, Arizona, USA - 239 T | ecosystem: Environmental > Terrestrial > Soil > Riparian zone | place: USA: Arizona... | reverse complement strand
TGACCTGGTGGCGCTAGGTCCACGAGGACCGGAGGTCTACGCAACATCGTCGGTACGAACCGTGTGCGCTCCCGGCTTTGAGACGATGTGGAAGCTGCCGCTGCACGTGCGGATCACGAACTTCGTTCGCACCAACCCGATCGAGCACGTGCGACGAGCGACCGACGCCAGCGCCCTGGTCGCAAACCTCGTCGGCAACTGGCCGCATGACGGCTTCGGCGTGCTGCTGGAGACCGGCTATCGGACACTCGATCCAGACGTCGTCGGCGAAGAGCTCGCGGCCGACATCGCCGTCTTGTTTCGACAGCACCCGTTTGCGAGGAACGGCGAGGCGCCGCGCGTGCTGGCCGGCCTACTGGAGGACGGATCTGACGGCGAGATCCCGGAGCTTGTCTGCTGCGTGCGCGAGGCCGGTGATGTGTCGCAGTGGCTGCGTGCCTTCCTGGACATATCGCTGCGACCGCTGCTGATGCTGTTCGCGAGCGACGGCCTCAGCTTCGAGGCGCACGTGCAGAACTCGCTGCTGTGCACAGACGGCGGCTGGCCCACCCGCTTTTGGGTGCGCGACATGGAAGGCGCCAGCGCCAGCCGGCAGCGCTTGGCGCGCAACGGAACACTCGACGCACTGCCCGCCGACAGCCCCGCGCTATATGACGATGCCGAGGGATGGCTGCGACTGCGCTACCACGCGGTGACCAACCAGCTCGGGCACGTCGTCAGCGTGCTCGGCCGCTATACCGACTTTGGCGAGCAACGGCTGTGGGGGGTGGTGCGCGAGGCAGTGGCCGGCTGGCCCGAGGCGGAGCCCTACGCGACCCAGCTGCTCAGCGCGCCGGCGCTTCCCGCCAAGGCGAACCTCGTCAGCCGCTTCGCCGGACGTGCCGAGCGGCCGCTGTACGTCGACGTTGCCAACCCAATGCGCGAGCCGTAGGCAATGACGCCATCACTCATCCAACGGGCGCTGACGGCGCCGACGTTCGCGCTCGTACGACGCAGGCTGTTTCGCCAGCTACTCGAATCGCTGCTCTACGAAGAAGCGATCGTCGTGCGCACCGGCGACGCGGGCGGATCGATCGTCGATGGCGTCGACGAGCACGGCGAGTCGGTGCGCTACGTCTTCACCGCGCGACGCCGGCACACGTTTGATCGCGTCGCGGTGGGACCCGACCCGGTGCGACGTCAGGCCGGCGACGAGGATCACGAGGCCGGCTCGGTCACCCGTTTCCTCGGTGAAGTGCGCGACGCTCTGCAGGCCGAACCGGCGCACCTCGCACACTTCGCGCACGAGCTCGAGGAGACGCTCGTCAAAGACGCGCTCGCCCAACACGTGCGCGAGCAGCGCGCAGACGTGCTGGCGGGAACGGACTACGACGCGCTCGAAGCGACGATCACCGACGGGCACCGCTACCACCCGACGTACAAGTCCCGGGTGGGGTTTGACCTCGTGGACAACCTCGCGTTCGGCCCCGAGTTCGCAAAGCCCGTTCGCCCGCTTTGGCTCGCGGCGCGGCGCAGCATCACCGAGGTGTCGCTGTCAAGCTCGTTGCGCGAGGCGCAGTTTCTGCGCGGACAACTTGGGACCTCGACGGTGAAGGAGTTCGAGGCGACGATCCGTGCCTGGGGCGAGGATCCGGCGCACTTCACGCTGCTGCCGGTGCATCCGTGGCAGTGGCGCGAGAAGGTCGCTCGCGCGTTCGCCGAGCAGCTCGCTCGTCGCGATCTGCTCGTGCTCGGCGATGACCCACACGTGTTCCTGGCCCAGCAGTCGATCCGCACGATGGCGTGCGCGGATGCGCCGCAGCGGCCGTACCTCAAGCTTGCCCTGTCGATCCTGAACACGTCGACGAGCAGGGTGCTGGCCCCCCACACCGTGCACAACGCCCCCCGAGTGTCTGACTGGCTGCGACACGTCGCCGGCGCCGACGCGTTTCTGCGCGACGAACTGCGCACTGTCCTGCTCGGAGAAGTCATGGGCATCGCGGTCACCGCGCCGCCAGCCGCGGACCTCCTACGCGCCGATGGCTACGGGACTCTTGCCTGCATCTGGCGGGAGAGCCTTCATCCCCGGCTCGATCCAGGCGAGCAGGCCGTTCCGTTCAACGCGCTGACGGCCCGCGAGCGCGACGGCACCCCGCTGATCGACGGATGGGTGCGCGCGCTCGGACTCTCGCGATGGCTGTCGCTCGTCATCGAGGCCAGCGCCATCCCGCTGCTGCACCTGCTGTGCCGACACGGAATCGCGCTTGAGGCGCACGCGCAGAACATGGTGCTGCTGCACCGCGACGGCGTGCCCACACGAGTGGCGCTGAAGGACTTCCACGACGGCGTCCGGTTCTGCCGGACCACACTCACTGAGCCTGAGCTCTGCCCGGTGCTGGCGCCGCCGCCGTCATATCACGAGAACCGCAACTCGTTCGTGGAGACCGACGACCTCGACCTCGTCACCGACTTCCTGCTCGACGCGTTCTTCTTCATCAACATCGGGGAGCTTGGCATCTTTCTCGCCGACGCCTACGACCTCGCCGAACGCGACTTCTGGGCGATCGTGAGCGAGGCGATCGACACCTACCAGCGGCGCTTCCCCGAACTGGCAGGTCGCTTCGCGCAGTTTGATGTGCGCAAGCCCGCCATCGCGGTCGAGAAGCTGACCACACGCAGGCTGCTGCCCGACACCGAACTGCGAGCCCATGCCGTGCGCAACCCGCTGGCCGCCGATGAGAAGCCATGCTGAGACCCAACGCAACCAAGGCCAAGCTCGCCCGCGGCGAAGAGGTGTTTGGACTGTTCTGCTCGATCCCGGATCCGACCTTGGTCGAGCTGATCGGCTGCGCCGGCTATGACTTCGTGATCCTCGACTCCGAGCACACGCTCGTCGATCCGCAGCAGCTCGAGCACCTGATCCGAGCAGCCGAAACGGTCGATGTGACTCCGTTCGTGCGCGTGCCCGAGCAGGCGCCGAACGCAATCCTCCGCGCGCTTGACGCGGGAGCGATGGGCGTCGTGGTGGCGCATGTGCGTCGACGATCAGACGTCGACGCTGCCATCAAGGCGGCCCGTTACGCCCCGCTGGGCATGCGCAGCCTCAACGGGGGCCGCGTTGCGGGCTTTGGCCGCATCGAGCTGACCGACTACGTGCAGTCAGCCAACGAAGAGGTCATGCTGATCGCGATGATCGAGGATGCCGAGGGGGTCGATGAGCTCCCAGCGATCCTCGCCGGCGGCGGCATCGACCTGGTGCTCGAAGGCGCCGCGGACCTGTCGCAGTCCTACGGCGTGCCGTGGCAGACCCGTCATCCGCTGGTGCGTGGCGCGCTGCAGCGCGTGCAGACGACCTGCGCCGCGCATGCCGTCCCGTTCTGCGCGATTCCGCGGGCGCTGGAGGACCAACAGGCGTGGCGTGCGGCCGGCGTGACCGCATTCGTGCTGGGCGAGGAGCGTGGACTCGCCGCTCGGGCGCTGCGCTCGCATCTGGCCGCGCATCGCGGAGAGACGCCGTGAGCACCCTGCGCGCAGCGGTGCCCGACCAGCTCAGCGCGCTCATCGCACAGCAGGCGACCGGCAGTGAGCCGCTGTGCCTGTACTGCTACGACCTCGCCATGCTCAGCGACCACGTCACCGCGGTCGTCGCGGCGCTGCCCGACCGCTGCCGGATGTTCTACGCGATGAAGGCCAACAGCGCACAGCCGCTGCTGCAGGCCCTGGCCCCGATCGTCGACGGGTTCGAAGTGGCCTCCGCAGGGGAGCTGACCAAAGCGCGAGCCGTCGACGAGCACATCCCGGTGCTGCTCGGCGGCCCGGTCAAGACGACGCAGACAATCGCACAGGCGCTCGAGCAGCAAGTCGCGCGGCTGCACGTCGAGAGCGTGCATGAGCTGCATCGTGTCTCGGAGGTCGCGACGCGCGTCGGCGCCACAGCCGAGGTCCTCCTGCGCGTCAACCTGGCCGGCCCGTTCCCGCCGGCGACGCTGTCGATGGCCGGCGGCGCGACGCAGTTCGGGATCGACGAGGCGCTGCTCCCCGACGCCGTCCGCGCGGCGATCGAGCTGCCCGGTGTTCGACTGGTCGGCTTTCACCTGCATTCGCTGTCAAACAACCTCTGCGCAGCCGCGCATCTGGACATGCTGGACCTCTACCGGCGCAAGGTGACCGGCTGGGAGCGGGAGTTCGGGGTGCGCTGCGAGGTCGTCAACGTCGGCGGGGGCATCGGGATTGACTACGCGGACACGAGTGCGCTGTTTGACTGGGCGTTCTTCACCCAGAAGCTGCGCCGGCTGGTCGAGCAGACGTTCCCCGCGCACTGGCGGGAGATCGACTTTGAATGCGGACGCTTCCTCGTCGCTGCGTGCGGCAGCTACGTCGTCGAGGTGCTGGACATCAAGCGCAACCACGGCGTCAACTACTTGCTCGTCCGCGGTGGCACGCACCACTTCCGACTCCCGGCATCCTGGCAGCACAGCCACCCCTTCAGCGTGCTTCCTGTCGATGACTGGCGCTCGCGTGCCCCACGGCCCGAGCTGCACCACGAGCCGGTGACTGTGGTCGGCGAGCTGTGCACGCCCAAAGACGTGCTGGCACGCGATGTCGTGGTGCCCCGTGCCCGCGCGGGCGACGTGCTGATCTTCCATCACGCCGGCGCGTATGGCTGGGAGATCTCACATCACGACTTTCTCAGCCATCCGCATCCCGACCACTGCTTTCTCGGGATGGCGTAGCCGATGTACGAAGGGAACCCGGTGGTTGAGCTTGCCGGAGACCTACTGCGCTGAGCTGCACGCCGGCCGAATCGACGTCCCCTCATAACCGACGCGCGGCGCGATCCGCCCGTCGATCACCTCGCGGAAGGGAGCCGCGAAGCGGCGTCGATCGGTTTTCTGAGGGGTCGCGCTAACAACGGTGCGCTGGCGCAGCCCGACGTGGCGTGGCAAGACGTGCACGGCTCATCGTCGAAGTTTGGTGACACGTTTTGCATTGACGCGCGTGTCAGGGGTCGCGCGCGTCTGTTGCGGCGGCACGTCCCCGAGCCCGATGAGCAGGGTGCGCAGCAGCGTCGCGAGCTGCTGCTGCTCCTCGGCGCTCAGGGCCGCTAGCAGGCGTTCCTCGTGGGCTACGTGGTGGACGAGGACGTTGTTGATGAGGGCCCAGCCGCTCTCGGTCAAGGTGATGACGACGGAACGCCGGTTGGCGGGATCGGTCTCGCGGGTCACCAGGCCCCTGGCCACCAGCCGGTCAATGCGATTGGTGATGGCGCCTGAGGTGACCATGGAGCTGTCCGAGAGTGCACCGGCGGTCAGCCGGTAGGGCGCCGGCCCGGAGCGGCGCAGGGTGGCCAGGATGTCGAACTCCCAGAGCTGGAGGTCGTCGCGGGCGAAGTTCTCGCTCAACCCGCGCTCGAGCAGGCGGCTCGCGCGCTGGATGCGGCCGACGATGCCCATCGGCGAGGCCTCCAGGTCGGGGCGCTCGGCGCGCCACTGCTGCAGCACTCGGTCGACGTGGTCGCCCATCCCGACCCTCCTCGAGGTAGAAGCGGTTGACGGAGAGTACCAAGAGGCCTAAACTCTTCAACATTAAACTTTACAACGTTAAGGAGAATGATGGGCAAGGCTCCCGAGATGGCCGCCGTTGGCGGTGCGACGCGTACCGCGGCCTTCACCGCTCTCGCCGCTGTTGCTCCGATGAGCTGGGGGACGACGTATCTGGTGACCAGCGAGTTCCTCCCGCCGGACCGCCCCCTGCTCTCCGGTGTGCTGCGCACGCTCCCAGCGGGGCTCGCGGTCCTGCTGGTCACCCGCATGGTGCCCCGCGGCCGGTGGTGGTGGCGCTCCGCCGTGCTGGGCCTGCTCAACATCGGCGCGTTCAACGCGCTGCTGTTCGTCGCCGCCTATCGCCTGCCCGGGGGCGTTGCGGCCACCCTCATCTCAATGCAGCCACTCCTCGTCGCTGGCTTGGCCGTGGTGCTGCTGGGAGAGCGGCCGACCACCTGGCGGCTCGGCTGGGGCGTTGCGGGCGTGGCAGGGGTCGCCCTGATGGTGCTGCGCGGGGAAGCGAGCTTCGACCTCCTCGGCGTCGTGGCGGGCGTCGCGGCCGCGGCGTCGATGGCGACCGGCATCGTGCTCATCAAACGCTGGGGTCAACCCAACGATGCCGGCCTGCTGTCGTTCACCGGATGGCAGCTCGCCGCGGGCGGTCTCCTGGTCGTCCCACTCGCCGTGATCGCCGAGGGCCCGCTCCCAGAGCTGGACACGGCCGCGATCGGCGGCTACGCCTGGCTGGCGATCGTCGGCACGCTGGTGGCATACGTGCTCTGGTTCCAGGGCGTGGGGCGGTTGCCGGTCGCGGCGGTGTCCTTTCTCGTTCTGCTCTCACCCGCGGTAGCGACCGCGCTGGGCTGGCTGGTGCTCGGACAGCCGCTCACCACCCTGCAGACCGTCGGGTTCGTCGTGGCCATGGTCTCGATCCTCGGCGCGCAGCTCACACCACAAGGGGCGCGCGCACTGCTGAGCACGACCCCGCGGACGAGCCACTCCGCGACGCGCTAGCTCCACCCGTCATCAACTCCACCGTCATCACACACGTCCGTTTCCAACGACGAAGGGAAGCACAGAACATGGGCCGCACCCTGCTGATCACCGGAGCCACCGGCAGCGTCTCCAGCGCGCTGCGGGCGACACTGGAGGGCTCTGACTTCGACATCCGCGCGATGATCCGAGACCAGGCCAAGGCCGCGCCGCTGCAGGACCAGGGTGTCCGGGTCGTGGTCGGCGACCTGGACGACCCGAGATCGCTGCCGCCGGCCTTCAAGGGTGTCCGAGACCTGTGGCTGCTGGTCCCCAACGGACCGCGGGCCCCGGAGAACAGCATGAACGCCGTCTGGGCCGCCCGGCAGGCCGGCGTCGAAAGGGTGGTCCGGCTCTCAGCCATCGGCGCGGCCCACGACGCGCCAACCCCGCAGCGGACGGCTACACGCCCTGTCCGACCGCGAGCTACAAATGTCCGGAATGAGCTGGACCATCCTGCGCCCGCACTGGTTCATGCAGAACCTGCTGAACGAGGCGGGCGACATCTCTGCACGGGGAACCTTCTCCCTCAACGCCAGCGACGGCCGACTGGGCATGATCGACGTTCGAGACATCGCGGAGTTCGCCGCGCGGGTACTCACCGACGGGCCGCAGCACCACGACGGCAAGACCTACACCCCGACCGGACCACGGTCAGTCTCCTTCGCCACCGTCGCCCAGCGACTCACCCGGATCCTCGGCAAACCGGTCGACTACATACCGGTCTCCGACGAAGCCCGGCGCAAGACTCTGCTCGACCACGGCATCCCGGCCTGGATCGCCGACATGCTCATCGAGTACTCCCAGGCTTACGCCGCCGGCTGGGGCGACTACACCAGCAGTGACTTCCTCGACATCGTCGGACACCCACCACGAGACGTCGACGACTTCATCCGCGACCACGTCGCAGCCTTCTCCTGAGCGCGCCTGGCCGGCGACCGGCGCCGAACCCGACGCAGCGAGGAAACCAGATGGACGACTCGTGCCGCTACTGGGGATTCAGGCTCGTTTGGTCTGCGCGCCCGCGGCATGCCGATGGCGTGCGAGTTGGGCTCTGCAGGACCGCGACGCCTACCGCGGACCCCTCGCAGCAGCGCACGCAGGCGCCCGTGCTGGTCATCGACGCGCGGTTTGGCGACCCACGAGCGCCGCAGCCGCCGGTGGAGCGCCGTCGACGCGCCGCTGACGGCGGCGGCGATCAGGCCGGCACAGCGCTCATAGCCAGGGTCGCAACGCGGCGTCTCGTACCCTGACCGTTATGCCCGCGCTCGCCATCCGCCTGCGCTCCGTGGTCAAGCGCTACGGGGAGATCGTCGCCGTCGACGGGCTCGACCTCGACGTGCCCGAGGGGACGTGCGTCGGCCTGCTCGGGCCCAACGGCGCCGGCAAGTCCACGACGATGCGGATGCTGACCGCGCAGACGATCGCCGACTCCGGAGAGCTCGAGGTGCTCGGCTTCACGCTGCCCCGCGAGTCCAAGCAGGCCCGCGCGCTGTGCGGCGTCGTCCCCCAGATGGACAACCTCGACACGACGCTCACCGTCGAGCAGAACCTGCGCGTGTTCGCGCACCTCTACCGGCTCGGTCGCAACGAGCGGCGCGAGGCGATCGAGCGTGCGCTGCAGGTCTCCAACCTGACCGAGCGCCGCGCCTCCAAGGCGGATGAGCTGTCGGGCGGGATGCGCCGCCGGCTGCTCATCGCCCGCGCCCTCGTGCATCGTCCACGCCTGCTGCTCATGGACGAGCCGACGGTCGGCCTGGATCCGCAGGTGCGCCAGGAGCTGTGGGCGCTCATCGACCAGCTGCGCAGCGAGGGCACGTCAATTCTCATGTCAACGCACTACATCGAGGAGGCGCAGCGCCTCGCGGACACCGTGACGATCATGGCGCACGGCAGCGCCGTCGCGACTGGCCGACCGCGCGAGCTCGTCGTGCAGCACGCGGGCCGCGACGTGCTCGAGGTCTACGGGCCGCCCGCGCGGCTGGCGGAGGTCGAGGGCGAGGCCGTCGCGTCCGGAGTGCGCACGCGGCGCACCGGCACGAGCGTCGCGCTGCTGGGCATCGAGGGTCGCGACGGCGAGCTGCCGGAGGGCGTGCGGCGCTCGGCGAACCTCGAGGACGTCTTCGTGCTGCTGACCGGGGAGGAGGTCGCATGAGCCGGCGCCCGAACAACCGCCTCGGCCGCCTGGAGCGTTCGGCCATCCAGGGCGTGCTCGTCCGCGAGATCACGAACTTCGGCTCCTTCTGGCGCTCGACGACGTTCGCCTCGACCGTCGATCCGACGATCTACCTGCTCGCCTTCGGGTTCGGCTTCGGCACGCTCGTGTCGCGGGTTGGAGAGCTGGACTACGTCGAGTTCGTCGGCACCGGCATCGTCGCGACGGCGGTCCTCTTCTCGTCGGTCTTCCCGGCGATGTTCGGGACGTTCGTGAAGTACCAGTACCAGCGGACGTACGACGCGATCCTCGCCGCTCCGGTGGATACGGAGGAGCTCGTCACGGGCGAGGCGCTGTGGATCGCGATGCGCGCCGGAACCTATGGCAACGTGCCGCTGCTCGTCGCGATGGTCTTCGGCCTGGATCCCAGCCTGGGGATGCTGCTCGTGCCGTTCATCGCCTTCATCGCGGGCTTCGGCTGGGCCTGCTTCGGGATCATGATCGCCGGGCTGCTGAAGTCGATCGACAACTTCAACTACGTCACGAGCACGGTTATCACGCCGACCTTCCTCGTCGCGGGGACGTTCTTCCCGCTCAGCGGGCTGCCCGACTGGGCGCAGGTGCTCGGCAACGTCAACCCGCTGCACCACTGCGTCGAGCTCGTGCGCCACGCGGCGTTCGGCTGGGATCCGAGCCACGACGCCGGCCACCTCGCCGCCCTCGTGGCGTTCGCGATCGTCATGTGGCGCCTGGCGATCCGCGCCCTGGAGCGCAAGCTCATCAACTAGATCGCTCGGCTCGCGCCGGACCGGGCCACGGAGGCGGCGGCCCCGCCGCAGACCGCCAGGCGCGCTACGCGGTCGGTGGCCGCTGCGCCTTTGCCTCGGCACGGGCCTTGGCTGCAGCGCGCTCGGCCCGATCGCGCTCCTCCTGTGCCTGCTCGGCTCGGCGGCGCGTGTCGTCGGCCTGATCCCCCACCTCGCGCGCCTCCGCGGCCTTGCGCTCGGCGAGCGCTTCGAGCTCCTCGGCCCGCGCGGTCGCCTCGCGCGCTCGGGCCTCGCGCTCGGCGCGCACCGTGGCGCTCTCGTAGCGGCCCTTGGCCCCCGCCGCCCAGGACGTGAACTCGATGTCGTAATGACGCGCGACCTCGGCCTCCAGATCGGGATCGAGCGTCGCTCCCGAATCGGCCTGCGGGCCGTCCTTGACCTGGTCGTGGTGGTAGGCGACGCGCAGGTGCTCACGCGCGACGCTCGCCCCCGCCAGCGGGACGAGCATGCGTTGTCGCCCGAGCATCCCGGACTTCACGCTGCCGAAGACCGCCTCCCGCGAGCCCTTCTCGAAGTAGACATCGTCGAGCTTGCCGATCTTCTCGCCATCGCGATCGATGACGTCTTGGCCCTTCCAATCCTCGATCTGCTCAATCTCCATGCCTGTGTTCTCTCCGTATCGGTCAGGGGGCAAGCGTCTTGTGGCGCCCGGACCACGAGTCCGCGACCCCGCTGGCGTACCAGCGTGAGAAGCGGCGGTCCGACGGTCCGCCCGCCAGCGTCGTGCGCAGCGATTGCGCGGCGAGGTCGGTGACCATCCGGTAGGACGGGCCGACGCAGATGTCGCGGCCGCCGGTCCGCAGCCGCTGGCCCTGCTGGATCGTCGCGCGGCCG
>Ga0190267_10000342_pt1 | contig 10426 bp, 8 predicted proteins | sample Popmic239T_FD_140332 | JGI IMG/M metagenome (GOLD analysis project Ga0190267, IMG submission 140332) | Populus adjacent soil microbial communities from riparian zone of Oak Creek, Arizona, USA - 239 T | ecosystem: Environmental > Terrestrial > Soil > Riparian zone | place: USA: Arizona... | reverse complement strand
TCGGTCGAGGTCGGCGGGGCGCTGATCGAAGGTGTGAAAGCAGGTGGGAAGTCGCAGCACCGCTGCCCGCAGACCCTCAGGTAGCTGGGCGAGGCCAGCGGTGAGCCCGGCCGAGCGTCTGAGCATGCTTTCGCATCGCCCGCCGGCGACGCCCGCCTGCACGTCTCGTGCCATCATCTCGACGATCCCTTCGAGCTCCTCGCGCCAGTGGCGGACCCGTCGCATCGACGGGCGACGGGCTCTCATGGCGCGGATCGCGTTCGCGCTCGCGCCCATGGCGGCGGCAGCGGGCGTGCCGAGCACGGGCACGCATCGGTCGAATTGGGCGGCCGCCCTGTCGAGCGGGTAGATCTCGGCGTGCAGATAGTCGTCGGTGATCTGTGCCATGCCAGCGGCGCGCAGGTACGCGTCGAGCGTCCGCTCCTGCAGCAGGTCGCCGAGCAGCAGCGACGCAGCCGTCGCGAGATCGTTGAGCAGCGCGGGCGCGGGCGCCGGGGGTGGGGTCCTTGGCGACCCCGGCTGCGGTGCGGAGGCGCCCGACGGCGCTTGCGGGTCGCCGCCGGCGGGGGCGACGGCGCCCACATGCGGGCCGGAGGCAAGCGCCTGCGGGACGAGGTCATCGGGCTGCGAGGCCAGCTGAAGGAGCTGCGCCGCACCTCCGAGCGCCGGGCTGCTCCGTTGTCTACGAGCGATTCGAAGACCAGCTCCCGCCGGATACCCCGCGAGCTTGACCATGACGGCCGCAAGGTGTCCGAGGGTACGGGCAAGGTCGTTCGAGACTCGCTGCCTGAGCGCAGCCCGGACCGGAAATGGAGGTGAGGTTGTCACGGGAGCTCGGGTGGGGTGTCGCCGGGCGCCGGGCTGGGGGGCGGGTTGGCGGGGCAGCCGTTGTCGGTGCCGGGCTTGTTGGGGCACCTGTCCTGGCGGTTGGGCACGCCGTCGCCGTCACGGTCACCGGGCTTGCCGGCCGGCGCGGGAAGTGGTGACGTTGACGGGGATGATCCAGGTGTCGGTAGCCGATCGACGCCGCCCGCTTGGGGGGGCGGGGGGACCTGTTGCTCGGGGGCCGCGCCCGCGGGCGTCGGGCGTGAGTTTTCCCCGTGCCAGTCCCCCACGCCGGGCACACTGCCACCCCGGCGGCGGGGAGCCCGGGCGGTGCTCCGGGCGCGCTCGCCGGCCACACCCCCGCTGGCACGTGGCGTGCGGTCGGCCTGCCCACCGCGGTCATGGCGCTGGGCGGTGGCCCCATCGTTGGCGCGCTGGGAGAGGAGCCCCTCAACGGAGAGCGGCTGCCCGGTCGCCTGCGCGGGGGATTGGATGTCCTGGTATTCGTCGTGTCGTGGATTGCTTATGTCCAAGTCCGGGCTCATGGCAAGAGCTGCGGAGATGGCCAAGACGACGCCAAAGGCCGTGCCGCGTGCCGCAGCGAAAGGACGTTCCCGCTGCGTGGCGATGAGACCGCTCGGTAGACGCAGTCGCGGCGTTACACGTGCTTTGCCCAGGGCGAGCGTGGGCGTCCCGATCTGGGCCGCGCAGCCCAGCAGGCACAGCGCCACCAGCGCGAGCAGGCCGGTGGTGGCCGATAGGTCGCCCGCGAGCAAGATCGCCGTGGTGACGACGCTGTCCACGGCGATGCTCGCGATTACCCCCAGGCCGAGCTCGGGGAGCGGTCCCCCGATCGACAGCAGCGGGACGAAGGCCATCCCCGTGCAGACGAGCAGGAACCACAGCGTCAGAACGATGCGCACGGGGCTCTGCACGTCGGCGGCCACGAGGGTGACCAGGAGGGCGCCTGAGATGACGATGACGAGCGGCCAGCGCTGGCGCCTGCTTGTCATGCCGGCCCCCGTGGCGTGCGGGCAAGCGCGAAGACTGTCGCGTCGCGGTTGTGGAAGACCGCCGCGAAGCGGGGAGAGGCGCGCAATGCGCGCTCGATCCGGCCGAGGCTCCCGGGCGGCAGCACACCGAGCTCGCTGACCTCGATTTTCTGGCTGCGCGTGATGATCACGAACGCGCCGTTGCGCGACGGGTCGCTCATCCACTCCGCCAGCACCGTCGCGGGATGCGCAAGGACGCGCCTACGCGACGCAGGCGGTTCCTGAGCGATCGTCACGTAATCCAGAAGCTCATAGTTCTTGAACTGGGCCGGATAGTTGTGGGTGCCTTCGATGAGCAGCGCGCCCGAGGACGCGTGCGTATAGACGTAGCGTGCCGCAGAGACCTCCGCGGGTGTGAAGTAGTACTGGTGCTCCTTGCCGTAGTAGGCGACGAGGAACGCCGCCAGGAAGACGGACGCGACCGCCGTCGACGCGAACGTCCACCGCCAGGACCGGTCGCGCCCCTTCGCGGACGCGAGCAGGGCATGCCCGGCGAGGAACGCCAGGAACGGGACGGCGAACAGGTAGATCCGAAACAGGATCTCGCCGTCGTAGTCACCGCTGAGGAACAGCAGCAGCGGCGCCAGCGCGAGCACGACCGCCGGCCGGTTGAGGCCGCGGCTGCGCCACTGGTGCAGCGTGCCTGCGAGGGCCAGCACGGCTACCCCCACGACGAGGGCGCGCGCCACCCCCGCGACGAGTACCTGCCCTTGGCTTAGCTGCGCGATTTGGGTGAGGCTTGACTCGGTGGTCACCCACGGCAGGCGGATCTTCTCGGACAGCGTTGCCGCGCGGCCGTCGACGTAGTTGATTGCGAAGACGAAGTCCCACACTGCGGTCAGCGCTAGGGCCACGACCGGCAGGCTGCGCACGCCGCAGACGTGAAAGAGCACGAGTACGGTGAGTGCCAGGGTGACCATGACCGCGGTCAGGGCGTGGCTGGCGGCGATCGCCGCCAGCAGCAGCACGACGAGCCCCACCATCGCGGCGCGCATCGCGTCCTCGCTCGATCGTTCGCCGGGGCCCGCCCACGGCTTCGGCTGGTGCTGCTCTCCGTTGGCCGGGCGCGCGAACCTCGGCAGCCATTTCAAAACGATGCCGATGACGATGAGATAGAGAAAGAACGCAAAGGCCTGCGGCGAGAAGTAGTCCTGGCCAACCCAGCAGGTGGTGAGGAACAACCAGCCGCCGAGCCAAATCGCGCGCCGGTCGCGCGTCAGGGCGCTGAACACGAACAGCACCGCTCCGAGGTTCAGCACGTTGAAGAAGACCGATCCCCAGATCGCGAGTCCGAGCGTGTCGTCGAGCCCGGCGATGTCGGTCAGCAGGCTGTCGAGTGCGAAGAACCCCGGCCAGTTGTGGTAGACGTCAAGAGCGTGGATATCCGTCGCCACGCTGCCGTGACGCTGGATGTAGTCAACGATCCCGACGTGCTTCCACGCCCAAGAGTAGCGCAGCGTGCCATAGACGATCGTTGGCGTGGCGTGCAAAAACGCGATCAGCGCGAGCAGATGCGCAGTCAGCAGCCAACTGCGCTGGGGGCACCTGTGCACGAGCGCGGCGAAGCTCATCGTCAGCACGAGCAGCGCGGCGAAGAAGCTGGCGGGTAGCACCGAGATAAGGCCTAGATCGGTCATCGCGCCCGGGTCGATCGCACTCAGCGAGACGACCCACAATCCCACCGCGACCGCCAGCGCGGCTGGCATAGCCGCGTCCTCCAACGTGAGCCTTCCGATCATCGCCCGCATCGTTACGAGCCATCCGCGGAATGCCGGCGCCCTGATTGCCCGCGCGACAGAGCGCTCTCGCCGAGAATCTGCGCGAGCACCGGATCGATGTTCCACCGCACCCACGCCCGGCTGCGCCCGTAGTGGGCGCACTTCGCCAGGTTCGCCGCGACATGATGCAGCCAGGCCAGCAGGACAAGGGTGCGCGTCCGTACGCTTGTGGACGGATCGTCCTGCGCGACGACGCTGACCACAGGCAGCTCCTCGGTTCGCCACCGCGGATCGCGAAGTATCTGCACCACGACCGCGCCGAGTTCGCGCCGCTCGATTTGCATCCGCGCCGTCATCACCAAATGCAGCAGGTCGAGCTCCGCCAGCCCTCGCTCGCAGCCCTGCTCCCAGTCGACGATGCCGAGCACAGCCCGAGCGTCCGAGCTCATCAGGAGGTTGCCGGGGCACAGATCTCCGTGGACCTGGCTCGTTAGGAGAAGTTTGCCACCCAGGATCTCGCGCAGCTCGTCGCGCAGGCAATTGATGGCCCTCGCCGCCTCTGGCAGGCGTGAACGGCGGGCGATGACCGAGCTTAGCCGGGCCAGCGGGAGGTCGACCCAGTCTCTCAGCAGCTCGTCGTCGACGCGCGTCACCTGCCGAGTGGCCTCGTGCAGTGGCCGGATCGCCGTCTCGGCGGCGACCAGCAACTGCTCGTGGCTTCCAGGGTCCCGCAGCAGACGATCGCCTGCGATGCCCGGCAGGCAATTCTCGACGACGAAGCGCTGACCATCCGCCACGCCGCTTGAGAGCACCTGCGGAACAAGTCGCGTCCAGCGCTCAAGGGTGGGGATGCCTCGCAGCCGCAGGACGGTGTCACGTTGGAGTCGTAGCGAACGCTGTGCCGCCTTGCTCGTGGCGAGCTTGACGAACGCTGACGGCGCCGCTCTCTGTGGCCCGACCATGCTCACCGCGACGTCGTTGCGGGTGCGCAGGTGCCCCTGCAGACGCCATCCCGACCGCCCGGGGTCGCGTGACCGCAGATCGTCGAGAATCGTCTGCCGCGCGCGCGCCCTACGGACGATCCGCCACACGTGCAAGCCCCAGATGCGCGCACTCGACAGCGCCAGCAGCGCGTGTGTTCGCCACCAGCGCCGGTGGGCGTGCCGCAGGTGGCCGGCGATGATCGCCGTCGCCACCGTGGACTGCGCCGCCAGCCACCCCAGCCCCAACCCCTCGATGCCGAGTGTGGCGAGCAACGGTAGCCCGAAGGCGAAGACGAGGCCGCTAAGCGCGACGTTCGCGCCGATGACCGCCCGCATCCTGCGCTGCACCCGCGCCACGTTCGTGTAGGTCACGAAGATCATCCACGGCAACGCCGAGAGGGCAAGCAGCCTCAGCAGCACAACCGATTCGCGGGAGTAATCTCCGCCGAGCAGCCCGAGGATGCCGGGCGCGGTGACGACCACGACGGCGACGGCGGGCACCGTTAGCCGGGCCGTTTCGAGCACCGTGCGGCGGCTGTGGGCCCGCAGCAGAGAGGGATCGAGCGAGGCCTCGGCGATCATCGACACGCCCATGCCGGCGGCGATGAGATACAGCGCGTAGGCGATCGACCAGGAGACGAAGTAGTACGCGCTCGCCTCAGGCCCCAGGACGCCGAGCACGATCAGCGGTAGCGCCCCGGTCGTGACGGTCAAGATGAGATACGCGGCGTAGTCGGCAGCGACGTAGCGAGCGACCTGGCCGGCTGCGACCGTCTGCTCCTGTCCACGGGTGGCCCGCACGTGGCGTGGTATCAGGCGGCGGAACAGCAGCAGGTTCAGCGGGACCACGAGCGCCAGTAGCGGCAAGGTCCACGCCACAAACGCGCCGAGTGTCGGCGCGATCGCTACCAGGACAACGAGCAGCACGATCTTCGTGACGGCGTAGACAAGGTTCTCGACCGGAACCCAGCCGGCTTGGCGAATGCCGGCGAAAACGCTGTCCTGGAGGACGAAGATCGTCCAGGCCATCGTGCTGGCGACGAACCACAGCGCGAGGCCGGGACGTTCACTGAGGAACCGAAGCCGGGGCGACCAGAGATCGAGGCCCGCGAGGAAGATCACGCTGACCACGGCCGACGCGCCGAGCGCGACGGCGTACGAGCGCGTGACGAAGCGCGCCGTCGTGTCGCCCGCTGTGGGCAGGAACCTGTTGAGCGCGCTCTTGAGGTTGACCTGAGCCAGGTTGGCGAGCAGCGTCATCGCTGAGATCAGCGCGGCGCTGACGCCGACGGCGGCCAGCGAGTAGGTGCGCGCCGCCACCACCCAATAGACGAGGCCGAGGGCCGACGTCAACCCCGAGCCCAGGACCAGCGCGTAGCCGTTGCGATACAGCGGCAGCTGCAGGCGCGTCCTGAGCCAGGGCATCGGTGGGTGGGCCACGACCGCGGTCGCGATCGCGGATCCCTTCATCGCCACACCTTCACGCTGTCGACCAGCGACGCGCTCGGAAACGTCGTCGAGGAGTCCGGCGCACCGGGCCACTGCCCGCCGACGGCGAGGTTGACGATCAGGTACATCGGCGTGCTCGGGACAACAGCGCCGCGCACGTGCCAGCGCACCACGCCGTCGACCAGCCAGGCGAGGCTGCCAGGCCGCCAGTCGATCGCGAACGTGTGCCAGCCGCTCCGCAGCCCCGCGCTGGCCCACCGCTCCCCGCGCTGCTTCGCAGCGCCGTCCGGAGCCCGCCAGTGCAGGTGAAACTCGACGACCTTAGGGCGCTGGCCGACGATCTCCATGACGTCGATCTCCGGCTTCGACGCGTGGGCTATGGGCAGCAGCCAGAACGCCGACCACAAACCCTTCCCCGTGGGAACGCGTGCCCGGATCTCGGCGCGGCCATAACGAAAGGCAAACTTCGGCCTGCTCGAGCCGCGCCCCGGCCCGGAGCTGATCATCCCCGACACGTAGCGGTGGATGCCGCCGTCCGAGCTGCGCGGCCGGCGCCGTTGCGCGACGAGCCGCAGCGCGCCGCCGCGCACGCGAACCTGCTCCGGCCGGTACCACTGCAGCTCATGGTTGCTCGCGATCGTGCAGCCGCGGACCGCCCACCAGTAACAGGTGCGCCAACGGCTGCGATTGAGCTGCGACCCGTCGAAGTCCTCGCGTAGCAGCAGTTGCGGCGGCGAGCGCGAGGCACCGCCATGTCGAGCGGTCACGACGCCCTGGGCAGCCGTCATCACCGCCACCACGAGCAGCAACGCCACCCTACGCATCCGTGAATCGAAGCGCCCGCTTGACCAGTCCGCGCGCCGCCGCGTCGGCCGCCGTCAGCGCGACGCGCTCGAAGCGATATTCCGCATACGCCACAGGTTGGGCCCCAAGCTTCTCCTTGAAGCGCGCAAGGGAGACAGAGGCGCCGCTCTCACCCATGTGGTAATGCCTGCAGCCGGCGTCGCACGCGTCGCGGATTGCGAGCCAGTGCAGCAGCTCATTTGCCGCCACCGGACCAGCCAGCTCCTTATCCATCGCGCCGCGCGTGTAGCTTGCGTCGGCGCCGAGCACCACGACGATCGAGGCGACGGCGACCCCGTCGCGGTAGGCGACCCAGACCCGCAGCGACGCGCCCATTGCCTGCGCGATGCATTGGAACTTCGCGAGCGGGTAGCGCTGGCGAGCCCGCAAGCGCGCGAGCGCGAGCGGCTCGTGCTGGGTGTGCGCCCAGCGCTTGACCGAGCAACCCAGCAATGTGTGAAAATCCGCTAGCAGCTCGTCGCTGCAGCCGCATTTGACGTGAAGCCTCGAGCGCTGGGCCTTGCGCACGGCCCGCCGCGCCGAGGACGCGAAAGCTCGCCGCCATACGTCGTCGATGCCGCCTTGAAGGTCAAGCACATGAGCGCGGCGCGGCAGCGAGGTGCCGCCGAGAGGCTCAGTCGCGTGCGCCCACAAGCCAGCCTGCAAGGGATTCGGCCGGATGCTCGTGCGCAGCGCAGGCAGTGAGGCGAGATCGGCGGCGACGAGCGACAACTCGGCCGCCTCGATCGGCGCGTCAGCCACCACGCCGCCCATCCCCCACGCGTGAGGCATTGACCCCTGGGGTGCGAGCGCGCGCGGGAATGGTCCCCTGCGCCGCGCCAGCGGCAGGATCATCCGCGTTCCGCCACTCGTCTCGTAGAGGCGGCTTGCGTCCTCATAGCAGCCGGTCGCGCAGATCGCGTCAGTCCACTCGGGCGTCTGGAAGGCGAGCCCGTCGCGATCGGCGGCGAGCACCTCGCGCCAGACACCGCGCGGCGCGGGGCTCGTTACGAGAAGCCGTGCACGCAGACGGGCAACCGGACGCGGGGAATGCCCCAGCGGCGCCGTCGCGCCTCTCATCGCGATGCTCCGGCTCGAGCGGTCCCAGACCAGCGCTCGACGAACGGCTCGATCCCGGCGCGACGAAGCGAGCGCCAAGCGGTCCGACGCAGCGGCCGGGGCCGCGGCGGGCGCCGCGCTACGTCGAGCATCTTCAGCAGCGCCTCGGCGCTCGTCCCGGCCCTGACGACGATGCGCGGAATCGCATAGGGGTCGTCTGACGCCGAGGCCACGCCGCCCGCCACCGCGCATGCGCTCCCCAGCCCCGCGCGGCGAACCTCCTGGCGCACGCGCCGCGAGTGATACCCATGCGGGTAGGCGAAGGAGGTGACGGGGCCGACGACGGCCGCGAGCTCGCGGCTGCTGCCGACGATCTCCTCGCGCGCGTGCGTCCGCGCCACCGTGTCGAGCTGAACATGCGTGTGGCCGTGCGCTGCGCACTCGACGCCCCCCTAGCTGATCGCGGCGATCTGCGACCAGCTCATCAGCGGCCGATCGCCTTCGCCGTGGCGCTGCAGCCACGCGCTCGTGGCCCCGACGTGGCCCGTCGTCACGAACACGGTAGCTATCAGGCCGTAGCGCACCAGTTGCGGCCAGGCAGCGGTGTAGAAGTCCTCGAACCCGTCGTCGAACGTGATCGCCACCGCGCGGGTGGGGAGCGCTGCGTCACGGCCGAAGGCCCGCCGCGCGAGCTCGCTGACCGTCAACGCGCTATAGCCCTCGCTCGCCAGAGCATCCATGTGCGCCGCAAACAGCTTCGGGCTCACAGCCCAAGTCGCGAAGCGGCGATCCACCACGTCCGCGACGCTGTGATACAGCAGCACCGGGAAGCGCTCGCCGTTCACGTCGCCCTCGCGACCCTGCGGCGACTCGCGACGTACGCGAACGGTCCCGCGAGCATCCCCAGCCGCTCGAGGCGAACGAGTTCCGGTGGATATCCGGCCGGCAGGCGGGCGTTCTTCGTCGATGCCGTGCTGAGTACGTGCGAGGCCGCGGCGGGCAGGCGCCGCGTCGCGGACCCCAGCAAACGCGGCCGGTCGAGCACGCACTTCGTTAGATAGGCCGTGAGGCCGACGCCGTAACCGTACACCTGGCGCTTGAGTGCGCGCAGGTCGCGGGGATGGCGATGGCGCACGATCGCCATCGGTTCGTAAACGAGGCTGTGACCACGCTGAAGCACCTCAAAAAAGGCGGCTAGGTCATCGCCGCCCATCGCGCGCGTCCCGGCGCCGAGCGCGGGGTCAAAGCCGCCCTGGGCGATCAGCGCCGCGCGCGCGAAGGCCATGTTCGCGCCCGAGCCAAGCTTGCCGGCCGCAAAAGGAAACAGCGGATCAGCCGGGCGGTTGGCACCGAGGTCAAACACGCACCGGGTGGCGCCCTTGTCAAATCCGGCGTAGCCCTCCAGCAGCACCTGCGCACGTGTCGTCAGCTCGTAGGCAACGATCTTGCCGGTCACGCAACCGACATCGGGGGCACTCGCGAAGGCCTCGGCGAGGCGCTTGAGCCAATGTTCATCGGCGACCACGTCATCGTCGGTGAACGCCACCAGCGGAGTTGTCACCTCACGCAGCCCCCGATTGTGAGCGGCCGCAAGGCCGAGCCTTGTGCCCTCGACATACCTCAGTGGCCCATGCCGGGCATAGCGAGCCACGATCGCTGGCGTGAGCTCGCCGCCCGGGGCATCATCGACGACCACGATGAGCGTCGGCGGGTGCGTCTGGGCCAGCAACGAACGCAGACAACCCGAAAGCTCGACCGGACGGTTGCACGTCGCTACGACAACGCTGGTGGCAGTCATCGCGCGTACGCCCCCGGCCGTGCGCCGGCCGCATAGCCCACAACGGTTGCGGACAGCCCGAGGACAATCGAGCCCGCGCGCGCGAGCCCCGCGAGCTCGCCGCGCAAGAACGCGGCGAGACCATCGCGGACCCCGGCGGGTAGCGCCCGGCGCGCATAGCTGCGCTCGCTCTCAAGGGCGCGCCGACGGCCACAGCGACGGGCGACCTCGGCCTTCGACACGCCCTCGGCATGACAGCGCGCTACAAAGTAACCGAACCGAGCTCGCTCGCGCCCTACGCGATGACCGACTCGCGTGGCGGGGTCATAGACAATCATCCCTTCGGGGAACTCCTGGCCGAGTCTGATGCAAAGCTCGGTCTCCTCGCAGCCCAGGCGGTCAGCTCCGACGCGCCCAAGCCCACCCGCGAAGCCTCCCACACGCTCGATCGCCTCGCGTCGGAAGGACATGTTGGCGCCGATCAGGTTGCGCACCGGGGAGCGGTCCTCGGGCTGTCCGCGATAACTGCAGCCCACAACCCAGTCAAACTCGGGTGGCATCCAGCGCGGACGCCGATCGTCGAAGACAGGCAACACCACACCGCCCGCTCCCAGGACGCGCGGGTCCCGATACATCGCCGCGAGCCGTTGTATCCAGTCCGGTGCTGCGACGGCGTCATCGTCGAGGAACGCGACGACGTCGCCGCGCGCGGCGCGCACG
>Ga0190267_10000341_pt1 | contig 10429 bp, 6 predicted proteins | sample Popmic239T_FD_140332 | JGI IMG/M metagenome (GOLD analysis project Ga0190267, IMG submission 140332) | Populus adjacent soil microbial communities from riparian zone of Oak Creek, Arizona, USA - 239 T | ecosystem: Environmental > Terrestrial > Soil > Riparian zone | place: USA: Arizona... | reverse complement strand
GCCGTGGAAGCTGCCGAACTCGTCCACCGCGGTGCGCGTCGTCACCGTGCGCCCCTCGGCCGACTCGAGCTTCACCACCACTTCCTTCTTCTTCGGCGTCAAAAGCCGCGCCAGGAACGTGTCCGGCTGGCGCACCAGGCCGCGGAACTTCACCTCGTCTCCCGGCTTGTAGATGGGCCGGTCGCTGTAGATGAAGACGTCCGGCGCCACCGCCAGCGCCGAGTAGAAGTCCGTGTCCACCAGCGCCGTGTCATTGCCCGCCGAGACGGTGGCCAGCACGCGCGGCTCCGTCACCGCCAGCGTCACCTCGCCCTTGTCATCCGTCTGGCCCGTGGGGCCCTCACCCGTGGGCAGGAACACGCGCACCTGCGCGCCCGAGCGCGGCTTCTGGTCCCGTCCCGCCACGCGCACCAGCACCTGCCCATCCGTCTGCTTCAGCTGCACGGTGAGATCGGTGACGACGAGCACCACCTGGCCCTCCACCTTGCCCTGCACCAGCTGCAGCACGTAGGTGCCCGCCGGCAGCGGGGCGAGCATCACCCGGCGCTCCTGGAAGCCGCTGCCACCCCACGAGGAGAAGCCCGGGACGCTGAAGTCCACGCCCGAGCCGCCCAGGTCCAGGTTCAGCCACTGGCTGCGCACCACGCTGAAGCCGGGCGGCACGCCGATGAGCTTGTCCGGGCCCTCGGCCAGCTGGTTGAGCGAGGGCGCCGTGTCCTCGGGCCCGCGCTGCGGCAGCGCCGGGGAGACCATGTCCCGGAACTCCGTGCTGAAGGAGTACAGCAGGTACGTGGTGGGCAGGCGCACCGCGTTGAGGCCGCGGCTGAGCGCGCGCCCGGGGTTCTTCAGGACGGGCGGCTCCTCGTACGCGCGGCGGATGTCGCTCTGGGCCTCGATGAAGGCGTTGAGGTTCTCCGGCTTGAGCACCCGCAGCTCCACCGGGCCCTTGCTGTTGAACGCCACGTCCACCGCCACCGGCTCGGACGGCGCGTAGGCGCGCGGCACGGTGATGTACAGCGGCTTGGCCGCGGCCACGCCCGCCAGCGTCAGCGCCGCCAGCATCGAAATGCGCATGGAGAACTTCATGACCCGAACCCTCCCGGAACCAGCGAATCACCCTGCACCGTGCCGCGCAGGCCTACGTACGGCAGCGTCTCGAGATCGCTGCGCGCCGCTTCAATCTCCGGCGGGGCCGAGCCCGGCACCGGCGCCTTCTTGCCCAGCTGCTGCTCGGACCAGTAGCCGTCGGCCAGCAGCTGGCTGAGCAGCTGGCCCGTATTCACTCCAATCGTCACCGAGCCCGGAGCGCGCAGGCCCGCCACCACCGGGCCCGCCGCGTTGAGCAGGTTGGGGCTCTTGCCCTCGCAGGCCTTGCGCAGCCCCTCGAGCACCCCCTGGCTGGAGGCCATCACCTGGTGCTTGCACAGCGTCTCGTGCACCAGCGCGTTGCCGCCGTTGAACATGTTCCTCAGCGCGGCGGCGTCCTCCGTGCGGCCCCAGAGGATGGCGAACTCGTGGTCCAGCGCCGCGTCGCCGCGGGGCGTCCAGAGGATCGCCACCTGGCGCGTGCGCACCTGCCCCGGGTCCTCGCCAGCCCAGTACGCCTTCACCTTGTTGCCATCGAGCGACTCGGGCAGCTTCAGCTGCAGCGCCAGCAGCACCGGCGTCTCCGCGGGCACCAGCTTGAGCAGCTCATCCGAGAGCGGCGCCGCATCCAGGCGCACCTTCTCCAGGAGCGGCCCGGCGATGCCCCGGCCCACCAGCCGGGTGCCCTCGGCGGCGAACCGCAGCCGGGTGCCGTTGTCCAGGCTCAGCGCGTGGGTGAGGAACGCCATCTCGCGCCCGAGCACCTCGGCATTGAAGCCCAGCTCCAGGTCCACATCGTCGGGCGCCGACAGGTCCGGCGCCTCGGCGCACAGGCCGCGCAGCACCAGCGGGGGCTGCCGCGCCACCACCAGCCGGTCCCCGGCGCGGCCCACATATAAGGAGTGATCGGCCACCACCCACCGGGCGATCTTGAAGCCTCCCTGGGGCACCGCCACGCTGCTGGTCCCCGGGCAGCTGGCCGCGGTGAAGCCGCCGCGCTCGGCCACCTTCTCCATCGCCTCGTAGGCCGCCACCGCGGTGCTGTTCGGGCGGGGGATGATGAAGACCGGGGCGTTCGCGTCGCTGGGGCCCACGAACCACAGCGCGCGGAACGGAGAGTCCAGCAGCTGGCCGGCCACCACGTCGAACACCGCGCCCTTGAAGGAGGCCTGCAGGTCCTCTCCGGACGAGCCGAAGAAGGCGGCCCAGGAGCTGGCGAAGCCCTGGCCCAGCGGCTTCTTCAGCTGCTCCTGCAGCCAGCGGTTCTCCACCAGGGCGTGGCGCACCTTGCCCGGCTCGTACACGTCCACCCAGACGGCGGGCGTGGCGTCGCCGTGGACGCTCAACGGCTTGGGCGCGGGCGGCGGAGGCCTGCCCTCCACCGTGGCGCCAGCGCTGGGCGTGCCCCGCGGGCCCGTGGCCGAGGGCTCCGAGCCGGAGGAGGAGGTGCTGCCCGAGGTGTTGCCGCTGCGGCGGCCCAGCACGAAGGCTCCCGCCACCGCGCCGCCCACCAGCACGCTGACGAGCGCGATGAGCACCGCCTTGGGAAGGCCCTTGTCCGGTGGGGGCGGCACCGGGGGCTGAACCTCCGTGGGCGGAGGCGTGCCCGGAGGCGGGGTTTCGGAAGTGCTCATGGCATCCACTCCTTGAAGCGGAAGAAGCCGAGGAAGGCGGTGTTGTGGGGCACGGGGCGCCACTCCACGGGCGCCTCGGTGGCGAGCCGGTGCAGCACGCCGGTGCGAACGGCGGCGCCCTTCTCGCCCGGGTGGTAGACGACGCGGGCCGGAGCGTGCGCCTTGTCCTCCGGGCGCACCACCAGCATCAGGTGAAAGAGGGGGCCTGCCTCCTGCTCCTGGCGGAAGGCCAGCAGGTCGCCCGTGCGCAGTGTCTCGAGGGTGGCCTCGGCCCGGCCCAGCGGCACGAAGCTGCGGGTGAGCAGCGTCTCCGCGTCCGCGAAGTCCGTGGGCCGGCCGTGCACATCCCGCCACAGCGGCTGGGCCAGGCGCTCGGGGAAGAAGCGCTTGTAGGCCCCGCGATAGGCGAAGCGGATCAGCCCCGCGCAGTCCCGCTGATCCGGGTGCCAGGCTGGATCCATCTTCCGCACCTGGGCCACGGCCAGCTGGGCCAGCTCGCGCCGCAGCAGCACGTCACGCGCCTGGCGGGACTCGGACGCACCCGGTGCTTCGGGCGCGGCGGAGGCCCGCGGCGGTGAGGCGGCGAGCGCCAGGGTGAGGGCCAGGAAGAGCATGGCGCAGCCGGGAGGCCTCAGTCCCCTTCCTCGCTGCTCTCGCCCTCTTCGCCCTCGCCCTCGTAGCCGCCCTCGTCACCATCGCCGCCGGAGCCGCCGGAGGAGACCGCCTTGGCGGCCTCCTCGAGGTTCTTGGGCCAGGAGGGGTGCTTGGGCGCCGGGTCCTGCGAGGGCACGTACACCTCGGCCTGGTTGTCTCCGAGGATGTTCACCCAGGCGAGCACGCGCGTGGTGCCCGGGGTGGCCAGGGGGATGCGCACCATGCGGCGCACCTCGCCGGGGGTGCCCTCGAAGAGCGCCACGTTGAGCGTGGCCACGGTGTGGGCCTTGTCTCCGCTGGGCCAGTAGTTGGTGGCGATGAGGTACACGCCCTTGGGCGGCGCGCGGTGCACATAGAGGTAGGGGCCGTAGGCGGGCTGATCGAAGTCTCCGCCCTGCTCGTTGAGGAAGAAGGTGCCGCCGCTGGGGCTGGCCGTCTCGGCCCAGTACACGTGCGCCATGTTCTCGCCGCTCAGCTGCCCGGCGCTGGAGACGCTGCTGTCGGTGGGCTCGTAGAGGTGCAGGTCCGTGTAGACGCCCTCGGTGTCGCTGGTGAGGATGGCCTTCATCGGCACCGGAGGAATCTGCGCGTACGTCGTCACCTGGGCCCGCGCGGTGCCCGCCTTGTTGGTGGCCAGCACGGTGACGATGTTCTTGCCGCTGGCGGCGGGGAACTTGCGGCTGAAGCGCCCGTTATAGGTGCGCATCAGGTAGCGGTCTCCGTTGATGGAGACGACCACCGGATCAATGGTGGTGTCGCTGAGCGTGCCCTCCACGAGCATCATCCGGTCCACCGTCCAGCCACCGGTGGGCGCCGAGATCGTCACCTTGGCCAGCTTGGTGCCCGAGCCAAGGGGCACGCCCGTCTGGCGGGGGTTACCGTTCTGCGTCAGGAGGAGAGCCAGAAGTACAGGCAGCATCGGGGTGCGCCCTCTTCAGAAGTGGTGGAGCCGCGGTGAGTGCCGAAGGGGCGACAGACTGCGGCAGCAGGCCGCCTCTTTTCAAGCCGCCTTCCGACACGCACGTGCCGTGCAATGCTCCCGGACTTGTGGCATGGGCCCCGCGGCCACTCAGGACGGTCAGGGCTTCGAGCACTCAGGCCCGGGGGTGGCGCCAGTCCTCCGCCTCGTCCAACGGAACGCTGAAGCGGAACGTGGAGCCCTCGCCCGGAGCGCTCTCCAGCCAGATGCGCCCGGCGTGCGCTTCGATGATCTGCCAGCTCAGGTGCAGCCCCAGCCCCACCACTCCCGAGTACCCGTCCGCGCCCGGCGGCAGCGGCTCGTACAGCGGCTCGAAGACATGCGGCTGGCGCTCGGGCGGAATGCCCGGCCCATGGTCACTCACCGACAGCAGCGCCTCGCCGCTCAGCCCCTGCAGCCGCACCTCGACGGGCCCATGGGGCGGCGAGTACCGGATGGCGTTCTCCAGCAGGTGCGTCACCACCTCGCCCATGCGCTGGCGGTCCATGTTCACGATGAACGAGCCGCTGGCCTCCAGCACAATCGCGTGGTCCGTGGTGCGCGCCAGCGCCTCGATGCGCTCGGCCACCAGCTCGCGCAGGTCGAACCGGTCCCGCTCCAGCTTCGGCAGGCCCGGCGCCATCCACACCGCCGCCAGCAGGTGCTCCACCAGCCGCCCGAGCCGCCGCGTGCTGCGGGTGATGGCCGCCAGCCCCTTCTGCTGCCGCACCGAGCCGGCCTCCATCCGCGCGAGGAGCTCCGCCCACGTCTGAATCGTCGTCACCGGCGTGCGCAGCTCATGGGCCGCCGCCGACATGAACTCCTCGCGCAGCCGCAGCGCCTCGCGCACCTCCTGGAACAGCCGCGCCTTCTCGATGGCCAGCGCGAACAGCTGCCCCACCGTGGCGTGGAACTCCAACTCCCGCGGGGAGAACTGGCGCGGGGTGTACGTGAAGCACGTCATCACTCCCACCAGGTGCCCGCGCGAGTGCAGCGGCACGGCCACCATGCCCCGGAACCCCTCCTCCAGGGCCAGCGCCCGCGAGAGCACCGGCGTGCTTTCATTCAGCACGTTCTCGACGATCTGAATGCTCTCGCGCCGCGCGGCCTGCGAGGTGATCAGCGGCTCGTCGAAGGAGAGCTTGTGCAGCCGCTCGCGGATGCCACCGGCCAGGCCATGAGAGGCCGCCAGGGTGAGCTGCCGGTGCTCGGGCTTCACCAGCCACAGCCCCACCGCGTCGGCGCCCAGCGCGTTGATGCTCTGCTCGATGGCCACGTGGGCGATCCGGTCCAGCTCCACCTCGCGCACCAGCGCCTGGCCGATGCGCGATAGCGCCAGCTCGCGCTCGAGCAGCCGCGCCACGTCCTCCTCGCGCCGCTCGATGCGGGCCGCCATCTCGTTGAAGGCGGTGCCCAGCTCCTCCAGCTCGTCGCCGGTGGTGATGTGCACCCGCTTGCGCATCTCGCCCCGGCCCAGCGCCTGCGCCACCGACTGCAGCTGCCGCACCGGGCGGGCGTGGATGCGCGCCAGCGCCGTGGACATGAGCGTGCCCAGCAGCACGATGCCCGTGAAGGCCGCCAGCTTCGCGCGCAGCCACTGGTAGAGCGGAGCCAGCGCCACCTCGCGCGGCGTCGTCACCCCCACCACCCACCCATACTTGGGCGTGGGGACGAAGGCGCCCAGGGACACGTCCTTGCTGAGCGGGCTGGTGAACCGGTCGAGCTGCACGGGGATGCCCGCCAGCGCCGGCTGGAGCGGCTCGAACGGAAGGAAGGCGCCACTGCTCGCGAACGGAAGATCCGGGTAGCCCGTATGGAAGGCCAGCCGTCCCGAGGGGTCCGCCAGGAAGATGGACTGCTCGGAAGCCCCCCGATTGCCCAGGTAGCGCTGCTCCAGCAGATCGGTCTGCAGCACCACGTTCACCACGCCCATCGGCCGGCCCTCCGGGCCCCGGATGGGCACCGAGGCGAGCATCGCCGTGCGGATGGGACGCCGCAGTTCGATTACCTCGGAGATGACCGGGGCATTGGTGGCCATCACCTTCTGAAAGTAGGGGCGGTCGCTGATGCGCAGCCGGGGCTCTGGCGCCGCGCGGGGCTCGCCCCAGCCCCGGTTGACGCCTTGAGCGTCATACACCCCAATGGCGTCATAGCGGGGGTTGTGCTCCTTCAGCCGCTGCAGGTGCGCGTCCAGCCGGCTCGAGTCCATGCTCTGGACCACCGGATCATTGGCCAGCGCCCAGCCCAGATCGATGGCGGCATCGAACGAGTCCGTGATCTGCACGGCCACCGCGTGGGCCGTCATGCCGTGCGCCTCGAGGATGGTCCCCTGCGTCCTGCGCAGGCCCGACATGAAGTCGACGCCCAGCAGCACCAACACCGGCAGCAGCACGGCGAGGAAGGCCAGCAGGAGCTTCAGGTGAAAGTGCATTCGCGGCATGGGCGGGCGGGCGGAGTTCTCCCTATGAACCGCGCCGCCTCGCTCGCTCTGCCGCATCGCGCCCCATGGCAGACAGGCCTGGCCTGCGCCCGCCTCACGGGCCGGGGAGCAGCCAGGCCGCCTCGCCCCGGCTCAGGGCGAGGGCACCAGCCCCTCGCCGCGCTTCACCAGCACGACGCGCGTGTAGGCCATGCTGAACCCCAGGCGCACCGCGTTGCGCTCGGTGGGAATGCCTGGCCCGGAGATGATGAACGCCAGGCGGCTGCCCCGCTCCCGCCCCCGCTCGAGCCGCGCGGCGATCAACGCCTGTTGCACGCCGCGCCGCCGGAAAGCGGGCTTCACGGAGGTGCCGAACAGCGCGGTGGAGCCTCCGCTCGACTCACAGCCTCCGGCGCCCACCACCTCGCGGCCCACCCGCGCCACGTAGGAGTCATACGTGGCAGACCGCCCGCCCTTGAGGCCCGCCTCCATGAAGACGTCGGGCACGGGCTCACCCTCGGGGAGAAAGCCGCTGGCGGATACCGTGACGTACTCCCGGAGCGCGGCTTCATCCGCCGGGTCCACCCGCTCCACCGTCACCCCGGACGGCCAGCCCTGAGGCAGCAGGGCGCGCGGCTCCTCGCTGGGCGGCAGCGGCCGGGCCAGCACGTTCTCGAACTCCTTGAGCACGAAGCCCCGGCTGGCCAGACCCGCGAGCAGCGCCGGAGGCGTGAAGGAGCTGAGCTCCACCTTCGGCTCGACGCCGCGCTGGACGAAGAAGGCGACGAGCCCATCGAGCGCCGCGTCCGTGAGCGGCCCCTCGAGCCCGAAGCCGCAGGCCTTGTTCACGTAGGATCCCGGGCCGCCGAAGGCCAGCCACCCCTCGGCGAAGGGCTGGGATTCTCGCGCCAGCTCGGCGGCGGCGGTGGCCTGCTTGCGCTCCACCACGCGGGCAATCCCAGGGAAGTCCAGGTCATTCATGTCGAGGTCGCCTTCATGGCTGTAAGTGCGTCAGTGGAGCGGCAGCCGTGAGCTGACTCCTCGCTCAACAGGCTCTCAATGGCCCGCTCCTCTTCCAGCTCGGGGCGTCTGGCGGCTTCGGGCTCGGCGTAGGGTGCCATGACAGCAGAGGGTAGCGCGTGCGCACCGGCGCCGCGAGGCGGAGCGGTGGCCGGCCTCCTCATCGGCGGCGAGGTCACTCGTGGGCCAGGTAGCGCACGGTGCTGGTGCCAAAGACCTGCTCGGGCGTCTGCTGCTGGCCCCGGGGCTCGTGCCCGCTGGCCAGGCGGGGCTTTCCCCCCAGCCCGGGGAGGCCTGGCTCCACCACGGCGAGCCTGGGCCCCATCGGCGTTCCCGTCAGGGCAATCACCGGCAGCCCACGCCCCATGGCCTCCAGCAGCGCGCCGCCGTCCACCGCGCGCCAGCCCCGCGAGGGCGCCGCCTCATTCAGCCACTTCCAGAGCTCCGCGGCCGAGCCCGGCCGGAACACGCCGGGAAAGCTGGTGGGAAAGGCGCTCTCCAGCGAGGTATGCAGCGCGCTCATCACATCGAAGACGAACACATGGCCCGCGTCGCGCAGCTCCGGGGGCCGCGGGGCGTAGCGGGGGTTGGTGGCCACGGCGAACTGGTTGATGACGTTCTGGGTATAGACCACCGTGCGCTCGCCCGGCTTGCACTGCACGGGAGCGGTGACGCTGATGTCGTAGCGGGTGAGCGACACGCCCTCGGCCGGAGTGAAGCCGTCATGGAGCAGCGTCACCGCGGCCCTGGGGAACGGCGAGCGGGTGGCGCGCGACGGGCCCCGGCGCAGGCGGGCGAGCTTCTTGGCCTCGTCGGCCAGCTCGAGCAGCTTGTGGAGCTTGCCGGCCTTCAACTGCACCGAGGTGGACTGGCCGGGCCGGTCGCGCGCTGGCGCGGGCGCGGGTGCCGCCGGTGGCTTCCTGGGCTGAGGAGGCGGGGCGCTGCTGACAGGCGCGGCCGCTTGGGGCGGCGCCGCCTCGGGCGGAGGGGGCTTCGCGGCGGGCGGCGGCGGGCGACGCTCGAGGTTGACGACGGGAATCTCGGCCGGCCGGGCCTCGGCGGGCGGCCGGGCCATGGGGCGGCCAGCCGGAGCGGCCGGGGCCGCCGGAGCAGGCGGCGCCCGGGGAGCCGGGTCCGGCTCGAGTGCCTTCCGGGACTTGGAGGTCGCCGCCGGCACGGCAGGCGGCTCCGCCGGCGGGCGAATGGGCCTCATGGGCACCGTCGGAGCGGTGGGCGACGCACCTGCACCCACCACGGGGATGGGCAGCTCGGCCAGCGTTGGAGCGCTGTGCGGATCGGGCCTCAGGGGCCTCATGGGCACCGTCGGCGCGGACTCCCTCCGGTCAGCCGAGGTGTCCTTCTGCTGGCTCCCGGCCGGCTCACCCTTCGGTCCACGGGAAGTAGGCTTGTCCTGTCCCATGCGCTCAGAGCACCTCGACGGCCACGGTAGGGGTTCTCCCACCATCGTAACCCGCTGGCGTTCCGCGGTCAGCGGTTGATCCACGCTCTGCATTTCCAGGATTTGAGAAAGCCCGGAAGATCCTGGGCAGGCACCTGTTCGTCTCAGGCCCATGTCTCCACGCCTGTTGGTACGCCGCTGTGTGGTGTGATATTCGCCGTCACGTTTTCAGTCGGTTACAGGGGGGCGTAAGTCCTAGCGGGACCCCGTGCCGAGGCGGGTGCCGGGATTTATGAATCAGCCAATGCGCAGCCTGCTCAAGTGCTCCCAGTGCGGCGCCATGCTGCCGCCAGGAAAGACCGTGTGCCCCAAGGACGGGGCGCGCGCCGTGGCGGAGAACCCCTTCGTCGACGAGGCCACCGTCCGCCGCGACTCGAGCGCGACGGCCGCCACCGGCAAGGACCACGAGGCCGTCGCCGCCCACTCCCCGATGGACCCCACCCCGATGCAGCCCCGGGTGTTCATCGACGCGAGCGAGGACGATGACGACGAGGTGACCGCGAGCAAGCGGCGGTGGGAGGAGACGGTCTCCCGCGACGTGATGGTGGGCAAGCAGCTGGGTGACTTCGTCGTCAAGCGCCGCATCGGCGCGGGCGGCATGGGCATCGTCTACGAGGGCGAGCACCCCGTCATCGGCCGCAAGGTGGCCATCAAGATTCTGCGGCCCGAGTACTCGGAAGGCGGCAACGCCAGGGATCTCATCGCCGAGGCCCGCGCGGCCAGCGCCATCCGCCACCGGGGCATCATCGACATCTTCGGCTTCGGCACCATCCCTCACATCGGCCAGTACATGGTGATGGAGTACCTGGAGGGCGCGCCGCTCGACGAGGTCATCTCCAAGCGCGCCCCCATGCTGGAGACCGAGGTCATCGCGCTGCTGGACGAGCTGCTCAGCGCGCTCAGCGCCGCCCATGCCAAGGGCGTGATTCACCGCGACCTCAAGCCGGGCAACATCTTCGTGGTGCGCGACTCGGGCGGTAACGAGCTGGTGAAGGTGCTGGACTTCGGCCTGGCCAAGCTCAGCGAGGTGCCCCACGGCACCAGCCCGCAGACGCGGGCCAGCATGATCGTGGGCACCCCCGAGTACATGGCGCCGGAGCAGGCCACGGGCCAGGCGGTGGACCCGCACACGGACCTGTACTCGGTGGGCGTCATCGCCTTCGAGATGCTCACCCGGCGGCTGCCCTTCGAGGGCCCGT
>Ga0190267_10000340_pt1 | contig 10435 bp, 8 predicted proteins | sample Popmic239T_FD_140332 | JGI IMG/M metagenome (GOLD analysis project Ga0190267, IMG submission 140332) | Populus adjacent soil microbial communities from riparian zone of Oak Creek, Arizona, USA - 239 T | ecosystem: Environmental > Terrestrial > Soil > Riparian zone | place: USA: Arizona... | reverse complement strand
GCGTCAGCGTCCTGAAGCCGAGCAGGCGCAGGAGGCGGAGCTGGCGGCGGAAGCGGCGCGGGTCGAGGTCGATCCGCTCCTGCCCCGGCTTCAGCTCGCCGGCGAAGCGGTGGTAGACCAGGACCGAGTAGGAGCTGGTCAGCCGCCGCCACTCCTGCTCGGTCGTGTTCTTGCGAACCCCCTCCCAGAAGGCGATGTCCTCGGCCAGCTGCCGCCACCGCTGCGAGCGCGGCGCGGCGAGCCGTGCCAGCCGGCCGATCAGCGGCACCCGGCGGGCCAGCCGCGTGCGCCACGGCGCCTCGCACCAGGTCGCTGCCGCCGGCTCGCTCAACGGACGTAGCGCTCGAGCGCCTCCTCCCAGGCTTGCCCCGAGTCGTCAGCGGCGACGACTCCGTCGAGGGTCTTCTCCTGGGTCGCGTTGAACCGGGTCGCGTAGAAGTTGTGGTAGACGAGGTCGCCGAAGACGGTCCCCACGTCCCCCGGCCCGCGCTGGCTGGTGACCTCGAAGAAGTGGACGTTCGGCGCCTCGCGGGCGGAGATCTCCTCGCCGACGTCGCCGGAGGCGTCGCGCCCTTCCGAGCGCGGGACGTAGTTGGAGCGGAAGGAGTGGCCCTGCTCGACGAACCGCGCCATCCGCATCGCCCAGCAGCAGGGGTGGACGTACTCGCGGTTCAGCCGCGCCCCGGCGACCATCGCGCCTTCGTCGAGCGGCGCCAGCAGCCGCTCGAGCCAGTCGTCGTGCAGGGGGAAGGCGTCGACGTCGAGGGCGACGACGAACTCGGTCTCGCAGAGGAGGACGCCGAGGTCCATCGCCAGCTCGTGGCCGACGTTGACCGGGAGCGCCAGCGCCGCGACGTCGTCGCGGGCGGCGAGCCGCTCCCGGGAGCCGTCGACCGAGCCGTTGTCGACCGCGAGGATGCGGGTGCCCACCGGGCTGCGCCGCCTGACGACGTCGATCAGCACCTCGAGGTGCGGCCAGGAGTTCCAGTTGACGGTGACGATCGTCGCCGCACCCGGCTGCAGGCGGTCGAGCCGCCGGCGGGCACGGGCCCGCAGCGCCGGCGCCGCCAGCCGCCAGCCGGCGATCTGGGCCGGGCGGCGCAGGCGGGGGCGAGTGGAGGCGGGGATGTCGTTGACTCGGAGGAGCGTCACGCGGGGTCGGCGGCATCATGACGGAGCCGGACCATTCGTTGGCAAATCCGGCCGCGGCGCAATTTCGCCGTTACCCTCGGTCGGTGGGGCACGAGGTCCATGCACCGACTCCGCCGCAGCCCTCCTCGACCAAGCGCCTGCGGGGCATCGAGGGAATGCGGGCGCTTGCCGCCGGCACGATCGTCCTCGTCCACGTCTGGGGCTTCTCCTCGCCCGACGGCGACGCCCTCGGCTTCGACCTCTGGATCGGCGACGCGCTCTCGACCCTCTCGGTCGGGGTGACGCTGTTCTTCACGCTCTCCGGCTTCCTCCTCTACCGGCCCTTCGTCGCCGCGATCGCCCGCGGTCGCGAGCACATGTCGATCGGCGCCTACTTCCGCAACCGCTTCCTGCGGATCGCCCCCGCCTACTGGGCGATCCTCTTCGCCTGCGCGGTCGTGATCGGCACCGTCTACCTGCGCGAGGGTGCGGTCCTGGAGGTCGGCCGGCTCGTCAACCCCGCCGAATTCCTCCAGGCCGCCCTGCTGCTGAACAACTACCGCCCGACCACGCTCGGGATCGGGATCGGGCCGGCCTGGTCGCTCGCGGTCGAGCTGGTCTTCTACCTAGTCCTGCCGCTGCTGGTGCTCGGCGCCGCCTGGGTCGCCGGCCGGGCCGCGGGCCGGCGCGGGCGGGTCCTGGCCCTGCTCGGGCCGCCCCTCCTGCTGCTGGTCGTCGGCCTCAGCGGCAAGCTGGTCGCCGGGCACGTCTTCCCGGGCGCGCCGACGGCGGGGTACGGGAACAACTGGCACTCGGTGGTCGAGCGCAGCTTCTGGGCCCAGGCCGACCTCTTCTGCTTCGGGATGCTCGCCGCCGTCGCCTACGTGCAGATAGCCGACGGCCGCCTGCGGCTGCCCGCGAACTGGAGGCCGATCGCGGCCGTGCTCGGCCTGCTGATCTTCATCCCCTGCGCGGCGACGATGCACCAGGGGGAGCACAGCTACCTGCTCCAGAACACGGGGCAGGCGTTGGCGCTGGCGCTGATCTTCGCCTCGATCGTGATGCCGCGGCCCGCCGGAGCAGCGCCCTCGCGGGCGATCCGCTTCCTCGAGCACCCGGCCCTGGTCGCGACCGGGGTCGTCTCCTACAGCGTCTTCCTCTGGCACCTGCCGGTGATCGTCTGGCTCAACGACCACGGCCTCACCTTCTCCGGCTGGGGCGGGCTCCTCCTCAACGCCGTGATCGTCGCCGTGGTGGTGGGTGCCCTCTCCGCGCTGACCTACCACTTCGTCGAGCGGCCGGCGCTGCGGCGCAAACACTCGATGCGCACGCCCGAGCCGGCGCCTACGGGAGCAGCCGAGCGGCCCGCAGCAGCAGCTCCCGCCACCGAGCCGGCCATCTAGCAGTCGCCAGCTTCAACCGCAGCATCCGCACCGAATCGCTCGCCAGCACCTCGATCCGCGGCAGTGCCCAGCGGCCGAGGTCGCGGCCGGCGATCCCGGGGGTGACGGTGAAGGCGACCGCGTAGCCGGCCTCGCGGGCCGCAGCCTCGACCGCGGGGTTGCACTCGCCGTGGGGATAGGAGAGCGCCCGCGGCCGCGGCAGCCCGATCGCCTCCAGCCGCGCCGCCGACTCGCTCAGCTCGGTCGCGACCTCGTCCGGGGCGAGCCGCGCCAGCGGCCGGTGAGTCATCGCGTGGGAGCCGATCTCGACTCCGCGTGATGAGAGCTCGCGCAGCCCCTCGGCGTCGAGCAGGCGCAGCTCGCGGGCGCCGAGCGGGCGGTCCCACTCGTTCGAGGCGCCGGTGAGCCCGGCGACGGCAAAGGCCAGCGCCGGGACCCCGCGCTCGGCGAGCACGGGGCAGCCGTCGCTGAGCAGGTCCAGGTAGCAGTCGTCGAAGGTGACGAGGGCCGCCCGCCGCGGCAGGCTGCCGCGTCCCTCGAAGGCCGCCAGCACCGCGTCGAGGTCGACGAAGTTCCAGCCGTGCTCGGCGAGCGCGTCGAGCTGGGCCGCGAGCCGCTCGGGCGGGATGCCGTACTCCGCCAGAACCGGGTCGTCGCCGAGGTCGGAGACGGCGTGGTAGGCGAGCACGGCTACCTTGGCGCCGCCGCCGCTCTCGCGTCGCGCCTGGCGGACGCCGCGAAGGTGTTCCACCGTCCGCAGCCCGAAGAAGAGCCGCCGCGCCGCCGTTCCCGTGCGGCCGCTCTCGACCACCGCGACGGCGGCGGCGCGGAGGGGGCGGCTGCAGGCTTCCGGCGCGTAGACCAGCGGCCCCAGCAGCCAGCGGCTGCGGCGGGTGTGGAAGGCGGGCCCCTCGTCGAGGCGGCTCGCCTGCTCGGGGTGCTTCAGCACCAGCTCCTCCTCGGAGCGACCCGCCTCGCGGGTGCGGCGCAGGTAGGCGGCGGGGTCGACGTCGTAGTACTGGTAGCTGATCGCGGCCGGGTTGTAGGCGACGGTGAAGCCCGCTTTGACGACCCGCAGGCCGAAGTCGATGTCCTCGCCGCCGAACAGCCCTTCGCGGGTGAAGGAGGTGTCGAAGCCGCCGACCCGCTGAAAGGCCTGGCGCGAGATCGACATCTGCCCGGTCAGGAGGTCGTCGGGCCCGGTCTCCGCCCCTGGGGCGGTGAGGCGCTCCCGGCGCGAGTCGGCCCACAGGCCCACGCCCGCGCTGAGCAGGTTCCGCGGCGAGTCCGGGTGCAGCGGCATGTCGCCGACGACGAGGTCGGCCCCCTCGCGGTGGGAGCGGTCGTGCTCGGCGAGCAGCGAGGGCGCCGCCTCCATGTCGTCGTCGAGGAAGAGCAGGATCTCGCCGGCGGCGGCGCGGGCGCCGGCGTTGCGGGCCTCCGCCGCTCCCTGGTTGTCCTGCTCGACGACGGTCAGCGGGAAGGGGAGGTCGAGCTCGCGCAGGGCGGCGGCGGTGCCGTCGGTGGAGCCGTCGACGACGACGATCGCCTCGAAGGAGGCCAGCTCCTGCCGCGCCAGCGCCTCGACGTTGTGGACCACCCGCTCGCGGCGCTGGTGGGTGGGGACGACGATGCTGAAGCGCGGCCCCTGCGCGCCCTCCTCCATCAGCTCCCCTCGCGGACGCGCTCTTCCGCGGGCCGGTCCTGGGGGACGAGGCGCCGCGCCAGCGGCGGTGCCGTCGCGGCAAGCAGCGCGGAGAGGCGCGCCCGCGGCTGCAGGCGGGGAGCGAAGGCGCTGCGCAGCAACTGGCGTCTCGGCGCGGAGCCGTAGATCGCGTCCTGCGCTTCGGCCGCGGCCGCCCGTGAGCGGTGCATCCGGATCGCCCGTTTCAGAGCCGGCCGCTCCTCCGCCCTCAGGGCCGGGTTTCGCAACCCTTTTTCCAGCAGCTTCGCGCGGTCCCAGAGGCTCGACGCCCGGCTCGTCGTCAGGCTGCCGGCGTGGAGGTAGTAGCGGTAGTAGGGGTCCCGTGCCATGCCGGCCCGCGAGCCGTCGAGCAGGAGGCGCGCCCAGCAGTCCCAGTCGTAGCCGGTGCGCAGCCCCTCGTCGAAGCCGCCGATCTCCCGCAGCCGCGAGAGGCGGATCGCCGGCCAGCCGCCGACGAAGCAACTCTCGAAGATCGCCGTGCGCTGGTCCTCGGTGACGAACGGCGTGTAGGTGGCGAAGGTGGCGCCCTCGCCGTCCTCGACCACGAACCTCGCATCGGTCGTGATCAGGTCCAGGTCGGGCCTCTGGCGGCCGAGCTCGGCTAAGACCTCGAGTCGGTGGATGTCGTAGGCGTCGTCGGCGTCGAGGATCGCGAGGAAGTCGCCAGACGCGGCCTCCGCGCCGGCGTTGAGGGCCGAGGCGCCACCGCCGTTGCGCTTGCGGATCAGCGTGATCCGTTCCGCGAACGGGCGCAGCGCCTCCTCCGGGTGGTCGGTCGAGCCGTCGTCGACGACGATCACCTCGTGGGCCGGGTAGGTCTGCGCCAGCGCCGATTCGACCGATCGCGCGACCGTGTCGGCCGCCTGGTAGGTGGCGATCACGATCGAGAACCGCGGCGAGCCCTCCAGCGGCGAGACCGGCGCGGCGGGCTCGGGCGCCAGCCACCGCGGCTCGCCGCTCATGCCGGCAACCGCCAGGAGTGGGGGAGGGAGACGTCGCCCGCGGCCTCGGCGGCGAGCGGCCGGTCGCCGATCATCCCCGGCTCGACGTCGAAGAAGGCGGCGGCCTGGAGGCCGTCCTGGATGTGGCGCTTGGCCTTGACGAGGACGTCGATCCGGTAGCGGCCGGGAAGCAGCGGCAGCGAGTCGATCGCGCATTCGATCCGCGTCCCCAGCTCCGGGCTGCGCACGTCGACCGGGGCGGACATCTCGCTGTCGAGGGTGCAGACCGGCTGGCCGAGGCTGTTGACGATCGTCAGCTGGCACTCCATCGTCGGCAGCTGCTCGGTGACCTCGACGACGATCGTCGCCGGGCGCCCGGCGACGACGACGTTGGGATGGCCGCTGCTCACGTCTTCGATCGAGAGGCGCCGCACCAGCGTCTCGTCATAGGCGCGGCTGTCGCGGTCGGTGCGCTCCAGCAGGTTGTCGGAGGCGGCGCTCTCCAGCGTCCGCAGGTAGTGGTCGATCGCCTCGACGATCGGGGCGTCGGCTTTGACCTCACCGCGTTCGAGCAGGACCCCCCGCGTACAGAGCGCCTGGATGATCGCCAGGTTGTGGGAGACGAAGACGACGGTGCGGCCCTCCTTCGCCACCTCGTTCATCTTGCCCAGGGACTTGCGCTGGAAGGCGGCGTCGCCGACGGCCAGCACCTCGTCCACCAGCAGGATCTCCGGCTCCAGGTGGGCGGCCACGGCGAACGCCAGCCGCACCGACATCCCGCTCGAGTAGCGCTTCACCGGCGTGTCGAGGAAGCGCGCGATCTCGGCGAACTCGACGATTTCGTCGAAGCGGGCGCGGATCTCGGCTTTGCGCATGCCGAGGATCGAGCCGTTGAGGAAGATGTTCTCGCGGCCGGTCAGCTCGGGGTGGAAGCCGGTGCCGACCTCGAGCAGGGAGCCGACCCGCCCGGTCACGTCGGCGTAGCCGGCCGAGGGCTCGGTGATCCGCGAGAGGATTTTCAGCAGCGTGCTCTTGCCGGCGCCGTTGTGGCCGATCAGGCCGACGACCTCGCCGCTGCGGATCGTCATCGAGAGGTCGTGCAGGGCCCAGAGCTGGTCGCCCTTGCGCCCTTCCCGGCCCCGCCGCGAGAACGGTTTGCGGGCCGCCTCGACGAGGCTCTCGCGCAGGGTGCCGTAGCCGCGCCCCTGCAGGCCGAGGGTGTAGCGCTTGCCAAGCTCGTGGGTCTCGATCGCGATCTCGGGCATGGCCTCAGACGAAGTCGGCGAAGGCGCGCTCGACGCGGTCGAAGTAGGCGAGGCCGGCGACGAAGAGGACGGCGGCGGACAGGGCCGAGATCCCGATCAGGTCCCAGGGCGCGTTACCGGTCCCCAGCGTCGCCCAGCGGAACCCTTCGACCACCCCGACCATCGGGTTGATCGCGGACAGCGTCCGCCACGGCTCGTCGATGCTGCTGCTCGGGTAGACGATCGGGGTGATGAAGAGCCAGAGCTGGATCGCGAAGGGGACGACGTAGCGGACGTCGCGGTAGCGGACGTTGATCGCCGAGAGGGCGGAGCTGACGCCGAGCGCCGTCGCCGCGGCGATCACGACCAGCAGCGGCAGGGCGAGGATCGCCAGGGAGGGAACGAAGCCCCAGGCGAAGACGATGATCATCAGGATCACGATCGAGATCGCGAGGTCGACGAAGCCGGCGACGACGACCCCCATCGGCATGAAGATCCGCGGGAAATAGATTTTCGAGACCAGGGCCGAGTTGCTGACGAGGCTGTCGGAGCCGAGCAGGAGCGCGTTGGAGAAGAACACCCAGGGGACCAGCGCCGAGAGGCTGAAGAGGGGGTAGGGGAGGCCGTTCGAGGAGATGCCGGCGACGTTGCCGAAGATCAGCGAGAAGACGACCATGAAGCCGATCGGCTGCAGGACCGCCCAGGCCCCTCCCAGCGCCGTCTGCCGGTAGCGGATCGTGATGTCGCGCAGGGCGATCTGCCCGGCCAGGTCGCGGTAGCGCCAGAGCTCCTTCGGCGCCAGCACGCGGCTGAAGCCCTTCGTCGGCCGCAGGCGGATGGTTTCGGGGGGCGGGAAAGCCACGGCCTCCTCCCGCGTTTGGGCAGTCGTCGTCTCCATGCGTTCGAGCATAAGTTGACATCGGCGGGGGATGGTCGTGCTCAACTCACGCACGATTGATCCCGCCCGACCGGTAGCGTCGCGGGCCTGATCCAACGTCTTCGGCAAGCCGGCCGCCGCCTTGGCGAGCAGTCGCTGTTCCGCAACAGCGTCTACATCATGGGCACGACCGCGGCCACGTCGCTGCTCGGCTTCGGCTTCTGGCTGGTCGCGGCGCGGACGCTCTCGGCGACCGAAGTGGGGCGCTCGGCGGCGCTGATCGCGGCGATGATGTTCGTCTCCGTCCTCACCAACCTCGGGCTGGGGCAGGTCTTCGTCTCGCGGCTGGCCTCGCGCGAGGCGGGGCGGGAGTGGTCGCGGACCGTCACCGTCGGCATCGTCCTGGCGGCGCTGACGAGCCTCGTCGGCGGCGCGATCGCGGCCGTGCTGCTGCCGACCCTGATCCCGACCCTGAAGCACGGCCTCAGTCCCGCCACCTTCCTGCTGCTGCCGCTGGGGGTAACCGGCGCCGCCTGCTCGCTGGTCATCGACTACGCCTGCATCGCCGAGCGCCACGCCAAGCTCTCCTTCACCCGCAACGTCGCCGCGGCGCTGCTGCGGATCGCCCTGATCCCGCTTGCCGCGGTGGTGCCGACCGACGGCACCACCTGGATCCTCGCGGTCTGGGCGGCCTCGTTCCTGCTGATCGACGTCGTCGCGATCTTCCGCGAACTTCCCGCCCTCGGCCACGACTTCCGGCCCTACCTCCAGGGCTGGCGCGCGGAGCTCGGCGAGATCCGCGGCCTGATCGCCGGCCACCAGTCGATCAACCTCGGCGCCCAGGCCTCCAGCTACCTACTGCCCGTCCTCGTCTCCGCCCGCCTCGGCCCCGAGCAGAACGCCTACTTCTACACGACCTTCATGGTCGCCAGCGCCCTCTTCTTCATCGCCCCGGCGATCGGCAACGCCCTCTTCGCCGAGGGAGCCCACGAGCCCGAGAACCTGGGCCGCGACGTGCGCCGGGCCGCCCGCCAGGTGCTGATGCTGGCCGGCCCGCCGGCCCTCGTCCTCCTCCTCGCCGGCCCGCTGATCCTCGGCCTCTTCGGCCCCGAGTACGCCGAGGAAGGGGACACCCTGCTGCTGATCCTGATCGCCGCCGCCGTCTTCGACTCCGTCCTGCAGCTCTCCCTCGCCGTCCTCCGCGCCAAGCACCGCCTCCAGGACGCCGCCCTCGCCACCTGGGCAACCCTGGTAGTCGCGATCGCCGCCACCTGGTTCCTGCTGCCGCCGCTCGGCCTCGACGGCGCCGGCCTCGGCTGGGCCCTCGGCAAGGTCGTCGGCGTCGTCCTCACCGCCGCCTTCATGCTCCGCAGCGGGATCCTGCGTGTTCCGTCCCGCGCTCGCGCCTAGAGTCCTGCGGATGAGCTTCGCCTCGCTGGGAGATCGCCACCTACAAATTGTCTCCGGTATGCGGAGACAATTTGTAGGTCGGACCTTTCAGTCAGCAGTAACTCTCTCCAGCGGCGCTCGGCAAGGTCGTCGGCGTCGTCCTCACCGCCGCCTTCATGCTCCGCGGCGGATCCTGCGGCGGCGTTCGTCCTTTATCCCCCTATAGGGCTACAAAACGAACGCCGCTTCAGAACTCGCGGATCGTGTACCTGAGCTTGCCGGAGGCGCTCGGCTCGATCGCCTCCACCTGCTCGAACTCGACCGCGCAGCTCTCGCCCAGGACCGCCTTGGTTTTGGCGACGATCTCCTCGCGGTCGGCGGTCGGCACTTCCCCCTCGCAGGAGACCCGGAAGACGACCTCCTCCGGTGCCCGCTGCACGACCTGGAACTGGCGCAGCCAGGGGCGGAAGTACATGAGGTGGGTGAAGTACTCGCCGTCGACCATCTGCCCGTCGGGGCCGAGGAACATGTCGACGCTGCGGCCGGTCACCTCGGCCAGCATCTGCGTCCGCCGGCCGCAGGGGCAGGCGACCTCGCGCTCGGGCAGCCGCGCCCGGTCGCCGATCAGGTAGCGGATCAGCGGCATCGCCCGGTTGGTGTAGCCGGTGACGGCGATCTCGCCCTCTTCGCCGGGTCCGACCGGCTCGCCGTCCGGTCCCAGGACCTCGAGGTGGCAGTTCCAGGGCAGGACGTGGAGGCCGGTGCGGTGCTCGCACTCGCCGGCCATGTCGCCGGTCTCGCGCGAGCCGTAGCGGTTCAGCACCGCGCAGCCGAAGGTCTCCTCGAGTTGCTCGCGCATGAAGTCGTAGAGCGTCCCCGCGGTGGCGATCGTCCCCCGCTGCGGCGGCACCGCGATCCCGTTGCGGGAGGCGAAGCGCGCGACCTCGTAGCCCGCCTGCGCATAGGCGATGACGAGGTGGGGCGGGCCGTCGCGGAGCCGCGCCAGGATCGCTTCGATCGTCTCGTCGGTGAGCAGGAAGGCGTTCAGCAGCGAGCGGCGCAGGAGCCGGTTGCCGAAGCGGTTGCGCGGCGAGGCGTTGCCTTCGAGGTCTTTCTCCGAGCCCCAGATGTAGAGCTCGGGCTCGCCGAGCCCGCCGCCGGCCCAGGTCGAGTAGACCTCGCGCGCAGCCACCGTCCGCGCCAGGTGGTCGGGGTCCTGCAGCAGCCGCACCGGCTCGCCGGTCGAGCCGCCGGAGGTGTTCTCGACCCACTTGCCGCGGTCGCCGCTCTCGGAGAGCATCTCGCGCCAGCGTTCGCGGACGACGTCGCGGCTCAGGAGCGGGAAGCGGGCGAGAGCGGCGAAGGGGTCCTCGCGGATCTCCCGCGGCGAGACCACGCCGCGGTAGTAGGGGACGGTGGCGACGGCGTGTTCCAGGGTCTGGGCGAGCAGCGCCCCGGGCTCGGGGTAGGAGCGCTCGCGGTCCTGGCGCAGGAACTCCCGGTAGTGGGAGCCCAGCTTGCCGCCGCCGGCGGCGTGGAGCAGGAGGTAGGCCTCGCCCCGCAGCCGCCCCTGCGGGGAGCGGCGCTCAGCAGCCGGCATCGGGGCAGGCCGCCCCGAGGCGCCAGAGGGCTTGGTCGCGGTGGGAGCTGGGATCGCGCCAGAGTAGCTTCGCGCGGGGGGAGGGGTGATCCTTCGACCAATCGCTGCCACTGATCACCAGCCGTGCCGGCGGCGCTTCGCGCGC
>Ga0190267_10000339_pt1 | contig 10443 bp, 7 predicted proteins | sample Popmic239T_FD_140332 | JGI IMG/M metagenome (GOLD analysis project Ga0190267, IMG submission 140332) | Populus adjacent soil microbial communities from riparian zone of Oak Creek, Arizona, USA - 239 T | ecosystem: Environmental > Terrestrial > Soil > Riparian zone | place: USA: Arizona... | reverse complement strand
GTGAACGGGTGAACGGGTGAACGGGTGAACGGGTGAACGGGTGAACGGGTGAACGGGTGAACGGGTGAACGGGTGAACGGGTGAACGGGTGAACGGGTGAACGGGGCGTGCCGGACGATGCCACCGTGCGCCCGCCGCCGTGGCGAATGAATTCGCGGCTGGGAAAACGCGATGTCCGCCTTCGCGGACAGATCCGGTGAGCGTCTCACGTCACAGCCGCACTCCATCACACCATCACTCCATCACTCCATCACCCCGTCACCCCGTCACCCGTTCACCCGTTCACCCGTTCACTCCCTTCCCGCCACGCCATTTCCCTTGCGCTCCGCCCCGCCCCCGATCCATGTTGCCTTGACGCCCTCCGGTGCCGTTCGTCCGCACCCCATGCCGGTTCTCCCGACATGTCCAGCGACCCCGCCAACCTGCTGCTCCACCCCGCGCGCCTGGCCGCGCTCGGCGCCACGGCCCTCGCGGGCACGCCGCCCGAAGAGGCGTTCGACCGCCTGACCCGGCTGGCCGTGCACGTGGTGGGCGCGCCCATCTCGCTGCTGTCGCTCATCGACGGCGAGCGGCAGTGGGTCAAGAGCGCCGCCGGCCTTCCCGCGGGCGAGGCGCTCCCGCGCAGCATTCCCGTGGGCGGCTCCATCTGCGGACAGGTGGCGGCCACCGGGCTGCCGCTGGTCATCGGCGACCTGGCCGGCGACCCCCGCGTGGCCGCCGACGCCCCCATGCGCGCCTGGGGCGTGCGCGCCTACGCCGGCGTGCCGCTGGTCACCGCGCAGGGCCACGCCGTGGGCGTCCTCTGCGTGGCCGACACCCGGCCGCGCGACTGGTCCGCCCAGTCGCTGGCCGCCCTGGAGGACCTGGCGGCGCTGGCCGTGACCGAGATCGAGTGGCGCCGCTCGCAGGCGGAGCGCGACCGCGCCACCTCGGCCCTGAAGACCACCGAGGAGCTGTTCCGGGCGCTGGTGGAGCAGTCGCTGGTGGGCATCTACGTAATGCAGGACGGTTTTTTCCGCTACGTGAACCCCCGCTTCCTGAAGACGTTCGGCCTTCCCCCCAACTGGCTGGACCAGCCGCGCGGCATCCTGGAGGTGGTGCTCCCCGAGGACCGCGAGCGGGTGAGCGAGAACGTGCGCCGCCGCATCGAGGGCGAGGTGGAGACGCTGCAGTACTTTCTGCGCGGCCGGCGGTCCGATGGGACCCTCATCCACCTGGAGGTGCACGGCAGCCGCACCGTGCTGGACGGCCGCCCCGCCGTGATCGGCGTGGGGATCGACGTGACGGAGCGGATGCGGGCGGAGCGCGAGCGCGAGCAGGCCATCCTGGCCCGCGACCGCTTCTACGCCATGATGAGCCACGAGCTGCGCACCCCGGTGAGCGCCGTGATGCTGTACAACGACCTCCTCCTTTCCGGCGTCTACGACCCGCTGACCGAGCAGCAGCGCGAGGCGGTGGACCGCTCGCAGAAGTCCGCGCGCCACCTGCTGGACCTGATCAACGACCTGCTGGACCTTTCGCGCCTGGAGGCCGGCCGGCTGGAGACGCGGGTGGAGGACGTGGAGACGGCCGAGCTGGTGGAGAGCGTGGTGGACGGCCTGTCGCCGCTGGCGCTGGAGCACGGCTGCTCGCTCACCATCCACGTCGCCCAGCGCCCGCTGGTGGTGACGGGCGACGCGCGCCGGGTGCGGCAGATCCTGCTGAACCTGCTTTCCAACGCCGTCAAGTTCGGCCACGGGCACCCGGTGGAGGTGCGGATGGGCCCCGCGCCCGGCGGCGTGCTGGTGGAGGTGTCGGACCACGGCCCCGGCATCCCGCCGGACGACCTGGACCGCATCTTCGAAGAGTTCGTGCAGCTGGGCGAGCCGGGGGTGGGCACCGGCCTGGGGCTGCCGATCGCCCGGCGGCTGGCGGAGCTGCAGGGCGGCACGCTGGACGTCCGCTCACGCCCGGGCGAGGGGAGCACCTTTCGCCTCTTCCTTCCCGCCGCCGCGCCGCGGCTGATCCCCGCCCCGGACTTTCCCTCCTTCCTGTCTTCGGCTATTCTTCGGTAGCGAGCGCGGGCGGCGGACCGGGCGCGCAGGCCGGGGGTACGGGGCGCGGCGCGGGGAGGTTATCTTTCCCGGTTCCGCAGCAGGCACCCGTGCAGCACCCCTGGTCCATCGGATGAACCCGCACGCCCTGAACGTCCTGGAGTACCGCGAGGCGCTGGACCTCGTGGCGCGCTTCGCCTCGTCCGGCCTGGGTGCCGACGCGGTGCGCGCGCTCTCGCCCAGCGCCGACCTCGGGTTCGTCACCCCCGAGCTGGCGCGCGTGGAGGAGATGCGCGCCTTTCTGCGCGGCGACAGCGGCTGGTCCGTCCCCGCCATCCCCGACGTGCGCGAGGGGCTGCGCAAGCTGCGCATCGAAGGCTCCGTGCTGGACGGGCCGCAGGTGCGCGACGTGGGCGTGCTGCTGGCCTCGTCGCGCACCACGCGCCGGGCGGTCGCGCACAACGCCGGCAGCCTGCCGTACCTGTCGCTGATCGCCGGCGGGCTGGTGGAGCGCGAAAAGGACGAGGGCGAGATCGGGCGCACGCTGGACGACGCCGGCCTGGTGCGCGACGAGGCCTCGCCGGCGCTGTACCGGCTGCGGCGCGAGATCAAGGGCGCGCGCAACCGGCTGGTGGAGCGGCTGGCGGCGTACATGGCCTCGCTCCCCGCGCACTTCCAGGTGTCGGACGCGTCGGTGACGGTGCGCGAGGGGCGCTACGTGATCCCCGTGCGCCGCGAGGGGCGCGGCGAGGTGGGCGGCATCGTCCACGACGAGTCGGCGACGGGGGCCACGCTCTTCGTGGAGCCCCCCGCGGCGGTGGAGATGATGAACCGCCTGCGCACGCTGGAGGCCGAGGAGGCGCGCGAGGTCACCCGCATCCTGCGCGAGCTCACCGCCCGCCTGCGCCCGCTGCAGCCGGAGCTGCTGGCGTCGCTGGACGCGCTGGTCGCGCTCGACTCGCTGTACGCGCGTGCCCGCTACGCCCTGCGCACGGACGGCCGCGCGCCGGCCATGCTGGAGGCGGGGACCGAGGAGTACGTGGTGGTCCGCGGCTACCACCCGCTGCTGCAGGCGAAGTCGCCGGAGGTGGTGCCGTTCGACCTGGCGATGGACCGCGGAGAGCGCACGCTGCTGATCTCCGGACCCAACACGGGCGGCAAGACGGTGCTGCTCAAGGCCATCGGCCTGATCTCGCTCCTGGCGCAGAGCGGCGTCGTCCCGCCCGTCGGGCCGGGGACGAAGCTTCCCGTCTTCAAGGACGTCTTCGCGGACGTGGGCGACGAGCAGAGCATCGAGGCGTCGCTCTCCACCTTCTCGGCGCACCTCAAGAACCTGCGCGAGGTGCTGGACGGCGCCGACTGGCAGTCGCTGGTGCTGACGGACGAGATCGGCAGCGGCACGGACCCGCAGGAGGGGGCCGCGCTCGCCCGCGCGGTGCTGGTGGAGCTGACGCGCCGCGCCTGCTTCACCGTGGCGACCACGCACCTGGGGCAGCTCAAGCTGCTGGCCACGGAGGAGCGGGGGATCATCAACGCGTCGCTGCAGTTCGACGCGGAGCGGCTGCAGCCCACGTATCGCCTGCTGAAGGGGATCCCCGGGCGCTCGTACGGCCTGGCCATCGCCCGGCGGCTGGGGCTGGAGCCGCGGCTGCTGGCGGAGGCGGAGGCCACGCTCCCCGCGGGCGAGCGCGACGTGGCCCGGCTGCTGCTGGACCTGGAGGCCAAAGAGCAGCGCTTCGCCGACCAGACGGAGGAGCTGGCGCGGCAGCTGGCCAGGACGCAGACGCTGCGCGAGACGCTGGAGCGGCGCGAGCGGGAGCTGAAGGAGCGGGAGAAGGACGCGGAGCGCCGGGCCCGCCAGCAGGCGCGCGACCTGCTGCTGCAGTCGCGGGCGGAGGTGGAGGCTGCCATCCGCGAGGTGCGCGACGCCGCGGACGCGGACAGGCTGGAGGAGGCCGCCCGCGGCGCGCGCCGCCGGGTGGAGGAGGCCGCCACCCGCCAGCGCGAGAAGCAGCCGGCGGAACCCCGCCCGCGGACGGGGCAGGGGCGCGGCCGGCGGGGCGGGGTGGTGCTGGAGCCGGGGGTGCGGGTGCGCATCGAGTCGCTGGGGCGCACGGGGACGGTCGTGGACCTGCGCGACGGCAAGGCGATGGTGGAGGCGGGGGCGATGCGGCTGCTGCTGCCGCGCGAGGACCTGACGCCGCTGGCGCCCGGTGACCAGCAGGCGGACCCACGGCCGCGCCCCAGCGCCGGCTACGTGAACGCGGGGTCCGACGCGCGTCCGGAGGTGGACCTGCGCGGGATGCGGCCGGACGAGGTGGACGTGCTGCTGGGGCGCGCGCTGGACAGCGCCATCATGGCCGGGCTCCCCTCGTTCCGCATCATCCACGGCAAGGGGACGGGCGCGCTGCGGGCGCACGTGCGCAAGCTGCTGGAAAGCGACCGCCGCGTATCCGTGCAGCGCCCCGGCGAGCTGTTCGAGGGCGGCACGGGCGTGACGGTGGTGGAGTTCGCATGAAGAAGTGCGTGAGTGCGGAAGTGCGTGAGTGCGGAAGTGAACTGCGGTTCACGCACTAACGCACCAACGCACCAACGCACCAACGCACTAACGCACTAACGCACTAACGCACTAACGCACTAACGCACTAACGCACCAACGGGACGTCGTACTTTCGTACTTTCGCACTTTCGTACTCTCGCACTCTCGCACTCTCGCACTCGATCCCTTGCCCATCCCGGACCACCTCGTCGAAGAGATCCGGCAGCGCGCCGACCTCGTGGAGATCCTCTCGGAGCACACGCGCCTCAAGCGCACCGGGAAGACCTGGCGCGGTCCGTGTCCGCTGCACGGTGGCGAGGGGCCCAACTTCTCCGTGGACCCCGCCAAGGGCTTCTACAAGTGCTTCGTCTGCGGCGAGGCGGGCACGGTCTACAACTTCATGATGAAGCACCTCGGGATGACCTTTCCCGAGGCCGTGCGCTGGACGGCGGCGCGCGTGGGGGTGGAGGTGCCCGACGAGCGCGACCAGCAGCGCGACCGCGAAGAAGACCCCAACCGGGTGCTGTACGAGGTCAACGGCTTCGCGGCCAAGTGGTTCCGCGACCAGCTGGCCGGCCCGGGCGGCCAGCGCGCCCGCGACTACCTGGCGCGCCGCGGCATCACGCCCGAGAGCGTCGAGCGCTTCGGGCTGGGGTGGGCGCCGGAGGAGTGGGACGCGCTGGGCACGGCGGCGCGCAAGGCTGGCTTCCACACGGCGGACCTGATGACGCTGGGGCTGGTCAAGGAGGCCAAGAAGACCGGTCGCGAGCCGTACGACGCCTTTCGTGGGCGCGTCATCTTTCCCATCGAGGACCTGGGCGGGCGGGTGCTGGCCTTTGGCGGGCGGGTGCTGGAGCAGGTGGAGGAGCACGTCCCCAAGTACCTGAACTCGCCCGAGTCGCCCGTCTACACCAAGGGGCGCACGCTGTACGGGCTGGGGTGGAGCCGCGGGTCCATCCGCAAGGAAGAGGTGGCGCTCGTCGTCGAGGGCTACATGGACTACGTGTCGCTGGCGGCGCACGGGGTGCCCCACGCGGTGGCGCCGCTGGGGACGGCGATGACGGAGGAGCAGGCGGCGCTCATCGCCAACTACACCTCGCGCGCCATCCTGCTGTACGACAGCGACAAGGCGGGGCTCAAGGCCACCTTCCGCAACGGCGACCAGCTGCTGCGCGCCGGGGTGGAGGTGCTGGTCGCCACCCTGCCGGAGGGGGAGGACCCCGACTCGCTGGTGCGCGCGCAGGGCGCCGACGCGCTGCGCCGCTTTCTGGACGACGCCCTGGATGTGATGGAGCGCAAGCTCCAGCTGCTGGACCGCAAGGGGCTGTTCACCAGCATCAAGGGCACCCGCCGCGCCATCGACGTGCTGCTGCCCACGGTGCGCGCGGCGCGCAACGAGGTGGTGCGGGGGCTGTACCTCAAGCGCATCAGCGACCGCACGGGGGTGCCGGTGGAGTCGCTGGCGGCCGAGGCGGCGTCGGTCAGCGAGCAGCCGCGCACCTTCAACGAGGTGCACCAGCAGCGGCGGCGCGAGGAGCGCGACCGGGGCCCCCGCTACCAGGCGGACCTGGGGCAGCGCTACGAGCCGCGGCCCAAGCCCGCCATGCGGGTGCGCATGGGCGCCGAGCGCAACCTGCTGATGATGATGTTCAACGCCGAGCGCTGGGTGGAGGAGTGCGCCAAGTTCGTGGGGCCGGACGACTTCCAGGACCCCGACTACCGGCGGCTCTTTCGCGTGCTCATCGAGACGGAGGGGCGGCGCGACCCCGAGGGGCGCTGGCTGCTGGAGTTCCCCGAGGACCTGGCGGGCGACGTGGAGTCCATCCGCCACGATACCGAGCACCACGACTGGACGGGCGCCACCGCGTTCTTCGCCCACAACATGGACCGCATCCTGGCGCGCCCCATGGAGCGCCAGTTCCGCGAGATCAAGCAGGACGCGCCCACGGACGGCGAGGTGGACCAGGACATCCTGGAGCGGATGAAGGACCAGCTGGCCTTCAAGCGCGAGAACAAGCACCTCCGGATGCGCCACGGCATCCTGGACCCCAACGACCCCATCCTGCGCGAGCGCCGCTGATTCCGCGCGCGTCGACCGGCTCCAGCCCCGGGCGGTTGAAACCGCGGCTGGAACGTCACAAAGTCCGCCTGCGCGGACTCGGCGGCCCGACCGTGCGCGGCGTCCCACGCGCCTGCGCGTCCGCAGCCGCGCGCGTCGAACGGCTCCAGCCCCGGGCGGTTGAAACCGCGGCTGGAACGTCACAAAGTCCGCCTGCGCGGACTCGGCGGCACGACCGTGCGCGGCGTCCCACGCACCTGAGCGTCCGCAGCCGCGCGCGTTGAACGGCTCCAGCCCCGGGCGGTTGAAACCGCGGCTGGAACGTCACAAAGTCCGCCTGCGCGGACTCGGCGGCCCGACCGTACGCGGCGTCCCACGCACCTGCGCGTCCGCAGCCAAATCTCCCCGCCAATCCACGAATCTGTCATTCCGAAGGAGCGCCGCGCCGAACCTTCCGGCGGCGTAAGCCTGGCGCGCGACTGAGGAATCTACCATCGGCCATTTCCGCGTTTGTCGAAGCGCCCCCGGCACTCGCGGCTACAGTCCGCGCAGGCGGACTTTGCGCCTTTCCAGCGGCGAATTATGCCGATTGCGAATCTAATCCGGTGATCTCCCGTTGCGGACGAGCAGGTGCTTGGAACGCCGCATGCGGCCGGGCCGCCGAGTCCGCGCAGGCGGACTTTGCGATTTCCAGCGGCGAATTCATTCGCTCCAGCGGGTGGACCGCACGTTGCCGGATCAGATTCGCAAGGAGCATCATTCGCTCCTGGAGCGGACTCGCGCCGGCTCTTTCTCTTGCGTGCGGACGCGGACCTGATCTTTGTCCTGTGCCAACTCGCGCCCGATCTTCCCTGAGGCGCCCTCTCCCCTGAGGCGCCCTCTCCCCTGATCTGCTCCCTTCGGTGACATTTCCCCGCCCGACTCGCGCCATCCCTTCCGAGCATCCACATTTCCCGTTCACCCGTTCACCCGTTCACCCGTTCACCCGTTCACCCGTTCACCCCAGTCGCGCGTTCCGCCTTCCCACCGTACCTTCCGGCATCCAGAACGCACCTCCGGACTCCGAAGGCCGATGCCGCAGACGCACCGCACCCTCGACGCGCTCGACACGCCCGTCCCCCTGGTGGACGTGGACCGGATGCACGCCAACCTGCGCCGCGCGGCGGAATACTGCCGCGCGCACGGGCTGGCGTGGCGCCCGCACGCCAAGACGCACAAGAGCCCCGCGCTGGCCGCCGCGCAGGTGCGCGCCGGCGCCGTGGGCGTCACCGTGGCGACGGTGCGCGAGGCGGAGGTGATGGGCGAGGTGGTGGACGACCTGCTGCTCGCCTATCCGCCGTTCGGGCGCGCCAAGCTGGAGCGGCTGATGACGCTGCCGGAGCCCGTGCGGCTGACTGTGGGGCTGGACTCGGCGGAGGCGCTGCGGGGGCTGGCGGAGGCGGCGCGCGCGGCCGGCCGGCGGGTGGGCGTGCTGGTGGAAGCGGATGCCGGGATGGGCCGCGTGGGCGTGCAGTCCGCCGCGGACGCGGTGGCGCTGGCGCGCGCGGCGGCGGACGCGGAGGGGGTCGACTACCGCGGCGTGATGTTCTATCCCGGCCACGTGCGGGACAACGTGGAGCGGCAGGACGAGGCGATCCGAGCGCTGTCGGACCGCGTGGGCGCGCTGCTGGAGGCGCTGGCCAAGGCGGGGGTCGCGGCGCGGGTGGTGAGCGGCGGGTCCACGCCCACTTTCTGGCGCTCGCACGAGATCGCGGGGATCACCGAGGTGCGGCCGGGGACCAACATCTTCAACGACCGCACCACCTCCGAGATCGGCGCCTGCGGGTGGGACGAGAACGCGTACTCCGTGCTCGCCACCGTCATCTCGACGGCCGTGCCGGGGCAGGCGGTGGTGGACGCGGGCTCCAAGGCGCTCTCCAAGGAGGAGATACGCGCCGAGACCGTGGGCTACGGCGCGCTGCTGGACCGCCCCGACGTGGTGGTGAAGTCCGTCTCCGAGGAGCACGGGCTGCTGGACCTGTCGCGCACCGACTGGCGTCCGCGCATCGGCGAGCGGGTGCGCATCGTCCCCAACCACGTCTGCGTCTCCGTGAACCTGCACGAGCGCCTGTACGGCGTGCGCGGCGGCGAGGTGGTGGACGTGTGGGACGTGGCCGCGCGGGGGCGGTAGCGCCCGGCGGCTACGGCCGCGAACCCGCCGCGCGCCCGGGAACCGGCACCGGCCGCCAGCGCTCCGGTCCGCGCGGCGTCTGCAGGCCGATCACCGCGCCCCAGCCCACTCCCAGCGTCCCGCCGATCACGGCGCTGCCCACCTGCACCGCGCCGCACACGAACTCGCAGTCCTCCGGATCGGTCAGCAGCAGCGCCGCGCCCAGCCCCGCCCCGGCCCCGACCACCGCCCCCACGGCGGCGCCAAGCAGCGTGGACGGCTTGCGGCCCCGGCTTACCTCCAGCCGCTCCAGCGCCGCGAGCGGAACGCGCAGCGATTCGGAATCCGGCGTGGGCGCAAGAAGCAGCGAGGCGGAGTCCAGCGCCACGACGGTGCCGTACATCAGCGTGTCGGCGGAGGGCACCAGCAGGCGTACGCGTGCGCCGGGGCGGACGGTGGGCTGTGCATCGAGAGCGGCCGGGGCCAGGACGGCCAGGCAGGCGATGATCAGCGGCAGATGGCGGAGGATGCGGGTCGTGGGCAGGGGCATGTTTTCGCTTCGCGTTCGGAGTGCGACGTGGCGCATCTCGCCTCGATCGGAAAAGGATAGCACCTCCGCGGACGCGACGCGCGGGGCGGCGGCGAACGCTCCCGGGCTTCCAGCGCTCCGACTGCCCGATCCGCGCTTCGCGGGCTATATTCCGGACTACCACCCCCTGTCCACCGCCGCCATCGCATGAACCTGATCGTCCGGCTGATCCTCGTTCTGCTGGGCGCGCGCCGAGGGCCGCGGCTGGGGCCGCTGGACGAGTCCGTCATCCACGCCCGCGTGCTCCCCACCGACCTGGACCTGAACCTCCACCTGAACAACGGGCGCGCCCTGACCCTGATGGACCTGGGCCGGGTGGACCTGATGCTTCGGATGGGCGTGGTGGGCGAGCTGCGGCGGCGCAGGTGGAACCCGGTGATCGCGTCGCTCACGGTCCGCTTTCGCCGCTCGCTGGGGCTCTGGCAGCGGTTCGCCATCCACACGCGGCTGCTGTGCTGGGACGAGCGCTGGTTCTACATGGAGCAGCGCTTCGTCCGCGGCGGCGACGAGGTGGTGCGGGCCATCGTGAAGGCGGCGTTCATCGGCCCCGAGGGACGCGTGCTGCCGCAGCAGCTGGTGGATGCATCGCCGTGGCGCCTGGTCTCGCCGCCGATGCCGGAGGGCGTGCGCATGTGGGTGGAGGCGGAGGAGGCGATCCGGTCCAACGCACCGAACAGGACGTATGAACCGATTGGATGACGACGCGCTGGAGGCCCGGCTTGAGCGCCTGGAGCGCCTGGTCGAAGAGCTGAGCCGCCGCGTTCCGCCCCTGCCGTCAGCGGATGCGGTCGTGTCCCGGCCCACCGCCGTGGCAGCCAGCGTCTCCGCGGCGCCGGCGCCACGCCGGCGTGCGCGCGACTCGTTCCGCGACCGCGCGCGGGAGTGGATGCCGGACGAAGGCGCCAGCCCGCTCTCGTGGGATGGGCAGACGTGGCTCAACCGCCTGGGGATCGTCCTGCTGCTGCTGGGCGTGGCGCTGCTGTTCCGCTACACCATCGACATGGGCTGGCTTACGCCGCAGGTGCGCGTGGGCTTTGGCGCGGCGGTGGGGGCGGTGCTCACCGCGCTGGGCCT
>Ga0190267_10000338_pt1 | contig 10448 bp, 9 predicted proteins | sample Popmic239T_FD_140332 | JGI IMG/M metagenome (GOLD analysis project Ga0190267, IMG submission 140332) | Populus adjacent soil microbial communities from riparian zone of Oak Creek, Arizona, USA - 239 T | ecosystem: Environmental > Terrestrial > Soil > Riparian zone | place: USA: Arizona... | reverse complement strand
CACCTACCGCCCCCACTCGGCCCTCGGCATGCTGACGCCCGTCGAGTTCGCCGAGAGGTGGCGGGTCAACCAACCAAAGCTCTCATAGCGGGTGGACCGACGAACGGGGTCCGGTCAGGTTCGCATTGTTCGCCCGTTGGTCGGGTTGCGCAGCCGGCTTTCCGCAATCGAACAATGACCCGCTGATCGTCGGTGCGCCGGTGCTGCTGAGCGACCGCCACGCCAAGGTGCGGCGGGAGGGCTACCGGCGGTGAGGGCCCAGTTTCTGGGGGAGGTCTCTGTCGAGGCCTCTGCCGAGGTTTCTGTCGAGGTTTCTGTCGAGACCCCGAAACCCGGACCGAGGCCTGCGAATCGGCGCGTCTCCGCAGGTCAGCGGCCTATGACCCTGCGACCCTGAAAGTCAGACTCCATACGGGTAAGCACCCGTATGTCCAGCCTGCAGGCGACCACGTGCTGCAGAGGATCGCTCGCACCTGCCGAGCTGGCTCGCTCATAACCGGCTTAACCAGCACTACCGGGCCTCTTCAGCTTTGAGGCAGAAGCCTTTGGGCGAGCATCGACGAACACGGCCGTGTAATTGCGGCCGGACTCCTCCGAGATGGCCTTGGCGATGTTGTTGACGCGAGTCACTCGCTCCGTGCTCAGGTCGACATCGCGGTACTGGATCGTGACGAAGTACCCGCAGCTAACAGACTCAGACGTCATGTACTGGGGCGTCTGCACTTGAACGCCGTCCCAGTACTTCGAGTTGTTCGCGAGCTTCGTCTCGACAACAGCGCGGGCGTCCCAACCGTGGCTGAATTTGAAGTCGACCGGCCCGCGCCCCGCGTTCGATTCGGGAGAGACATCCACATCGTTTGCTCGGCAGTAGTGGACGACGATGACGTTGAAGAGGGCTTGAACCACCTTCTCACTCGCCGGATCGTCACCGTTCCAGAGGATCCTCCAGCCTCCGCGCTCTTCGATCTCGTGCTTGAACGCCTGAACGATCCGACCGACGAACGTGCAGAAGTCGCCACGGTCGGAAGGCAGCGGAAGGTTCAGGGATTCAGCGATCGCCTTCCCGGTCGCATACCACCGCACCTTCCCACTCGGGTCGACGCCGAGGTCGTACGCAGGCTTCACATTCGCAGCACGGTGCTGCACGTAACGGCGCAGCAGGTTCGGGCGCAGACGGGCGAGGCGTACGATCTCCTTGCGGTCCACCTCGCTGGCGACCTTGTAGTTGAAGTCGCCGCGGATCTGTTCGTTCTCGTTTGACCACGCCCAGGCCCAGAAGTCGTTCGGGTCCATCTGCGGCAGTTCACGCAGGAAGCGTTGCGGGGTGAGCAGGACGCCGCGCCCGTTGTAGGGGTTGAGTGGCAGGGAGAGCCGTTCGTTGCGCCATTGGAGGTCCGTGGTGGTCCAGCGGGCATGTTCGACCGGCACGGCAGTCATCGGGAGCCCGTGACGACTCGCCACCTGCTGGGTGTACTTGATGAACTCGGCCTTTAGGACGTTGCACACGATGTCGCCAATGCGGTCGGCGCCGACGTTCTCTCCGAAGAGAGCGAGCTCTTCGAAGTGGTCCACCTGCACGACCCCGGCCTTGATGGCTGTAGCCGCGCTCGCCAGCATGAGGTCCCCGAGGCCCTTACCCGAGCCGGAGCCTCGCGTGGAGCCGACGGAGTAGCCGAGGCAGAACTCCTCGGGCTCGGGAAACAGCATCAGGCGAGCCGCCTTCTGCCAGTGAGCAGACGTTGGCCTGAGGTCGGCCTTCGCCAAGAGGAACAGGACTTGGTTGAAGAACTTGATGAGCCGCTGATGTGCAGCTTGCCAGTACGGGTCCTCATCCGAGGCAAGCAGAAGTGGGTCGATGAAAAGCTGAGTGTCGGCGCCGAGGAAGAGGTTGTACCAGTCGTCCGCGGACGTTCGCTTTACGCCAAAGTGCTCCTCAAATTGCAACGCCGTGAACCTCCCTGAGGACGCCTCCCGACCCCATCACACGGTAGACCGCGTGCGGTAGTTGAAGGTGTGCTCGAAGGGGATCTATGACGATTGGGCCGTTGTTCGCGGCACTGGACAACTGAACAGTGGCCGGGGCGCTGTTTGCGGCAGCCCCCGGCCTGGACGATTCCTACGTAGGAGGAACCGACGTGAAGAAGCGTACAAACGATGAGACCGTGGAGGCGCCCGGCTTCATGGTGCGCGACCCACAGGGCCGCACGCGGATTTTCATCGGCGACCTGAGCGGCACGGACGGCGACTGGCTGCCCGGCGTCGCCATCTACGACGAGCGGGGCAGCGAGCGGGTGTCGCTGCTGCTGGGGACGGCCGGCCCGGTGCTCAGCTACGCCGAGCACGGCGACACACGCCTGGAGGTGGGCGTGGTCGACCGCGGCGGCGAGGGGACCGCGCCCGGCCCGTACCTCGTGGCCGTGGGCGAGCACGGCGAGACGGCCTGGAGCGTCCGCGTCAACGACGATGGCCTCGTCCGCGAGCCCTGAGCGCGACAAATCCGCGACACGGGCGTCACACCGGCGCGACACGACCGCGACAGATCGGGCCGTGGGCGAACTTTTCTCGGCAGTTTTCGAGAAACCTTGCCGCGAACGGGCACTTTTCGCGTCTTTAAGAGGTGAACAGCGCGACGCGGGCTGCGGGCGAGACGTCCCATGCCGAACGACACCCACCCCTGCCCCGGCACGCCACGGCGTGCCGGGGCAGGCACCCGCCCATCCGGCCGCAGGCCAGGCCGGCCGTCCCACCCGATCCGGCTCAGGGCGCACCGCCTGGTGCCCCTGACCGACGAGCACGAGCGGGCCGCCCTGGCGGCCCTGGCGGCGCTGCTGGCGCCGCTCATGGCCGACGACGGCCACGACCACACCGACGACCACGACACAGGAGGCGATCACGAATGAGGGTGGCGACCTACACCCGCATCTCCACCGACGAGGAGCACCAGCCCAACTCCCTGGAGGCCCAGGCGACGCGGCTCGGCAGCTACATCGCCAGCCAGGAGGGCTGGGAGCTGGTGCGGCAGTTCTCCGACCAGATGACCGGGGCCACGACCGAGCGGCCCGACCTCCAGCGGATGCTGACCGAGGCCCGGGCGGGCCGCTTCGACCTGCTCCTGGTCTACCGGGTCGACCGGTTCAGCCGCAGCGTCCGCGGCCTGGCGCAACTGCTGGACGAGCTCGACAAGGCCGGCATCGCCTTTCGCAGCGCCACCGAGCCCTTCGACACGACGACGCCTGCCGGCCGAATGATGGTGCAGATGCTCGGCGTGTTCGCCGAGTTCGAGCGGGCCACCATCGTCGACCGGGTGATCGCGGGGATGGAGCGCAAGGCGGCGCGGGGCGAGTGGACGGCGGGAGGGCCGCCCTTCGGCTACCGCCTCGACTCGGCGTCCAGCCACCTTGTCGTGGTGGAGGACGAGGCGCCGCTGGTGCCGATCGTGTTCGACCTCTACCTGACGAAGCGGATGGGGGCGCGGGCCATCGCCAACTGGCTCAACGAGCGCGGCCACCGGACCAAGTACGGCAAGCCCTGGTCGCACATGTCGGTGCTAACCGTCCTGCGCAACCGCGCCTACGTGGGGGAGGTCTTCTTCAGGGACCGCTACCACAAGGCGCCCCACCCGCCGCTGGTCGACGTCGAGGTGTTCGATGCCGTGCAGGAACTGCGGGCGGGCCGGGGCGAGAACCTCTCCAAGCGCGCGGCGAACTCGTCGGCCTACCTGCTGTCTGGCCTCGTCGTGTGCTCGACGTGCGGCAAGCGCTTCGTCGGCAACATCGCCGGCGGCAGCCGCTACCGGTACCGCTACTACACGTGCTTCACCCGCCAGCGCTACGGCAAGGACTCCTGCCCCACCGACCGCCTGCCCGCCGAGGAACTCGACCGGGCCGTGCTCGACGCGCTGCTCGCCCTCTACGAGGAGGTCGACCTGTTCGAGCGGGCAGCCGACGCGGCCCGCCAGCGGGCCTCGGCCGAGCGCGACCGGCTGCTGACCGAGCTGGAGGCGGTCGAGGCCGAGCTTCGCAAGGGCGACGACGCCATCGAGCGCTACCTGCTGGCCTTCGAGGCCGGCACGCTGCCCGAGGCGACGTGCAGCAAGCGCCTCGACGCCATCGCCGAGCGGGCCGTCGAACTGCGCGCCCGGCGCGTCGATCTGTCGGCAGCACTGGAGGACGAGCCGCGTGCGCCGAGCGAGGCGCAGGTCGCCAAGGTCCGCAAGCTGATCCTGAAGGCGATGACGGACGGGAACATGGCCGAGCGCAAGGTGCTGATGAACGCGCTGGTCCACGAGGTCACAGTGACAAGCCGTGCCGACGTGGTGCCGGTGTTCCGCTTCCCGACGCCGTTGCTGGCTGACGGGAAAGTTCGCCCATTGGCGCGATCGGCGCTCCCGGCAGGATTCGAACCTGCGACGCACGGTTTAGGAAACCGACGCTCTATCCCCTGAGCTACGGGAGCAAGGTGACCGGCCAGGGTATCGGACGGGCGGGGCGGGCAGACTGGGCTGGTGCGGGGTGGGAGGGGTCGTCGGCGGGTGTGGCGGCGGATCGTGCGGTGGGTCCTGACGCTGGCGATTGTGACCCCGCTGGCGGCAGCGGGTGGGGCGTGGGTGTGGTGGCAGGTGGGGCCGCCGGAGAGCGCGAAGAGCCGGGGCGTGAACGGCATATGGATGCGCCACCAGTGGGTGGGCGAGCCGCACAGTGAGGCCGACTACGACCGCATGGCCGACCGGCTCAAAGAGGCCGAGATCTCCGACGCCTTCTTCCACTCGGGCCCGTTCGAGGGGGACGGGACGGTGGACCCGGCCAAGTACGGGAACGCCACGACACTGCTCGCCGAACTGCAGGAGCGGGCGCCGGACGTGCGGGCGCAGGCGTACCTCGGCCAAGTCGAGCGGCGGGGCGGCGGGCCGCTGGACATAAGCAACGAAGCCACGAGGGCCAACGTCGTCAGGACCGCCGAGGCGTTTTTGGACCTCGGCTTCGACGGCATCCACTACGACATCGAGCCGATCTATCCGGACGACGACGACTTCCTGCTGCTGCTGACCGAGACGCGCCGAGTAACGCAGGCCAGAGGCAAGACGCTGTCGACCGCCATCGAGCAGATGGAGACCGTGCCCGGCTCGCAGCGCCTGGTGAGCAAGGTGGTCGACCGCTACCACGACCCCACCAAGCGCTACCTGCAGCAGATCGCCCGGCGCGTCGACCAGGTGGCGATCATGACCTACGACACCGGGATGCCCGCCGACTTCCTGTTCGGCGCCCACATGGCCTGGCAGACCGAGCACGTCGTCGAGGCCGTCCACGAGGCGACCAACGGCGCCACCACCGTCTTCATGGGCGTGCCCACCTACGACTACGACAACCTCGGGTTCCACCCCCGGGCCGAGAACGTGGCGTCCGGCGTATGGGGCGTGCGCAAGGGCATGGCCCGGCTGCCGAAGGACAAAACGGCCAATGTCGGCATCGCCCTTTACCCCGAATGGACGATGTCGGACGACGACTGGTCGCAGTTCATAGACGGGTGGGTACGGTGACCCGGTGCACGTCGCCCTTCTGACCCGCGAGTACCCGCCGGAGGTCTACGGCGGCGCGGGCGTTCACATCGAGTACCTCGCCCGCGAGCTCGCATCCCTCGTCGACGTGAGCGTCCACTGCTGGGGTGACGAGCGCCCCGAACCGGCCGTCCACGCCCATCAGCGGTGGGAGCGCCTGGCCAACGAGCACGGGCACTCGGCCGCCGTCGACACCCTCGCCATCAACCTGGCCATGGCCGACGCATGCGGCGCCGCCGACGTCCTCCACTCCCACACCTGGTACGCCAACTTCGCCGGCCATCTCGGCAGGCTGCTCTACGACGTGCCCCACGTGGCGACGGTCCACAGCCTCGAGCCGCTGCGCCCCTGGAAGGCCGAGCAGCTTGGCGGCGGCTACCGGGTCAGCTCCTTCTGCGAGCGCACCGGCCTCGAATCGGCCGACGCCGTCATCGCGGTCAGCAGCGCCATGGCCAACGACCTCCTGCGCGTCTACCCGGCCATCGACCCCAACCGGGTCCACGTGATCCACAACGGCGTCGACCCCGACGACTACCAGCCCACCGCCGGTGCGGGGGAGGCGCTGCTGGCGCGCTACGGCGTCGACCCGGCCAGGCCGGTCGTGCTCTTCGTCGGCCGCATCACCAGGCAGAAGGGCATCCACCTCCTGCTACGGGCGGCCGCCCAGCTGCCCCCCGGCGCCCAGATCGTCCTGCGGGCGGGCTCGCCCGATACCAAGGAGATCCAGCGCGAGGTCGACGACGCCGTGACCGCCGCCAGGGCCGATGGCCACGAGATCACCTTCATCGAAGACGGCCTCGACCGGGCCGACCTCACCGCCCTCATCAGCGCCGCGACCGTGCTGTGCTGCCCGTCGGTCTACGAGCCGTTCGGCCTGGTCAACGTGGAGGCGATGGCCTGCGGGGTACCCGTGGTGGCGAGCGCCGTCGGCGGCATCCCCGAGATCGTCGAACACGGCACGACCGGCCTGTTGGTGCCGCTCGGCGACGCCGCCGAGGAGTACTCCCGCGACCTCGCCGCCGCCTTGGCCCGGCTGATCGAGGACCCCGGCCTGGCCGCCAAAATGGGCGAAGCCGGACGCCAGCGGGTCGTCGACCACTTTTCGTGGCGCCAAGTCGCGACGCGCACTGTTGCGTTGTATCAGCAGGTCACGGGGTAGGGCGGAGTTTTCGTTTCGCTCGATTTTTCCGGCTTTGAGGAAGTTTTCTGGTAGCCCTAAGTGGAAGGTGCTGGTATTGTTGACGGGTCACGCCGCAGGCGCTGTCGCGCGCCGGTTCGGCCCTTGGTTTGCACTTCCGGGCTATTTGGTGTGACGTTGCATCGAGAGGTGAATTGTGGCAACCAACCGCGTGGATCACGACGAAGAAGACCTGGTCAGGCTCTACCTCCGGGACATCGGACGGCATGAGCTGCTGACCAAGGACGACGAGGCCCGGCTCGGGCGCGCCATCGAGGCCGCCGCCGCCGCCCGAAAGGACCTTGAGAACGGCAAGCACACGCCATCGCAGAAGGCCAAGCTGCGCCGGGTGATCCGCGAGGGCGAGGAGGCGGCGCAGACGTTCGTCAACGCCAACCTCCGGCTCGTCGTGTCGATCGCCAAGCGCTACCAGGCGTCGGGCCTGCCGCTGCTGGACCTCGTGCAGGAGGGCAACCTCGGCCTGGTCCACGCCGTGGAGAAGTTCGACTACCGCAAGGGCTTCAAGTTCTCGACCTATGCCACCTGGTGGATCCGCCAGGCCATCGCCCGCGGCATCGCCAACAACGGCCGCACCATCCGGCTGCCTGTCCATGCGGGCGACCTGCTCCGCCAGCTTCAGCAGGCGCGCTCGCGCCTGGAGCTCGAGCTGGGCCGCAAGCCGAGCGTGGGCGACCTGGCCGAGGACCTGGGCCTGACCGAGCAGCAGGTGCTCGACGTGCTCCGGCACGCGTCCGAGCCGATGTCGCTGTCGCAGCCGATGTCGCCCGACGGCGACGACGAGTTCGGCGACTTCGTCGAGGACACCCTCGCCACCTCGCCCCTCGAGGCGGCGGTGGAGTCGGTGCTCTCCGACGAGCTCGACCGGCTGCTGCGGGTGCTCGACGAGCGTGAGCGGGAGATCCTCCGCCTGCGCTACGGCCTCGACCGCACCGATCCGCGGACGCTGGACGAGGTGGGCGAGCGGTTCAACCTGACCCGCGAGCGCATCCGCCAGATCGAGGCCAGGGCGATGTCGAAGCTGCGGCACCCGTCGCTGGCCGACGACGCCCGCTCGCTGCTCATCGGCTAACTGCTTCTTCGCTCTGGAGGACATAGCGCACCAAAACGGTGCCCTATGTCCTCCAGAGCCGCGTTCGGGGGCGGGCGACCGGGGGGGCGGTGGGTCCGGCGAGATCAGTGGAGCGACGAGCCCGGCGTGTCCTCGTCGAGGACCAGGCCCATGATCACCGCGTCCCACAGCTCGCCGTTCTGGCGCGGGTAGTGGCGACGGAGCCGGCCCTCCACCACGAAGCCGTACTTCTCGTACAGCCGTTGCGCGCCGGTGTTGTGCGGCCACATCTGGAGGGCGATCTTGTGGGCACCGTGTTCGCGGGCGAAGGCGATGCCCGCCTCCAGCAGCCGGGACCCGACGCCTTTGCCCCGCCAGCCGTCGAGCACCGCCATCCCGAAGTCGGCCACGCCGAAGCTCCACACCGTGATCTTGAAGTTGCCGACCACCGTGCCGTCCTCGGACTCGGCCAGGAACAGCGCGCGCCGCTCGCCGTTCACGCCGTCGTCGAAGTGCTCGCGCACGGCGTCGAGGTCGAGCGGCAGCTCGGCGCCGATCCACTTGCCCTCGGCGGCGACCGCCTCGTGGACGGCCAGCCAGCGCTCGAAGTCCTCCGGCTGCGCCCTGCGCACCGAGACCGTCATGCCGACGCCGTCACGTCGAGGCGATGAACTCGACCACCACCTCGGCCAGGCGCTCGCCCTGGTCCTCCTGCAGGAAGTGGCCCGCGTCGGCGATCTCGGTGTGGGCCTGGCCCTTGGCACCGGCGATCCGCTCGCGCAGATGGCGCTCACCGCCCTTGGTGATCGGGTCCTTGTCGGCGAAGGCGGTCAGGAACGGCTTGTCGAACCGCTCCAACGACTCCCACGCGCGGCGGTTCGGCTCCGCGGCAGGGTCGTCGGGCCGGGTGGGGACGAGCAAGGGGAACTGGCGGGCGCCCTCTTTGTAGGACTCGTCCGGGAACGGCGCGTCGTACGCGGCGACGACGTCGTCCGGCGGCGCCGACGCGCAACCGCCCGCCACGATGCGGCCGACGGGCAGCTCGGGCACCTCCTGCGAGAACTTCTGCCAGGCCAAGAAGGCCTCGCCGGGGTCGCGGTCGCCAGTGGGCAGGAAGGTGTTGGCGGCCACGACGCGGGCGAAGCGGTCGGGGTGCTCCGCCACCAGCCGCAGCCCGAGCAGGCCGCCCCAGTCCTGGCAGACGAGGGTGACACCGCGCAGGTCGAGGTGGTCGAACACAATCGCCCGCAGCCAGTCGACGTGGCGCTGGTAGGTGTAGTCGCTGCGCTTGGTCGGCTTGTCGGAGCGGCCGAAGCCGACCAGGTCGGGGGCCACCGCCCGATGCCCGGCCGCGGTGATGACCGGGATCATCTTGCGGTAGAGGTAGCTCCACGATGGCTCGCCGTGCAGCAGCAGCACCGTCTCGGCGGCGTCGGCCGGGCCTTCGTCGACATAGTGCACGCGCAGGGTCCCGCCCTCGTCGTGGGAGTCAGCCGGCCCGCCCGCAGGGCGGTCGCTCGGGGCGGGGTGGGTGGGTATCTCGGTGTAGTGCGGCTCGAACGGGTAGCCAGGCAGGTTGGCGAATCGGTCGTCGGGAGTGCGCAGCGTTTCCATCGGCGGCGAGCCTAAGCAGGCGCGGGGGCGCTTCGCACCAGCGACTCGACCTCGCCGACGGCCGCGGCCAGGTCGGACACGTCCCGCTGGCGGGCCCGGCCCCCGGACACGAACACGAACGTGCACTTGACGACCGGTCGGCCCAGCGACCGCTCCAGGGCCAGGGCGTAGGCCGCGGCCTGGAGGCGGTAGCGGTCGACAGCGGCGTCGACCTCGGCGTCCGAGCGGACCGTGTCGGTCTTGTAGTCGACGACGACGAGCCCGTCCGGCGTCTCGTACAGCAGGTCGACAAAGCCCTCGATGGTGAGCCCGCCCACCGGTGCGGCGACGTAGACCTCCCGCCAGTGCCGGCCCGCCACCGCCTGCTTGACGGCCGCGCTCGACAGCGCCGCCCGCACCAGTCGCTCGACCTCGTCCGCCTTGGCGTCGACGCCTTCGGCCGCGGCCTGGGCCCGGGCCAGGTCCGCGGCGCCGTTGCCGGTGGCCAGATCGACCGACTGGAGCACGCCGTGCACGGCCCGGCCGATCGACGTGCCCGCCCGGCCCCGTCGCCACGGGGGCGCCTCGGGATCGGGTTCGGCGTCGGCGCCCGCGTGCGACGCGGCCGAGATCGTGGTGGCGGCCTTCACCGGCGCCCGGCGGAGGGCCTCGATCCGGCGGTTCCGCTCGGCCTCCCACTCGCGGCGGCGCCCGGCCGCGGCGGGGTCGGTTGCGGGGCGGGTGGCGGCGGTCTGCGAGACCAGGGCGAACGGCGCGTCGAGCCGGCGCCACAGGTCGGTCCGGTCGGCCGCCACCTTGGCCAGTTCCGCTGCTTGCGAGCGGTCGTTGCCCTTGCGGTGGAGGCTGATGATCAAGTGGTCGCGGGCGCGGGTGGCGGCGACGTACAGCAGGCGAAGCTGTTCGTGGCGCTCCATGTCCCGCTCCCGCTCCAGCACGCCGGCGAATCCGGGCGTCTGGAACTTGCCCGCCTTCGCCTCCGGCACGCCGTCTTCCGACCACAGCACCCGCCCGCCGCCGCCGCCGTTGCTGGCGAT
>Ga0190267_10000337_pt1 | contig 10453 bp, 6 predicted proteins | sample Popmic239T_FD_140332 | JGI IMG/M metagenome (GOLD analysis project Ga0190267, IMG submission 140332) | Populus adjacent soil microbial communities from riparian zone of Oak Creek, Arizona, USA - 239 T | ecosystem: Environmental > Terrestrial > Soil > Riparian zone | place: USA: Arizona... | reverse complement strand
GTCCACTTGGCGATCTCGGTTTTGACATGCTCGGCAAGAGCCTCGGGCGTGGAGCCGATCACCGTCGCGCTGAAGGTCTTGAGCCGCTCCTGCACGGCAGGGTCCGCCACGGCCTTGCGCGCCTCGGCATTGAGCCGGTCCACAACCGCTTTCGGGGTGTTCGGCGGGGCAAACAAGGCGTTCCAGGTATAGGTCTCGTAACCTGCCAGACCACCTTCGGCGATGGTGGGCATGTCCGGGAAGGAGGGCGCCCGCTCCTTCGTCGTCACGGCGACGCCGCGAAGCGTGCCGGCTCTGATGAACTCGGATGCCGAAGGCAAATTGTCGAACATGATCGGCACCTGACCGGCCACCACATCGTTCAAGGCCGGCCCGGAGCCCCTGTAGGCGATGTGCTGCATCGTGACCTTGGCCATGCTCTTGAAGAGTTCGCCCGAGAGATGCAGGGGCGTCCCGACACCGGAGGAGGCGTAATTGTACTTCGAGGGGTCGGCTTTCAGCAGCGCGATCAACTCCGGAACGGTCTTGGCCGGCAGGCTTGGGTGAACCACCAGCACGTTGGGCACGATCACTAGAAGCGAAACCGGGGCGAAGTCGGCCACCGCGTCATAGGGCTTGCGCTTGAGCATCAGCGGGTTGAGAGCATGGGTCGCGACGGTTCCCATCAGGATCGTGTAGCCGTCGGGCTCCCCCTTGGCGACGCGGGCGGCCCCGGTGCTGCCCCCGGCGCCGGCGACGTTCTCAACGATGACCTGCTGCCCGAGGCCCTCGGACATCTTCTGGGCGATGATGCGGGCCACCACGTCGGTCGAGCCGCCGGCCGCAAAGGGCACCACCATGGTGATCGGACGGGAGGGGAAGGTCTGAGCCGCAGCCGGCCCGAGCCCAAGCGCTGTTCCGGCCAGAAGAGCGCCACCGACGATAAGTGCCTGACGGCGTGTGGTTTTCGTCACGATCAAGTCTCCTGTCCTTGAGAGGCCGCTTCCAGATCTCTCGCCAGTTGCTGCGTCGGGCAATGGTCCGTTTTGGGTCCCGCTGACCCGCTTTGCGGAAGGCGTGCAGCGATCCGCAGGTCTGGACGAATCCGTTTCCTTGAACCCTGAGCAGGATCGTCCGCGTTGCCCGCGCCGGGACTCCAAGACGATCCAGGCCCTAGGATGATGAAGCCGGAGGCGGGATTTCCCGCCTCCGTCCCTGCATCTTTACGGCTTCGGCGCGGTCGCCGGCGTGTTGCCGGGGGTGTTGACGCTCTGAGGAGGCGGGTTGGTGTTGCCCGCGGCTCCCTGGCGGTTCGCGTCGTTCTGGCTGTAGCGGAACTCGGGCGCATTCTGCAGGTCGGCCTTGGTCATCTTCACCATGGCGCGCGCCGGCATGTTGTCGTTGCTGCCCGTCGCAGCGCCCGCGGCGGTCGTTCCGGCGCCGCCCATCGTGCCGGCTGCTCCGGGCGAGCCCGTGGTGCCTGCGGCCGTGCTGCCCGTCGTGGCCGGCTGGTTGCCGGTCGCCGTCCCGCCGGTGGCGGTGCCCGGCACGGTCACGCCGCCTGCGGTGTTGGTGCCGGAAGCGCCCTGGTTGGCGTTCGAGGAGGCCTGGACCTCCTGGTTGGACATCCATTGCACCTGATCGAACGGAATGGCGACGTCCTTCTGGCCGATGCCCAGGAAGCCGCCGACGCCCACCACGAGGCCGTGGATCTTGCCCTGGCGGTCGACCAGGACCTCGTCGATGTCGCCGATCTTCTGGTTGTCGGCGCCGTACACGTCGATGCCCATCAGCCGCGAGCCGCGCATGAGATCCTGCGGCATCTGCGTCATGATCTGTCCGCCCCCGACCGGTTGAGTAGGAGCAGATGTCTGGGCCTGGGCCGCGCCGGTCATCAGGGCGGCAGCGGCGAGGCCTGCCGCAAGCTTCATCTTCAGCATGTCTTCCTCCATATCTATGAACGCGCCACAACGGCGCTTGCACAGTCAACGGGGAAGCAGGGCAGGGGTTCAGGAGGAGGTTGACGGAGATACGTCAGGCGCTCCTGACCTGAGTCGCCGAAGGTGGAGCTTGGCCGCATCTCCCATTCAAGTCCGGGCGCACCTCGCGCGCTCACTCCTTGGAGGACGGAACGGGCTTCAGGCATCCTCGTTCCGCGCGCCCCGTCCGACTCTCCAGACCTGGCCCGGCCGCATGGCGATGAAGCGCTGAGCGGGAATTCCCTTGCGGCCTAAGGCGGTTGCAAGGTCACGAGGCGGCTGGTCGACGCCTTCGTTCGTGAGCTTGAAGGTTCCCCAGTGGAAGCCGAGGGCGGACTTGGCCTTGAGGATCTGGAAGGCCCGAACCGCATCCTCCGGGTTCATGTGCTGGGGCGCCATGAACCAACGAGGCTCGTAGGCGCCGATGGGCAAAAGGGCGACATCCACGGGCGGGTGGCGGGCCGCGATCCCCTGAAAGTGCCGCCCGCCGCCCAAGCCCGTATCGCCCGCGAAGTAAAGGGAACGGCCCCCGCCGCGCAGGACGAAGGAGGCCCAGAGGGCATGATTCCGGTCGTTGGTGGCCCGGGCGGACCAGTGATGGGCCGGCTCGGCGATCATCTGAAGACCTGGTGCGAGTTCAAACCGGTCGCCCCAATCCAGAGCCGTCACGGCGATATCAGGATGCTGTGCCCGGATGATTGTATCGTTGCCGAGGGGTGCTACGATCCGCGGCTGGTCCCGCCGCCAGAGGCGGGCCAGGGTGGGAAGATCCATGTGGTCGTAGTGGTTATGCGAGATGAGCACCGCGTCGATGCGGGGCAGATCGTCGAACCGGATGCCAGGTGGGTTGTACCGCCGGGGTCCGGCGAAGGTCACCGGGCTGGCGCGTTCCGACCAGATGGGGTCCGTCAGAATGTTGCGGCCTGCCATCTGGATCAGGAAGGTGGCGTGTCCGACAAAGCTGATGCGCAGGTCAGGCTGTGCCAGACGAGCCGGAGGCGTGTCCTGGAACGGGCTGGGATAGGCTTCGGGCCAAGGGACCTCACGCTCGGTGAGACGCCAGCGCAGGAACTCACCGAGGCCCCGGGGCGGGCTCCCGCCGGGATTGAAGAAGCGCTGCCCGTCGAAGTGATCGCTTAGCGGACCGCTGTAGTAGAACCCTCCCTGGGAGGCGCCGGTGCCCGTCGCGCCGAGAAATGGCAGCGCTCCAATCAGTTTTGCGAAGCTTCTGCGGGACAGCACGTCAAATCCTTCCGTCTGAGCTTGGCGGCGCAAGCTTGGCTTTGAGATTCAAGGAGGTTGTTCATTCCCGCCGAGGCTTTGAGGGAGGTGTTGCTCAGGGGGCTGGGAATGGACAACCTGGACCAAAATGCCCCCACGGCAAGGCTTGGTCGAGAGGAAATGCTCCCCGTGAGCCTTGCGGGTCTTCAGGCTCGCGCCGAAGGGGAGCTTGAGCAGAGGGCCAAACCTCGCCTGTCCGGGCGCGCCTCCGGCGGGGCAGCAGGAGGAGCCCGTCTAGCTCTGGGGCGAGCTTGGGAAAAACCGCCGCCGCAGAGCGGCCCATTTTCGGATCCCCCACAGGGTGAAGCGTCCGACCGGCACCCGCAGGAAGGGCACGTCATAGGCGATCAGCAGAAGACCCAGGGGCAGCATCCAGAGGCCCAGAAACGGCAGGATCGAGAAGACGCCGCCGAGGATCAAGAGGGCCCCCGCCGGGATGCGAACCCACCTGGAATCCGGGTGGCGCAGGCTCCGGAGGACGCGCGCCACCTTGCCGGGCACCTCGTGTTCGAGTTGCCTGAACGCCTGTCGCAGAATAGCCCTGCCCTTGCCCCTGGTCATACCCCTTGAATGGCTCAGTCCGGGAAACGGTTCCGATGTTCATCAGGCGAAGCGAGCCGGCGTCAGTTGACGCGCGGTCCATGACGGCAGCCGCAGCAAGGGGCCAAAGCGCCGGACAATCCATGCAACGATCCTCGATCAAGTCGCGCTCATCTTCCCTGACCGGAGGCCGCCGCGCTTGACCGTCGAAGGCTGCATGGCCCCAGCTTCGCAGGTGTCGGAACTGATATGACGGCCGTCCGAGTCAGCCTGCAAGGCTCTCCCGGTCGAGCACCTCGGTGGTGCGCCGGTAGAGGGCTTCCGCCTTCTCATGCGACCCGCCGATGCAGAGAACCCCGAGCTTGCCGAATTCCGACAGCGCGCCGATCAGGTGAAAGACCACGCCCTGCTGGCAGGCTCCGTCGAAGTGCAGGCCGTTCAGGGCCGCGATGTCGATGAGATCGGCCGGCGTGAGCCCCCGATAGCGCTCGGCCTCCAGATTGTCCGAGGCATAGTAGCAGCGCTGCTGCCCGGAAGGGGTCACGAAGCCGCCGGTGGCCGGATCGTAGCGCCCGTCGGTCAAGAATTCGAGCATCATGAACGGATGCGTCGTTCCTCCCTTGCGCAGGTTGATCTCGATGGCGAAATGGCGCCAGGCTTCGCCCTGCCGGACCGACAGGAAGTCGATGGCGAAGCGGCCGAGCACCCCCTTTTCGGCCAGGATGCGCGCCGCCTTCAGCCCGTCATGCTGGATCTGAAGGCGGTAGCTGCTGTCGGCAGGAAAGCGGCAGCCCAGGAACACCTGCCCGCTGTCGCCGCCGAGCACCTGATCGTGGGTGGAAACCGCTGCCAGTTGGCCGAGCGGGTCGACACGGAACTGCACCGATGGGGAGCGCTTGACCTCGCCCTCGATGAATTCTTCGACGATCCCACCCATGCTTTCGAACTTCTGGCAGAACAGATCCCAGGTCATGTCCTTCGCCTCGAAGGCGAGGTCAGGCAGCCGGTCCCGAACCCAGGCTCTCAGCCCCGAACCTTGGGGCGCTTCCTGGTACGAGAAGACGGCATTGCCCTCGCCGGAGAAGCCTTCGTCCAGTTTCACCACCGCCCGTTCCATGCCAGGTCTGCGCCCTTTCAGCTCCACGAGGGCATCCGCGATCTCGTCGGCTCCGTGGAGATCCTCGAAGCCCTCGGGCATGGCGATCCCGGCCTCGCGGAAGATCCTGCGCGACCCGCTCTTGGACCCCCATGCCAGCAGGCTGGGATCGCAACCGTAGATCGGCAGGCCGAGGCGCAGGGCCAGGGTGCGCTCGTGCTCCGTCACGTTGAAGCACGTCATGTAGGCGCACGAGGGATCGGGGATCGCCTCCTGGATGCGCTGCATCAGCCGGGGCCGCTCCAGGATCTTTTCCGTAAGGGCAAGCGGCGAGCCATCGTAGCATGAGAGAAACGTGAGCCGTTTCCTGGCGTGCTGGGCCGGAATGCCTGGGAGAAGGTGCAGGTAATAATCGATGATCTGCTCCGGGATCGGGCGGCTCGACATGTAGATCACGCGCGTGCGGGGCAGCCGCAGCAGGAGCAGATAGCAAAGCATGCGCTCCTCATAGTGATGAGCGCCTGAGATTCTTGCGAGCACCTCGCGATCCATGGTCAGGCTCGGGACGATCAGGACAGTTCGCGGCGCATCCGGGGCGGAGAACGAATCGAAGGTCCTGGCTAGTCCCGCCTGCAGATGCGCGAACCTATCCGATCCGGAGGAAACATGCCCCTTACCGGTGTAATCGAGGCCAAGTATGCCTTCTGCTGCCACGGAATCTCCAGGTTCGCCACCGGCCAGAAGCGGCCGGGGGTTCAGCGTCACCCCATCAGGAGCTTCCCAACGGAGAGTGCGCTGTCCCAACCATCGGAACGCCTGCCGTCACGTTTGGTTGCGCCGAACCGCCTGGCAGGCTGCCGGATGCCGGTGGTATGCGACGCCCGTCGCCTGCCCGCGGCGAGCCGCCGGTCAGACGGGCACCTGCCAGATGTCGTCTGCGTATTCGCGGATCGTACGATCTGACGAGAACCAGCCGACCCGGGCCGTGTTCAGCACGCTCGCACGCCACCAGGCCGAGGGGTTCTGCCACAGGGCATCGACCTGCCGCTGGGCGGCCCAGTAGGACTCAAAGTCCGCGGCGACCATGAACGGGTCGTCGGACGTGACCGCACCAACCAGGGAATCGAAGCGGTGCGGCTCATCCGGTGAGAAGACGCCTGCCCTGATCAGATCGAGCGCTCGTCCGAGCCGAGGCGAAACATCTGCGCGATGCATCCCGTTCCTGTGGCGGGCTTCGACCTCATCGGCGCTCAGTCCGAAGATGAAGATGTTATCGGCCCCCACGCATTCACGGATCTCCACATTGGCTCCATCGAGCGTGCCGATGGTAAGGGCGCCGTTCAGGGCAAGCTTCATGTTGCCGGTACCGGACGCCTCCATGCTGGCCGTCGAGATCTGCTCGGACAGATCGGCCGCCGGGATGATGGCCTCGGCAAGGCTGACATTGTAGTTCGGCAGGAAAACGATCTTCAGGCGGCCGGCCACCACAGGATCGGAATTGACCACCTTGGCCACGTCATTGATCAGCTTGATGATCATTTTCGCCTGATGGTAACTGGCTGCGGCCTTGCCGGCGAAGATCTTGACCCGCGGCACCCAATCCCTCTCGGGCTCGGCCCTGATGGTGTCATACAGCGCAATCGCCTCGAGGATGTTCAGAAGCTGCCGCTTGTATTCGTGAATGCGCTTGATGTGCACGTCGAACAAAGCCGCAGGATCGATCTGCACGCCCGTGCGCTCGGCCACGATCCTGGCAAGACTTGCCTTGGCGACGGCGCGCTGGCTCCTGAAAAGGTCTTGAAAGGCGGTGTCGCTCGCAAATCGTTCGAGCCCGATGAGCATTCCGGCATCGTCCAAGACCCCTTCACCGAGCTCCTTCACGAGGAGTTGCGTGAGCCCAGGGTTGGCCTGATGAAGCCATCGCCGGAAGGTGATGCCGTTCGTCTTGTTGACGATGCGATGAGGATAAAGGGCGTGTAGATCCCGGAACACGGTCTGGCGCATCAGCCCGGTGTGGAGCGCCGAGACGCCGTTGACCTTATGGGCTCCGATGAACGCCAGATGGCCCATCCGCACATGCCGGCCGTGATTCTCGTCGATCACGGAAACGGCTCTGATGAGATCGGCGCCGGCCCCGCTCCGGGCCAAGGGCTCGAGGTGCCGCCAGTTGATGCGGTAGATGATCTGGATATGGCGGGGAAGAAGCCGCTCCAGCAGTCTCACGGGCCAGCGCTCGAGAGCTTCCGGCAGGAGCGTGTGGTTCGTATAGTTCAATGTTCCGGTCGTGATCGCCCAGGCATCCTCCCAGGCAAGGCGGTGTTCATCGACGAGGAGCCGCATCAGCTCCGCAACCGCGATGGCCGGATGGGTGTCGTTGAGCTGGATCGCAGCATAATCGGGCAGCGTGCGCGGATCGCCATGCAGGCGGATGTGGCGGGCCAGCAGATCCTGGAGCGACGCGGAGGTGAAGAAGAACTCCTGCCGCAGGCGCAACTCCCGTCCGGACTCCGTTGCGTCGCCCGGGTAGAGCACGCGGGAGATTGCTTCGAGGCGCGACCGGTCTGCGAGCGCGCCCACATGGTCGCCGGAATTGAAGGCATCCAAGCGCAGGGGCTCCGTGGCCCGCGCGGACCAGAGCCGCAAGGTGTTGACGTGGCGCCCGCGCCAGCCGACCACGGGGGTGTCATAAGCGACGGCCTGGACAGTCTCGGCCGGCCGCCATACGGAGGTTGTCGACCCATCCGGTTCCTGGATCTCCTCGACCGAGCCGCCAAATCCAACAGGATAGCTCAGATCCGACCGCCCGAATTCCCAGGGGTTGGTGCGAACGAGCCAATCTTCCGGGAGTTCATGCTGCCTCCCGTCCAGGATGACCTGCCGGAACAGGCCATGTTCATAACGAATCCCATAGCCATAGGCCGGGATCTCAAGGCTCGCCATGCTTTCCATGAAACAGGCCGCGAGCCGCCCGAGACCGCCGTTTCCTAGGGCGGCATCCGGCTCGATGGCGCGGATGCGATCGAGATCGACGCCAAGCCCGGCCAGGGCCGCCCTCGCGGTCTCGGTCAAGCGCAGATTATTCAATGTGTCGGCGAGAAGCCGCCCGATCAGGAATTCGAGGGAGAGGTAGCAGACCTGCTTATGGTCCGCCGGGTTCCTCCGCCTGGAGACCATCCAGTGGTCCATCGCCCGGTCCCGGACCGCCAGAGCCGTGGCCATGAACCAGTCATGATCGGTCGCATGACCGGGATTGGTGCCGACAGCGTAGGTCAATTTTGCCAGAATGGCTTTCCGGAAGGCAACGGTATCAGGTGGGTCCGGCAATGGCGCTGCTTCGGATGTGTCCGCCGGGTATCCGTTCCCCGGGGCCAAGGCAGACAAAGAATGTTGGTCGAAATTTTCCACGGAAAGCCCCTCATCTCCAGCTATCGAAAGCGAGAAGTGAATAAAATTATTTTGGCGCTGCCCTTATTCTGGGCCTGTCGGCCATTTAACATCAATTCTAAACAATTGTTTTAAAACATTATCCGAGCGTGACGCCCCGCCGCACTTCATTCTATGGGTGGCTCTGCGGCCAAGCTCCCCGAATTCGTCCGCCGGACCTGCCTGGGACTTATTCTTCTGCTGCCGGAACCACGGCGAAGCTGGATGGTTGAGCCCTCACCAATCCTGTCGGGTTCTTCCATGACTGAAACACCAGAGCTACCCCCGGTCGCACCCCGATCGGCGATTGAGTTGGCCGGTCATGCCGTTGCGCAGGGCCAGGATTCCTCTCCGGCCAGGCGAGCAACCCCGTCAGCTTCGAAGAAATCCAGATTCTCCCCTCTCTCCGGCCAGCAACGGCTGGTCGTCGTCTCGAACCGGGTTCCCGTGCCAAAAGACGGTTCGACGAAGGCCGGTGGACTGGCCGTGGCCCTAGAGGGAGCCCTCAAGCAGAGCGGAGGGCTGTGGTTCGGTTGGTCCGGCAACATCGTCGACGAAGCCTCCGAAAGCCCGGAGGTCGTTCAAGCGGGCAACATCACCTTTGCGGTCGTCGACCTGTCCAAGCGGGATTACGACGAGTATTACGCCGGTTTCGCCAACCGGGCGCTTTGGCCTGTCTGCCACTACAGGCTTGATCTCGTGCAGATCGACCGGAGCGACACGGAAGGGTATTTCCGGGTCAACCAGGCTTTCGCCGCCTCTCTTGCGCCCTTGCTGCGGCCGGATGACATCATCTGGGTTCACGACTATCACTTCATTCCCCTCGCGTCCGAGCTCCGTAAGCTCGGTTGCAACAACCGGATCGGCTTCTTCCTCCATATCCCGTGGCCGCCTTACGAGGTCGCCAGCGCCCTGCCGGCCTATGAACGGCTGCTGCGGGGCCTCAGCGCCTACGATGTGGCCGGTTTCCATACGCCGCAGGACGTGGAGAATTTTCAGCAATGCCTCGTCCGCGAGGGCATTGGGGACGCGGTCGGGCCCGGCGAGTATCAGGTCGACGGCCGTCATATCCGCACCGGCGCGTTCCCGGTCGGGATCGACACCGAAGCCTTCGCTCGGACGGCCGTTCGCGGCGAGACGAATGCCCTGGTGCGCCGGACGCGGACGAGTCTCGGGGACCGGGATCTCATCATCGGCGTGGACAGGCTCGACTATTCGAAGGGCGTCAAGCAGAGGATCGAATCCTTTTCCTGCTTCCTCAAGGCGAACCCGGCCTTCCACAACCGGGTGACGTACATCCAGATCACGCCCAAGTCGCGCTCCGACGTTCCCGAATACAAGCGGATGCAGCATGAGATCGCCGAGCAGGCCGGCTGGACGAACGGCAATCTCGGCGAAGTGGACTGGACCCCGATCCGCTACGTCAACAGAACCGTCGGACATGCGGCGCTCGCAGGGCTCTACCGGATGTCGCGGGTTGGCCTCGTCACGCCCTTGCGGGACGGGATGAACCTTGTAGCAAAGGAGTTCGTCGCCGCACAGCCGCCTGAGGATCCCGGCGTGCTGATCCTGTCGCGGTTTGCCGGTGCGGCGCATGAGCTCAATCGCGCCCTTGTGGTCAACCCCTATGACACGGAAGCCTGCGCCGCGGCCATTGCGAGGGCGCTCCAGATGCCGTTGAAGGAAAGGCAGGAGCGCTGGACCACGATGATGGAGCGCCTGCGGACCAACACGGTCGAAGCCTGGTGCCAGCGGTTCCTCGCTTACCTCGCCGGCTCGTCCGCAGAGGTGACGGAGCCGCCGCCCGAGCCGAGGCGGGTGAAGACCGGCGGCAGATTTCCTCGACCTCAGGTGACGCCTGCATAACCAGCCCTGCCCGTGAGGAGCACCCGGATTCCTGCCATGGGGAGAGGATTATTCTGGCAAGGCAGACGATGAGTGACCTCAAGGTGTCAGGAACAAAGGCGGAGAGGTGCTGTTTTCGACAGAGAGGCTCTGCCGGCTGGGTCTTCGCGTTTTCAAATGCCGGCTGCGAGCTCGCCACCGACTGATCAAACCGAACAGCGACGGATCCCATCGTGTCACCAGCAGACGCCCTTCCAAGAAGCTCACAGACGTTCCGGGTGAAAGGCGCGGATCATGCGCCGCCCCGGAT
>Ga0190267_10000336_pt1 | contig 10480 bp, 8 predicted proteins | sample Popmic239T_FD_140332 | JGI IMG/M metagenome (GOLD analysis project Ga0190267, IMG submission 140332) | Populus adjacent soil microbial communities from riparian zone of Oak Creek, Arizona, USA - 239 T | ecosystem: Environmental > Terrestrial > Soil > Riparian zone | place: USA: Arizona... | reverse complement strand
GCCGGGTTCTGCCCATCCGAGCTGAAGCTCATCTCTGGCCCGTCGACGCGCACATTGTGGGTGCGCGTGTCGTCGTTGAGAATGCGCAAGGCCTTGCCCATCCGCATGAGAACGGCGCCCGGCGTGAAGCGGCGATTCTTTTGGCTCACGGTGGAGGCCGCGACCGCCCAAGCGCCCGCGCCCCGGGCGATCGTCTTTGCCGGAAGGCTCGCGGGGCGTGGAGGGTCGTTGCTGGACAGGGTGTTCAGGAACGCCACGAGCTGCGCTCGCTCCTTGGCGCCCAGCGCGATGCCCTGGGGCAGATCGGCCGAGAGCGTGGGGCGCTTCACGATCCTGTCGGCATAGTGGTCCACCACATCCTCGAAGGTCGCAAGGGAGCCGTCATGCATGTAGGGCGCGGTCCAGACGCGTTCGCGCAGGCTCGGCGTCTTGAAGGCGCGTCTCGCCGCATCGATGCCGAGGATCGCGCCCCGGCCCTCATCCTCGCCCGGCAGGCCGATGTCGTGGAAGGCCTCATCGGTGAAGCGCCAGCCCTGGTGGCACGAGACGCAGCCTGCCTTGCCGACGAAGAGGGAGAAGCCCGCAAGCTCGTCCGGCTCGAGAGCCCCGTCGTCCCCCTTCACCCATTGGTCGAAGCGCGTCTCCGGCGAGACGAGGGTGCGCTCGAAGGCCGCCAGCGCCTTGAGGAGGTTGGCGCGGGTCACGGCGGGATCCTCCGGAAAGGCCGCGGCAAAGCTCCTGCTTATCTGCGGATCGGAGGCGAGCGTCTTGATGACCTGATTCCAATCGCCCGCCATCTCGCGCTTGTGCCCGATGGGACCCAAGGCCTGCGCTTCCAGGCTCGGGGCTCGTCCGTCCCAGAACCAGGACAGCCCCCAGGCCATGTTCCAGAGCGGCGGCGTGCGCCGGTCGAGGGGTTGCTCGTCGAGGCCTGTGTGACGCGCGATCCCGTCGGAGAAGGACAGGTCGGCCTGATGGCAGCTCGAGCAGGCGATGCTTCCGTTGCCCGAGAGGCGTGTGTCCTCGAAGAGCTTGGCGCCGAGCGCGATCTTGTCCGGCGTGGTGGGGTTGTCCGCCGGCATGGGTGCGTGATCGGGACGCGCGAAAGCCTTCCGCCAATGCTGGACGTCGAGCGGAGCAGGCTTGTCCGCCGCTCCGCCCGCGAGCACGGCCAGCGCAAGGCAAGCCAGCACCCGGCCAAGTTTGGGAAGGCTTTCGCGCGTCATCGGGTCAGCGCAGGTTTCCGAGCTGCAGCTCGAACCTTGCGACGCTGCTCAGGAACTGGCCCGGATCCTTCACGGCCTGCGGCGGCGGATTCACCGTCGGAAAGGTGGCTTTCAGCTCGTCGAGGCTGGCGCGGAGCGCCTTGGCGGCGTCAGCGTCCTTGGCTGTCGCCTCGTTCATGACCGTCCCGGCGAGCCGGTCCGCTTCCATGACGAAGCCGCGCGCATCCTGGTATTCGACCACGTTGACGATGCGGCCCTTGGCGAAGGCTTCACCATATTCGTCCGCCGCCTGCTGCAGCACTTCGAGGATGGTCTCGAGGGTGAAGTACGTGCCGTTCGTCTCCTTCGCGCGCACGGCCGTCTCGGCGGCGGCCAGGCGCTCGTCGAGGGCTGCGCGGGCCCGCGCATAGGCCTCCTTGTTCTTGGCCTTGACCGTCTGCGACAGGGACTTCAGGGCCACCTGGAAGGGGGCGATGTTGAAGGCTTTCAGGTTGTCGCGCAGGCTGGCGTAGATTTCCTCCTCCGGATGAAGGAAATGGGGCAGGGCATCGGCCCAGCGCCCGGCCTCGATCAGCTCGCCGCCGACGAGAAGATGGCCGCGGATCATCCCGATCCCGCGATAAAGATGCAGCGAGGGTTCCAGCTCCGCAGCGCCGGCTCCGCCTTCGTCGCCTTCGCCGCCCGTGCTGGCCGAGGGCTTGGCCTTGGCCGCTTCCCCGCCATGGCCCTTGTGCTGGGCAAGGTGCAGGAGATCCCCATCCGCCTTGCTCTCGATCCCCATGGGATGAGCCTGCAAGGCCGCTGCCTGCGGCACAGCCGGCGTGGCAACCAGGACCGCGGTGCTCAGCCCCGCCCAAATCTTCCGTCTTTTCATCGTCTTCTCCCCCCTCGGCGGATCAAGGCCGCCGGCGGCTAGTTTGGAAACGTTAAAAACTACTAGTCTTTACAATCACTTAGCTACAGCCTATGTGGGCCTCTGGCAAGCCCGGAAGGTTACTCTCCCATGTTGATCACGATTGCGGACGTGCTGCCCCAGGGCGACCTCGACGAGATCCGCGCCATGCTCGGCGCCATGCGGTTCGAGGATGGCCGCGCCACTGCGGGATGGAGCGCAAGGCTCGTCAAGGACAACGAGCAGGCCCGGGAAGGGGCGGCTCTCGGCCTCTTGAGGGAGCGGGTGGCGAGCGCCATTCTGGCCAACGAGGTCTTCAATCTCGCGGCGCGCCCGAAAGCGCTGACGCCCCTGATCTTCAGCCGCTACACGGAAGGCCGGCATTACGGCTCCCATGTGGACAATCCGCTCATGAACGGCATCCGCACGGATGTATCCTTCACGCTCTTCCTGGCCGAACCGGAGAGCTATGACGGCGGCGAGCTCGTGATCGAATCCATGTCCGGCGAGGAGGAGGTGAAGCTTGAAGCAGGCGGTCTCGTCGCCTACGACTCGACCACCCTGCACCGGGTTGCACCCGTGGCGCGCGGCGAGCGGCTCGTGGCGGTGGGCTGGGCGCAGAGCTACGTGCGCGACAGCGCCCGGAGGGAGCTCCTGTTCGATCTCGAAACTGCCCGGCGGAACCTGTTCGCCCAAACCGGCAAGACGCCGGAATTCGACCTGCTGGCGAAAACCAGCGCCAACCTGTTTCGCATGTGGGCCGAGGTCTAGAGCATTTTCTGACGAAAAGGAGAGGGAGCGGCCCTTACTGCCAAGCGTAGTTGAAGCTGACGCTGATGCGCTCGCTCTCAGCCTCGTTCAGGGGCACCTCGTGCCGCAGCCAGCTCTCCCACAGCAGCACCGTGCCGGGAGCGGGCTTCATATAGGCGAATTGCCGGTTCTCCGGCCTGGCCTTGGCCTTGCGGGGCGGGGCCGCCATCATGAAGCCGAGGCGCGGGTCCTCGAGCTTGAGCGCGCTCGCCCCTTCCGGAATCGTCACGTAGAACGTGCCGCTCACCACGGAATGCGGGTGGATATGGGAGGTGTGGATGCCGCCCGGCGGCAGGATGTTGATCCACAGGCTGTCCATGACGAGCTTGCGCCCCTGAAGGTCGAATTCCAGCTCCTTGGCGAAGGCGGCCACGTGCCGGTTGAGCTCCTTCAGCAACTCCCCGAACACCGGAACTCGCCAGGGCAGGTCGTTGAGGGACGCGTAGGAGGTGTAGCCCGGATAGCCGTTCTTGGCGCACCAGCGCTGGCCGGCCTCGTCGTCCTCGGCGATGGACAGGCAGGCGGCCTCCAACTCGGCGGTGAGCCCCTCGGCCCGCGCGCCGGCGAGTTCGGCCCGGTAGATCTTGGTGACGAAAAGCGTCTCGATACTTGCCATGATCTGGCTCTAGAGCGAGGATCGGTATCTGTCAAAACGATCCGCGTTTCCGTTGCAAACCCGCTTCCCCATGGCTTGCAGGATCGAACCGGACAGCACACCTTGACCTTATGACCCGACCTCCCGCCCCGCCCGACCCTTCCAGCGACCTCCTCGTCATGGCCCGCAGCCTCGACCCCGAAAGCCTCTCGCGGGTGGTTGCCCTGCGCGACTGGCTCGTGACGGTGGCCGCCCGCATGGAGGATCCGAACGAGGTGCTGATTGGGTTCATCCAGCGCCTGATCGAGCTCGGCCTGCCCCTCGACCGGGTCGCTTCGGCCATCGAGACGCTGCACTCCGAATATGCCGGGATCGGGCGGTTCTGGACCCGGGAGGAGGGGGCCGTCGTGCGCTACCTGCCGCACGGGACGCGCCGGGAGGCAGTCTATCAGCAGAGCCCCTTCGCCCATGTGAGCCGGACCGGCGAATGGCTCATGCTCGACCTGGCGGAAACGCCCGACGATCTCTTCGCCATCATCCCGGAGCTGAAGGAGGCGGGCCTTCGCCACTACCTCACCATCCCGATCCGCTTCACAAATGGAGCCGAGAACGGCATCTCGTTCGCCACGCGCTCACCCGAAGGCTTTGGCGAACGCGGGCTGACCATCCTGCGCCTCGTCATGCCCTCCTTCGCCCTTGTGACGGAGCTGCGCGCCACCAGCAACCGCCTCGACCAGGTGCTGCGCATCTATGTGGGCGACGAGCCGCACCGGGCCATCCTGTCCGGCGCGATCCAGCGCGGGCAAGTGACGCGCATCCGCTCGGCCATCCTGTTCGCCGACATGCGCGACTATACCCACATCTCCTCCACTTTGAGCCCGGAGAGCGCGGTCGAACTCCTGAACACCTACTTCGACTGCCTCGTGCCGCCCATCGAGGACGAGGGCGGCGAGGTGCTGAAGTACCTGGGCGACGGGCTTCTGGCCATCGTGCGCGACCAGGGCGACGACACGGGCGGGGCACCGCAATCGGCCCTGACCGCCGCCACCAACGCCCTGCGCCGGGTCCAGACCGCCAATGACGAGGGCCGCTTTCCCGCGCCCATCCAGGTCGGCATCGCCCTGCACCACGGCGACGCCGCCTACGGCAATGTGGGCTCGGGCCAGCGCTTGGATTTTACCGTGATCGGCCGCGATGTGAATCTCGCGAGCCGCATCGCGAATTTGAACAAGCGCCTGGGCGAGCCCCTGCTCATGTCGAAGCCCTTCGTCGAGCACCTCTGGGGCAATCCCAAGCCGCTTGGAACCCACAAGGTCGACGGCTTCGAGGAGGAGATCGAGGTGTTTCGGCCATGAGGAAAGACCCCAACCAGGAAACTCGCCGGAACTTTCCGATACCTGCCGTGACCGTTCGAACCTCCCTCTTCGTGAGCGACGTGAGGCCAAGACCGGCATAGCCCCCTGTCGGGACGGTCCGCGGCTATGACGCAGCGTCCGGCCTGGGCCTGTAGGATCAAGGGCAGCCGACACCTTCGGGCAGGATGCCGCCTCTCCAGGCTATGCCGCAAAGGTGACCGCCTGCTGGCAGCCATGGGCCGAAATCGACTTGACGGCATCTCCGATGTCCGACAGGAACAGGAGCATCCAGGAACGATCCTGGCTGACCTCCTTCCGAAGCTCCCGTTCCCCGGAAGGGCCTGTAGCTCAATGGTTAGAGCCGGCCGCTCATAACGGTCTGGTTGCAGGTTCGAGTCCTGCCGGGCCCACCACTCGGACAATTCCTGGCAGCGGCCTCCGCAATCTGGAAAGACAGGCAACGCAGGGTCTTGGAGGGCGCGAAGGCACCGCATCCCTGCTCTGGCTCTATGACGGCGGCTTGAGCAGTCAGGCCTTTATCGCGAACATCTTCTGACTGCCCGAAAGCAACTTCGTTTGCGGCGAAGACGCGTTCGCGGCCGATCGGGCGTTCTCGGATCACGAAAACACAGCCCGTAACCAAGTTTCAACGATTGACCTGTAACTCAGGAATAGTTTCTGTGCCCGAGTTGCTCATGCCTGCTGTCACGCGTCGTCTGTTCTGCACCGCTGGTGTTGTCGTCTCGGGCGCCGGCCTCTCCGGATGCAGTCGAACCATCAGCGGCTTTCCGTCGCTCGGCGGGCTGTTCGGGGCATCGAGGTCGAACCGCAGCGGGCGAACCATCGCCCGGCCGGATTATCGGGTGGCCTATGGCCCTTCCCCAAATGAGCCGTTTCCAGTTCACGGCCTGAATTACACCCGGATCAATTCAGCCTTCCTGCGCCAGGACGTGGTTTATCTGGGGCCGGAAGAGCCAGGCTCCATCGTGGTTGACCCGCAGGCCCGCCAGTTGTTCTTCGTGCAGTCGGAGGGTCGGGCCACGCGCTATGGCGTCGGGGTTGGACGGGCCGGCTTCGGGTGGTCCGGGGTGGCGCAGATCAACATGAAGCGGGCTTGGCCCGACTGGATTCCCCCTCAGGAGATGGTGGCGCGGGATCCGAGCATTCAGTCGCAGCTCGTCATGACCGAGCGCGGGCTCGGCGTTCCCGGCGGTTCCGCCAGCCCGCTGGGAGCTCGTGCGATGTATCTGTTCGCCCGTGGCGGCGACACGGGCTATCGAATCCATGGGACCACCGAGCCTGAGACGATCGGCACCCGCATCTCCTCCGGCTGCATCCGCATGATCAATCAGGACATCATCCATCTTTATGCACGCGCTACGGAGGGCGCCAGAGTGATCGTGCTTGCATGAAGGCGCCCTGCATGGAGCTCTTCAAGTAGAGAGAGCTTCCACGAATTCCTGCTGCTTTCACATTCCATGCTCGTGCAAAGCAGCGTGGTCCTCTTCAGCGATCTCCGCCCGGGGTCAGAACATAGGCGGTCGTCGATTTCACCCTCTGCATGGCGAAGCGCGACGTGACGTTCTTGAGCGGGATCGCTTCGATTAGCCGTTTGTAGAAGCGGTCATAGGCGGCCATGTCCGAAACGACGACCCGCAGCATGTAATCCACATCGCCCGCCATGCGGTAGAACTCCATGACTTCGGGCATGGCCGATACGAACTCGGCGAAACGCTCGAGCCATATCCCGGAATGATCCGACGTCTCGATGGACACGAAAACCGTCAGGCCCAATCCGACTTTTTCCGGATCGACGAGCGCGACCCGTTTTTGGATCACTCCCGCGGCTTCTAGGCGCTGCACGCGCTTCCAGCAGGGGGTTTGGGACAGGTTGACCCTTTGGGCGAGTTCGGCAATCGAGATGCTCGCATCCTCCTGGAGGAGCATCAGGATCTTGGTGTCGACGGCATCCATCTCCCAATCCGGTCTGTTTGAGAAGAACTTTCATCCTACATGGCAGATTGCGGGATGATTATTCTTATGCGACGTCCAGCAAGGTGTCGGAAGAGAAGTTTGTTCTAGCTGCGGCCGGCGCGCTGTCAATGGGGCCTAACTTTGGTGGGTCCGCCAACCCACTTGCGGAAACGATTCGAGTGCCCACCGTTTTTGTTCTTCAAAAAGAACAATGGTTCTGTCCGGTATGATTCGCCTTAATGGAAAGGCATCCTTCAGGCGACATTTTTGAGCAGATAAGAACGTTTTTCTCTTCTGTTTTCCCACCGGAGAAGAATTTGCTCGTGCGTACTGTTCTAAAAAAAGAACGTTCCCGTTGCCGTTTCTGGCCGTTCCCCGGATAATGAGCCCTGTCACTCCGATTATCCATCCGCAGGGGAACGATCGTGTCGCTCAATCTTCGCTTCAGAAGCAAAACCGGTGCAGCCGCATTGGCAGGAGCCGCCCTCCTGGTAGGGGCCTTGGGGTTGGGGCGCGCCGCGCTGGCGGCCGGGCAGAACGATGCGCCGGTCAAGGGCGGCACCCTGGTCTATCTTGAGCAGCAGCCCCATACCAACCTCTATCCACCCGCAGGCGGTTTCTATCCCAATGGCGGGATTCTCAACCAGATCACCGACAAGCTGACCTACCAGAACCCCAAGACCCTCGAGATCGAGCCTTGGATCGCGGAGTCCTGGACCGTCAATGCCGACGCGACCGAGTATACTTTCAAGATCCGCCCCGGCGTGACCTTCTCCGACGGAACGCCGCTCGACGCAGCGGCGGTGGCGAAGAACTACGACACCTTCGGCCGCGGCAACAAGGAGTTGAAGCTTCCGGTCTCGGAGGTGATCAACAACTACGACCGCAGCGAAGTGATCGATTCCCGAACGGTCAAATTCTATTTCAAGAAGCCGTCGCCGGGCTTTCTCCAGGGCACGTCCGTGATCGGCTCGGGGCTGGTCTCCCTGGCCACCCTTGCGCTGCCTTACGAGGCGCTTGGCGATGCCACGAAGATCATCGGATCCGGGCCTTTCGTGGTCGCCAGCGAAACGCTCGGCCGCGAGCTCAATTTGACGGCGCGCAAGGACTACAATTGGGGACCGGCGAAGCTGGCCCAGCAGGGGCGCGCCTATCTCGATTCGATCAAGTACGTCATCACCCCCGAGGATAGCGTTCGCATCGGCGCGCTGCTGGCGGGACAGGCCGACTTCATCCGCCAGATCCAGGCCTATGACGAGAAGCAGGTCGAGGATGAAGGCTATCGCATCTATGCGCCCTCGACCCGCGGGGTGAACAACAGCGTGGTCTTCCGTCCCGACAACCCGCTGGTGGCCGATGTTCGCGTCCGCCGGGCGCTGCTGCACGCCACCAACGCGGAGGAGATCGTCTCGACCCTGTTCTCGGACAATTACCCGAAGGCAAGCTCGATCATCGCCAAGACGGCGCTTGGCTATGTGGACCAGTCGTCGAAGCTCGCCTACGACCTTGAGAAGGCCAAGGCTTTGTTCGACGAGGCGGGCTGGAAACCGGGCGCGAACGGCCTGCGCCAGAAGGACGGCCAGCAGCTCGAACTCACGGCCTATGAATCCCTGCCGCAGCCGCAGAACAAGGAAACGCTGCAACTGATCGCGCAGCAATGGGCCAAAGTGGGCGTGAAGCTCAACGTGCTCACCGGCGACTCCGGAACCGCCACCGTGAACAATCTCGATCCGTCTAAGGCTCCCGTGTCGCCGGCGATGGTTGGGCGGGCCGATCCGGACGTGATCAAGAGCCAGTACTATCCCACCAACCGCAATGTCCTGCTGCAAAAGGGCGGCAACAGCGACAAGGTCAAATCCTTCGTCGACGACAAGCTGAACGCGCTCCTGGACAATCTGGCCTCCGAGCCAGACAGGGCGAAGCGCCTTGCCATCGCAGGCGATGTCCAGGCCTACGTGATCGATCAGGCCTACGCCATTCCGATCTTCGAGGAACCGCAGGCCTTCGCCGCCGCTCCTTATGTCAATGGCGTAGCGTTCGAAGCCGTCGGACGCCCGAGCTTCTACGGCGCCTGGCTGGCGCCGCACTGACCGCATCTGATGCAGCCGGATGCCGATCAGGCACTGGTATCCGGCTGCCCCTCTCCAATCCGTTTGCTCTCACATGGGATCTTCGATGTCGAGATATCTGGCCAGCCGGATCGGGCAGGCTCTCATCGTCCTCTGGGCCGCCTTCACGGCATCCTTCATCCTCCTGCAGGCGCTGCCCGGGGACGCCATCCTCATCAAGTTTCTCAACCCGGAACTGGGCCTGGGGCCTGAGCAGATCGCGGACATCCGCGCCTCCTACGGCGCCGACATTCCGCTGACGGCGCAGTACCTGCACACGATTCTGAACTTCCTCTCCGGCAATTTCGGCTACTCCGTTCAGGCGGGAGTGCCTGTCAGCGACGTGCTCGCCGCCAGCCTGCCGCCGACCCTGCGGCTGGCGACTCTCAGCCTCTTGGTTTCCGCATTCCTTGCCCTGGCGATTGCGGCTCTTTCGGCGCTGCTTCCGTTGTCATGGCTGCGCTCCTTCGTTCAGTCCCTGCCGTCCCTGTTCATCTCGACGCCGGTGTTCTGGCTGGGAATTCTGCTGATCCAGATCTTCTCGTTTCAGCTCAAGCTCATTCCGGTCATCAATCCGGGCGAGTGGCAGGCGCTTATCCTTCCCGTGCTGACGCTTGCCATCCCGATCTCCGCGCCCCTGGCGCAGGTGCTCATGCGCAACATCGACGATGTCATGACGGAGCCGTTCGTGGCTGTGGCCCGCGCCAAGGGCGCTTCGCGAAGCTGGGTGCTGTGGAGGCACGTGGCGCGAAACGCAGTCCTTCCCACCCTCACCATCGCGGGCGTTCTGTTCGGCGAACTCCTGGCCGGCGCCGTGGTGACGGAGGCGGTCTTCGGCCTGAACGGCATCGGCAGCCTCACGCAGCGCGCCGTGGGCAACCAGGACATCGCGGTCCTTCAGGCGCTGGTGGTGTTCTCGGCCGTGGCCTTCGTGCTCATCAATCTTGTGGTGGACCTGCTCTATCCCGTCTTCGACCCTCGCCTCAGAATCACAGGAGCTGCCGCGTGACCGGCTTGAATACGACAGGACGAAGCCTGTTTCGGGCTGATACGGGCATCTCGGAAAGCCGCTCTTCCGCTGCCGGGCAACAGGGCAGGGCAGGGGCGTTGACGGGAGCGGCTGTTCGCTCGTTCGCGTGGCTGAGCCGCATCCCGTTCGGTCTGGTCCTGGCATGGCTTGTGATCGCCATCGTCGTCCTATGGGCGCTCTTTCCCGAGTGGTTCACCGGCTATAGCGGCACGGTCGGCGTGGCGAGGCAGCAGCTTCGCGCACCCAGCGCGGAGCATTGGCTCGGCACGGATGCGCTCGGCCGCGATCTTTATGCCCGCATCGTCTATGGGGCGGGGAACTCGCTCTCCGGCGCCTTCGTGGCGGTGGGCGTGGGGCTCGTGGTGGGAACGGCGCTCGGGTTGATCGCAGGCTCCGCCCGCGGCGTCATCGACAGCATCATCATGCGGGTCGTCGATGTGCTGCTGTCGATCCCTTACCTGCTCCTGTCGCTCAGTATCGTAATCCTGCT
>Ga0190267_10000335_pt1 | contig 10555 bp, 9 predicted proteins | sample Popmic239T_FD_140332 | JGI IMG/M metagenome (GOLD analysis project Ga0190267, IMG submission 140332) | Populus adjacent soil microbial communities from riparian zone of Oak Creek, Arizona, USA - 239 T | ecosystem: Environmental > Terrestrial > Soil > Riparian zone | place: USA: Arizona... | reverse complement strand
TGCGCGCCGGCCCCGCACCCTTGATCCTTGTCCGCTGGGCTCACGAAAGCGCAGATAGCGTATTTTAGCCTAGTTTTGAAATCAACTCACGTTACAAAAGGAAGGTGCACCATGAGAGGCGGTAGCGTATTTGCCGACTACGCAAGATCAGCGCGGACATGCCACGATTGTCAAAATCCAAGCATGGAGCTTCTTGAGAGTGGCGATTGGAACAAGCCGGATCGATATCGCTGCCAGAAATGCGGCAGGATCTATGAAAGGGAGTCATGTCAGCAACTTGCAAAAGATGGCGTTGGCTTGTGGTCGAAGATCGTGAAGTTTATGTACGGTGTAACTAAATAAGGCCCAACAAATGCACCCATTCGCGCCCACGCGATCCTGAAAGCGCGGCGCGGTTCTTGGCCCGGCACGCGGCGCGTCCCAAGTGGCAACCGGCACTACGCTAGAAGTCCCGCCCCCCTACATCACGGCCCCGTTCGCGCTCCCGCGCGTACCTAAACGCAGCCTCAACGCTATTCAGCATCCGGCGGGCGAGTGCCTGCGCGTGCGGGTCGCGCTCCAGCAGCGGCCGTAGCTGGCGCGCGAGTTCATCCGGCCCGAGCGTGAACGCCAGCGGACGCATGAGCGCGGTGACCCCACGCTCGTATGTGTACGACTGCGGCAGTTTCAACCGCTCCCGGCCCGCCTCCTGGCCGCCCTGCCGTAGCTTGTCCGCCTCCGCCTTGGCGGCCTCTACCTCTCCGGACTTCGGGCGGCGGGAAAAGGCGAAAATGGCGGAGTCCAGCGGCGCCGCGATAGCCTGCGCCTTGTCCCGTGCCTCGGACTCGTCACGCCGAGGAACGAGGCCCAGCGCCCACAGGGGCCGCACCGTCCTCGCCTTCAACTCCCCGAACCGTTCGGGCGCTTCACGCAACGCCGTGTGCAGTTCATAATTTGAGTGCGTCTTGCGGAACTGCTGCATCTGGCGGACTGCCGCCGCCGCATCGACGTACACCGGCCGCACGGCTGCGCGGAGTTCGTCCACGGCCACTTGCGCCCGCTTTGCGCGTCCGGCCAAGTCGTCGGCGTTCGCCTGCGCGGCGTCTGCCGCCGCTCTGATCCCGTCGAGCCGCTGGGCCTCGGCCTCCACGGCGCCACCCCTGCGGATCGCCTCCAACAGAGGGCGCAGGTACGACGGCACGGGCTCGGGCTCCGGCTGGGGCGCGGGTGGCGCCGGCGGCGCCTTCACCGGCTCGCGTTGCGGCGGCCGGCGCACCGGCCGTTCCGGCGTGGGGATCAGTAGCGGCGCCGGAACCGGGTGTGCCGGTTCCGGCGGTTGCACGCGTGCAACGGTCGGCTCCGGGTCGTGCTCCGGCGCCCGCTCGGGTTCCGGCGCCGGGGTGCCGGTCCGGCCCAGCACCGGCCCCAACTCCCGCACCTGTTCGGAGTGGCGCGCGGACCACTTCCCGCACCGCTGCTCCATCTTCCCCCGCGAGAACGCGCGGTCCACATCGGACGCCTTCACCTCCTGCCGTCCGTCATGGATCGTCAGGCCGCCGCCCTTGACGCGTACGCGCAGACCCACGGCGGCAAGCCCCTGCTCCACCTCCGCCCACGACTGCGCCCCCGCCAGCACCGGCCCGGCACGCTCCTGCACGAAGCGCAGGAACGCGGCGTCCCCGCGTGCCAGAGCCGGGGCGGGCTCCCGGCCGGGGACGCGCCCGTGGTGACCCGGCACCCGGCGCATCCCAAGCTCCACCTCCTGCACGCGTAGCTCCTGCTCGATCTTCGGCCAGTCCCACGAGTTTTCCCATGCAACGTGCCGCTTGGGATGGACGCGGTTGACGACCAGGTGCATGTGCGGGTGTTCCGTGTCGTTGTGCGCGACGATCAGGACTTGGTGTTCCTCCAAGCCCAGCTTGCGCAGCACGGCATCCGCAACCCGGCGCATGCTCTCCCGGTCCACCGGGTCGCCCGGATCGAAGGCGATGACGAAGTGATAGACCGGGCGCTGCGTCCGCACCGACTCGCGCGCGTGCGCGGCCATCAGGCGCGCGGCCGTCTCGGGGTCTTCGGTCGGCAGGTTGCGTGACTCCACCCAAAGCACGCGGTCACGGTGCTCTCCGGCCTCGCCGTGCTCCAGGTAGCGCGCCAGCCCAAGGAAGCCTTTGCCGAAGGGGAAGGTGCGCCCGATCACCGGAAGATCCAGCTAAAGGACGTTTCTACCGCCTCCAGCGCGGGCAGCAGTTCCGAGTCCGGCGGTAGCTCGTCCTCGGCGGCGTGGGCGCCGTGCACCAGCTCGTTGAGCGCGCGGCCCGCGACGACGATCACGCGCACGGCCTCCGCGGCTGTGGTGTGCGGCGCGGGCGCGCTGTTGATGGCGGCCTCAGTCGCCAGAATCGTCCCGTGGATGCGGGCGGCTGCGTCGTCGGCCCAATCGTCCTCGGCCACGCGGTGAAGCTGGCGCAGGTTGTTGAGCACGCGGCCAAGCTGCCGGGTGAGTTCGTCGCGGGCGCGGCGCTTGGGCGCGGGCGGCGCGCCCAGCGCCGCCTCGCGCACGTAGCGCAGCGGCGGGACGCCGCGCGCACGCGCGGCGGTCTCCACGCGCGCCCATTCATCAGGGGTCCAGCGGGTTGGCTTGCGGATGGTGCGGCGGGGTCGGTGTGGCACGCTGGGGTTTCCTTTGAGCGAAGCGAAAAGCGAGCAGGGAAAAGGTGCCCCGAGCGAAGCGAGGAAAGAGGCACCTTTTCCCATTGCTCGCTCCGGATTTTACCGGGGCCTGCGCACGCGCAGGCCCCGTGGCTGCTGAGTGTGGTACCCCGCAGGGGGGGTGTGGAGACGACGGCGGGATTTCGCGGCACACGAAATTCCGCGTTTCTCGGCACGGGGAAAACCCCGTTGTCGGGCAGATTGAACGGCACGCGGAATCTGCTATTTCGCGGCACGCGAGAGGCCTATTTCGCGGCACGGAAAATCGGAAAACCTCGGCCCGCGAAACGCGGGTTTGTGGCCCTCTCGGGACCGCGCGCGCGCACGTGCGTCAGTCCCAAGAGGGCCACACGAAAGCGGGCCGGGAGCGCGTAACGCGCTCCCGGCCCGTTCGTACTTCGCCCCGGGCCGTGACCGGGCCCTTCCGGCTCCCGGCGTGCCAGCGCCCCGGCGTCCCGGCCACCGGGGGCGGCGGGCTACCCGGCTGCCTGGGGCGACCGGGGTTGAGCGCGTAGCACGAAGCCCTCACCCCGCCCCCGGCGAAGAGCCGGGCCGTATGGTGCTACCATACGTATCCTGCATTTGTCGGTTCGGCTGCCCCTCGGTGCGAGTAGACCCTAAATCTGGCAGTTCACGTATGCCTTGCCTACCTTGGTCCACACCCCGGGGGCTATTCCGGCCCCAGCGCGGGTAGGACATACACAGGTGAGGCAGACCATGAAGCAACTGATTGCAGCGGCGGTAGTGGCGGTCACCCTTGCGTTGGCGGGCTGCGAATCCTCGCCGACGATCACCGCCGAAGTTGCGGGACCTTTACATGACGGTGGGGTCATCTTCGGATCGGGGCACCGGTCCAGCTCCGATTCCACAAGCACCAGTACCCAAAGCACTGACGCCACCACGCAGGAGCGCGGCGGCGTCATATTCGGGTCAGGGCACTGAGTCACTTCCTGCGTGGGCGCCACGTAGGACCCCGCCACCGCCGCAGGCGAGAAGCGAGATCGGGCACGATGCCCAGGAGCCCAGCGACGGAGGGGTCGTCGTCCTCTGCCGTTGGCAGACTTCCCGCCGCCCGCGTGGTCACGTCGCGTGCCACGCGGGCGGCCAAGTCTTCCGACAGCTTATCCCCCGCTGCGCGCCGGGTCGCCTCCGCAATCATCCTGTCGGCGGTTTCCCAATCGTGTATCAAGTGTGCACCGGCGGCGGCGTAGGCAAGCGCGCCTGCGCTGGATTCGGCGTACATCACCGCCATTTCCTCTACTTGCCGCAGTGCGGTCCCGTAGATTTCCCAATCACCTGCACCGCCAGCGGCGTACGCAACAAGCCCCCAAACCTGAAGTGCCTCGACAGGAGCGGTCAGATGCAACTGCACGATCTGAAGTAGCTCCAGTGCCAGGTCGTACATCCCCCGTCGCGTCAGGAGCAACGCGAGATCAGCCCCCAAATACGGGACGCGGCGCGCATGGATGGGATACAACCGCGCAGCGCGGCGCCCGAGAGACGACGCGCGAGTCAGATCCTCACGCAAATAGGCGAGAGTGAATGCATCGTGTAGTGCCTCTGCCCCCGACTCGCGGAGCCCCTGTTTGCGCGCGGATACGCCAGCACGTTTGATCCAGTGAAGCGCGCGTCCGTACTCACCGAAATCCCGCAACAGGTTCCCATAGCCTAAGTGACTATCCACGTATTGCTTCACGTCCCCGGCTCGCCTCGCTAGCCCTCCACCGCGCTCGTACCACAACTCGGCCCGCGCCCGCTCGCCGCCGCGTCTGCACGCCCTACCCGCGAGATTGGCCATTTCAGCGTCCTCGGGAAGCAGACGCGCGGCGGCTTCTGCATAAGTGATCGCTGTTATCGAATGGGAGTGGTCCTCGGCCCATTCGGCAACGGCTCGGCACGCTGCGGCCAACGGGAGTTCATTCACCCGTGCGGGACTGCGTATGACGTCTGAGAAGAGTTTTAGTGCCCCCGCTATCCGATCAGGTGCGGATTGATGCCGCTTTGGGTTCGCCGACGGAGTAAACAACTCACCGCGCAATGGGCGCGGCGTCTCCGCGTAGAGACGCACGTTGTAAAGGTCTAGGAGCAAGTCCCCCCCAAGCTCTCCATCCACTTCGCGCACAATCGCGAGGTCGTTGAGCGGCCAGTTGGGAGGCGCTGCGACGAACCATTGCCCGCTTCGCTTTGTCCGTCCCTGCGAGGATTTCGGCGGCGGCATAACCAAAACTGGTAAACGAAGTGCTTACGATATACGACAGTCTAAGCGGTGCTCACCTGATGCGCCACCGCTGGAGCAGTGTTCCCTTTACCGTCTGAGGACGCCAAAGACGCGGCGAATGCGCATCACCCGGAAAGTCCCCAAAACTGGAATCTCGCGAGTGGTCTATCTTATTGGTATTTAACGTGTTGGCGGCGGTGGAGCGGCTGGCTATCGTGGCTTGTGACTGGGCGCGGCTTACCCAGCCTTTGGACCACAGAAAACCGGCCTCTCACCCCTCGGACCTCAGATGTCCCTTGCTGAGCCAACGGCTCCCCACGACACGCCAGAAGCGCTTCCTGCGCAGCTAGACCCCCTCCCGCCGGCCGGTGGCCCGTCACGAAAGCGCGCGCGAAAGAGACGCCCGGCGCAACCCGTCTCCGCTGCACGGCCGCCGGTTCCGGAATCGTCGGAAGGACGGCCGCCGGAGGCGCCGCCTCTCACCGCCGGGCGTTTGTGTGGCGGATACATGATGGGGAGTGGAATCGGCGGCGGGTTCATGCTGGGAAGTGGGAACTAATGGCCGGTCCACGGCGAGCGCGCACGGTAGGGCGGAGGATCGTGCGCCGCTGGTGCGTTCCTCCGGCCGTGATGCGAGGACCCGGCGAAACCGTAGAGGGGCACGGCATCCTCGGGGAGGTGCCGGGGGAACTCGGTCTGCTCCTGTGGGGGACGGCGCGGGACGTGGCGCTGTGGGGCGGCTCGCCGCCGGGTAGGCGGGGCAAGCTGTTCGCGGACGGGAGCGGAGATGGGCGGCTTGCCGGGCTGGTCGCAACGGAAATCCCTCCGGCGATCTCCGCATCCGTGGACACCGTCCACGGGATGCTAACGCTCGGTGCGCGGGCGGATGCGTCGATTCTCTGCATCTGCTGTCTTGAAGTCGCGGCATGGGCGCATGCGGGCGGGATGGCGGAAACCGCAATCGCATTCGCCCAGGCGGGCGCGGTGGCAGCGCCGGAGTTCGGGGAAGCGGCCTTGCACACGGGGATTTACGCACTTCGTGCGGGGCAGGTGGCGCGGGCGGGGACGTGGCTGCGGCGTGCGGTGGGCGTGTCGCGGCGGGAGCGCAACCGCCCGGCGTATGCCGCAGCGCTGGTGGAGTTGGGTGCACTGTACGAGGGGGGCGGAAGTGCGGAGCAGGCGGAGCGGTTCTTTCGCCTCGGTTACCGCGCCGGGAAGCGGTTCGCGGCGCGTAGCGCGCGGATGCGGGCGGCGCACGGGCTGTTCCGGCTGGCCCATGCTCGGGGTGATGCCGCCAGCGCGGCACAGTTCGCGTTAGCCGCGCAACGCGTGTACGAGCCTGACGCGGCGGGCGGCCCGGCGCTTCTCCTCGACCTCGCGCGATTCTGGACGGATCAGTGCCAGCCGGACCGGGCGCGGTCCGCACTGCGGCGGCTCGCGCCTGCGCGGGGGCTTCTGGCCCCCGCTGAACAACTCGCGTCGGCGGCATTGGCGGCGCGGGCGTTCGCCGTGCCCGGCAGTCGGCGCAAAGGACTGGCGACGGCTTCGGCTGCGGTCGCGTGGGGGATGATGGAGGGTGCGGGGATCGCGGAAGGCGTGCGGTTCGCTGCGGCTCTGGACCTCGCGCACGCGGCACGGATCGCGTGCGATCTGGTGGCGTTCACGCGCGCGAAGCGCGCGGTTCTGACCCTCGCCCCCCAAGCAGCGTATCCCGCCGTAGCCGCCGAAGTCGCGGACCTGTGGCCGGTCGGTGAGAAACCCGCGCGAAACATGGAGCGTGCATCATGAGCGAACCGAAAGCAACGCTGTACTCGCAGAAGTGGCGGGAGGCCCGCGAGCGGGTGGACGCGGTAGAGCCCGCCACGCGACCGGTGTTCCTGTCCATCCTCGATCACATGGAGCGGGGGTGGCGGGCGTTCCGCCCGCTTCAGGTGTGGGTTGAAGAGAACAGCGACCATGCCAGACACGGACGCGACGATTACGCGCACCTGCTGAACTTCGCTAGCGGATTGTCGGACGTGTTCCTGCTGATGGGACAGGGGGCGGCGGAACTCGTTCCGGGGTGGGCCGAGTGGGCCAAAGAGGCGGATCCTGCGGACGTGGAAGGATGGGCGGACAATCTCCGCTGTGACCTGACGGTGTTCCGGCTGGCGTGCACCGCGGCGGACGTGCCGGAGCCGTTCCGCACGCTCGCGTTGAGCGTGGTGGGGGTGCTGGAATCGGGCGGGTGGACGGATCAGCTCGCCGCACTGCTTGGCGCGGTGGGGGAACTGGTCCCTATGGGGGAGTGAATTTCGCGGGCGGGCCGCCGCCAGTAGGGATAGGGCCAAAGGTCGGCGGTTTCACTTACGGCGGGCGAGCGGGGGGCTTGTCCCCCCCGAGCCCGCCGTTCCGATTTTTGGAGATTTTGCACTTTCGGTTTTTGCCAGGCAGGTGGGGCAAACTGCAAGAGCTTCGGGACTGCCGGTTGGGCGCGATTCAGGCGGCGTGACGCGGGGCCCTTTGTTCGCAGCCGATCGGAAGGGTCCCCACCACTTTGCTCGCAGAGAGGGCGAATGGAAGGTCTCGGCACCTACAGGAATCGACGTGGCATGACATTCACGCTGCATCTAGTACCGGCGCAGGCTCCAGAGGCGGCAGACTATTGGCCGTTCCATGTGGTCGCCCGGAATGCTGACCTCGGGCAGCGCGTGTTTCGCATCTTCGTCCTGAAATCCCATGTGGCCGGTCGCGAGGCAGCAGACTTGTTTGTGCGGGGTGACCCGCTGAACGAGGTACATCAACGACTGGAGTTCACGGATGAGGAGGGCACGTGGATGAAGTTCCCCGATTTGTCAGAGGGGTGGGCGGTGCTGTAAGTACCTTTCTGAGGGGCGCGATGGGATAACTTGTGGGATAGGTCCGGCGGCAAAGTACGGCATTTCGCGCTCAGGAATCCGGTTGGCTCTTCCGGAACATCAAGGAATTACAACGGTTTTCGACTTCCTCGCGGATTCCTGTGCTGGCTCCGTGTGAGGCCATTCTTTTTCCGCGGCCGGCCCAAACGTCCGCACCCTCTTCCACGCGTTCGCAGAAGAGGGTGCGGGTTCCGGCGGACGCGGGAGGGACTACGGCGTGTTCCCCGTCTGCGGCCGCGCGCCGGCGGCGGGGCGCACGCTGTCCGGCGCGGTGGCGCCGCTGGTGGCGGGCGCGGGCGTGGGCTGCGCGCCGCCGCCGGCCGTGGTGTCGCGCGAGTCCAGCTGCTCCAGGTGGATGCTGGTGTCCACCGCGATCCCCATCCGCGCCGCCTCTTCGGGCGAGAGCGCCTTGGCCTCGGACTGCACCTGCTCCGCCGACATCCCGTCCTCCCACTGCGTGTTGGCCGTGTCCATCTTTACCGCCCCCGCCTCGCCGCCGCCGCGCCCCGGGCAGGCGGCCAGGACCAGGCACACGGCGGACACGGCAACGGCAAAAAGACGGCGCGGGATCGGCATCGGCATGGTTGCACTCCGTGTGGATCGGGAAATTCGGTATCCGGCGAGCGGCGTCAGGCGCGCGGCCCGGCGCCCTCCAGAAAGTCGCGGACGCGCTCCCACACCTCCTGGGCGCGCTCCCAGTGCGGCAGTCCCCCCGTGGGCAGCCCCACCACCTGCACGTTGGGGCGCCCGTCCAGCTCCGGCAGGCGGTCGTAGCTCTCCTGGCGGCGGTTCTCCACCGTGCCGTGCACCACCAGCACCGGCTGGCGCAGGCGGCGGAAGGTCTCCGCCGCGTCCCTGGGGAACATGCGCCCGCTCAGAAAGTCGTCCACCGGGAACGCCGCGCCGTCCATCCGCGACGTCTCGGCGCCGAATTCCACGAACTCCTCGGGCACCCCGAACTCGGGGGTGAACAGGTTCTCCCGCGCGAACTTGTACAGCGCCTCGGGTGTCGTGAGCCGGTCGTAGAAGGCGCGCTGCACCCCGGGCAGGGTGAACAGCAGCCGCGACCACAGCCGGGGGATGGCGGGGGGATCGTTCCCCAGCCCCGTGGGCTCGATGGCCGCCAGCGCGTGCACCAGGTCCGGCCGCCGGCGCGCCACTTCCGCCGCGTACGCGGCGCCCAGCGACAGACCCACCACGTCCGCGCCCCCCGCCGGACGCACCACCCGCTCCAGGAAGTGCTGCAGCTGGTCTTCCATCAGCCCGGGCTCGTACGCCAGCTCCGGCCGGTCGCTGTGCCCGAAGCCCACCCACTCCAGCGCGTACAGCGGCCGGTCGGTGTGCTTGCGAAAAGCGCGCACCAGCGGCCGCATCTCGTGCGCGCTGGCCACCGCGTTGATCGAATGGAGGAACACCACCGGCCGCCCCGTGCCCTCGCGCACGTAGTAGGCGTAGTGCACGTCGCCCCACCGCTCGTACTGGATGGGAAGCCCCAGCGCGTTGGGGAGCTCCGTCACCGGGCGGCGCCGCGCCCGGCGCGCGCCGAACACGTACACCGCGTAGGCGGCGGCCGCGGCCGCGCCCAGCCCCGCCGCGGCGCGCCGCGGCGTCACCAGCGGCTTCTTGCCCCGCTCCTCGTCCCTCGGCCCCTCGTCTCGGTCCGCCATCCCGGTCGCCCTTTCGCCCGTGCCGCCGTCCTGTGAAGCCATCCGTGCAATCCCCGTGCAAACGGAAAAGCCCGGCGACGCGCGCCGGGCCGTGCATCCGTCCATCTTCGCCGGCCGGCGCCCCCGTTCAGCGCTGCGCCTGCACCTGCACCGGGGCCGGCGGCGGCTGCCGCTGCAGCGCCTGCTGCCCCCAGGCGAACAGCGAGCGCTCGCCGTGCTCCGCCCAGGTCATCACCCCGCCGCGGATGCCCGCGGTAAAGAACAGCAGCACCACCAGCGCCGCCGCCACGGCCACCCCCGCGAACGCCGGCCCGGAGAGCCGCGCCTCCGCGTGGTCGTCCGCCGAGCGCGCCGGGCGCATGTACATCACCACGATCACCCGCAGGTAGTAGAAGTACGACACCAGCGAGGCCAGCACCAGGATCACCGCCAGCGACGGCACCCCCATCCGCACCAGCGCCCGCAGGATGTACAGCTTGCCCAGGAACCCCGCCGTCAGCGGAAAGCCGGCCAGGGAAAGCAGGAAGATGGAGAGCATCGCCGCCAGCCACGGCTTCTGCGAGGCCAGCCCGGCGTAGTCCTCCAGCGTCACCCGCTCGTCCGTGCCCCGCGCGTTGGCGATCACGATGCCGAACGCGCCCGCCGTCATCAGCGTGTACACCAGCAGGTAGAACAGGAACGCCGCCGTGCCGCCCGAGAACCCGGCCAGCACCGCCGCCAGCAGGTACCCCGCGTGCGCGATGGACGAGTACGCCAGCATGCGCTTGAGCGAGCCCTGCGTGAGCGCCAGCAGGTTCCCCGCCACCATGGTGATGGCGGCGATCAGGTACATGGGCTCCGCCCAGTCGCCGAAGTTGCCGCCGAAGCCCACCAGGAACACGCGGATCAGCGACGCGAACGCCGCCGTCTTCACCCCGGTCGCCATCAGCGCCGTCACCGGCGTGGGCGCGCCCTCGTAGGCGTCGGGCGTCCACATGTGGAAGGGGATGGCGGCGATCTTGAAGCCGAAGCCCACCAGCACCAGCCCGATCCCCGCCAGCAGCATGGGCTCGTGCCGCTCGCCCGACAGCAGCAGCGGGAAGAAG
>Ga0190267_10000334_pt1 | contig 10564 bp, 13 predicted proteins | sample Popmic239T_FD_140332 | JGI IMG/M metagenome (GOLD analysis project Ga0190267, IMG submission 140332) | Populus adjacent soil microbial communities from riparian zone of Oak Creek, Arizona, USA - 239 T | ecosystem: Environmental > Terrestrial > Soil > Riparian zone | place: USA: Arizona... | reverse complement strand
TCTGGTACTACAACCTCAAAGCCCATCCAGACGAGGTCGTGCTGCAGGACGGCCCCGAGCCGTTCCCGGTCGACGTGCGCGAGATCACCGGCGACGAGAAGGCCGAGTGGTGGGAGCGGGCCGTCGCCGCCTACCCGCCGTACGCCGACTACCAGGAGAAGACCGAGCGCGAGATCCCGCTGTTCGTGGCGACTAGGCGCGCCTGAGCACGTCGGCCAGCTCATGGACCCGGTCGCGTAGCGCCTTCGGCCGCAGCACCTTGAACGGCCGGCCGAGTGCGACCAGATGGCCGGCCAGCGCGTCGAGGTCGTCGGAGCCGGTCGTGAGCACGGACCTCCGGCTGCTCTTCGGCTCGACCACGCCGACCGTGGCGGGCACGCGCCTGCGCAGTTCGTCGGCTGGCATGTCGATCACGACCTTGGCCGTGTAGCGGTACGGCGCGACCGACACCGCCCTGCTCACCAACTCGGCGGCGTCGGGCGGGTGGTCGAGGCGGACGCGGTGGCCGGTCCGGTGCAGCTCGACGATGCGGTCCACGCGCAGGGTCCGCCAGTCGGCCCGGTCGACGTCAAAGGCCACCAGATACCAGCGCCGACCAGTGCTGACGAGCTTGTGCGGGTCAAGGCGGCGCTCGGTCTCGCGGCCGCCCGCGTCGCGGTAGACGACCCGGATGCGCTCGGTCGCGGCGGCGGCTTGGGCGACGGCTATCAGGGTCTGCGGGTCCACGTCGTCGGACGTGCCGGCCAGGCGGACGGTCGTGTGGCGGACGGCGCCGACGCCCAAGCGGTACCCGCCGTTCACGCCGGGGTCCGAGTCGACCGGGTAGCCGAGCTCCCGCAGCCGGTCGACGTCGCGGCGAATCGTGCGCGTCGTCACGCCAAGCTTCTCGGCCGCCTCGGTGCCGTTGACCTCGGCGCGGCTTTGCAGCAGCGACAGGAGCTGAAGGAGGCGGGCCGATGTCTCGAGCATGTCGTCGACAGTTTGTCTGACATTGAGGACCGAAGTTGTCCTAGTTTCGTTTTAGGGTGCTCGCATGGCGACTGTGAACTGGACCGAGCAGACGGACGAGCAGCTTTCGTGGCACTGGGAGCACCACGTGCGCCCCCGGCTCGAAGGCCTGACCGACGAGGAGTACCTGTGGGAGCCGGTGCCCGGGTGCTGGAGCCTGCGGCCGGGTCCCGACGGCGGGCCGTGGACCGCGGACTACACGTTCCCCGAGCCGGACCCGGCACCGGTGACGACGATCGCCTGGCGGATCGGGCACGTGATCGTCGGCGTGTTCGGCGAGCGGACCGCGTCGCACTTCGGCGGGCCCCCGATCTCGTACGAGACCCATCGGTGGGCGCCCACCGCGGCCGAGGCGTTGGCCCAGTTGGACGACGCGTACGCCGCGTGGATCAAGGGCGTGCGCTCGCTCGACGCCGAGGCCCTGGCCCGGCCGTGCGGACCGGCCGAGGGGCCGTTCGCCGAGTACCCGATGGCGGCCTTGGTCCTGCACATCAACCGCGAGGCCATTCACCACATGGCCGAGGTGCTGTTGCTGCGGGACCTCTACCGGTCGCGGCCCACGCCTTTGACGTAGGCCCGCACCGCCTCGCGGTACTCGTCCTCGGAGAAGGTCCACTGCTGGACGTCGGGGTCGCCCCATCCGGCCACCATCGCCGGGTGGGTGCGGCCGATGGCCGAGGTCATCGCCCTCGTCATCGCCAGTGGGCCGGGCGGCACCGCCAGCAGTTGGCCGACGCACTCGTCCACGGCGGCGTCGAGGTCGGCGGCCGGGACCATGCGCTGGACGAAGCCGGACTGCACCAGCTCGTCGGCGTCGATGCGGCGGGCGGTCATCACCCAGTCCCTGGTCCGGGGCAAGCCGACCTCGCGGACCAGCAGCGGGATGCCGCCCCAGGTGAGCGGGATGCCGAGGGCGAGCTCGGCGATGCGGACCACGACGTCGTCGGCCGCGATCCGAATGTCGCACGCCGCGGCCAGCAGGGCGGCGCCGCCGATGACGTGGCCGTGCAGGCGGGCGACGGTGGCCTGCGGGATCTCGTCGAGCTGCATGAGGATGCGCTGCCAGGTGCCGGTGCGGTGGCGCCGGGTCGCCCAGTCGCCCTCGACCGGCGGGTAGCTCGTCGTGCGTACATCGGCGCCGGCGCTGAAGCTGCGGCCCTCCCCCGCCAGCAGCAGCACCCGCACGTCGGGGCGTTCAGTGAGTTCGTCGAGCGCGGCCTTGAAGGCGCGGCGCACGTCGTCGTTCAGCGCATTCAGCTTGTCCGGCCGGGCCAGCGTCACCCGCGCCACCGGCCCGTCGTACTCCACCCGCAACACCATGCGCCGAGTCTTCCACGCCCGCCCTGCCCTGCCGCCCCCGCCTCAGACGCGCACGACGGCGACACTGACGCCGATGTGTGCCGCGATGCGCTCCATGTCCTTGACGTCGCTGGTGATCACAGCATGCGGTCCTTCGGTCGACTCGAGCACGGCACCGACATGGGCGTCGGCGATCGAGACGGCGAGGACAGCCCGGATGGCGGCGCCGCGGTCGGCCGTCGCGCTGTCGAGGGGCATGTCGTCTGTGCGCAGCCGGTTGACCGGTGTCGACTTCGAGGCCCGCTTGTCCCAGCCCGCCTCAACCCGGACCGCGGTCGGCACGACCAACCGGACCGTCCCGGCCCGGCGCTGGTTGCGGGCGGCCACCGCCTCGACAACGGCACAGACGCGCCGATGCTTGCGATGGGCCGGGTCGATGAGAGCCTGGACGGCCTCGTTGTCGAGGACGACCGTGCGGGCGGGGCTCACGCGACGGCAGATGCCAGTCCGGCTGCGTAGAGGAGGACGTCGTCAGGACTCGGGTCGACCCTGATCGCGGCGATCTCCTTCGCGGCGCGGGCGATCAGGTCTCGACGGCGGGCCAGCGGACTGGCGTCGATCTCCGCGGCCGCCAGTGCCACTTCCGCCAAGTCGGGCCGCGCGTGCGGGTTCGCCCGGTAGTGCGCGTCCAAAACGGCGCGCTGGGCGAATGCCTCCAACGCGTCCCGCAGCCCGCGCACGGTGAGCTCGGTCGTCGACGCGCTCAGCCCGAGCTCGGCGGCCAAGGCGGCGGCGTCGCGCAGGTTGGCGGGCAGCCGCACGGAGGTCCCGACGGTGTCGTCGCCGTCGCTGTCAAGCAGGTCGAGCAGTCGCTTGAGTCTGCGATCCATGGCGATGTTGTACCACAGCCCGTACCACACGTCGCCCGCCCTGCCGCTCTGGAGGACATAGCGAACCAGATTGGTTCGCTATGTCCTCCAAAGGCGGGCGGAGGTCAGGACGCGCGGCGGGTGCGGGTGTTGCGGGGGTTGCCGCGCGGGCGGGGGCGGGGGCTCGACGGGGCCGGGGCGGCGCCGCTCTCGACCCCGAGGGCACGCCGGAGCTGGCGGGCCTTGGCCTCGTCGGTGCGGGTCACCATCGACACGACGACGCCCTGGGCGCCGGCCCGGCCGGTGCGGCCCGAACGGTGGACGTAGTCCTTGATGTCGCCGGCCATGTCGAAGTGCACGACGCAGCCCACGTTGTCGACGTGGATGCCGCGGGCGGCCACGTCGGTGGCGACCAGCGCCTGGACCCGACCGCCGGCGAACGCCGAGAGCGCCCGGTCCCGCTGCGACTGCGAGCGCCCGCCGTGAATGGCGACGGCGGCCACGCCGGCCCGTTGCAACTGGCCGGTCAACCGGTCGGCGCCGTGGCGGGTCCGGCAGAACACGACCGTCGAGCCGTGGCTGACGACCAGCTCGGCCGTCATCGCCACCCGGTCCTCGGTGCGGGTGTTCAGGAACTGGTGCGTGGTCATGTCGATGGCGGCCTGTTCGGCCTCCACCTCGCAGCGCGCCGGCTCCCGCTGGTACCGCTTGATCAACGAGTCGACGTCGCCGTCGAGCGTGGCCGAGAAAAGCATGGTCTGGCGGTCGGGCTTGACCTGGTCCAGCAGCCGCTTGACCTCGGGCAGGAAGCCCATGTCGGCCATGCGGTCGGCCTCGTCGACCACGACGATGTCGACATCGCCGAGGTGCAGGCGGCCGCGGTTCACGAGGTCCACGATCCGGCCGGGACAGCCGACGGCCACGTCGACGCCGCGGCTGAGCGCCTTGAGCTGCGGGCCGAACCCGACGCCGCCGTAGAAGGACGCGACGCTGCGCTTGCGCGGCGACAACAACGTGCGCAGCTCAGTCTCGATCTGCGCGGCCAGCTCGCGGGTCGGCGCCAGCACCAGCGCACGGGGGCGGGCGGGACGGGCCCGCTCGACGCGCAGCGCAAGCGGCAGGCCGAAAGCGAGGGTCTTGCCCGAGCCCGTGGGCGCGCGTCCGCTGACGTCGCGGCCTGCGAGCGCGGGCGGGATGGCCATCGACTGGATGGGGAACGCCTCGGTGATCCCGCGGGCAGCGAGCGAGGCGACGACCGGGCCGGGAAGGCCGAGGTCGGAAAACGAAGACGTTGACAACGAAGGAACTCCTGTGTGGATGCGTGCGCGCGCGACGGATGCTCCGTGACGCGGCGGGATGTGGTGCCGCGCCGCCGCAAGGGCGACGCGTGCGGATCAGCGAGCGGGAGGGCTCGCTTGGCTAGTCGGCGATGAGCCGGCCGCGCAGCTGCTCAATGGTGTGCAGCCGCTTTTCGACCGACGCGGCGTCGAGCGTGCTGTTGTTGCGCACGGCCTCCGCCAGTTTGTCGAGCCGTTCGGACTCCTTGGCCCGAATGGCCTTTTGCTGCTTGGCGGGCCGCAGTCGCAGCGCGCGCAGGAACGCGAAATTGGCGTCGATCGAGCGTTCCAGCCCGAGCGCCTTGGCAATCTCGGAGTACGCCTCGCCCTTGACGCGGCGTTCGAGGGCCTGCTCGTCGACTTCGCGCGTGGCGGCGTCGCCGACTACGTCAGCGGCGGCAGCAGTGCCGGCGCCCGCAGCCTTGGCGGCCGCGATCAGACCGGCCTGACTGCGCTGGCCTGGGCCCCCTTCGGGCCTTGGGTCGTCTCGAAGGTCACCTTCTGCCCTTCGGTGAGCTCGCGGTACCCGCCGCCCTCGATGGCGGAGAAGTGGACGAAGACGTCCGGACTTCCGTCAGAGGGGGAGATGAAGCCGAAGCCCTTGGTGGCGTTGAACCACTTCACAGTGCCGTCAGGCATGTGCCTGCCTTCCATTTCAGATGCACGTCCGAATACATGCGGGAGCCCTGAATGGAGACCAGCACTAGTGCGCCTCGTCCACGTGCTGGAACGAGTGCGTCGTTCATGGTAGCCGAAACCGCCCCAGATCGAGCCATTTGCGCCCGCTGATACCGTGAACACCACTTGGCAGTCGCCTAGGCCCGCCGCCGCCGTTCGAGCAGCGTGCCCCGACCTCTTCCGAGCAGATGTCAAACAGTTTGGCACCGAGAAGAGGCTCCAATGTCACAAGCAATCGACGCCCCAGCGTCCCCGTCATCAGCCCTCGTGGCCAACGTCCAGCGGATCATCACCGGTCTGCTCATCCTCGGCCCCGTCGTCGCGGTCGCGGTCGCCATACCGGTCCTGTGGGGCCGGGCCCTGCACCCCCGAGACATCGTCATCGCGGTGGTCCTCTATGCGATCACCGGACACGGCGTCACCGTCGGCTTCCACCGGCTCTTCACCCACCGCGGCTTCACCGCCAAGCGGGCCCTCAAGATCACCCTGGCGGTGGCAGGGTCGATGGCGATCGAGGGCTCGGTCGTGAGCTGGGTCGCCAACCACCGCCTGCACCACGTCAACAGCGACAAGGCAGGCGACCCCCATTCGCCGCACACGTCGGGCAGCGGCCTGTTCGGCCAGGTCCGCGGGTTCATGCACGCCCACGTCGGCTGGCTCTTCAAAGCCGACGCCGCCGACACCGAGCGGTACGCCGCCGACCTGCTGCGCGACAAAGACGTGGTCATGGTCAGCAAGCTGTTCCCGGTCTTCGCGCTGTCGTCGCTGGCCCTGCCCTTCGCCATCGGCGCGCTGTTGTCGCTGTCGTGGGTCGGCGGCCTGACCGCGTTCATCTGGGCGGGCCTGATCCGCATGGCGCTGCTGCACCACGTGACGTGGAGCGTCAACTCGATCTGCCACATGTTCGGCCGGCGCCCGTTCAAGACCACCGACCAGAGCCGCAACGTGGCCGTGCTGGCCGTGATCTCGATGGGCGAGTCGTGGCACAACCTGCATCACGCCCTCCCCAGCGCGGCGCGCCACGGCGTGCTTCGCCACCAGCTCGACTCCTCGGCCCGGTTGATCCGGATCTTCGAGGTGGCGGGCTGGGCGACCAACGTGCGCTGGCCCACCGCGGCCCAGTTGAGCGGGCTGGCCGCCGCCCGCTAGCCCGCCCGGCTGCGACCTCGACCCCGACCCGACCAGCGTTCTCGTCGCGCTGGGTGGTGCTATCCGCGCGTGAGCGCGACGAGTTCGCCGAGGGGGACTTCCGACTCAGGCCCGCGAGGACGAAACGGCGGCGTCGGCGTGCAGCAGCCGGCAGTGGACGCACGCGTCGGTGTCGTCGACCGGCTCGGCGTGCACGTCGGCCCGTGACGGCCACACGTAGTACGTCTCGTCCTCGTCGGCCACCCGGATGCCGATGGCGTTCGGATCGCCGGACGCCTCCCCCGAGGTGACGAACGCGACGGTCCCGACCACCAGCCCGCCGTCGTCGTCGTGCACGTTCACTGCGTCGCCAACGCGCAGCGAGTTCCACTGGTCCTTCATCATCACGGCGTTCCTCCCCCTTTGGTCTCAGGAGAGGCGTCGGAGCCAACCATCGGAGCGCACTGCTTGGCTCCTGACTGGGGCGTCCCTACCGAGAGGCCCACTGTACAGCGGCTTGGACAGTTGCGCCCTTCCTGCGAAGGCAAGGGGCGTCGCCAGGCTCAGACCTCCAACTGGCGGCCTGCGTCCCCTCGCCACTCGATCAGCACGACGGTGGCGTCGTCGCGCATCGGCCCGTCGTTGTGCTCCTCGATCGCGTGCATGAGCAGGCGCATGGTCTCCGGAGGCGGGTCGTGCTCGGACGTCCGCGACACCAGGTCGACCAGCTTCTCCAGTTGGAAGAACTGGCCCGCCTCGTCGCGCGCCTCGGTGACCCCGTCGGTGTAGAGCAGGACGCGGTCGCCCCGCTCGAGCTGCTCGGTGAAGACCTCCGACGCAGGGCCGACGCCGAAGGGCTGGCCGATGCCGCGGTCGAGGTGCTTCACGACGCGGCCGCCGCGCAACAGCAGCGGCGCGGGGTGGCCTGCCACACACCACGAGAAGCGGCCGCTGGCGATGTCGAGGTCGGTGAGGATGCCGGTCACGAACTTCGACACGTCGAAGTGCTCGGCGATGGCGTCGCCGATGTGCTGTGCCTTGCGCTCCAGGCTGAACCCGTTGCGGCGTCCGTTTCGGAAGCCCGCCACCGCCGTGGTGGCCAGCAGGCCCGCATCGAGGTCGTGGCCCAAGGCGTCGAAGATGGCGATCTCCGCAGTCGTAGCGTCCACGCCGTAGTCGAAGGCGTCCCCGCCCAGGCACGCGGTCGGCACGAACGACGCCGCGATGGCGAGGTCGTGGGTCGCGAACGTCAGCGGCGGCAGCAACTGCCACAACAGCTCGGCCGCGATCGTGAACGGCTCGCGCCGTCGGGCCAGCTCGAAGAAGTCCCCGTACGCGCTCTTCGTCATCACGATCTCGGCCAACAGCCCGGCGAAGGCCTTCATCTCGTCCTCGTCGGCCGGCTTGCCGGCGAAGACGAGCTGCAGGACCCCGAGCCGCTCGGTGCCGTCGACGACCGGCATCCACACCGTCGTCGACCCGTCGCCCTCCATCTCGACCGGCGTCACCGATCGGAAGCAGCGGCCCGCCAGCGTGCCGGTGATCGTCACCGCCTCGACGTCCGGTCCGCCGGGCGGCGGCAGGGGGACGAGCTGGCGCTGTTCCGAGTCGGCCAGATAGAGCGTGCCGGTGTCGGCGTGGAGCCGTTCGGCGAACGTCTGGACGAGCGCGGGCACGTCGTCTGGCACGACGAGGTGGGTCGCCGCCAGCAGCGCGTTCAGCAGCGGCTGCTCACGGTTCATGGCCTATCTTGCTCCATGGGCGGGCGCATGTTGTCTGCGGTGGGGGTTGGCATGACCGACGTGAACCGTTTTAGCGCCCGACAACGACAGGCAGAGCGTGGGGCGAGCCGACGACCGGGGTGACGCAGCACTGCTGGCCGCGCTGTCGACCGGGGACCGCGCCGCGCTGCGGGTCCTGTACGACCGGCATGCGACCTGGCTCACCCTGCGGCTGACGCGCCGCTGTTCGGACCGCGACGCCGTCGACCAGGCGCTTCAGGACACGTTCGTCGCGGTGTGGCGGAAGCCGGGCGCCTACAACGGGTCGGGCGACGTCGGGGCATGGCTCTGGGGCATCGCCATCCGCCGCTTGATCGACCAGCTTCGACACCGTCCTTCGTTGACCGCCTGGCGAGACGACGCCGCCGTCTCCGCCGAAGACCTGGTCCTGCTCGGCGTGGAGCACGGGCCGCTGGCCGGCGCACTGCACGCGCTCTCCCCCGAGCTGCGCGCCGTGGTGCAGGCGACCGTGCTCGACGGCCTCACCACACGCGAGGCGGCGCGGCTGCTCGGCATCCCCGCAGGCACTGTCAAGACGCGCATGGCACGCGCCCGGTTGCAGATGAGAGAGGCATTGGCATGACGTGGCACGCAGGCACAGAGACCTTGACGGCGTACGCGGCCAACCGCCTCGGCACCGTGGCGAGCGCGTCGGTGGAAGCCCACGTCGCCGCCTGCGCCGAGTGCCGCATGGTGTTGCACGACGTCGCCGCCGCTGACCCGCTTCGCCACGAAGCGGTGTGGGACGCCCTTGTCGACATCGTCGACCAGCCTCGGCGCGGCCTCGTCGAACGGCTGCTCGGGCGGGTCGGCGTGGCGCCCTCTGTCGCCCGGCTGCTGGCCGGAACCCGATCGCTGCGGCTTGCGTGGCTGGTCGCCAGCGCCGCGGCCGTGCTGTTCGCGGTGATCGCGAACGGCGGCGGCGGGCGCCAGTCGGGCGTGTTCCTGTTCCTCTCTCCCCTGCTGCCGCTGGCCGCTGTCGCCGCCTCGCACGCGGCGGCGGACGAACCGGTCTCGGAGCTCCTGGCCGCCTCCCCGCTGGGGCGCTTCCGACTCCTGCTGATCCGCACGGTCGCGGCGGTGGCGGCGAGCGCCGTGCTGCTGACGCCGACGGCAGTGCTGGCGTCCGGCGACATCGCAGCCGCCGCGTGGCTGCTGCCCGCGCTGCTCCTTGCTTCCACGACGCTGGCCTTGGGCGCCTGGCATCCGCCCGGCCGGGCCACCGCGGTGCTGGGCGCGCTGTGGGTCGGCGCCGCCGTCGCCGCAACCCGCCCGACCAGGCCGGGATCGGTGTCCGCCGCCTTGGCCGACTTCGCCGCCTTCCAACCCGCCGGCCAATTCGCGTGCGCGGTCCTCACCGTCGCCGCCCTGGCCGTTGCCGTCGACCGCTCACGCGTCGCAGACCTGAGGAGCACGCTTTGAACGCCATCGAGTTGCGAGACGTCCACAAGACACTCGGCCAGACCAAGGCGCTGGCCGGCGCGACCGTCGTCGCCGACGCCGGCGTGACCGGGCTGCTCGGCCCCAACGGGGCGGGGAAGACCACGCTGCTGCGCATCGCCGCGACCGTGATCAGCGCGGACGCGGGCGACGTGCGGATCGCCGGGCACGGGCTCGACACGTACGAAGAACGGCGGGCGGTCCGGCGACGGCTCGGCTACTGCCCGCAAGAGCCTGGGTTCCATCCCTCGTTCACGGTCTTCGAGTTCATCGACTACATCGCCATCCTCAAAGAACTGCGCGACCGCCGCCCTCGACACGACGAGGTGCGCAGGGTCGTGAGCGCGGTGGGGCTCGACGAGGTCGTGCACCGCAAGATCCGGAAGCTCTCGGGCGGCATGCGGCACCGCGTCGCGCTGGCCCAGTCGTTGTTGGGACGGCCTGAGGTGCTGATCCTCGACGAGCCGACGGCCGGGCTCGACCCCGAACAGCGCATGCGGTTCCGCGAGCTGGTGTCGGCGGTCGGCGAGACGGCGACGGTGCTGCTGTCGACGCACCAGACCGAGGACATCGCCGCGCTCTGCCAACGGGTCACCGTGATGGGGAACGGCACGGTGCTGTTCGAAGGCACGCCGTCGACGCTCGCGGGCCTGGCCGCCGGGAAGGTGTGGCGCAGCGACGGGGCCGATCCTTCGGCGCGGGTGAGCTGGCGCGGCTCGGACGGCCGCTACCGGCATGTGGGCGACAGCGCTCCGGCGGGGGCCGACATCGTCGAGCCGTCCATCGAGGACGCCTACCTCCTGCTCTGCGGGGCGCCTGCACGCCTCGAGGCGGCGTAAACGTGATCTATCTCATCCTGCTCGTCGCCTTGATCGTGTTCGTGGCGGTGTCGCTGCGCTCGGCGCCCAACAACCCCTCCCCCGCCCTCGCAGGTGAGGACGCGGCGGGCTTCGGCGGGGGACGGGGCTCGGTCGATTGGCGCGCTGCGCTCGCCATCGGACGGGCAGAGGGCTTCCGGCTGCTC
>Ga0190267_10000333_pt1 | contig 10575 bp, 14 predicted proteins | sample Popmic239T_FD_140332 | JGI IMG/M metagenome (GOLD analysis project Ga0190267, IMG submission 140332) | Populus adjacent soil microbial communities from riparian zone of Oak Creek, Arizona, USA - 239 T | ecosystem: Environmental > Terrestrial > Soil > Riparian zone | place: USA: Arizona... | reverse complement strand
GGGGGCGGCGGCGCGCCTCGGCCGGGCGGGCGGGCGCGTCAGCCCCGCGCGATGAAGCGGGTCGGCGCCACCTCGTCACAGCCAGGCCCGCAGGCGATGGCCCAGAAGCGCAGGTTGTCCGCCGTGTTCGGCAAGCACGTGCGAGGGATGCTGTAGCGCGAGGTGTTGGCCGTGTAGTCACGGAACCGCTTCAGGCCCTCACACGGCAAATCCTGAAACTCCTGGCTGGCCGTGACCCGGCTGAGGTGGGTCACCCACTTCTCGGTCATGTAGTTCCAGGTGGTCCACACGACGTAGTGGGCGAACTCGGGGCCACGGCCGAAGTGCACTTCCTCCCCGCCGAACGAGCCTGGCGGCAGGGTCACGTAGAACAACTTGAGGACGAGCGTGTCCGTGCCGTTGTCGATGCGCAGCTTGGTGATGTCGGGGTCTTGGCCATCGACCGGGTCGAGCTTCACGAACGTCGCCGCCTGGGCAGGGGACTGCGCGAGGCCGAGGAGCGCGAGGACAATGACCAGACAGAACAAGGTTCGCCGCATGAGGGCACGGTAGGAGCAGCGCCGTGCATTCACAACGGGCCCAAGGTCCCGATTCGGCGGGAATCTGGACGTCTCGGACAACGTCTTCCGACGCGGGCCGGGCCTGGGCGGGGGGCGCCCGGCCTCAGGTTTGGGCGGGCATGAGTTTTTCGCACAGCGGGATGAAGGCGGCGACGACCTCGGGGTCGAACTGGGTGCCGGCCATGCGGTCGAGTTCGGCGGCGGCCTGTTCGATCGTCAACGCGGCCCGGTAGGGCCGGTCCGTGGTCATGGCGTCGAAGGCGTCGACCACGGCGAAGACCCGGGCGGGCGGGGTGATCTCGTCGCCTCGCAGCCCCTCGGGATACCCGGACCCGTCGAACATCTCGTGATGGCTGCGCACGATCTCGGCCGCGTTCTCCATGAACGGGATCGAGGCGAGCATCTGGTAGCCGATCAGCGGATGGGTCCGCATGACCCGCCACTCGGCCGCCGTCAACGGCCCCGGCTTGCCGAGGATCCGCTCCGGCACACCGACCTTGCCCGCGTCGTGCAGCAGGAACCCGTACTCGGCGTCGGGGTAGTCGTCTTCGATGCCAAGCTCCCGCAACAGCGCAACGCCGTAGACCCGGCACCGTTCGAGGTGCTGGCCGGTGTAGGCGTCTTTGGCCTCGACCACGAACGCCAGCGACCGGATCGTCTCGAGGAACGACGTCTTGAGGTTGGCCAGCGCCTCGCTCAACTCGGTCGACTTGGCCCGCTCGCGCCGATACGCCTGCACGGCGTCCTTGGCGAAGACGTGGAGCTGCTTTTCGATGTCGGACTCCGACAAGACCGGGAAGTCGGCCTCGCCTGCGCTCACGACGCGCCCAGCTTCTCGATCACGTCGAGCAGCCCGGTGGACGAGAACGGCTTGGTCAAGAATGCGGCCGCGCCTGCCTCCTTGCACGCCGCCTCCAGCACCGGGTCGTCCCTGGCCGTGAGCATGACGACCTTCACCTGCGAGTGGTCGATCTTGCGGCAGACCTCGACCCCGTCGAGCCCCGGCATCATCACGTCGAGGATGACGACGTTGGGCGCCGTCGACTCGAGCAGGTCCAAGGCCGACACGCCGTCTTTGGCGTCGAGCACCTTGTAGTCGTCGGCCTCCAGCACCGTCCGGACCAGGCGACGGACCATCTCGTCGTCGTCGACCACGAGGACCAGCCCGGACCGGGTGGTCATGAGAGCAGCGAGTCGACGGTCGCCTCGCCCGACTTGTAGCGCCGGACGATCTCCTCCTGAAGCCGGTTGGCGACGTCGTGCAGGCTGTTGCGCTGGGCCGAGACCTTGCGCTCCAGCTCGACGAGCTGGTCGGCGATCGAGCGGACCTCGTTGTCGTCGAGATCGGGCAGCGCGACCAGCCGGTCGGCCCCCACCACCTTGTCGAGCTCTTGGCTGATCCAGCCGTCCATGGCGGCTGGGCCCATCGTCGTCGGCAGCCGGCCAAGGCCGCCCGCGCGGGTGCCCTCGGCGAGGATCTCGCCCTTCTCCAGCCGCTCGACCAGCGCAGCCAGGTCGCCAGGCTCCCCGCCGCTGCGGCGCTCGATGTCGGCGTGGACGATGTCGAGCCTGCCCTGCACGAGCCGGCGCAGGTACGACAGGACGTCGGCCGCCTCCTGCGTCTCGTCGCGGCGCTTGCGGACCTCGGTCATCGGGAGCGATTCGAGATCCTCGACGTAGTCGGGATTGAGGATCGTGTCGATGCGGGCGATCGCCATTGAGCCGAAGAGTACCCGTCGGTCGACGCCGTAGGGTCGCCATGTGATTCGTGCCGTGGTGCTCGACTTCGACGGGCTCATCATCGACACCGAGCGCCCCGTCTACGAGGGCTACCGCTGGCTGTTCGAACAGCACGGCCAAGACCTGCCGCTGGCGACGTGGGCGACGACCATCGGGTCGCGTGACGCATGGGAGCCGCTCGGCGCGCTGGCCGAGGCGGTGGAGGTGGACCAGTCGCTGGTCGACGCCGTTCCCGACCGCATCCGCTCACTCGTCGAAACCGAGTCGGTGTTGCCGGGCGTGGTCGAGCTGCTGGAGGAGGCCAAGGAGCTGGGCCTGCCGGTGGGCGTGGCGTCGAGCTCGTCGACCACCTGGGTCGTGTCGAACCTCGACCGGCTCGGCCTGGCCGACCGCTTCCAGTGCGTGCACTGCTTCCGGGAGGGCGAGGTCCAGGCCAAGCCCGCGCCCGACCTCTATCTCGAAGCGGTGGCGTCGCTGGGCGTCGAGCCGCACGAGGCGGTCGCGTTCGAGGACTCGCAGAACGGCGTGACCGCGGCGAAGGCGGCCGGGCTGTGGTGCGTGGCCGTGCCCCACGACCTGACCAGGGCGCTCGACTTCTCCGCCGCCGACCTCGTCGTGGACTCGTTGGCCGACGTGTCGCTGCGCGTCCTGGTCGATCAGTGGGGTCGGCCGACCCGCCCGACGCGCCCGACGCGCCCGACCCGCTCGGACGGCGCGTAGCGGTACACGACCCGGCCGACGACGTGGGACCTCGGCACGCCCGCGTAGTCGGTGGAGGCGCCCGGGTTGTCGCCGGCCACGTCGACCGTTCGACGGCCGACGGCCACGACCCGCTTGACGACAATCCGCTCAGCGGTGCGGACGGCGACGAGGTGGCCGACCCGCACGACAGGCCAGCGAACGACGAGGAGCCGGTCGCCCGGAACCAGGCTCGGGCGCATGCTGTCGCCGCGCACCTCGATGCGCCGCCACGGCTTGTTCATAGCGTTCTGGCCATGGGTACGGTCGGCACATGACCATCATTGCCAGCCTGCTGCAGCGCGCCGACCGGCGCTCCGCGCCCGAGCCCGCATTCGCCCACTGCGACCTGCCCTGCGGTGTCTACGACCCAGCGCAGGCCCGCATCGAGGCGGAGTCGGTCAAGGCGATCATGCAGAAGTACCACGACGCCGACGACGAGGTCTTCCGCACCCGCGCCCTGCTGATCAAAGAGGAGCGGGCCGAACTCGTGAAGCACCACCTGTGGGTGCTGTGGACCGACTACTTCAAGCCCGAGCACCTCGAGCAGTTCCCGCAACTGCACGAGAGCTTCTGGAAGGCCACCAAGTTGGCGGGCGAGTCCAAGCACTCGACCGACGTGGCGGTGGCCGATCAGCTGTTGTCGTGCATCGAGGAGATCAGCAACATCTTCTGGAAGACGAAGGAGTAGGGTTCGGCCGAATTTTCCGAACCCGTCTTCGAAGGGAGACCAGTGGAGATCTTCACCCAAGAGGGCCTGGCGATGCTGTCGCGGTGGGGCCACTACCTCGCCGGTGTGGCGTGGATCGGACTTCTCTACTACTTCAACTTCGTGCAGACGCCGGCGTTCGTCGAGTTCGAGGCCGGGCCTCGCACGGAGGCGTTCCGCAAGCTGGTGCCGCGGGCACTGTGGTGGTTCCGCTGGGCCGCGCTGTTCACGGTCGTGACGGGGCTGCTGATCCTCGGCTTCCAGGAGCAGTTCGACGGCGACTACATGAAGTCGCCCTCGGGCATCGGCATCTCGACCGGCGTCCTGTTCGGCCTGATCATGTTCTCCAACGTCTGGCTGGTGATCTGGCCGAACCAGAAGATCGTGATCGCCAACGCCGAGGCCACTGCGGCTGGCCGCGAGGCGCTGCCCAACGCGGCGTCGGCGGCCCGCAAGGCGGCGTGCGCGTCCCGCACCAACACGCTGTTCTCGATTCCGCTGCTGTTCTTCATGGGCTTCGCCGCCCACCTCGCCCCGCTGTACGAGACCGGCGAGGGCGGCAAGCGCATGACCTACTGGCTCGTCGTGATCGTGCTCACTGCGCTGATCGAGGTCATCGCGCTGATGGCGCCGTCGGTCGGCAAGCCGCAGTCCTGGCACATCGACCGGCACCGGAACACGATCATCGCCGGCGTCGTCTACTGGGCGATCCTCATCCTGCTGTTCGAGTCGCTCTTCTAACCCGCCCGCCGTCTCCGCTCTGGAGGACATAGCGAACCAATCTGGTGCGCTATGTCCTCCAGAGTCGCGTTCGGCTGGCGTTCGGGGGGCGGTCGAGGTGGCGGACGCGGCGGGCGGGTACGAAACTGTCCGTATGCCGGACCGCCCGTGGGTGATGCGGACGTACTCGGGCCACTCGACGGCCCGGGCGTCCAACCAGCTCTACCGAACCAACCTGGCCAAGGGGCAGACGGGCCTGTCGATCGCCTTCGACCTGCCCACCCAGATCGGCTACGACCCCGACGCCGTCGAGGCGGCAGGCGAGGTCGGCAAGGTCGGCGTGCCGGTGGCCCATCTCGGCCACATGCAGCAACTGCTCGACGGCATCCCGGTCGACCAGATGAACACCGCGATGACGATCAACGCCACCGCCATGTGGCTGCTCGGGCTCTACATCGCCAACGCCGAGCAGCAGGGCGTCGACCCGAAGCAGCTCCAAGGCACGACGCAGAACGACATCGTCAAGGAATACCTCTCCCGCGGGACCTACATCTTCCCGCCGGTGCCGAGCCGTCGGCTGATCGTCGACATGATCGCCTACACGGTCCGCCACGTCCCGAAGTGGAACCCGATCAACGTCTGCTCGTACCACCTGCAAGAGGCAGGGGCCACGCCCGTGCAGGAGCTGGCCTACGCGCTGGCGACCGCGGTCGGCGTGCTCGACGCGGTGCGTGAGTCGGGCAAGGTGACCGACGACGAGATCGGCGACGTCGTGGGCCGCATCTCGTTCTTCTGCAACGCCGGCATCCGGTTCGTGGAGGAGACCTGCAAGATGCGGGCCTTCACCGAGCTGTGGGACCGCATCGCCCTTGAGCGGTACGGCGTGCAGGACCCGAAGCAGCGCCGCTTCCGCTACGGCGTGCAGGTCAACTCGCTGGGCCTGACCGAGCAGCAGGCCGAGAACAACGTGCAGCGCATCGTGTTGGAGATGCTCGGCGTCACCCTGTCCAAGAACGCCAGGGCGCGGGCCATCCAGCTCCCGGCGTGGAACGAGGCGCTCGGCCTGCCCCGCCCGTGGGACCAGCAGTGGGCGCTGCGCATGCAGCAGGTGCTCGCCTTCGAGACCGACCTGTTGGAGTACGAGGACCTCTTCGACGGCTCCAAGGTGATCGAGGCCAAGACGGCGGAACTGGTCGAGGGCGCTTCGGCCGAGCTCGAGGACGTGCTGTCGCTGGGCGGCGCCTTCGAGGCGATCGACGAGCTCAAGGCCCGACTGGTGCGGAGCCAGGCCGAGCGGACCCGTCGCATCGAGACCGGCGACCTCAAGGTCGTGGGCGTCAACTGCTACGAGTCGACCGAGCCGTCGCCGCTGACGTCGGAGGAGTCGATCCTCAAGGTGGACCCCGCCGTCGAGGCCGAGATGAAGGCCGACGTGGCCGAGTGGCGGCGCAGTCGGGACGAGGCCGCGGTCCGGGCCGCCATGGACGAGCTGCGGCGCGTGGCCGAGACCGACGAGAACCTGATGCCGGCCACGATCGCGCTGGCCCACGCGGGCGGCACCACCGGCGAGTGGGCGGGGGCGCTGCGGGAAGTCTTCGGCGAGTACCGGGCCCCGACCGGGGTCGGCGGCGCGATCGGGATGCGGGGCGCCGAGATCGCCGACGTGCTGGCCAAGGTGAAGGCGATGGCGGGCGGGCCGCCCAAGCTGCTGGTCGCCAAGCCGGGCCTGGACGGCCACTCGAACGGGGCCGAGCAGATCGCGGTCGCGGCGCGGGATGCAGGGTTCGAGGTCGTGTACCAGGGCATCCGCCTGACCCCGGCCCAGATCGCCAATGCGGCCAGGGACGAAGACGTCGACCTGATCGGCGTGTCGATCCTGTCGGGCAGCCACCTGGAGCTGGTGCCCGAGGTGATCCGGCTGCTCAAGGAGGCAGGCGTCGACGCCCCGGTCGTGGTCGGCGGGATCATCCCCGAAGACGACCAGCCCAAGCTGCTCGACCAGGGTGTGGCCGCGGTCTACACGCCGAAGGACTTCGAGCTGACGCGCATCATGGGCGAAATGGCCGACCTCGTGGCCGCCCGCCGGGCCGGCTGAGGGCGCTCGCGCAGGGAAACCGCCGACCGCCCCCGAACTTTCCGTGAAGGGGGCTCCGGCCCGGGCCGATGGAGTAGGGATGGATCGAGACGCGCTATTGGGGCTGGTTGCCGGCCTGGCAGGCCTTGCCTTCGGCGTGGCCGCCGCGGTGATGTCGATCCCCGGCCTGGCTGTGGCCGCCGCCGCCTGCGCCTTGGTCGCCGCCGCCGCCTGCGTAATCCTCGTCCGCCGCCTGCACGACGCCCAGCGCGAGCTGGCCGGCGCCAGCGCCATGATCAAGCTCGTCGACCTCCCTGCGCCCACCCGCGAGGAGGCCAGGTCGCTGGTCGACCCCGAGACGACGCTGCCCGACGAGCACTTCTTCCACCTGGCCGTCGAAGGTCGGGTGGCAGCCGCCCGCCGGCACCTGTGGCCGGTGGCCATCGTGCTGGTGGAGATCGGCCTCGACGACGTCGACGGCCGGGCCCGCCGGGACGCCGTGGTCGCCTTCACCGGCGTGATGCGCAGGACCCTGCGGGAGGCCGACGTCGCCTGCCGGCTGGGTCCGACCACGTTCGGGCTCGTGCTGGAGGACACCAGCGAAGAGGGCGGGGTGTGGACGGCCGAGCGCCTCCAGATCGCCCTGGCCAGGGACCCCGCCCGGGTCAAGACCCTTGCCGCGGGTGTGGCGTGCTACCCGACCCACGGGTTGCGGGCCGACGAGGTGCTGACCAGGGCCCGCACCGCGCTCAGCCGGGCCTGTTCGACCGATCCTGGCCGTGGCCTGGGTCAGGTCGAAGTGGCGCAGGCAGAGGCGTAAACCGGCCGGTTTTAGGCGGTTTGCCCCTGCTTCCCCAGGCTGCACGCAGGTAATCCACAGTTTTTTGCACAGCCAGTGGATGACTAGAGCAGACGGGCGTTGCTGTCAACCGTTTCGACCAGAAAACAGCGGTCTTCCAAGCGCCCAAAGGAGTACTGCGGGTAGAAGCCGGCGAACATGGCCCGGGTCCGCTCCGTCCAGCGCAGGGCGTCGGGCGTGGAGATGCGGCGGTGGACCTGCAGGATCCCAGTCTCGTAGACCCGGTACTCGGCCCAGGCGCCGGGGAAGTCCTTGACGCAGGCCACCTCGACGAACGGCACCGGGCCGGTCTGGGGGAAGCGACGGACCCGGTTGCGGTGGGTGTGGCCCGCGAAGTAGCCGACGATGCGGGGGCGCCGGGCGATGACCTCCACCAGCCGCTCGGAGTCGTCGGGCGAAATGCCGAAGTAGCCCGGCTCGCGGGTGCGGGAGTCGGGTGCCCACGGGTGGTGATGGCCGAACACCACGACGGGGCGGTCGGCGGTGGCGGCGACGTCGTCCAGCCACTCGAGCTGGGCCGGGCTCACCTCGCCGGTGGCGGCGCCGGGGATGACGGTGTCGAGGATGGCGAGGGTGGCGCCCGGCAGGTCGACCCGCAGCGGGGCGTCGGAGGCGAAGTCCTGGCCGGAGGCGGCGTCGTGGTTGCCGCGGACGTAGTGGAGCCGGTCGCCGAAGGCGGTGCCGTAGCAGGCGAGGAAGGCCTCGAACTCCTCGACCGAGCCGTGCGTGGTGAGGTCGCCCTTGGCCACGACCGCGTCGGGCTGGAGGGCGGTGATCTCGGCCACGGCAGAGCGGTTCATGAGCTCGGGATAGGGCTCCTCGCCCGGCTCGACGTGCAGGACGGGGCCGATGTCGATGCCGTCGATGTGGCCGCACTCGACCTCGCCGAAGTGCACGTCGTTGACGGTGGCGATGGTCGACAGGAGCTCGCCGGGCGGCCGGGGCAGGGTGCGGAAGGAGATGCCGTGGAGCGTGTGCTCGGTGTCAGGGGGGAGGTCTTGGTGGCGGAGGACCTCTTCGCCGCGGTGGAAGACGGCCTCGTCGTCGGCGACGGTGGTGAGTTCGAGGTCGCTCACCGGCTCACGACCAGGGCCGGTCCCGGCGGGAGGGAACCGGCCGCACCCACCAGCGGCCCGAGAAGCGCCAGCGCGGCGGCCCGGTCTCGGGGGCGGCCGCCGCGATCACGGGGCGGGGCCAGGCCAGCTCGACCGCGGCCACGATGGCGGCCAGTTCCTGGGGCGTGGGGGCGGGGCCTGGCATCGGCCGCTCAGGGTAACCCGACGGCGGCGGTCAGCAGGACTCGAGGGGCCCGACGACGCGAAAGGTGAGCTTGCTGTGGATCCGGCCGTCGGCGATCACGTGGAGCCTGGCGATGCCGTTCGGTGCGGTGTCGGGGATCTTCCACTCGGCCTTGTAGTCGCCGTCGTCGTCGGCGTCGCCGTAACCGGAGCCGCTCTTGTACTCGGGGTTGGACAGCTCGTTGCTGTGGTCCGAGTACTCGGTGCTGTAGGCGACCGTGTCCTTGGCCCTGGTCTTGACGGTCAAGGTCTGGGTGTCGCCGTTGGCGCCGCGCTTGACGCAGGCCTTGTCGAGCTTCATCTCGACGGGGAACGGCGGCCGGGTGGTCGTGGTCGAGCCTGGGGCGCCCTGGCCTTGGCTGGTGGGGGTGGTGCCCTGGGTGCCGCCCGGCACGGTCGTGGTGCCGCCGCCCGGCGCCGTCGTGGTCGTGGTCGTGGTCGGCGTGAGCGGGTCCTTGTACTCGGTGACGACCTGCGTCTCTGCGTCGGCCGCGTTCGAGGACGGCTTCTTGTCGTCGCTGCACCCGGCAGCGAGCAGTGAGACGAACATGGCGATCAGAACGACGCGCTTCATGACAAACCCCCCGGATTTGGAAGTCATTAGTACTACGAGCGAGCGGCCGTCTCGTGTCGGCTTGATCTGCGGCGAGGCGGGGCGGTTGCGGGCGCGGCCCCTTCGCCGAGGTAGGTGGCGGTCAGGTTGGGGTCGGCCAGGAGGTCGCGGCTGGCGCCGGTGAGCGCCACCTCGCCCTTGGCCAGCACGTAGGCCCGGTCGGTGTTGCCGAGGGCCATGTGGACGAACTGCTCGACGATCATCAGCGCGGTCCCCTGGCTGTTGATCTCGTTGAGGATCTCGAAGAGCTGGGCGACGATCTTGGGGGCCAGCCCGAGCGAGAGCTCGTCGACGAGCAGCAGCTTTGGCGTCGACATGAGGGCGCGGGCCACGCCGAGCATCTGCTGCTCGCCGCCCGACAGCGTCCCGGCCGCCTGGGTGGCCCGCTCCCGCAGGATCGGGAACAGGTCCATGACCGCGTCACGGCGTTCGGTGTACGCCTTGCCGGACCGGCGCTGGGACCAGAAGCCGGCCCGCAGGTTGTCCTCGACCGACAGGCCGGAGAACAGCTCACGGCCTTCGGGCAGGTGGGCGACGCCGAGTTGCACGACCTGGTTCGGGCGCAGGCCGTGGATCGGCTTGCCCTGGAAGGCGATCGTGCCGCGGCGGGGGGCGATGATGCCCGAGATCGTGCGCAGGGTGGTCGTCTTGCCCGCCCCGTTGGCGCCGACCAGCGCGATGCGCTCGCCCTCCTCGATCGTGAGGTCGATGCCGCGCAGGGCCTGGATGGGGCCGTAGTAGGCGTCGAGCTGTTCGACGTGGAGGATGGGGGTCGTCGGCATGGTCAGGCGACCTCCTCGGCGGCGTCGCCCAAGTAGGCGGCCACCACCTCGGGGTTGCGCTGGATGTCGGCGGGCGTGCCCTCGGCGAGGAGCGCGCCGCGGTTGATGACGTACATGTAGTCGCTGACGCTGGTGACCATGCGCACGTCGTGCTCGATCAGCAGCAGGCTGACGCCGAGCTCGGCCCGGATGAAGTAGAGGAGGCGGGCCAGCTCGTCGGTCTCGGTGTTGTCGAGGCCGGATGCGGGCTCGTCGAGCATGACGAACGGCGCCTCGGTGACCAGGGCCCGGGCGATCTCGACTTGGCGCAGGATGCCGAACGGCAGGCCTGCCACCTTGCGGTCGGCGACGGCTTCGAGGCCGAGGAGCCCGATGATGTCGCGGACCCGGCGCCGGCAGTCGCGCTCGGTGCCGACGGCCCGCTCGGTGAGCATGACGTGGGAGAACACGCCGGTCTCGTTGTGGACGTGGGTGGCGACGAG
>Ga0190267_10000332_pt1 | contig 10582 bp, 12 predicted proteins | sample Popmic239T_FD_140332 | JGI IMG/M metagenome (GOLD analysis project Ga0190267, IMG submission 140332) | Populus adjacent soil microbial communities from riparian zone of Oak Creek, Arizona, USA - 239 T | ecosystem: Environmental > Terrestrial > Soil > Riparian zone | place: USA: Arizona... | reverse complement strand
GCCAGCAGAAAGGCCAGGCTGAGCCACAGGGACCAGACGTGGTCGCCCAGCCAGTCAGTCAGGTTCACGCCGCCCCCCCTCTGGTCCAGTCGTGGCGGTGACCGCGTTTCGGATCGTCGCCTTCTACTGTGCCAGGTGGCTCACAGCGCACGCGCTGTCCACCGTCCGTCCATCTCGGTGAGGGCTAGGGGAATGTCGAACGTCTCGGTCAGGTTCTCGGCGGTCAGGGTGGTCCGCAGGGGTCCAGCGGCCACGACCTGACCGCGGCGGAGGAGCAGGACGTGGGTGATCCCGGCCGGGATCTCCTCGACGTGGTGAGTGACCAGGACCGACGCCGGGGCGTACGAGTCTATCGCCAGCGCGCTCAGGGTGGCGACCAGCGACTCTCGTCCGGTCAGGTCGAGACCTGCCGCCGGCTCGTCGAGAAGCAGCAGCTCGGGATCGGTCATCAGAGCGCGGGCTATCTGGACGCGCTTGCGCTCCCCCTCGCTGAGGGTGCCGAAGGTGCGGTCGGTGAGCGACTCGATCCGCAGCTGTTGGAGCAGGTCGCGGGCTCGCTGGTGGTCGAAGTCGTCATACTCCTCGCGCCAGCGTCCGACCACGGCGTACGAGGCGGAGACCACTACGTCGTGGACGCGTTCGCCCCGCGGAATCCGCTCGGCCAGCGCGGCAGAGGTGAGGCCGATCCGCGGGCGTAGCTCGAAGACGTCGACGGTCCCCAGCACCTCGCCGAGCAGGCCGACAACGCCGGTGGTCGGGTGGATCTGCGCGGCCAGGAGCTGCAGCAGCGTCGTCTTCCCGGCTCCGTTGGGGCCGATCACCACCCAGCGGTCGGCCTCGTCCACCGTGAGGTCGATGTCGTTGAGCAGGGTCGCACCACCCCGTACGACGCTGACTCCTGCCAGTTCCACGACGGCCGCCATGGGGAAGAACCTACCGTCCGCACGTACCGTGGACCGGTGGACGGGCTGGTGTCGCTGCGGATGGCGGTCAACCTCAACGCCGTGCTGCATGGGCGGCTCGAGCTGGCCGCGGCGGCGGCAGCGGTGCTGGGGACCGATGTGGCGCACCACGTTCTCGACCCCGACGAGGTGCTGGGACTCGATCTCGAGAGCCGCAGTGATCTGGCCGCGGTGCTGGGCCGGATCGCGGCCCCGGAGCCCGAAGCGTGGGTGCTCGCCCTCCCCGAGCCCGGGTCGCTGGGTTCGCTCCGGGGGCCGAAGGAGTTCAACCAGGCGGCACTGGCGGTCGGTGAGGCCGTGGTCGCGATCAGCGGCGGGCTCGGGCTGGTGCCGTTCCGGGTGGGCCAGGCGGTGCAGTGGCGGGTGTTCCCGGCCGAACGCCCGTTCGCGCCACCCACGCCGTACGAGGCCGAGCGTCAGCTGAGCGAGGCGGTGCTGACCGCCGCCACGACGCTGGCCCAGCTGGAGGTGGCCGGCGGCGCCCGCCCACGGGACGTCGCCCCGATGCGGCTGGCGCCGGGCTTTCACCCCCGGCAGATCGCCACGGCCGATCGAGCCAGCCGGTTGATCGGCGCCTGCGACCTGGCCCTGCGCTCCGACGGCGCCGCCATCTCCGCCTTCGAGGTCGATGCTCGGTCCCGCGAGCTGCGCTCGGTGCGGCTGGCCGCCGCCCGGGCACTCTGCGCAGCCGCCACCTGGATCGAGCGCTGAGACCGGGTTAGGCCCCCATCGCGTGCACGCCGCCGTCCACGTGCAGCATCTCGCCCGTGGTCTTGGGGAACCAGTCACTGAGCAGGGCGACCACCGCGCGGGCGGTCGGCTCGATGTCGGTGGGATCCCAGCCAAGCGGCGCCTGCCGGTCCCAGATGGCGTCGAACTCCTCCGCCCCTCCGATGGCTTTCTTGGCCAGAGTCTGCAGCGGCCCGGCGGCGACGAGGTTGACCCGGACCCCCTGCGGGCCGAGGTACCGGGCGAGATAGCGGCTGGTGCTTTCCAGGGCGGCCTTGGACACCCCCATCCAGTCGTAGACCGGCCAGGCCACGGTGGCGTCGAAGGTCAGCCCGACCACCGACGGGTTCGGTCCGAAGACCGGCTGGCAGGCCATGCACAGCGAGGCGAAGGAGTACGCCGAGACGTGCAGCGCAGTCGACACGTCCTCCCACGGGGTGGTCAGAAACTTTCCGCCCAACGCCGTCTTCGGGTTGGCGAAGGCCAACGAGTGGACCAGCCCGTCCAGCTGGCCGACGTGCCCGCCCAGGTCGTCGGCCAGCCGGGTCAGGTGCTCAGGGTCTGTCACGTCGACCTCGAGCAGCGCGGGCACCGGATCGAGCTTCCTGATCACCCGGCTGGTCAGGCTCATCGCGCGGCCGAAGTTCGAGACCACCACCGTGGCACCTTCGGCCTGGGCGATCCGGGCGACGTGGAAGCCGATGGAGGTGTCCAGGGTCACCCCAGCCACCAGGATGGACTTACCGTCGAGAATGCCCACTGCTGCTCTCCTGTTCAGTGATAAATTTCCACGATCCAGGGCGTTCGTGACCCTGGAGTCGGTGTTGAGGCGGGTCAGTGACCCATGCCGAGACCACCGTCGACCGGCACGAGGGCCCCGGTGACGTAGCCGGCGCTGTCGGAGGCGAGGAACTCGACCACCGACGCGATGTCATCCACCGACCCCAGCCGACCTAGCGGGATCTGGGTCGCGTAGCCCTTCACCTGGTCCGGGGTGAGTGCGGCCGTCATGTCGGTCTCCACGAAGCCGGGAGCGACGACGTTCGCGGTGATCCCCCGGGAACCGAGCTCGCGCGCCATCGAACGAGCCAGTCCGACGAGCCCGGCCTTAGAGGCGGCGTAGTTCACCTGCCCGGCCGACCCCAGTTGACCGACCACCGAGGAGATGAAGATGATCCGGCCGAACCGGGCCCGCATCATGGCGCGCGTCGCCCGTCGGGCGACTCGGAAGGCCCCGGTCAGGTTGGTGGCAATCACGGTGTCCCAGTCGTCGTCGGTCATCCGCATCAGCAGGGTGTCCCGGGTGATACCGGCGTTGGCCACCAGCACCTCGACCGGACCCAGCGCGGTCTCCACCTCCGCGTACGCCGCTTCGACCTGCCCCGGGTCGGTGACGTCGCAACGCACGCCGAGGACGCCCGCGGGCACCTCACCGCTGCGATAGGTGGCCGCCACACGGTGCCCGGCGGCGGCAAAACGCCCCGCGATCAACCGGCCGATGCCCTTGCTCCCGCCGGTGACCAGCACCACCCGCGACCTGGGTGGGGACTCGTTCGCCGACTTCCCGGCCTCGCTGCTGGTGATCGTCACGGGGGTCACGCTACCGCCTTGGTCCGGCGGCAAGCGGGCGTAGGGTTGAGCACGAAACAGCCTCGTACTGCGGGGTAGTCGGGCGGCCTGGCTGCATCCGGCCCCGTCCAGGCGACCGAACACTTGTCGTAGAACCACTTGACAAACAACCACAGACGCATCTTCAGCAGTCGGCAGGAGCACACGCACCATGGCGGGTATCGATCATAGGCCGAGCGGAGCGGCGCCCACCGTCATCACCGACGCCCGGGCCGCAGCGAGCGCGGAGATGTCGTCCCGGGTCCGCCGCTACAGCATCACCATGGCCTTCCGTACGGCCTGCTTCCTCGCCATGATCTTGGTCGAGGGCCCCCTGCGCTGGGTGCTGTTCGCGTGCGCGGTGTTCCTGCCCTACATCGCCGTCCTGGCGGCCAACCAGGCCAAACGCCGCGGTACAGGTGCCGGCGCGCCGCGGGTGGAGCCGACCGACGTGCCCCAGCTGACCACCGGCTTCAGCGGCGAGGTGATCAGCGGGCGGCTCGCCGACCATGACGCCGCCGACGAGGACGCCCAAGCCCCCCGCGACCGGGTCGCCTGAGGCTGCCGTGGTTCCCGAGCCGGGCGCGCGTACGGGCGTCGACCCGCTGCCCGCCGGGCCGCGCGGGCTGGTCTGCTCGGCTCGCGGCTGCACGCAGCCGGCCACGGCCGACCTGCGCTGGAACAACCCGAAGATCCACCCCGCGGACCGACGCAAGCACTGGTTGGCCTGCGCTGATCACCAAGCCGGGCTGGCCGCCCACCTGTCCGCGCGCGGCTTCCTGCGCGAGACTCTGCCTGTGGCGAACAACGGGCCGCTGGACCCGGAGGTCTCAGCCGCCGATCGCTGACATCGGACGGTCGGGTTGCAAGAAGGTCGGGTCGTCTATCCCATGCCCCGGCTGTTTGCCCGCGACGGCGGCCACCCAACGGTCCGCGATCTCGTCGTCGCTGGCGCCGGACCGCAGGGGCTGGCGCAGGTCGGACTCCTCCCGGGCGAAAAGGCAGTTGCGGATCTGACCGTCCGCGGTCAGTCGGACCCGGTCGCACGACCCGCAGAACGGCTTGGTGACGGCCGCGATGATTCCGACTGCGACGTCCGTGCCGACCACGCGGAAGAGCTCGGCCGGTGCGCTGCCCCGGCGGCGGGCGTCGACCGGGTCGACGACCAGCTCGAACTCCGCGCTGAGCCGCGCCCGGATCTCGTCGGCAGTGACCATCTCGCTGCGTTGCCAGCTGTGCTGGGCGTCCAGCGGCATCTGCTCGATGAAGCGCAGCTGAACCCCCTCGGTCACCGCCCAGTGCACCAGGGCGGCCGCCTCGTGGTCATTGACCCCGCGCAGCAGGACCGAGTTGATCTTGACCGGATCCAGCCCAGCCGCACGCGCCGCCCGGACGCCGGCCAGCACGTCAGCCAGTCGGGGGCGCCGGGTCAGCTTCTTGAAAGTTTGCGCGTTAAGAGTGTCCAGCGAGATGTTGATCCGACCCAGACCTGCTCGGGCGAGCCCGGCGGCGCGCCCGGCGAGGCCGATCCCGTTGGTGGTCAGGGCGATCAGGGGCGTCGGCTCGAGGTCGGCGACGGAGGCGACCAGGAACTCCAGGTTTCGGCGCAGCAACGGCTCCCCGCCCGTGAGCCGCACCGTGCGGATACCCAGCTGGCGGACGCCGATGCCGATCAGCCGGACCAGCTCGTCGTCGGTCAGGACCTCGTCGTGCGGCATCCACTCCAAACCCTCGGCCGGCATGCAGTAGGTGCAGCGCAGGTTGCACCGGTCCGTCAACGAGACCCGGAGGTCGGTGGCGATCCGCCCGTACGCGTCGCTGAGCCGCCGACCGTGCGAGACACCGGGCGCTGCGGTCGGCGCGCGGACGCGCGGGATCGGCAGCAGGGTGGTCGTCACGGACCGATTCTAGTGTCGGCTTCGACCAGCTCGGGTCCGTTGCGCGGGGCGGCTCCCGGCTCGATGCGTTCCGGATGGGCGTAAACGTTCATCGTCGGGCCGCGGACGAACCCGGCTAGTGTCAGGCCCGCCTCCTCGGCCAGCTCGGCAGCCAAGGAGCTAGGGGCAGAGACGGCCGCCATCACCGGGATCCCGGCCAGCACGGCCTTCTGGGTCAGCTCGAAGGATGCCCGACCGGACACCACCAGCACCGTGTGTCGCAGCGGCACCCGACCCTCCCGCAGGGCCCAGCCGACCACTTTGTCGACGGCGTTGTGGCGACCAACGTCCTCGCGTACGCAGATCATGGTGCCGTCGGGATCGAGCAGCCCCGCGGCGTGCAGACCGCCGGTCTTGTCGAACGTCTGCTGGTGCTCCCGGAGCAGCCCCGGGGCGGCGAGGACCAGGTCGGCCGGCACCCGGAAGTCCGGGTCCAGCCGGTGCCGGGCAGTCTGCACAACCTGGTCGATGGTGTTGGTCCCGCAGATCCCGCAGGCGCTTGTGGTCAGTACCGCTCGACGCTGCTCCGCGGTGGGCAACGGGCGGTGGGCGGCCAGCACGACGTCGAGGACGTTGTAGGTGTTTAGCCCGTCCGGACCTGTCCCGACGCAGTACCGCGCCGACACCAGGTCCGCCGCCGCCTCGATCAGGCCCTCGCTGTGCAACAGCCCGTGGACCAGGTCGATGTCGTCACCGGGCGTCCGCATGGTCACCATGAACGAGTCGCCGGCGAGCCGGATCTCCAACGGCTCCTCCACGGCGAGCGTGTCGGTGCGCCGCACGGCACCGGCCGGGCCCACGCGTACGACCGGGCGGCGCCGAGTTACTCGTCCCATGTCATCATCCTGACACCCGGATCCTCGACACCCGAGCAAGCAGGAGCAGCATGACTCTGCAGGACTGGCTGGACACCCTGAGCCGCGAGCTCGGCCTGACGGAGCTGCCGGTGGACGACGACCTCATCCGAACCCTGTTGGATGTGGCCCGCGACGCCGCCCACGAGGTGGAACGGGTGGCGGCGCCGCTGACCACCTTCCTCCTGGGGGTGGCCGTGGGTCGGGGCGCGGAACTGGGCGCGGTGGCGCAGACCGCCACCGGACTGCTGACTGGCCGGACTGCTGACTGACCGCCAGCCCCCGACTAACCTGGGTCACGTGCGCCGCCTCTGGGTTCGCTGGGCCCTGCTGATCGTGGCCGTCGCCATGCTCGGCGCGGCCTTCGTGAATCTCGGGGACTGGCAGCTCGAACGACTCCAGCAGCGTCGTGAACGCAACACGGCGACCCTGGCCAACGAACAGGCGCCGGTGCGGACCGTGACCGAGGTCTTCACCCACCCGATCACCGATGCCGACCAGTGGCAACGCGTGGAGGCCCGCGGCACCTTCGACGCCGATCACCAGTATGTGCTCCGCTACCGCCAGAACGGCGACGCCGACGGCTACGAGGTGGTGACGCCGCTGCGCACCGACGCCGGGACGGTCCTGGTCGACCGGGGGTTCGTGGCGCTGCGCAGCGGGGAGCAGATTCCGGAGGCTGCGCCCCCGCCGCCCCCCGGCGAGGTCACCGTCGTCGGGCACGTACGCCGCAACGAGATCGGCCGCCGGGCGGCGCTCACCCCGGTGAACCAGCAGATGCGCCTGATCAGCTCCGACGCCGTAGCGTCGGATCTCGGGTATCCGCTCCTCAACGGCTACCTGGGCCTGCTGACGGTGTCCCCACCCCAATCGGGCGGCTTCGTCCCGGTGGTGGTGCCGGAGATCTCGGAGGGTCCGCACTTCTGGTACGCGGTGCAGTGGTTCATGTTCACCGGCATTGGGGTCACGGGCGTGATCGTCTTCATCCGGGGTGATCTGCGGGCCCGGCGTGAGGAGCGCTCGGCTCACAGCCAGGCGTCCCCAACGCGGTCGTCACCAAAACAGTCGCCGCAGAAACAGTCGCCGCAGAAACAGTCGCCGCACATGCCGTCGATAGAGGATGAGTCAGGGAAGGAGCCTGCGTTATGGAGCTAGGCCTGCAGAACCGGGTGTTCGTGGTGACGGCGGCCAGCAGCGGGCTCGGGCGGGCCACGGCGAAGGAGCTGGTCACCGAAGGGGCCCGGGTGGTCGTGGTTGCCCGCCGGGCGGAGGTCCTGGCGACCGTGGTCGATGACCTCGGTCCGGACCGGGCGGTGAGCCTCACCGCTGATCTGGCGGACCCCACGGTGGCCGAAGACGCCTGCGAGCTGGCCCTGCGCTCCTTCGGCCGGCTGGACGGCGCCCTGGTCAGCGTGGGTGGACCGCCGGCCGGGACAGTGCTGCAGACCACCGAGGATCAGTGGCGGGAAGGGTTCTCGGCGGTGTTCCTGGCTGCGCTACGAGTGAGCGATGCGGTCGTCCGCCACCGGACCACTTCCGACACCGTGCTGGCCTGGGTGCTGTCGACCTCAGTGAAATCGCCGATTCCCGGGCTCGCCGCCTCCAACGGCCTCCGGCCGGGGTTAGCCATGCTGGTCAAGCAGCTGGCCGACGAGCTGGGTCCTGAAGGCGTACGGGCCGTGGGACTGATGCCCGGCCGGATCGAGACCGACCGTGTCCGGCACCTCGACTCCCTCAGCGCCGACCCGGCGGCGGCGCGCTCCGCGGCCGAGGCCAGCATTCCGCTCCGCCGCTACGGCCGGCCCGAGGAGTTCGCGCGCGTGGCCGCATTCGTGATGTCACCGGCCGCGTCCTACCTGACCGGGTGCGTGATCCCGGTGGAGGGTGGCGCGCTGCGCAGCCTGTGAGTGGGGCAGCTTGTGAGTAGCCGGCCGGTGCGTCGATGAGCATCGGGCACGTCCTGGACCTGCTGCGCTGCCCGCTGTGTCGGGCACCGTTCACGCTGGAGCCGGGGCGGGTGATCTGTGCGGCCGGGCACGCCTTCGACCTGGCTCGGCAGGGCTACCTGAACCTGCTGGGCCGCGCGGCGCCACCCCACGCCGACACCGCGGACATGGTCGCGGCGCGATCCCGCTTCCTGGGTGCCGGGCACTTCAGCGCGGTGTCGACGGTGCTGGCCGGTCTGCTCCCCCGCGAGGAACCCACCCTGCTCGACGTGGGGGCGGGTGGCGGTCACTACGTTTCCCAGCTGTTGGCCCGGCGCGGCGGTCGGGCGGTGGCGCTGGACATCTCACCCGCCGCCTGCCGTCGGGCGGCCCGGGCCCCCGGGGCGATCGGCGCGGTGGTCGCTGACGCCTGGGCGCCGCTGCCGCTGACCGACCGGGCCTTCGACGTGGTGCTGAGCATCTTCGCCCCACGCCAGGCGACCGAGTTCGCCCGGGTGATGGCCCCGGCCGGCCGGCTGCTCGTGGTCACTCCCTTGCCGGACCACCTGGTGGAGCTCCGTGCAGCGTTCCAGCTCCTGGACATCGCCGCCGACAAGGAGGTCCGACTGCACGAGTCGCTCGGTCCCCACTTCCGGCTGGTGAGCCGGCACGAACGCCGGTGCCTGCTGCAGCTGGAGGCCGCCGCGGTGCACGACGTGATCACCATGGGACCCAACGCCTTCCACCAGGACCCCGCGGCCCTGACCGCTCAGATCAACACCCGGCCGATGCCGTACCCGGTGACCATGAGCGTGGCGGTCACGGCCTGGACCGCAGCGAGCGTCGGGTCGTAGATCACGGGACGTTCGTCTCTAGTCCCTGATGCCCAGGCGTGCGACCTTGAGGTCATGGTGAGGGTTCGAGAGGGAGGGCACACGACTCTCCGAGACCCCCGCAGGAAGAAGTCTTCGTGTCTGCTCGCATGAGTCCTCGACAGAGCCGCGGCCGTCGGCCGGCGGCGCACCGTCGCCTCCCGATGGCGTACACCGGGTCAACCCGGCTCAGGTGGTGACACTCGCCGCAGCGCCGTACCTCGAATCGGTTGAGGAGGTCGTGCGTGGTTTAGACACGACCTCAACCGGTCTGACGGGACCTGAAGCGGCTGCGCGCCAGCTGCGCCTGGGTAGCAACTCCATCGTGCACCTGAAGAAGGAGTCAGGACTCAGGCGGTACCTCCGTCAGTTCGCGGACTGGATGATCGTTCTGCTCTTGGTCAGTGCCGGCATCACCGGTTTCCTGGGTGACCTAGGGACGGCGTCGGTGCTGGTCATTCTGGTGGCCCTCAACACGCTGCTCAGCTTCGTTCAGGAGCAGCGCGCCGAGAAGACGATGGAGGCACTCGAGCACCTCGTCGACCCGGAGAGCGAGGTCTATCGCGACGGCCTGCTGACCCAGGCGGACGCCAAGAGCCTGGTTGTCGGCGATGTTGTCGACCTCTCGGAGGGGGCATCTGTTCCCGCAGATGTCCGACTGATCGACACAACGGCGTTTGCGACCAACGACTTCGCACTGACCGGCGAGAGTGATCCCACCCGCAGGTACTCACGGGCCCTCGATCACGAGGCGCCGATGGCCGACCGCCGGAACATGGCCTTCGCCGGCACCACGGTCGCCACCGGCAAGGCTCGGGGTGTGGTCACGGCCACCGGCATGCACACCGAGCTCGGCCGCATCGCTCAGCTCAGCCAGTCCGCCCCAACGACGCGCAGTCCCCTGCAGCTCGAGACGGCCACCATCGCCAAGTACGTCAGCTACGCAGTCGCGGTCATCTCGCTGGTGGTGCTGGTGATTGCGGTCCGGGCCGACCTGCCGATCAAAGACGCGATGCTGTTTGCGGTCGGGTTCGCATGCGCCCTGATCCCGCAAGGGTTGCCGGCGGAGGTCAACACGGCCCTCGCCGCGGCGGCTGGGGCCCTGGCCCGGAAGAATGCGCTGGTCAAGAAGCTCAGCGCGGTAGAGACTCTCGGAGCCACGCACGTGATCTGTACGGACAAGACCGGCACCTTGACCAAGAACGAGATGACAGTGACCGAGCTCGTCGTCGACGGCTCCGACTATGGCGTCACCGGGATCGGCTACGCCCCAACCGGCACCATCGAGCCGGTGAGCTCGGGTCCCGATGCTCGCGGCCCGCTTCAGGACTTTCTCTCTGTGGGCGTCCTGGCCGGCAACGCGAGACTCCTGCCGCCCAATGAGGAGCACCCGAGCTGGCACATCCTCGGTGATCCGACCGAAGGGGCCTTGCTCGTCGCCGCGCGCAAAGGTGGACTCGACCTGTCGGCGCTGCTGGCGAGCAACCCCGAGGTGGGCGAGCTGCCCTTCGACTCCACCCGCAAGCTGATGACCTCGATTCGTCGCGATAAGTCCGGGAAGCTGACGGCGTACACGAAGGGGGCTCCCGAAGGGCTCCTCGCCCGATCGACGAGCATCTCCGACGGCGGGACCGTCCGCACCCTCACCGACCTCGACCGCGAGACCCTGCTCGCCCGGCATGCGGACAAAGCCGG
>Ga0190267_10000331_pt1 | contig 10593 bp, 12 predicted proteins | sample Popmic239T_FD_140332 | JGI IMG/M metagenome (GOLD analysis project Ga0190267, IMG submission 140332) | Populus adjacent soil microbial communities from riparian zone of Oak Creek, Arizona, USA - 239 T | ecosystem: Environmental > Terrestrial > Soil > Riparian zone | place: USA: Arizona... | reverse complement strand
TCCTTCACCCGCTCGGCCCCGGCGATCACATATCGCACGCTCGCCAAGTCGTTCTCGCCCGCCGCCCGGGCATAGCCCTGGAGGAAGGTGTCGGTGGCCAGCATGAAGGTGGCCCGGGTGCCGGCCACGAGCTTCGGGATCTGCCGGTAATGCAGCGGGCTGGGATAAAGCACCGACTTGATGCCATTGAGCAGAGCCGTCAGGAGCCCTGCCGTCAAGCCGAAGGAATGGAAGATCGGCAGAGGGTTGAAGAACACATCGTCTGGGCCAAGGATATCGCCGGCCAGGGCTTTGACCTGATAGGCGTTGGCGACCAGGTTGGCGTTCGACAGCGCCACGCCTTTCGGCGCGCCCTCCGCGCCCGAGGTAAAGAGCAGAACGGCCGGGTCGTCGGGATCGACCCCCGCTCCGGCATGCACCCGTCGCGCCATCCAGGATCCGAGAAGGCCCCGAAGCTTGTCGAAGCTGGTGATGGCGGCGCGGACGTCCTCGAGCCATATGATCCGTCGCCCCTCCCCCAGGGCCGCGATGATGTCGTCGAGCTTTCCCTGCTCGATGAACCGGCGCGAGGTCACGATGGTCTCGATCCCTGCCACCTCGCAGGCCGCCTTCAGGTTCTTGAGGCCGGCCGTAAAGTTCAGGAAGGCCGGAACCCGGCCGAAAGCGTTCAGGCCGAACAGGGTGACGGCGATCCCCTGCACGTTCGGGAGCAGCACGCCCACATGCTCCCGAGGCTTGGTCATGCCCGCCAGCTTGCGGCCGAGCACCAGGGAGCCGAGGACGAGGCGGCCGAAGGTGATGGGCTGGCGCTCCAGGTCCTCAAGAGCGACCTTGTTGCGGCCGAACCGATCCCTTGCATCGAGGAGGGCGCCGAACAGGCTCTTGCGCGTCTGCGCGGTATCGAAGTCTGCCACGGGCATCTCCTTGAGCGGGTTCCCTATCCGGCGCTCCCCTCACGGATGGGAGCCTGGTAGGCAAGGCCCATATCCCAGGGGAAATAGATCCAGGTATCCTGGCTGACCTCCGTCACGAAGGTGTCGATGAGGGGCCGTCCCGCCGGCTTGGCGTAGACGGCGGCGAAATGGGCGTTGGGCAGCATGTCGCGCACGATCTTGGCGGTCTTGCCGGTGTCGGTCAGGTCGTCAACCACGAGAACGCCCTTGCCCTGCCCGTCCCCGAGCGCCTTGATCGAGGGCGCGACGTCCTTGAGAACCTGCAGCTCGCCCTGGTTCTTGTAGTCGTGATAGCTCGCGATGCAGACGCTCTCGACCAGCCTGATCTCGAGCTCACGGGCCACGATGGCGGCGGGCACGAGGCCGCCGCGGGTGATGCACACGAGGGCCTCGAACGGACCCGCGGCGGCCAGACGCCAAGCCAGGGCGCGGCAATCCCTGTGAAACTGGTCCCAGGAGACGGGAAAGGCTTTCGGAGAGGCTGGAGACATCGGCTTGCTCTTCTGGCTTTTAAGGGTGGCGAGGAAACAGTTTCACAGGGGCGCCCGGTCGCCATGAAGGCGTCCGAGCAGATCGTGCACGGCGGAGACGGCTGCCGCTACGGCAACGGGATCCTTGCCCCGCACGACGATCTGGTTGCGGAAGCCGCTGGCGGAAAAGGACGGGTACGACCCGATGGAGACGCCCTCGTGGGAGGAGGCGACCTGCCCCAGGCCCTCGGCGTAGATGCCCTCGGCCAGGCCCTGGGTTTCGATGGTCTCGACGATCATGCGCGCCCCGGTCTCCAGATTCGGCGCGATATTGTCCATCATGGCCTGCATGATGGAGGGCACGCCCGCCATGACGAACACGTTGCCGAGGCGGAAACCCGGAGCCCTGGAGATGGGGTTCTCGACGAGGTCCGACCCGTCCGGGATGCGAGCCATGCGCAGGCGGGCCTCGTTGAGCTCGTGCGGCTGGTAGCGCTCCTGCAGCATGGCCACGGCCCGGGGATCGTGGTCGATGCCGACCCCGAAGGCCTTGGCGATGGCATCCGCTGTGATGTCGTCATGGGTCGGCCCGATGCCGCCGGTGGTGAAGACATAGGTGTAGCGGCCCCGCAAGGCATTGACCGCCCCTACGATCTCCTCCTCCACATCGGGAACCACACGCACCTCGCGCAGGTCGATCCCGATGCCGGTGAGATACTCGGCGATGTAGCCGATGTTCTTGTCCTTGGTTCGGCCCGAGAGGATCTCGTCGCCGATGACGAGAAGGGCGGCTGTGACGGAAACGGCCATGCGCAACGATCCTTTTCAGGGGCTTTAGCTTCACAAACGGCAATTCTCAAGCGCGGGTTCAGTTGAAGCTTCAGCTTCTCCCCTGCTAGGGAACCTCTTTGTTCTCAAACCATGGATCCCTATGCGATTCCAGGAAACCCTGCTCGAGGGACGTCTCATCGAGCGCTACAAGCGATTTCTGGCCGATGTCGCCCTCGACACCGGCGAGGTGGTGACGGCCCATTGCGCCAATCCGGGCGCCATGATGGGCCTGAAGGAACCCGGCAGCCGGGTCTTCCTCTCCCGCGCCACGAACCCCGCCCGCAAGCTCAAGTACAATTGGGAATTCGTGGAGGTGGCGGCCGGCGGCGGGCCGCTCCAGCTCATCGGCATCAACACCTCGCGGCCGAACCTTCTCGTCGCGGAGGCCCTGCGTGAAGGGCGGCTCGCGCCGTTTGCCGGCTACGACCGGGTCAGGCCGGAGGTCAAGTACGGCCGGAACAGCAGGGTCGACTTCCTGCTCGAAAAGGCCGGGCAGCCGCCCTGCTACCTTGAGGTGAAGAACTGCCACCTGATGCGCGAGGCGGGGTTTGCGGAGTTTCCGGATTGCGTCGCCGCCCGCAGCGCCAAGCACCTCTATGAACTCGCCGACATGGCCACTGCCGGAGCCAGGGCCGCCCTGGTCTACGTGATCCAGATGGACGCCAACCGTTTCGACGTGGCCCGCGACATCGACCCGGCCTACGACAAGGCCTTCCGCCACGCGCTGTCGGCTGGGGTCGAGTCCTATGCCTATATCTGCCGCATCTCGCCCCTGGAGGTCGTGATCGACCGGCCGGTGGAGATCGTCACGCCACGGTGAGATCCCTCAGGCCCGCTCGAAGACCAGGTTCATCTTGGTCTGGAGGATCTGCCGGTAGCCCCTGCCCTTCAGAAGCTTGGGCAGATCGATCTGCCAGCGGTCCCGGCCATCCTCGATGATGAGGAGCGACGGGTGCAGCGAGGCCGGCGCATCGCGGAAGAACGGGTCGAGGATCAGGTCCTCGGCCCCCTCCACGTCAAGCTTGACTGCGTCGAGGCGGGTGAAGCCCTCCCCCTTGAGGAGGTCGAGAAGGGTTACGGCAGGCACCCGGATCGCGTCCGTCTGGCTGGAGCCCACGATCTTGACGCTCGATTCGCCCCTGTTCTTGGGATCGACGAACAGGGTCAGCTCTCCGGGTTTGTCGGCGACCGCGCAGGCGACCGCCTTGATCGTGCCGAAGGGATTCTGGCGGATATTGTAGGTGAGCCGGTCGAAGATGTCGGGCTGCGGCTCGACGGCCAGGATCCGGGAGGAGGGCCCCGCCTTCCTGGCGACGTAGAGCGAATACCAGCCCACATTGGCTCCCACATCCACGAAGGCGAAGCCCTCCCGGACCCGCCCGGTCAGGATTTCGAGCTCCTGCGCGTCGAAATACTGGGGCGTGAACAGGATGCGCTTCTCGCAGATGTTGTTGTAGGGATGAAGACGCATCCGGACGCCAAACGTCTCCATGTCGAGGGGCAGCCCCTTCAGGGAATGGCTCGCGAGGTGGCGCATCATCAGGGCGAGCTTGCGCCCGGCCCAGCCCCCCGGCATGACCCGCGTGCGCTCGATCACCCACCGGGCGAAGCCGGAAGGCGCGTAGGAGCCGAAGGGGCGGGAATCGTTCATAATCGCCAAGTCCAAAGCCATCGAATGACAGGAATGGGGGTGCTCATGACACCCTCGGGCGCTAATCGCAAGTCCGGCCGAGGTTCACGGCTTGCGTCGCGCGCGCCGATCCTTACATTCGGGCATTGCATTCAAGGACTGACGATGACCCAGACCGACGTTGTCGAGCGCAAACGATCCGCCGAAATCCCGCTCCATGGGCCGGAGGCGTTCGAGGCCATGCGGCGCGTGGGCCGCATGACGGCCGAATGCCTCGACATGCTCACCGAGCATGTGAAGCCCGGCGTGACCACCGATACCCTGGACCGGCTGGCCTTCGAGTTCATCCGCGACCATGGCGCCTATCCGGCCTGCCTGCATTACCGCGGCTACACCAAGACGGTCTGCACCTCGATCAACCACGTGGTCTGCCACGGCATCCCGAACGACAAGCCCCTGCGCGACGGGGACATCATGAACGTGGACGTCACCCTGATCCTCGACGGGTGGCATGGGGATTCGAGCCGCATGTACTACGTGGGCGAGGTGCCGCGCCGGGCCCAGCGCCTGTGCGAGATCACCTACGAATGCCTCCTGCGCGGGATCGCCGCGGTTCGTCCGGGGGCCACCACCAACGATATCGGCGCGGCCATCCAGTCCTATGCCGAGGCGGAGCGCTGCTCGGTGGTGCGGGACTTCTGCGGCCACGGCATCGGCAAGATCTTCCACGATTCGCCGACGATCCTGCATTATGTGGAGCCCGCCTATAACGTGGAGCTGAAGCCCGGCATGTTCTTCACCATCGAGCCCATGATCAATCTGGGCCGTCCGCAGGTGAAGGTGCTCTCCGACGGCTGGACCGCCGTGACCCGCGACCGCTCCCTGTCGGCCCAGTTCGAGCACATGGTCGGGGTGACGGAAACCGGCGTCGAGGTCTTCACCTTCTCGCCCAAGGGGCTGGACAAGCCTGCCGCTACCGCATGAGCGGCGCCGACGATACGCCCCATTACCACGGCCACCGCGACCGGCTGCGGGCCCGCTTCATGGAGGTGGGCGGCGATCCGCTGCCCGATTACGAGCTCCTGGAGCTCGTCCTCTTCCGCTCGATCCCGCGCCGGGACGTGAAGCCCATCGCCAAGGAACTGCTCAAGCGCTTCGGCACCTTCGCCGAGGTGCTGGCGGCCTCCCCGGCCCGGCTCATGGAGGTGGACGGCATCGGCGAAAGCGTGGTGACCGACATCAAGGTCGTGGAAGCCTCCGCCCGCCGCCTCGCCAAGGGAGAGGTGGCGAAAAGGCCGGTTCTATCCTCCTGGAACACCGTGCTCGACTATTGCCGCACCGCCATGGCGTTCATGGACAAGGAGCAGTTCCGCCTGCTCTTCCTCGACAAGCGCAACGCGCTCATCGCCGACGAGGTGCAGCAATCGGGCACCGTCGACCACACCCCGGTCTACCCGCGCGAAGTGGTGAAACGGGCGCTGGAACTCTCGGCCTCGGCCCTGATCCTGGTCCATAACCACCCCTCCGGGGACCCGACGCCCTCCTCCGCCGACGTCAAGATGACCCGCGAGATCATCGATGTGGCCAAGCCCTTAGGGATCACCGTCCACGACCACATCATCGTCGGTCGCGAGGGCCATGCGAGCCTGAAGGGCCTGAGACTGATCTGAGCTTGGCTTCAGAACCAAGCCGAGCCCATGGCGTTGCACCTTCATCGGAAACGCAACCGGGAGATAATCACCGATGAAAACCATGCTGATGACGGCTGGGCTGCTTTGCTCCAGCCTGCTCGCCTCCGCCGCCATGGCCCAGACCTCGACGCCGCCCGCCGCCAACCAGCCTTCCTCCAGCCCCTCCGCAACGGCGTCGAGTCCCTCGGGTTTCCTGACGCATTTGGGTCCGGGCTCCATGCTCGTGTCCGATCTCATGGATCAGGACGTGGCTGGCCCCGACAACAAGGATATTGGCGAGATCGAAGATGTGATCTTAGACCGGACTGGCCGGGTGATGGCCTTGGTGGTCGAGGTGGATGAAGGGCTTGGCGACCGCACGGTCGCGGTGCCCATGAGCGCAATCCAGTTCAACACTGCCGATGCGACGACAGGTTCCGTCCCAGGTGCGGGCCAAACCGCCGGCACCCCTGCCGCTCGGAGCGACGACATTCGAATCGTGCTGAACATTCCTGCGGATCAGCTCAAATCCGCACCTGAATTCGATGACGACTGAGGCATCGGCGGCCTGCAACCGCCTGAGGGTGGTTGCAGGTCGATCTCAGAAGATGGTGTCGATCCCCGCCACCACCGCATAGACGAAGCCGAGGCTGAGCGTCAGGCCGACCGAGCCGATGGCGAGGCCGCCCAGCACCACCACGCCGTCCCGCTCCACCAGGCCGAGGCCCACGAGGCACACGGCGAGCCCTAGGGGGATCTGCCCCACGAAGGGCGGCGCGAAGAGGAGCCCCACCGCCAGAACCAGGATCACCGCGCCCATGAGGCGCATGGCGATGGGTGTCTCCAGGAAGGCCATGCGGGGGCGGGAAAAGCGCTCCAGGCGGCGGAAGGTCGGCATGGCCCGCCCCACAGCCCGCTCCACGTCGGTGCGGGCGAGGGACCGGTTCAGCAATTGCCTGGGGAGCCAGGGCGCCTCCCGGCCGAAGACGATCTGGATCGCCACGAGCGCCAGGAGAAGACCGCAGACCAGGGGGATGGGCGGCGGCATGGGAAGGCAATTGGGCAATCCCAGCAGCACGATCAGCAGGGCGAAGGCGCGGTCCTGGAGGATCGCCATGATATCCCGTACGGTCAGGCGCTCGCCTGGCTGGGAGGCAAGGGCGACCAGAATTTGGGAAGTGCGTGCGTTGGAAAACAAGGAGCCCTGGGAGGTTCGAGGATGCTCAAGCGGCCTCTCTACCCGAGTTGAGCCGCCGGGCCAAGGCTCCTCGCGACCCTGGGGCCTCAGTCCCGCATTCCCCAAATCAGGATCGCTCAATGGAGGTGAAGCTCGCCCTCGACGGTCCTGATCTCGGCGGGACGGATCAGCCGGGCATGGGATACCGTGACCGAATGAAGCGGCCCGGCCAGCTCCCGGCGCCAGAACTCCAGAAATTCGAGCAGCACCGGAAAGCGGGGCGCAAGATCGTATTCCTGCCACACATAGGTCTGCAGGAACGACGGATGGTCCGGCATCCGGTAGAGGATCTTGGCGGTCGTCAGCCCGTACCCGTCCAACTGGCGGATGAAGTCCTTGGATGCCATGCAAACTCCGTCATCGACGCAAGAACCCATTCAGGCAGGACGCCTCCGGAACGGCGCACGCCATGCCCCGCGCCTGCTTCAGAGCTAAATCTTGAGCCCGCTCTTGTGTTCCCGCCCGGCGCTGCCCTGCGGAAGGCAGGATCGCCGCAAGTAAAGACTCCCGTGAACGCTTCACGTTTCCTGTTGAGAGTCTGCCGCCCGCATCGTATGGCCACGGCCTGAAGCCTCGCACCCGCTTCCGGTTCGACGCGCCGGTTCCCGATACGGTCATCCCGCCGGGAAACGGCCCTGCGAACAACGCCGCTGTTCGTTCATTGATCCCGCGAGCTTTGGGGCGGGCGCTCGCCGCCTCCCTGGACGTCCGCGACCGGCAGGCGAATTGACCGATCAACCAACGGGAGATCACCGGGGATGCGCTTTGCCTTCGCGGGAATCGACTTTCTGGGAGACGTCTTCGAGACCCTGCTCGCGAAGGGCTGGGAGCCCGTCCGGCTCTTCAGCCGCCCCTGCGACGGCATCTACGACTTCAACGACGAAACGCTTGCCCGCGCCCAAGCTCTGAAGGTGCCGGTCCAACTGTCGCGCATCTCCCCGGCGGACATGGCCGGTCTAAAAGCGCGAGGCTGCCAGGCGCTGGTGGTGGCGGGCTATCCCTGGCTCATCACGGGCTGGGAACGGCATCTGCCCTATGCGGTCAACTTTCACCCCTCTCCCCTGCCGATGGCCCGCGGCCCCTATCCGCTCTTCCAGGCGATCTTGGACGCCGTGCCGGAATGGGGCGTGACCGCCCATGCCCTCGCGCCGGCCTTCGACACCGGGCCCATCCTGTCGCAGAAACGCTTCCCCCTCGTCCCGGACGAGAACCACGACACCCTCCTGGCCAAGTGCCAGATGGCGGCTCGGGACGTGGCGGCCCACCTCGCGGAGGACCTGCCCCGGCTCTGGGCAGAGGCAAAGCCCCAGGGACCGGGAAGCTACTGGCCCCGCATCACTCAGGCCCAGCGAACCATCGACTGGTCGTCCAGGGTGCGGGACGCCCTGCGCACGATCCGAGCCTTCGGCTCCATCGAGGCCTTCGGCCAAGTGGAATCCCGCTATGTCTACGTCTGGGATGCGGCCGGCTGGGAGGAGCCCCACCGCCACCGGCCCGGCACTCTCGTCCACCGGCACCGCAAGCACCTGCTCGTCGCCGCCCGCGACGGCTTCGTCCAGCTCAAGGGCTGGAGCCCTTATGCGCCCGGACAGGGCAGAGGATCTTGAGACTAAAGCTCGCGGTAGGCTCGGTCCTGGTAGACGAGCGCGGGCCTGTGCTGGCCGATCCGAACGGCGACGATTTCGCCGATGATGACATGGTGGGTCGCCACGATCCTGGCGTCGGTCAGGCGGCAGTCGAAGGCCACGAGGGCTGACGTCAGGACAGGAGAGCCCGTCACAAGCGTCTCCCATTCCCCGACGGAGAAGCGCGCCTCCCCCTGAAGGTCGGCCCGGCCGGCGAAAACGTCGGCGATCATGGTGTCGGCGGCGCTGAGGGTATTGACGCAGAAAAGCCCGTTCGCCAGCAACGCCTGGGCCGAGCGGCTCTCGGTGTTGACGCAGACGAGAAGGGAGGCGGGGCTGTCGGTCACGGGGGCGATGGCTGTCGCGGTGAAGCCCGCCCGCCCCGCCACGCCATTGGTCGAGACCACGTGAACGGCTCCGGCGACGCGGCTCATGCCCTCTCGGAAGAGGACGGCGTCGAGGCCGGATGCGCCCGTGGCGGCTGAATCGAGGGGAGCTTGCGTCTTCAACATCGTGATCCAGAGAAGCCTCTTCCACTCTTTCGGGCAGAGGGCAAGAGCATAGGAGGCATATGGTCCCTGGACGCAGGCTTTGGAAGTCGCGGACCCGTTCGGTCCCTGCCGCTTATTCCGTCAGCGATGCTGCTAATTCCATCAACAGGGCTTATAACAATCTTAACAGATCGTTGTGGAACCAGAATCCGTTTGCTAGAGACATCGCACCTGACGTATCGGCTTGGCCTTGCTCCAGCATCGTGCTTTGCTGTGACGTTCCCTAAGAAAGACCCGCTTCCAGAGGGCAAGGGTAGGACATGGAAATATTTGTGCAGCAGCTCATCAACGGGCTGACGCTGGGGTCGATATACGGCCTCATCGCCATTGGTTACACAATGGTCTTCGGCATCATCGGCATGGTCAACTTCGCCCACGGCGACGTGTTCATGCTCTCCGCGTTCATCGCGCTCATCTTCTTCCTGATCCTGACCACCTGGCTCGGGATCTCCTCCGTGGTGCTGGCGCTGTTCTTCGTGCTGATCATTGCCATGGTGCTCACCTCCCTGTGGGGCTGGGCCATCGAGCGCATCGCCTACCGGCCCCTGCGCGGCTCCTTCCGCCTCGCGCCCCTGATCTCGGCCATCGGCGTCTCGATCTTCCTGTCGAATTTCGTCCAGGTCGCGCAGGGCGCGCGCAACAAGCCGACCCCTCCCATGGTGGGCGACGTGATCGTCCTGTTCCAGGGCGCCAGCGGCTACAACGTCGCCCTCTCCTACAAGCAGATCATCATCATGGCGGTGACCGCGGTGCTGCTGACCATCTTCTGGTACCTGGTCCAGAAGACGTCGCTCGGCCGCGCCCAGCGCGCCTGCGAACAGGACCGCAAGATGGCGGCTTTGCTCGGCATCAACGTGGACCGCACGATCTCGCTGACCTTCGTCATCGGCGCGGCCCTCGCGGCGGTCGCCGGCACCATGTACCTCTTGTATTATGGCGTGGTGAGCTTCAACGACGGCTTCGTGCCAGGGGTGAAGGCCTTCACGGCGGCGGTTCTGGGCGGCATCGGCTCCCTGCCGGGCGCGGTCCTCGGCGGGCTGATCATCGGCCTCATCGAGACCTTCTGGTCGGCCTATTTCTCCATTGAATACAAGGATGTGGCCGCGTTCTCCATCCTCGCCATCGTGTTGATCTTCATGCCCTCCGGAATTCTCGGTCGGCCTGAGGTCGAGAAGGTTTAAGGGAGACCACGAGCATGACCGCTCCCGCCATCACCACCTCCGCTCCGACCCAGCAGGCAGCGACCCGCCACTTCGATCTGGCGGCGGCTCTCAAGGACGCCGCCAAGACGGCCCTGATCATGCTGGGCCTGTCCATTCCGATCCTGTCCTATAAGACCGACCAGAGCGGCGCGGATCTCTTCCTCACTCCCCGATGGGGCCTGGTGGCGATCATGTGCGCCATCATCTTCGGGTTCCGCCTCCTCCTGCACGCCTATACGGCGTCCCGGTCCTACGCCAAGGCGACGCCGAGCCCCCGGCAGGCCACCGAGGCCGTTCACGCGGAACCGAGCGCTTTCCAGAAGGTCTCCCGCTTCGCGGTTCCGCTCTTCCTCGGGATCGCCCTTACCTTTCCGCTCCTGATCTACCTGATCCAGGGCGGTCTCACCGAGTCCCGCTACTGGGT
>Ga0190267_10000330_pt1 | contig 10595 bp, 13 predicted proteins | sample Popmic239T_FD_140332 | JGI IMG/M metagenome (GOLD analysis project Ga0190267, IMG submission 140332) | Populus adjacent soil microbial communities from riparian zone of Oak Creek, Arizona, USA - 239 T | ecosystem: Environmental > Terrestrial > Soil > Riparian zone | place: USA: Arizona... | reverse complement strand
CGTGGCGAGGGTCGTTGACGGCGGGAACTCTGCGCAAGGTGCGCAGATCGCAGCGACGCGCTGCCGCCCTCGGCAAAAGGCTGCTGGTTGTCGAGATGGGGTCTCCTGAGTAACGGCGGTCGAGACACGGGTACCTCGCTTTTGAGTCGGCGCTACCCCACGGGGCGCAGCGCCCATAGAGTAGACCGATGATTATCTGCTACATGGACGAATCGGTAAGTATCTCTTCTCAGGGGGAAACAAGCGTTCGTACGGGATCTACGGCGTACCCCACCGCCGGTTCCCCGCGGTGGGGTGAGGCAAGCCGAGATATACCCAGATGTTGTGGATGGGCTTGAGAACGAAGGCGGCGTACCTTCCCGGTTGAAGACCGATGCCGGTGTTGGCCGGAGGAAGGCTGCCGGTGTTGGCCGGAGGAAGGCACGCCATGACGACCTGTATGCAATGGCGTTTGGGGGTTCTCGTCGTTTGATGGGAGGGGGATCGAGTGGCGGATCGTGACTGTTTGGGTCTCCGGTCGAGTTGTGGGTGACGTAGCTGGTTGACGCGCGGCGAAGTGCCTGCTCGCTGTCGGCGCCGGGTGAAAACTAGGCCACCTGCGCCGGTTGAAAACTGGGCCACCTGAGCGACGTCTGGTGGTCCGCGGAGCCTGGGCTTGTCTGCGCGGAGCGAGCTCGGGAGGACCGGGGTGGTCGAGGTGGAGCAGTGGGCGCGGCCTCGCTCATCGTGGTGGTCTGGACAGTGCGGCGGTACAGCGCTGCAAGGAGATCTGGGTTGTCGGGGCGGACCGCTGGCGCGACCCCGACCACGACCTCCCCGCCGACTACCCGCAGCGGCGCATCGAGCACTACCGCACGCTCCGCAAGCCTTTGGACCCATCTCGTTTCGTCGACGAGCTGCGTGAGCAGATGCACGACGAGCTTCAAGCGCTCAGCGACGCATTGCCGAAGCTCGGCTGGTTGGAGATCGCCGAGCGGCGCGCGGGGGCCATCAAGCTGACCGCACTGGACGCCCAACCCGAACCGCGCAACCTGCGGCGCGTCAAGACCGAGGTCCTGCGCCGCTGGGGGACCGTCCCGCTCGTCGACATGCTCAAGGAGACCGTCCTGCGAACCGGCTGCCTGGACGCCGTCACCTCGGTGACGACCAGCGGCAGCATCCGGCCCGACGTACTCGCCGAGCGCCTGCTGCTGGCGATCTACGCCTACGGCACGAACACCGGGACCCGCGCGGTGGCGTCCGGTGCGCACGGCCACACAGAGGACGAGATCCGCTACGTCCGCCGGCGATACCTTGACCGTTGAGGCGGCCCGCTCGATCGCGGTGCAGATCGCCGACGCGACCTTCGCCGCACGACGCCATGGCCTGTGGGGCGCGGGATCGACCGCTGTCGCGTCGGACTCCGTTCATGTTCGCGCGCTCGATCAGAACCTGCTCACCGAGTGGCACTCGCGGTATCACGGGCGCGGGGTGCTGATCTACTGGCACGTCGAGCGCAAGTCGATGGCTGTGCACTCCCAGCTGATCTCGTGCAGCGCGTCGGAGGTCGCCGCGATGGTCGAAGGCGCGATGCGCCACGACACCACGATGGATCTGCAGGCCAACTACACCGACTCCCACGGCCAGTCAGAGATCGGCTTCGCGATCACGCGGCTGCTCGACTTCGACCTGCTGCCGCGCATCAAGCAGATCAACAAGGCCCGCCTGTACCGCCCGGTAGCCGGCGAACCCGACGCCTACCCGCGCTTGGCGCCGGCGCTGACGAGGCCGATCCGCTGGGGCGTCATTGAGGAGCAGTACGACCAGATGATCAAGTACGCGACCGCGATCCGGACGCGCACCGCATCGACCGAAGCGATCCTGCGGCGCTTCACCCGCAACGCCTCCCATCCGACCTACACCGCGATGCTCGAGGTCGGCCGCGCGCAGAAGACAATCTTCATCGCGCGCTACCTGCGCCTGCGCGACCTGCAACGCGAGATCGACGAGGGCCTGAACGTCGTCGAGTCCTTCAACGGCGCCAACGGCGTGCTCGCCTACGGCAAGCGCGGCGACATCCAGACCAACCGCCGAGACGAGCAAGAACTCTTCGTGCTCTGCCTGCGGATCCTGCAAGCCGCGCTCGTGTACGTCAACACCCTCATGCTGCAAGACATCCTCGACGAACCCGCATGGGCCGACATCCTGACGCCCGCAGACCGACGTGGCCTGACACCGCTGTTCTGGATGCACGTCCTGCCCTACGGCGAGGTCAACCTCGACATGACCTCCCGCCTAGATCTCGGCCCTGGCGACGCGCAACGCGTCGACGATCTCGCTCAAACAGGCTGAGCCCGACGCACTCAGTCTGGCTTCATGGCTGTCGACAAACACTCGTTTGCCGACACCCCCGCGTAGGCAATTGCGACCTCCCGCCGCTGCTGGGCGTCTCGCGTCGAGAAGTCGCGTCGAGAAACTACGACGGCAAACCCCGAGCGATCCGGTATTTTCGACGCCGTGCTCTTCGGCTACGCCCGCGTCTCGACGGCTGACCAGAACCCCGACCACCAAATCGACGCGCTCCGCCGCGCCGGAGTCGCCGAGGACAACATCCACGTCGACCACGCGAGCGGCGCGAAGGCCAGCCGGCCACAACTCGCCATCGTCCTGCGGCTGCTGCGCAAAGGCGACACGCTGAAGATCACGCGCTTGGACCGCCTCGGCCGATCGGTCCTGCACCTCGTGACCCTCGGCGCCGAGCTACGCGAACGCGGTGTCGGCCTGCACGTCATCGAACAGGGCATCGACACGACGACCGCAGAGGGCCGCGCGATGTTCGGCATGCTCTCCGTCCTCGCCGAACTCCAACGCGAGCTGATCGTCGCCAACACCCGCGACGGCCTCGCCGCCGCCCGCGCCCGAGGCCGCAAGGGAGGACGTCGACCCAAGCTCAACCCGGAGCAGATCGTCCTCGCACAGCAGCTCTACGACGCCGGCGAGCGCACCGTCCAGCAGATCGCCGACATCTTCAACGTCCCGCGCACCACCGTGTACGGACATCTCGAGCCGTCCAGCAAGGGCAACCGACCGCGAGTGCAGCGAGAGGCCGCTGGGGCCTAAAGCGCCGAGCGCGGCGACCGGTCAGCGGGTCGTCCGGCGAAATGGCGGCTGGTGACACGATTCTTACCGGCACCCCGAGTCCGGCGAGGAGGTCAAACTCCTTGCGGCTGAAGTGGATGAGCTCGCCGTCGATGTCGACGCTGCGTGCGGCGAGGTCGATGTGGATCTGACCGATCGCAGGTGGCGCCTGGTGATCTCCTCGATCGTGCGGCGTATGACGGTGTTGATGACGGCGCGCAGCACGAGGTAGCCCGTGTCGGCGCTGAGATGGTGATCGCTGCGGATTTCACAACCATCGACGCAAAGGTTCGGCGGCTGCGCGGTTGTCGTAGTACCTCCGCGGCGACTCTGGCCGTGGCCTTGGGGATCGGGGACACTGCTTGGGTGGGCGAGTGGACGAATTCGCTTCGCGTTCGTGAGGCACAGGTACTGGATGCGATGTACGCGGCGATCGCCGCTACCGGCCGCGGGCGCACGATGTTTGTCGCTGGCGATGACCGCGGTGGTCGCAGCGCATTGCTGCACGACTGGGTCAGTGTTGTTGAGGGAATGCGGCCGCGGCCGCGGGTGCTGGGCGGGGTGTTCGAGGAGGGTGTCTACGCGCCGTGGGCGCGCGACAGGACGGCGGCCTCGGATGCCCTGGGCAGGCTCGAGGGCCTGTTGTCGGTTGGTGAGTCGGTCATCTCGTTGTCCGAGCTGGTCTTGCCCGCGGCGATCACGCAGTTGCTCGGGCAGGTGCTGTCTAAGCTAAGAGCAAGGCGGCGCTTGACGTCACCCAGCGCGCGCTCGCGGCGGCTGGCGGGACAGGCGACGAGATGCTGATCCTCCGGGCGCTACGGCGGTTATGCGAGGACGGCCCGGTCGTCTGCGTGATCGAGACCTCGGACTCCAACGCGGGGGGACTGTGGGCTGACCTGGTGGGTTTGTTCGCACGACGCGTCGCCAAGGACGTGCCGCTGATGCTCGTGCTAGCCCTCGATGGGCCCAAGCGCCTCGGAGCGCACGAGGACGACGAGCCGGCCGCGCTGAACGTCGCGCGACAGCTGACCGCGGATGACGTTGACGTCGCCACCTGGCAATGGCTCGCGCCCCTCAGCGTCGAGGACCTCACCCGCTGGATCGGCCCATGCGCATCGGGCGTGCTGGGGGCGCTGTTTGAGATCACCGCGGACAGGGCGGCTGGAGCACCGCGCTGTGGCGTGACTGGCGCGAGCATGATGTCGTCGAGGACATCACTGACGGGCGCTGGCGCTTCACGGGTGGTCGTGAGCGCCTCTTTGACGATGTCGACGAGGTCGTTGAGCAGCGCGTGCGACGGCTCGTCGGCGATGACCTGAACGCTATAGCGCGCACGGAACGCTTGTTGGCCTGTGCGGCGCTTGAGGGCCGCCGGTTCACGGCGCCCGCCGTCGCCGCCGCGCGCGGCTGGGATAGCGACGAGACGATCGACTTCCTCGACGACCTCGTCGACAGCGACCGTCCCGACGGCCTAGTCATCGACGACGGATTCATAACGGTCAGCGATGAGCGCGGTACGCGGCATCTGTCGATGTATCGCTTCGCGCGCGAGCTTGACTGGCTGTCGCGCGAGTCACGGGCCATCTCGAGCATGGTGTGAGCAGCGCCGCCCGTGCCGGTGCCTCCCGCAGCGCCCGGTGATCCCGCTTAGGTGGAACGACCCGCCCATGCCGACGCGGATCAGGCCCTCGCTTTCGTGGACAGTCTGGATCGCTGCCCGTTCGCTGTGCGTCCTTGCTGCACGCGGCCTCGACCTCGGCGTCGCCGTTTGCGAGTCCCAATTCGACGAGGAGCGCGAGCAGCGGCGCCGACACTTCGAGTGCGCCTGGGCGGACAATCTCGGCAAGCTCAGGCCGCGCCTCGAGTCGCTCCCTGAGCCATCCGCGCTGCACGCCGCGCATGTTCAAGGGGTCGCCGGCGAAGGCGCGCAGGAGTTCCTCGGTCGCGTCCGTGATGCCGGCGTTGGTAGCGAAAACAAGCGCCTGCGGCGCGGCCTTGCGCTGATCGAGTGACGGCCCTTAGCTCGGCCCGCAACTGCGCGAGGACCTCGTCGCGCATGTCACCTTCGGCGAACAGCGCGAGCGGTGCGAGGGCGCGACAGCGCCGACAGCGCCGGCGGAGCCAAGTCGATGTTGGGCTCGCGTGAGGCGACGAGCACGAACGGCAGCAGGGCACGCGCCGCTTCGCTCGGCAGGCGACGCCCGGCCATGGCGACCGTGTGCCAGGTAGCGCCCCGCTCCCAGCGAGCCCCGTGCGGGCGCAGTGCGGACGCGACCTCCCCGCCGGGCAGCGCCTGAGCGAGCTCGGCGGCACGCTGGCTACGGCCTGCGACGATCGAGAGCAACAGTGCCATCCCGGTGCGGCCCGTCTCGGCGAAGAGCTCGGCCAGCGCCTCCGCGATCTCGGTAAGCGAGACGAGGCTTCCGCTGCGGCGGGCGATGGCGTAGGCGTGCCAGTAGTTGCGAAGCGCCTTGGGAAGCTCGCCCCGGATCCGGGCGCGCATGCCCCACTGCGTCAGCATCTCCGCGCGCGCCGCATCGCTCTCACCCGGGCCGCGCAGCTAAGACGCGGGCCTCCGGGTCACCCGGAAAACGCCCGTTCAGCGCCATCGCCGCCTGCAACGAGTAGAGCGCCTCGGCGACCTGCTCGCCGCCGGCGCTCGAGTGTGCCCACTGCGCCATCGCCTTGCGGAAGACGGTTTCGGCTACGCGCGTGTCGCCGCGAAACGCGAGGCAGACGCCACGGCGCTGCCAGGCGAGGCCGCGCTCGATATGAAGCTGGATCGGCACCCCAGGGCCGCAGCCGGCCTAGAGTCGTACGCTGGCGCCCTGCCTTGGGCGGACGCCAGCGTGGTGACTCAATCCTGGTCAGATGTTGGGCTGCACAAAGAACGTCACGTTCGCGTCATTTCCCGATCCGCCGCTATGGGGCGCCCGAAATGCCGGATCGGTCCCGTTGTAGTCGTAACTGTTTCCGCCGACGAACGGGTTATTCCAGTGCAGTCTGACATCCTTCTGCTTGAGGTCCCGGATGTCGCAGTCGCTTGTCCTGTACGTCACGCGGCCCTCGGTACCGGTCGCGATGCCGGCGGACCGGGAGCGCCAGGTTGCCTGCCCGCCGTAGGCGATGAAGCTCGGTGGATCAATTGACCACCTGCCGTGGCTCAAGTGCTGGCCCGTGAGATTCAGGTCGCAGCCCGTTTGGTTGACGAGCGTGACGTTGGTGCTCCGCGCCGCGGCGTGAGCCGCGGGCGCGTGGCCCGCGGCGGCAGCGACGCTGAAGGCGACGATCGCCGCCGCAAGCACGGCCAGGTATCTGCGAAGCCTTCCCGTCGGTGAGTGTGCAGTGATGCGTGCCATGGTGTACTGCCTCCTTTGATCGTCCTTCTTGGAATTGGCGCCGGTACGACGACGGCGCAGATGAGCGCCGACGAAGCCCCGGGGCCGATCTACTGGTTGGGTTGGTCACGACAGAGATGACAACTGCAAGGACGGCCCCGGCACCCGACGCGCCGGAAGGTTCGCCCGCGCGAGCGGGCCTCACGCCCGCCGGCGACACCGCGTACCGAGCCGTCACCGGCCGGTGTCGCCCCGGCGCTCGTCGTCAGGCCTCGATCAGGTTCGCCTCCGGCGGGAGGTGCTCGGCCAGCCGGCGGGCCGCGAGCGCGCACGCGCCGCTTGTCACGACGAGTCCGCCGAACAGCGCGGCGCCCGCTCCCACGTCGAGCGCTCACGTGCCGATCGCCGGTCCGACGAGAAAGCCGCTCGTCCAGGCAAGCGCCGCGCGTGCGCGCGCCCAGCTTCTCCAGGCATATGCCGTCCCGCCGCCATCAGAACCTGCGCCTGCGGCACGTCCCGGATGGTTGCTTACCAACCGCCGCCGCGGAAGCAGATTGGCGGGGGGTCCTCGACGTCGCAATGTGGCTTTGCCGCGGCGGTGTGTGTCAACGCGCCAAACGTGCCAAGCGTGAGCAAACTCGTCGCAAGCAGCATCGTCAGCATGGCGCGCCCGCCGACGCGGCGGACGTGGGCGTCTGTGATGTGGAGAAGATCCTGCATTTTGCCTCCTTCGACAAGGTCGGCCCCTGACCGCGCCGAGCAAGTCGACGCGGCGTCAGGGCACGTTCGCAACCACACGTCGTTGTGACGCTGTTGCCTTGGGTTGGTGTCGTCGAAGAAGGTGGCTGACTCTTGTGGGTTGGGCATCGGTGGTTTGGCGTATCCGGGGGGCGTAGGCGGGATGATCTTGGTCGTGGTGTCGAAGCCGGGTGTGTTGGTTGGGCGTGTCGATGAGCTTGGGCTGGTGCTCGATGCGGTTGATCGGGTGTGCGCGGGGTCGGCTGGTGTGGTGTGCGTGGAGGGAGAGCCGGGGATCGGCAAGTCGCGGCTGCTCGTGGAGCTGGCGGCGCATGCGACCAAGGCGGGGTGCGTGGTGCTGGCCGGGCGCGCGGCGGAGCTTGAAGATGACCTTCCGTATGGTCTTTGGGCGGACGTTCTGGATGCGCACCTGAGCGGACTTGGCGAGCGTCGCCTACGGCAGCTTGGGATCGATGACCCGGCCGCCTTGGCGGCCTTCTTGCCGGCGGTTGCTGAGGTTGCGGTGAGGGGGGATCCGGTTGATCGCCATCGCGTGCATGTCGCGCTGCGTGATCTGCTTGCGCGTCTGGCGACCGTGCGGCCGCTGGTGCTCGTGCTCGACGATGTGCAGTGGGCCGATCCGGCGTCGGTTGATGCCGTGGCCGCGCTCGCGCGCCGGCTGCCCGACTACCGGCTACTGGTGGCGCTTGCAGTGCGCGAGGGGCAGCTGCCAACACCACTGACGATGGCGCTGTCGGCGGTCCAGCGAACGCGGCAGCTGACGCGTGTGGTGCTGGCGCCGCTAGATCACGCTGATGCCGCGAAGCTGGTCGGCGCGCGTCCGACCGACCGGGCCTTCCAGGCGATCTACCAGCAAAGCGGTGGCAACCCGTTCTACCTTGAGGAACTCGCCCGTGCACCTGCCGCGGCGGCGGCCGTAGCGTCTTTGGCCGACATACCGGCCGGGATCCGGACCATCCTTTCCGGCGAGGTCGCCTCGTTGCCTGCCGAGGGGCGGCGGGTGCTGGAGGCAGCAGCGGTCGTGGGCGATCCGTTTGAGCCCGACCTTGTGGCCGAGGTCGCCGAGGTTCCGGAGGCCTGCGTGCTTGGCGTCCTAGACGATGTGCTCGGCGGTGCCTTTGTGCGTGCCGGGGAGGGTCCGCGGTTTGCCTTTCGCCATCCGATCGTGCGTGAAACGGTGTATGCCGGCGCGCCGGGCGGCTGGCGGCTGGCGGCGCACGGGCGAGCAGCGACCGCGCTTAAGCAGCGCGGCGCGAGTCTTGCGGCGCGCGCGCATCACGTTCAGTACAGCGCGCGGCGCGGCGACCGGGACGCGATCGAGTTGTTGTCGATGACCGCACGCCAGCTGCACGACCCGGCTCCCGCGACTGCGGCGAGGCTGTGGACCGCGGCGATCGCGTTGTTGCCCGAGGACGCCGCGGCGCAGCGAGTTGGCATGCAATGCCAGGCTGCCGGCGCGTTGACGATATCTGGTGATCCGTTGGCTGCGCGGCGCGTGCTGCTGACGGCGTTGGATGAAGCGCCCGGCGACGCACGCTTCTCGCTGTTGGCGCGTGTGGCTGCAAGCTACATGTCTGAGGGTGACCATGAGGCGGGGCGGCGCTGGATGGAGACAGCGCTTGAGACGCTGCCGGCGACGCCCTCGGGCGATCGTGCTCTTTACCTTTTGACGGCTGGGATCGCGGCGCTGTTGGCCGGTGATCTGGCGCAGGCCGGGCTGCACGCGGGCGCGGCGCGCGAGGATGCGCGGACGCTCGCCGACGTGCCGCTGGAGGGCTTTGCGGTCGCGCTGCTCGCCGCGATCGCCGCCAATCGCGGCGATGGTCACGGCGCTCAGCGGACTGCGGATAAGGCCAGCGCCATGCTCGGCGCGCTCAATGACCGCGCGCTCGTCGGCGCCATCGGTGCGTTGTGGCTTTTGGGCCGGACGAACAGCCAGCTCGGACGCTTTGAGGCCGCGCACGGTGACCTTAAGCGAGGGAGCGCGCTGGCCCGTGCCACCGGCCGTCTGCTTCCGCTGTGCTGGGTCGCCGTGGACGCCATCCGGCCACTGCGCGAGCTCGGGCGCCTCAGCGAGGCGCTGGCGGCCGCCGAGGAGGCCGTCGAGCTCACGCGCCTCGCCGGCGATCAACACCGCACCCTCGTCGCCTACTGCGAGCTGGCGGCCGTGCACCACGCGACCGGCGACACGACACGCGCCCTGCAGGCAGCCGACGACGCGGCACTGATCAAGACGCCCCAAACACTGCTGACCGCCGCGCAACCTGCCTGGTGTCGCGGCGGCGCGCTCACCGCCGCCGGCAACCCGGCACGCGGCGTGACCGCGCTGCTTGAAGCCGGCGGCCCAGACCTCACCGAACTCCCGCCGCCAGAGCGACCGCTGGCGGCCGCCGACCTCATCGACGCATACCTCGCGCTCAACCAGATCGACGACGCCGAAACCATGCTCTCGCACGGGGAGCATGCCGCCCACCAGTTCAATGCGCCGCACGTCTTCGCCGTCCCCGCGCGCGCACGCGCCGCGATCCTCCTTGCTCGCGGCCAACCTGATGAGGCGATCACCGCCGCACGAACGGCACGCGAGGCAGGCTCCCCGCTACTGGCCGCTCGCGCCCGACTGCTTGAAGGTCAAGCACTCGCCGCCCTAGAAGACCGCCAGGGCGCGATCGCGGCCCTTATGTGTGCCGAGCGCGAACTTGCCAGCTTTGGCGCGCAGCGCTGGCGCACCGAGGCCACCCGCGAACTGCGCCGCCTCGGCCACCGCAGCCAAACCACCCAGAGATCTCCCAGCACCGATCTAAAATCCCCGCTCGAGGCGCTCACCGCACGCGAGCGCGAGATCGCCGGACTGGTCGCCGCCGGCCGCACCAACCGCGAGATCGCCCACCAACTCGTCCTCAGCGACAAGACCATCCAAACCCACCTGCGCAACATCTACGCCAAGCTCGGCCTACGCTCACGCGTCGAACTCACCCACGCAACCATCCAAGCAAACAACCAACACCCTTCAGAAGGACATCACGGAGCGACAGGCGCGGAAGCCACCCGAGTACATGCTCGACGGATGAAATCAAGTGGGGGATGAGGGTCTTTGAGGCTGCCAGTCAGCGACCGCGGCGCGGGTAACGCAAGGCAGACGGGGCCGACCCATGTGGCCCGGCGATTGGATGTCAGCGGTTCCGGCGCTTGGATGTCAGCGATCCGGCGATTGGCGTAGTCACGTCGAGGTTTCCATCTGGCCCCGTACTACAGGCGGTCTGAGCGGTCCCGGCTTTGGCGGAGGCCTCGAAACCAGGATTTCGGTCCTGGAGCGAGGAACTCCAAGCGATGCCACGACCCAAGAAGTACTCCGACGAGCTGCGTGAGCGAGCGGTGCGGCTG